>JAAUYH010247376.1_pt1 | contig 19334 bp, 15 predicted proteins | sample 7278061 | NCBI WGS metagenome assembly JAAUYH01 (sample SAMN14350203, study PRJNA611818) | marine sediment metagenome | isolation source: surface marine sediment (0.6m) | place: French Polynesia: Moorea | collected 2018-08 | reverse complement strand
GCGTCAGCGACGTCTTGTTAAGCGCCAGCCGCGGCATCCGTCACCTTGTCCCTCGGAAAATAGGTATCGATGAGCTCCTGCTTCATGATGAGCTCTTTCTCGTCGAAGCACTCCGCTAATGTCTGCCAGCACAGATCGAGCGCTTCCTCGAGCGGCATCGACACGTTGATGTCCGCGAAACGCTCGCGGAACAGCTGGCCGAAGCGCAACAATTTGTGATCGAACGGCGACAGGTCGAATGCCATCGCCTGCTTTTGTTCGGCGTCGCGAGCGCCGGAGAAGAAACGGATCATCGTGTTCATGATCTGCGAGTGATCCTCGCGCGTGACGTGGCCGATGACATGCTGCTTGAGACGCGACAGGGATCCGAACGGGTCGATCATGCCATCGTGCAGATAGAACTGCCCCTCGGTGATGTAGCCGGTGTTGTCGGGCACCGGGTGCGTCACGTCGTCGCCGGGCATCGTTGTCACGGTCAGTATTGTCACCGAGCCAGCCCCGTCGAAGTTGCAGGCCTTTTCGTAGCGCCGCGCCAGCTGCGAGTACAGGTCGCCGATATAGCCGCGATTCGACGGTACGTGCTCCATTGAAATGCCGACCTCTTTGAGCGCGTCCGCGAACGCCGTCATGTCGGTCATCAGTACGAGTACTCGCTTGCCTTCCTGCACGGCGAATTTCTCGGCGACGGCCAGTGCCATGTCCGGAACCAGCAGGCGCTCCACGACCGGATCAGCTGCGAGATTGACGAACATTACGGTTCGAGAGAAAACGCCGGCGTTCTCGAACGTCGTGCGGAAAAAGTGATAGTCGTCGAATATCAGGCCGATGCCGCCGAAGATCACGACATCCGCATCGGCCTGGATGCCAATGCGTGCAAGAAACGGGTTGAACGGCTCGCCGGCGACCGAAAAAATGGGGATCTTCTGGCTCTCGACCAGGCTATTGAAGACGTCGATCATGGGCACATCGGTGCGGATCATCTCCGACGCGACGATTCGGCGCATGGGATTTACCGAAGGCCCGCCGATGTCGATGCGCGGCTCGTCGTCGAGATCCGGGCCGCCATCCATCGGTTCGCCCGAACCGCGAAATACCCTGCCCATGATATTTGGCGAATACACAGCCTGCATCGGATGCCCGAGGAACCGCACGGTCGTGTCGGTACCTATGCCCTTGGTGCCTGAAAAGACCTGCAAAGAGGCCGAATTACGGTCGAGGTTGATCACCTGTGCCAGCGATTGCGCGCCGTCTGCGGTCTCGACGATTGCAACGTCGCCGAATCGCGCCGGCGACGTCTCCGGCACCTGCACCTTGATGACCTCACCAACGATTTCGAGGATCTTCGAGTAGCGAAGCAGAGATTGCGCCATTTATTGTTTCCGGGTTATCGGTCCCTGGTCGGATACATATATAGATGAGCGAAAAGATCCTTTAAATACGCGCACCTACCTATCAATCGCTGGCAAATGCAGGTAGAAATAGTCACTCACTTTCACCTGCACGGGCACATCGAATGGATCTGGGCATCACTGAACGCGTTCGGCCATTACTCGACGCCGTAACCACCTTTATAAACGAGCGGGTGCTGCCCGTCGACGAGGAGTTCCTGGCCGAGGTCGCGGTGGGAGACCGTTGGACCCTGACCGGACGTCAGGTAGAGATCCTGGAGAGCCTGAAAGCGTCCGCTCGCGAGCAGGGATTGTGGAACTTCTGGCTGACTGACAGTGAGCGCGGCTATGGCCTCAACACCGTCGAGTACGCGTACATCGCCGAGCAGACAGGCCGAGCCCATCTTGCGGCGGAGGCTTTTAACTGCAGCGCCCCGGATACCGGCAACATGGAGGTGCTCGAGCGCTATGGCAGCGACGCACAGAAGCGCGAGTGGCTCGAACCGCTGCTGAATGGCGAAATCCGCTCGGCCTATGCGATGACGGAGCCCGACGTAGCTTCGTCTGACGCGACCAACATTTCGACGTCCGCCGTGCTCGACAACGGCGAGTGGCTCATCAACGGCGAGAAAACCTACATTTCCGGTGCCGGCGACCCGCGCTGCAAGGTCATGATCTGTATGGTGCGCAGCAACCCTGACAATGACCGCCACACGCAGCACTCGCAGATTCTCGTGCCAATGGATGCGCCAGGTGTGGAAGTCGTGCGCGGCATGCATGTGCTCGCAAACGACGACGCGCCCCACGGCCACATGCACATCCGCCTGACCGACGTGCGGGTGCCCGAGGACAACATCATCCTCGGGCCGGGGCGCGGCTTCGAAATCTCGCAGGGCCGGCTCGGGCCCGGGCGCGTACATCACTGCATGCGCGCCATCGGCATGGCGGAGCGAGCGTTGGAACTCATGTGCGAGCGAGCGATCTCGCGCACTGCTTTTGGCCGGCCGCTGGCCAAACTCGGCGGGAACTACGATGTGATCGCCAATGCCCGCATGAATATCGACATGGCAAGACTGCTGACGCTGAGAACCGCGCACGTTATCGATACAAGCGGCATGCACGAAGCGCACAACTGGATATCGAAGATCAAGGCGACCGTGCCGCGCATCGCGATCGACGTTATCGACGACGCAATCCAGATGCATGGCGCCGCGGGTCTGTCGCAGGATTTCCCGCTGGGTGCGATGTACGCCAATGCGCGAACACTGCGACTTGCGGACGGGCCTGACGAAGTACACCGCATGGTGGTTGCTCGCAACGAGCTGCGCCCCTACGTCAAAAGGCGTAACTGATGCGCGCACTGGTCTGCCGCGAATACGGGCCGATCGATGCGCTCGTTGTCGACAACGTCGACGACCCGGTGGCCGCGCCCGGCGAAGTAGTCGTCGATGTTGCTGCGGCCGGGCTGAACTACCCGGACATGCTCATGGTGGCCGGCCGCTATCAGATCCGGCTACCGACGCCCTTTGTTCCAGGAATAGAGCTGGCTGGCACGATCGCCGCCGTCGGTGACGGTGTCGACGAGTCGCGAATCGGGCAACGCGTCATGGCGGCAACGCTGTCCGGCGCATTTGCGGAAAAGACCGCGATTCCAGCCGACAAGGCGTTGCCGATTCCGGCGGGCCTCGACTTCGAACGGGCGGCCGGCTTCGTCATCACTTACGGCACGACGATCCACGCCCTGCGCCAGTCGACGAAATTGCAGGCCGGCGAGACCTTGCTCGTCCTGGGCGCGGCGGGTGGCGTTGGAATCGCGGCCGTGGAGCTCGGCAAGGCGATAGGTGCCTCGGTTATTGCCGCCGCGAGCACGGAAGAGAAGCTGGCGTTCGCGAGAGAAGCCGGTGCCGACCACGCGATCAACTACACGAGCCATTCGCTGCGCGACGAGCTCAAACGGCTGACAGGCGGTAAGGGTGTCAATGTCGTCTACGACCCGGTCGGCGGAGGGCTGGGCGTGGACGCGTTGAAAAGCCTCGCGTGGCAGGGCCGCTATCTCGTCATCGGATTCGCGAGCGGCGACATCCCGGCATTCCCTGCCAATCTCGCGCTTCTCAAGGCGGCTAGCATCACGGGCGTCTACTGGGGCCAGTGGAGCGAGATGAACCCGCAGGAAAACGCCAGGAATTTCTCCGAACTGGCGGAATGGGTAGCTGCCGGCAAACTACGTGCTCACGTCTCCAGCGTGCACGGAATCACCGAGTACGAGGCAGCGTTCGAGAACATCGCGAAACGCCGAGTACTCGGCAAGGTCGTCCTGTCGATGCGGTAGCCACCGCTGTCGTAGTGAGCCGAATTCCCGCTTGTTCGCAAGGACTAAAGTCGTTGCGAGAAGTGCCGACAACGTGTTCATGAAGGAGCTACTGACAAATCGAATCGGCGATACGATACGCATCGAGCGGCCGCCCCCGAAGGTATTTACCGACCCGATCGGGCACAACATCTGGATGAGCGGCGTGGAGCCATGCGGGCTCGAGCTCGAGTCGCAGCCCGATACCGACACGAATCCCTACGATCGCTTCGGCAGCAAGGTCATGTAAACTCGCGGTCATGAGACCGACGACAGACCTTTATGACGACCACGGCGACATTGCCCGGACCTGCTCGACGCAATTTCGGGACTTCGGCGGTCGGAAACGATTTTGCGGTCCCGTGCGCACCGTCCAATGCTACCGGGACAACCAGCTGTTTCGCGCCCTGCTCGACGAACCCGGAGAGGGTGCCGTCGTCGTGGTGGACGGCGGCGGAGCACTCGAGTCGGCGCTGATGGGCGACATCATCGCGGCCAAGGGTGCGGCCAACGGCTGGGCCGGCTGCATCATCAACGGTGCTGTCCGGGACTCGGCTGAACTCGCCAATATCGACTTCGGCGCCAAGGCACTCGGCACCAATCCCGCAAAGAGCGGCAAGACGGGTGAAGGCGCGGTCGACGTGCCCGTCGAATTCGGCGGCGTTCGATTCGAGCCGGGCCAGTGGGTTTACTGCGACGAGGACGGCATCCTCGTTGCGCCCGAGTCGCTCAGTCCTTGATGACCAGGAATACCACGGGGACCTCGGCAAAGAACGTTGCGCCGTTTGCGACGATGGCAACGCGCAGCCGGGATTCCTGACCGGCGGGCCTGGCGATACGACCTGTCCATTCGGTTTGGTCGGTGTTTGCGGCCGTGAATCCCGCTGGCGCTTGCTCTGCGTCACCCTCGACAATGCCGACCATCGCGCGCGTCAGCGGAAAGACCGACGAGAGTTCGAGCGAAATGCCTGACGCGTCGATGGCCGTGGGACGCAACGACACCTCCAGGTCCTCGTTCTTGAGATCGCAACGCCCGCTGTCGTAACGGCAGTTGGATTTTGCGACCAGCGGATAGGTCGTGCCCGACCGTGCCGGCTTTGCGCGTTCCGCCACGAGATAGTCGACGGCAAACCAGGCAATCACGGCCAGTACGGGAGCCACCAGCATCGCGACGACGACGTGTTTGTTCTTGAACATCTTTCTATTCTAGCGTCCCTGGTCAAAAGCCGCTCTCGCACATCACTGTGCTCCGCGGCATAAAGCCGTCCGTGGCTAATCGCCGCTCTCGCACATCCCTGTGCTCCGCGGCATAAAGCCGTCCATGGCTAATCGCCGCTCTCGCACATCCCTGTGCTCCGCGGCATAAAGCCGTCCATGGCTAAAAAAAAGGGGGGTCGTGAGACCCCCCTCAGTGCCGGTGCAAAGGGGACTAATGACCGGTTGCAGCACCCGCGCCTGCCGGGACACGGATGTCCTCCACGAGGTGCTGGATGTGCTCGGGCGGCGCTGCCGTCAGTCGGGATACGACGAAGGCAACGGCGAAGTTGACGATGGCACCAACCGCACCGAACGCGTTGGGCTCGATACCGAGGAACCAGTTCGGCGACATGTCGCCCAGGAACGCAGTGCTCGCAATGAACATGATGCCCTTGTGCTGGAACACGTAGAACAGCGTCACGCCAATCCCCGCAATCATGCCCGCGATAGCGCCTTCCTTGTTCATGCGTTTGTAGAAGATACCCATCATCAGGGCCGGGAATATCGACGAGGCCGCGAGTCCGAATGCCAATGCCACGGTTCCGGCGGCAAAGTCCGGCGGATTGAAGCCGAGATAACCGGCCAGGAGAATTGCGCCTGCCATCGCAATGCGACTGGCCAGGAGTTCCTGCTTCTCGGTTATTTCGGGTTTGAACACGCCCTTCAGCAGATCGTGTGATATCGCCGACGATATCGCGAGCAACAACCCGGCCGCTGTTGATAACGCGGCCGCGAGGCCGCCTGCGGCGACCAGCGCGATCACCCAGTTGGGCAAGCCGGCGATCTCCGGGTTGGCCAGTACCATGATGTCGCGGTCGACCTTGGTCATCTCGTTGACGTCGGCATCAGCCGAGTACTGGATGCGACCGTCGCCATTCTTGTCCTCGAAGGCCAGCAGCCCCGTCGTTTCCCAGTTGCGGATCCAGTCCGGACGTTCGTCGTAGACCATGTACTCACCGGGCGACGGCTCGATCGTTTCGATCAGGTTGAGGCGTGCCATCGCTGCAACAGACGGTGCGGTCGTGTAGAGGATCGCGATGAACACGAGCGCCCAGCCGGCCGAGCTACGTGCATCCTTGACTTTCGGTACCGTAAAGAAACGGATGATCACGTGCGGCAGGCCTGCCGTGCCGATCATCAGCGACATCGTGTACATGAACATGTTCGTGAGACTCAATCTCACGTTCGTGGTGTATTCGAGGAAGCCGAGGTCTGTGAGCACCTGGTCGAGACGATCGAGCAGGAAGGTCTCGGATCCCGCCATCGTCGAGCCCAGGCCGAGCTGCGGCAGCGGATTGCCGGTCAGCGTCAGGGAGATGAAGATCGCAGGGATCGTGTAGGCGAGAATCAGCACGCAATACTGCGCGATCTGCGTGTAGGTAATGCCCTTCATGCCACCCATTACCGCGTAGATGAAGACGATACCCATACCCACCGAGAGTCCGACGTTGTAGTCGACCTCCAGGAAGCGCGAAAACGCCACGCCGATGCCCTTCATCTGGCCGATTACGTAGGTCACAGACGCAATGATGAGGCAGATGACGGCGACGATACGCGCCGCTTTCGAGTAGTAACGATCGCCGATGAATTCGGGGACGGTGAACTTGCCGAATTTGCGCAGGTACGGCGCCAGCAGCATAGCCAGCAGTACATAGCCGCCAGTCCAGCCCATCAGGAATACGGAACCGCCGTAGCCCATGAACGCGATCAGGCCTGCCATCGAGATGAACGAGGCCGCCGACATCCAGTCGGCGGCGGTCGCCATACCGTTGGCGACCGGATTGACGCCGGCGCCGGCAACGTAGAACTCCTTGGTCGTTCCGGCGCGCGCCCAGATGGCGATGCCGATATACAGGGCGAACGTAAATCCGACGACGATATAGGTCATTGTTTGCAGTGACATGTCGCTCTCCTATTCGTCGTCTTCATGGACATCGTGCTCTTTATCGAGCTTGCCCATGCGATTGGCGTAGAAAAAGATCAACGCGACGAACACGTAGATCGACCCTTGCTGCGCGAACCAGAAGCCGAGCTTGTAACCGCCAAGACTGATGTTGTTGAGCGGCTCGACCAGGATGATTCCGAACAGGAAGGAAACGACAAACCAGATTGCGAGGCAAATCGCCACGAGTTTCAGGTTCGCGCTCCAGTAGCTGCTGTTTTGAGACATTCGTCCCCCCTTGTATGCGGCTGCATTATTGCGTGTATCGGGGCGCAATCTAGCACCGGCACTCGGGCTCGGATTACCGACTTTAGTCGTAGGAGGCCTCGGCCAGCGTGCATGAAGCGAGGGGCTGTTCGCCGTTTATCGATGAATTATCAGAAACTTAGCCGGCGATTGGACGGCAGCCGGCAGCGTGGCTTGCTCGCCGGCATACGACGATAGTAGTAGACTCGGCACGAAGCGCGCATAACGACAACAACACGGGGGGACGAGGCGTTTGATCAACTGGTGGACGCTGCTGCTGCTGTCGATCGGCTACGTTGCGTTGCTGTTCGCGATTGCCTATTGGGGTGACATCGTCGGGCATCGACGCCTGTCCGGCCTGTCGCGGTCGATCATCTACAGCCTGACACTCGCCGTCTACTGCACGTCCTGGACGTTCTACGGCGCCGTTGGCAGTGCCGCCGAGAACGGCTGGATCTACCTGCCGATATACCTCGGCCCGATGCTCGTGATCCTTTTCGGCTGGCCGATGATCCGGCGCATCGTCGCGATCAGTAAACGACAGAACCTGACCTCGATCGCCGACTTCATTGCGGCCCGCTACGGCAAGGCACGAACGCTCGCGGTCCTCGTTACCGTCATAGCGACGATCGGGTCGGTGCCATACATTGCTTTGCAGTTGAAGGCGATCGTCACCGGTTTCACGGTCGTTTCCGACTACCCCACGGCGGCCGGTAATCCCGGCTATGACACGGCGTTCGTAGTCGCCGCGGCGCTGGCGGTCTTCGCGATCCTGTTCGGTACGCGCAAGATCGACGTAACGGAACACCATGAGGGGATGATGATGGCGATCGCATTCGAGTCGGTCGTCAAACTGTTTGCATTCGTTGCTGTCGGGCTGTTCGCCCTGATGCTGCTCGGCTCGCAGGGAACGCCAATGGAGATTACTTCGACCTACACGGCGCCGGATCACGTGTTCCGTCTCGACAGCCTGCCCGACACGTTCGTCACCCAGTTCATCCTCGCGAGCGCCGCGATCTTCTGTCTGCCCCGTCAGTTTCACGTTGCGGTCGTCGAGGCTCATCGAGACACCGACCCGCGCTCGACGCGCTGGGCGTTTCCGCTGTACCTGCTCGTATTCTCGGCATTCATCATCCCGATAACGGTCGCAGGGCTCAAAACCTTGCCGGCCGGTGCATTCAGCGGCGACACGTTCGTGCTCAGGTTGCCGATGCAGAGCGACAACAACTGGCTGACCATCCTCGCGTTCCTCGGGGGGTTTTCGGCCGCAACCAGCATGGTGATCGTCGCCTGCGTGGCGCTATCGACAATGATCAGCAATGAAATCGTCATGCCGATGCTGTTGAAGATCAAGATGCTCGGTCTGTCGGAACGACGAGATTACTCTCGCCTGATGCTCAACACGCGACGCAGCGCCATCGTTGGCCTGGCGATGCTTGCGTACATCTACTACCTCGCGACGGACCAGTCCGCGGCGCTCGCATCGATCGGTCTGCTTTCGTTCGCCGCCGCTGCCCAGTTCGCGCCGCTGATCATTCTCGGCTTGTACTGGCAGCGATCCACGCGCGCCGGCGCCATCGCCGGCCTGTCCACGGGTTTCGTGCTGTGGGCCTATACGCTATTCCTGCCGACGCTGGCGCGGTCAGGCGCATTCAGCGCGGACTTCATCGACGCGGGGCTCTTGTCGGCAGCCTGGTTGCGTCCCGAAGCCCTGTTTTTCGACGTCGGGGCAAATCCGCTGACGCACGGCGTTGCCTGGTCGCTCGGCGCCAACATCTTCGTTTTTACGGCCGTGTCGCTGCTTACGCGCCAGTCGATGGTCGAGAAGATTCAGGCACGTGCATTCTCCGGACCCGTAACGGGCAGCGCATCCTCACGACCGGCCGCGACGGGCCGTGAAATAACCAACGCGGACCTTCGTGCATTGGCTGATCGTTTCCTCGGTGAAGCCCACGCGCGCCGTTCGTTCGCCGAATTCTCCGACAACGAAGGCATCGACGTCAGTGCGTCCAAACCGGCCGACAGGCGCATGCTGCAGTTCACGGAACGCCTGCTCGCCGGGGCGATTGGCGCATCGTCGGCTCGCGTCGTCATCACCACCGCGCTGCGCAAGACGGGCATGGAAATCGCCGATGTCGTGCTGCTGCTCGACGAGACCTCGCAGGCGATTCGCTTCAACCGAAACCTGCTCGAGGCGACCCTCGAGAACATTACCCAGGGCGTCAGCGTGGTCGACTCATCGCAGCGGCTGATCGGCTGGAACAGCCGATACGTCGAACTGATGGACTACCCCTCCGGCATGATTCACGTTGGCAAGCCGGTTGCCGAATTGATTCGCTACAACGCCGAACTCGGCCGATTCGGCGGTGGTGACATCGAACAGGACGTGCGCAAGCGACTCAAGTACATGCGTGACGGGTCAGCGTATCGCTACCAGAGCGCGTTTCCCGACGACAAGGTAATCGAGATACGCGGGCAGCCAATGGCGGACGGCGGCTTCGTAACGACCTATACCGACATCACTGATTTCAAGGCCGTCGAGAACGAGCTCGTGGATGCCAAATCGCAGCTCGAACAGCGCGTCGAGGACCGTACCGCAGAACTGCAGCAGGCCATGAACGATCTGCAGGTGGCCAAGGCCGTGGCAGAAGATGCCAATGCCTCGAAGACGCGTTTCCTGGCCGCGGCCGCACACGACCTGTTACAGCCGCTCAACGCGACCAAGTTGTTCGCAGCACTGCTCAACGAGCATCGCCACGAGATGCCCGACGACCAGCGCAAACTCGTCGAACGCGTCGAGAGTGGGCTGCTGGCCGTCGAGGACCTGCTCAGCGCATTGCTCGACATTTCGCGCCTCGATACGGCCGCTCCGGAACCGAAAGCCGAGGTCTTCCCGATCTCGCAGGTCTTCGAGGCGCTGGAGGCACAATTCACGCAGGCCTTCGCCGAAGACGACCTGCAATTGCGATTCGCGAAGACCAACGTAGTCGTGCGCTCCGACCCGGCACTGTTGCGGCGCATCCTGCAGAACTTCATCAGCAACGCCCGCCGATATACACGCTCGGGGGGTGTGCTCGTCGGCTGCCGGCGGCGTTCGGGCGGCATAGCGATCCAGGTCATCGATACCGGCGTCGGTATCGCCGACGAGCATAAGCACGCCGTGTTCGAGGAGTTCAGGCGGCTCAGCGACGCCGACAAACAGGCGACGCGTGGACTCGGCCTCGGGCTGGCGATCGTCGACCGGATCGCACGGCTGCTCGAACACCCGGTTTACCTGAGGTCCGAACTCGGTAAGGGCAGCTGTTTCGAAGTCATCGTGCCGCGCGCCAGGAGCCTTGGACGTTCGCGCGCGCAGCCCGAACTGCGAGAGCACCGCGGGTCATCTTCGCTCGACCAGCAATTCGTGCTTTGCATTGACAACGAGTCCGACATTCTCGACGGCATGCGCGGGCTGTTGCGGAAATGGGGCGCGCAGCCGCTGATTGCCAGCAATCGCGACAGCGCGCTGGCCGAGGTCGACCGGCTCAAATCCGAATTCGGCGCAAGGCCGGCGATCCTGCTCGTGGACTATCACCTCGACGATGGTGTCACGGGCATCGATATCATCGACGCGCTGCAGGCACGCATCGGCGGCAGCGTCCCGAGTGTCATATTGACGGCGGACCACGGCGATGCGGTCGGCGAGCGCGTCAGGAATGCGGGCCACGGACTGCTTTACAAGCCGGTCAGGCCGGCTGCGCTCCGGGCACTGATGACGCGGCTACTGAGCCGGCGGCGGGTCGCCTGACTTCTCTTCGAGCATCGACGGCGCGTTGATCCGTAGCTGCTGCACCGCGAGCACAGCCTGCGTCCGATTGTTGACATTCATCTTGCGCAGGATCGCCGTGACGTGCGCCTTGATCGTCGCCTCGGAAACGCCGAGCTGGTAAGCGATCTGTTTGTTGAGCAAGCCCTCGCCCAGCATCATCAACACGCGGAACTGGTGCGGCGTCAGCGTGCTGACCGCCGCCGCAATGCCGGCCTCGCCACTATCGAGCCGGTCGTCCTCGACGTCGACACCGTCAGGCAGCCAGACCTCACCATCGAGCACTGCCTTGATGCCGTCTTCGATGACGTTGATCGGCGACGATTTGGGTATGAACCCGCTGGCGCCGTGCTGAATCGAGCGGCGAATCACGGCCTGATCGTCCATTGCCGAAACGATGACCGTCGGCAGTGATTCGTGGTTGCTGCGAATATAGGCGAGCGCCGAGAAGCCGCTGACGCCTGGCATGTTCAGGTCCAGAAACAGCAGGTCGGCATCGGGATTGGCCTCCACCACCGCCTGCAGCGTATCGAGGCTGTCGGCTTCGACGATCGTCGCATCGGCCACGCAATTGCCAATCGCATGGATCAACGCCTCCCGAAACAACGGGTGGTCGTCCGCGACGATGAAAGTGCTTTGCGTGCCCAGCGTCACTGCGCCCTCGAACCGGTTGGATGAATCTGCGGACTAGGTTACCGCAATCACTCTCTCATTGCGGCATTAGACCTTGGTCTATTCACACCCCCCGATTCGACTTTTGGCTAATGGCAAGCCTGGAAGTCGTCGAGGAGTATCCATGCTGCCTATCAATGTATTCCGCTGGGGGAAAAATATGACAAGGTTGAAAGTACAATGCTTCGCAGCCGGCCTCGCACTTACCGTGCTGTGCGCTGCGGGGACCGCGCAGGCTGCGGACGCCGACGTCGCTGCGCTCGAAGCGCGCGTCGCCGAGCTCGAAGCGCTCGTGAATAAACTCGTCGGCTCGAAAACCACACCGGCTGCAGCACCCGCTCCCGTCGCGGCAAAGGACGAGTCCGGGCCGAGAAGCAGCTATTCATTCGGCGGCTACGTCAAATTCGACGCCGCGGCGAGCGATTACAGCGGCGGCGATCTCGCGCCGAGCAGTCTGGGCACGCAATTTTACGTGCCGGCGACGATTCCCGTCGGCGGAACGCCGAGCGAAGGGCCGGACCTGAACACGCAGGGCCGTGAAACGCGCATCAATTTCAAGAGCGATCACGTGCTCGACAGCGGCGACAAGGTCTCCACGTTCATCGAGATGGACTTTTTCCTGAGTCCCGGCGGCAACGAGCGCGTCAGTAACTCCTACAACCCGCGCATGAGGCACGCGTTCGTCAAGTACAACAACTGGCTGTTCGGCCAGACCTGGTCGACGTTCCAGGATGTCGGCGCGCTACCCGAGAACCTCGACTTCGTAGGCCCGGCCGAGAGTACCGTGTTCATTCGCCAGCCGATGATCCGATACACCAATGGGCCGTGGGAATTCGCGATCGAAAACCCCGAAACGACGATCACGCCGTTTGGCGGCGGCAGCCGCATCGTTTCGGACGACGGCGCCCTGCCCGACCTCGTAGGCCGTTACACGGCCAAGCTCGACAACGGCTACATCAAGGCCGCCGGCCTCGTTCGCCAGCTCAACTACAAGACGTCTGGCATCGATGACGACGAGATGGCATTCGGTATCAGCGTTTCCGGCAAGCACATGGTGGGACAGGACGACATACGCTGGATGGCTACCTATGGCAGCGGCACGGGGCGCTACCTGGGTCTGAATACGTCCAACGGCGCCGTACTTGACGCCAACGGAAGCCTCAACGCGATCGACCAGTGGGGCGCGTTCGTCTCCTACCGACACTGGTGGGATTCGCAGTGGCGTTCCAACTTCACGCTCGGCTATCTGGACAACGACAACGACACGGCGCTGACAGGGACGGGAGTCACGAGCGAGGTCTACAGCATCCACGCGAACATCCTGTATTCGCCGGTGCCGAAGATGACGGTCGGCGGTGAAATCATCTACGCGGAGCGTACGCTCGAATCGAATCTCGACGGCGACATGACGCGGCTGATGTTCTCCGCGAAGTACGCGTTCTGATCGCCGGGAAAACCGTTCCCGCAACACGCGACTGGCGGTACCGGCAACGGTATCGCCAGTTTTACGTTCCGCATTCGCATGTCAGAATCGTCGCATGAAAGAAATCCCAGAGATCGCGGACTTCCTGCGACGCATTCCCGGGTTCGAAGACCTGACTCTCGAACAAGCGACGACGTGCGCCAGGAACATCGATATTGCTTACTACCGCTCGGGCGACGACATCTTCACAATCGGCCGCCAGAACGAGCAGCTGCACATCATTCGCAGCGGCGCCGTCGAACTGCGCAATGAGGACGGCGAGATGATGACACGGCTGGCCGAGGGCGACTGTTTCGGCTTTCCCTCGCTGATGAACGACGCGCCCACACGCAATCATTCGGTCGCAATGGAGGACACGCTCGTCTACCACCTGCGTGGCGATGCATTCTCCGAGATACGTCGCAAGAATTCCGACCTCGACACCTGGTTCATTCGCGCACTGTCGGACCGATTGCTGATGCAGCCCGCACAGCAGACATTCAAAGGCGTTTCGGGCGAGACGGTGAGAAGCCTGGTCGGTCGACCGCCGGTGACAATCGAACACGGTGTCACCGTGCGCGAGGCCGCCGAGAAGATGGTCGCCGAACGTGTTTCGGCCATGCTGATTACGGACCGGGGTCACCTTCGCGGCATCGTCACCGATCGCGACATCCGCTCGCGCGTCGTTGCCATGGGATTGCCGTCGGACTCCCCGGTTACGTCAATCATGACGGCATCGCCGATAACGCTGGAGGCCGAGTCGCACGCTTTCAAAGCCGCGCTCATGATGATGCAGAACCATATTCACCACCTGCCAATCACGTCCGGCGATGAATTGATCGGTATGGTTTCCCGCAGCGATTTCATGCGGCTGGAGACCGAGCACCCGCTCTACCTTGTCGCAGACATCGGCAAGCAGACGACGGCCGAGGGCATCGTCGATTCCTGCAAAAGGCTACCCGGTCTGATCATCGGCCAGATCGAGTCCGACGCAAACGGCGAACAGCTTGGCAAGTTCATTACCACGATTACCGACACGATTACGCGCCAGCTGCTACGCATTGCCGAGGCCGAACTCGGCGCCCCGCCATGCGATTACGCGTGGGTCGCAATGGGCTCGCAAGGTCGCTTCGAGCAATCTGCAAAAAGCGACCAGGACAATGCCCTCGTGTTGTCGAACGATGCGACGGAGGCAGACGACGCCTATTTCGCGGCGATGGCGAAAATCGTCAACGACGGACTCGATGCCTGCGGCTACGTGTACTGCCCGGGCGACGTCATGGCGTCGAATCCGAAATGGAGACAGCCGCTCGATCGCTGGAAGCGGTATTTCCATAAATGGATCACCGTACCCGAGCAGAAAGCGCTCATGCACGCCAATATCTTCTTCGACCTGCGCTCCGTGCACGGCAAGGCGCAGCTCGTCGACGCATTGAAGGCCAGTATCCGGGAGGTCGCCCGCAAGAACGAGATGTTCCTCGCGCTGATGTCGAAGAACGCCATGAACTATCAGCCGCCGCTCGGTTTCTTCCGCCAGTTCGTGCTCGAGCGCTCCGGGGAACACAAGAATACGCTGAACCTCAAACTGCACGGCATCATGCCGATTGTTGAAATAGCGAGGATTCGCTCGCTCGCCGCGGGCGAGCTCCGCATCAACACGCGCAACCGCCTTCTTGCCGCCGCCAAGGCCAAAGAAATCACCGACGCCGACGCCGCCAACCTCATCGACGCGCTGGACTTTATTGAACAGCTGCGTGTCGAGCACCAGAGCCGGCAGCTGCGTGCCGGGCTCGCGCCGGACAACCATCTGTCGCCGGACGACCTGTCGCCGCTGGCGCGCCAGAACCTCAAATCGGCGTTCGCTCAGGTGCGCGTCAGCCAGACGGCGCTGCTCAACCGATTTCACCTGGCATGAGGCACCGGTCGCTGCTGCTGAAACGCTGGCTGGCGCGGCGACGCATGGCAGAACCGCCGATGTCGCGGCTCGTAAACGAGCCTGCGCCGTCGCCGTCGGAGCCCTTCCGGCGGGTCGAATTCGTCAGCCTCGATATCGAAACGACGGGACTCGACGCCGGCACCGCCGATATGTTGAGCGTGGGCTGGGTACTCGTACGCAACGGCAAGGTCGACCTCGAAACGGCGGAAACCTACATCGTGCGCCCCAGCGGCGACGTTGGCGACAGCGCCTCCGTGCACGGACTGACCGACACGATGGTCGAGGCCGGTCATGACTGGATTGTCGTTCTCAACAAGATCATCGAGGTCCTGACGGGACGCGTTCTCCTCGTGCACCATGCGGGGCTCGACAAAGCTTTGCTCGATCGGATGTGCCGCCAGGTTTACGGCGCACGTTTGCTGGTCCCGGTCGTCGACACACTGGCGCTGGAGCTGCGCCGGCAGGAGCGACGGCACCACGTCAACGACCGGCAGTCGCTCAAGCTCGGGGATCTGCGTGACACATACAACCTGCCGCGCTATGGCGCGCACGACTGCCTCGTCGATGCGATCGCAACCGCCGAGTTATTGATCGCGATGGTGGCCCATAATGACGGGTCCGAGAAAACGCGCCTGGGCGATTTGCAGAGTTAGTATCGATTTTCCATGCACCTATAATGGACGCCCCGCCCTGCTGGACTGACGAGACCCTGACGCACGCATGTTGAATTCCCGACTTCTCCTGGCGGCCGCGACTGCCGCGATTGGCTCGCTGGGTTGCGCATCGGCGAACGGTCCCTCGCCAGTGACAGACACGGACACAGACGTTACGGATCTTCCGTTCGTGACCAATCGTTCGGTCGAATCCCGCGATCGCGGCCGGCGCCGCATGTCGAACCGGCCCGGTGAGCTGCGCGGCGGCACCTGCAGCGTCGAGATCCGCGGAGACAGGAGCAGGCTGCTGCGTTACGAGGTCGTGCCGGTCGGCGAGACGATCGAATCGCTGCATGAGGATGCCGAGACCGGAGTCACCCTGTACATACATGGCTACAACGAGCCTTTCAGAAAGAACTGCCGTTACGCGGCCATCCTGAGCGAACGGCTTGCCCTGCAACGCAGCCTGCTGCTGTTCAGCTGGCCGGCCGACAACAAAGTGGTCACCTACGGCACGGACGTCAGGAACCTGCGGGCCACCCACGACAGTCTTGCGCGGCTCCTCGAGCTCCTGGCTGAGCAATTCGGTGCGCACAATATCAACATTGTCGCTCACAGCCTGGGCTCACGCGGCGTCATGGATACGATCTTCGGCAACGATTCGATAGGCAATCTTCGATTCCGGAAACTCGTCCTTGTCGCGCCCGACATCGATCCCCGGCGCTTCGAGGCGAGCCTGCCCGAGCTGCATCGCCGCGTCTCCGATATCACGGTGTTCGTTGCGAGCAACGACCGAGCGTTGTCGATATCGCGATTCCTGCACCGGGAGCCCAGGCTCGGCAATGACACAGGATGGCAAAGGCCTGACGTACAGGTTGTGGACGTGACCACCCTGAACAAGGGCCACTTCTCCCGCCACATGTACCACGTCAAGAACCCGCAGATCGCTGCACTCGTGCGGGCAACCCTGATGGATTGACAATGACGGCGCGACGACTCGCACTGACAGCTATTCTCGCCGCAACGCTCGGCGCCTGTACGGCATTCGACACGAGACCCGACACCGAAATCGTTATTTCCATTGTCAGCACCAATGACGTGCACGGCGATTTCATGCCGAAGCAGGGACGCGGCGGCCTGGTCATGGTCGCCGGTTACGCCAACGCCCTGCGCATGGCGCATGCCGCAAACGACGACGCGGTCCTGCTGCTGGATGCCGGCGACATGTGGCAGGGAACCCTCGAGTCGAACCTGAACGAAGGTGAGGCCATGACACGCGCATACGAAGCGGCCGGCTACGCGGCAGCAGCCATCGGCAATCACGAATTCGACTACGGCCAGGAGGTCCTCAGAGCACGTGCCGCCGGCGCCGGGTTTCCTTTTCTCGCCGCGAACCTCGTCGTCGACGAAAGCGGCGCACTCGTCGACTGGGACAACGTCAGCCCGTCGGTCATGCTCGACGTGCAGGGCATTCTGGTCGGTGTCATCGGCGTAATGACGATCGACGCTTTGCATACGACCAAGGCCGAGCATACGCAAGGACTGCGCGTCACTCCGCTCGCGCCTGCCATCGAGCGGGAAGCTCGAGCGTTGCGGGAGGACGGAGCGAATCTCGTCGTCGTCGCGTCTCATGCAGGCACCCATTGCGGCGAATTCACCGACCCGACCGACCTGTCGTCCTGCAATATGGATGGCGAGATCATGGTTGTCGCCAAAGCGCTGCCTTCGGGGCTCGTCGACCTGATCATCGCCGGTCACGTACACGAGCGGATCGCGCACGACGTCAATGGCATCGCGATCACGGCCGCGGCTTCGAACACGCGGGCGTTCGGTCGCGTCGATTTCACAATGGACAGAGCGACAGGCGCGGTGCTGGGGCGTCGGATCTTCCCACCGCAGCTGCCATGCCCGGCATGGTTCGGTCAATCCGGTGCGTGTGACTGGGAGGGGGTCTCTGGTTCGGATCTCGAACTTCCCCTGTACGAGGGGCGTGTCGTCGCGCCGGACGAAGACGTTTACGACATTGCCGCATCCGCGCTTGCGGCGGCGGCAGGGCGCAAGCAGCAGCCGGTTGGCGTATTCCTCGAAGAAGACTTCACGTTGCACGGCAATCCGGAGTCGGCGCTCGGCAACCTCTTCACGACAGCGCTGCTGGAATCAACCGGTGCCGACGCGGCAATCCACAACGTATCCGGCGGTATCCGCGCCGCGCTGCGGCAAGGCGAACTCTCCTACGGCGCCGTCTACGAGACCTTTCCTTTCGACAATCGCCTTGTCGTTCTGGACATCTCCGGCCGGGAACTAAAACGCACGCTGGCCGCCCAGGCGCATAGCCACCGCCGGCGCGCGGGCATTGCGGGCGTGCGCGTATTCGTCGAATGCGTTGGCAGCACGATGAGCGTGGATGTGCGCCGGCCGGATGGCAGCACGATCGGTGACGAAGACCGGGTGAAGCTCGTCGCGAACGACTTCCTGGCCACGGGCGGCGATGCGATTCTGAGCCCGATCTTGCCCCCCGACGGCTTTTCGGTTGCGTCGGACTTGCCGAGCGTTCGCCAGGCACTCATCGCCTGGCTGGGTCGACAGGGACCCAGTCTGCATCCGTCGACCCTGGCGAGCGAATCCTCGCCACGCTGGAACCTGCCGGACAATATGCCGGCGAGCTGCCGTTATCCCGACTAGAGCAGGTAGTCGGCGAGCAATTCGGCCAGGTGATCGGACCAGCGTTCCGGGAACGGTTCGGTCAGTTCCACGGCTGCCTCGAAGTCCGGCTGAAACAGGCGTTCGAGCAGTGCATTGACAGTAGCCTCGTCCGAGGTTGCGACGTTGAGTTCCCTGTTGGTGCGAAAGCTCAGCTTGTCCCAGTTGGCTGAACCGAGGCACGCCCAGCCGTCGAACACCGCCGCCTTGACGTGCGACATGCCCGGGTATACGAACACGCGAATGCCGTGGTCGAGCATCGCATTCGCGGCGAGCACGTTACTCTTGTTGATGGGCCCATGGTTGCCGACCATCGGCAGGATGATGCGAACATCCACACCGCGTCGCCGCGCCTTGGCCAGTTCGTACAGCATCGCGTCGTCCGTGAAATAGGCGTTTTCGATGTAGATGTAACTCTGCGCGGCGCGGATGGCGGCGCGCTGCGCGTTGAAAATCTCGGCCTTGCCGGGCCTCGTGTGCAGGACGCGCAATGGCACGGCGCCTGGCGGCCGCCCTGCCTCATCGGACTGCAATCTGCTGAACAGAAAGCCGACATCCCCCATCATTCCCGCGTGCGCCCACGCATCGTCGAACTCTTCGACGAGTTCGCCGACGATGGGCCCTTCGAGCTCCATCATCAGGTCGTGCCAGACGTAGCGATACTCCCGCCCGATGTTCATGCCTCCGGCAAATGCGATCTCGTTGTCGATAATCGTCGTTTTGACGTGGTCGCCCGCGACAAGCCATGGGTTGCGCGACTGCCGCACGCGAATATCCGAATCCGATTCGAGGAACAACCTGACCGACTCGGGAGCCTCGTACTCCGCGGGCATCGACTCGTCCTCGGCGCGCGTAGCGACGATCGTGCCAAGTCCATCGAGCAGGATACGGACGTCGATACCGTCGGCAGCCCGACGCCGCAGCAG
>JAAUYH010044921.1_pt1 | contig 19336 bp, 18 predicted proteins | sample 7278061 | NCBI WGS metagenome assembly JAAUYH01 (sample SAMN14350203, study PRJNA611818) | marine sediment metagenome | isolation source: surface marine sediment (0.6m) | place: French Polynesia: Moorea | collected 2018-08 | reverse complement strand
TCACTCCTCACCCTCTGACGCCTGACATCGCCTAGCAATCAGACCAACGTTAAACTTGACTCAAATCATAATTTGAGTCAAGCCGCTTATGAAGCAGTAGAATAGCGGGTCTCAGTCAATCCTGTAAAGTACTGAACAATGGCGACGCAGCTTCGATTGACGCCCTAGTAGAGGTTGAGGTAGGCGAAGTCTAGGAGTAGTATCCAAATATGCTTTTCGCCTTCTGTTGAGACTCAGACATTGCGATTACAAGAATTACGTCTCGATCATCGAAGATTGAGGAAAATTTTCTTATATAGACGTTTAGATCTTGTTTTAGATGGGTGTGAGCGGAACCGGAAAATTGGACGGGGAAGCTGAGCGAGGCCAGAAGCCAGAAAACAATCAGGAATCGGATGCTGACCCCTGACTTCTATAATTCTCTATAAAGGAGAATTTTCTGTTTTAAGGCGATATCCTTTGTAACTTGATGTTTATTAGGGGCTAGAAGTTTCAAAAAAAATTATTCTCAATATCCTCAATTTTAGGTAAATAATTATGATGTTGTATCTAAATGGTGTGAATAGTTGAGATGAAACTATCGGTTGTAATTCCTTGTTTTAATGAATATGGAACTATCCAGAAAGTAGTTGAGTCTGTTAAACGATCTCCTATTGCTAACTGCGAAATTATTATTGTCGATGATGGGTCAACCGATGGGACTAGACAGCTTCTAAAATCTCGAATAGAACCCCAGGTCGATCGAGTTATTTTTCATCCCAAAAATTTGGGTAAAGGAGCTGCTTTGCGCACAGGAATCAACGCCGTTACGGGTGATATCATCATCATCCAAGATGCTGATTTAGAATATGATCCGCAAGAATATCCCATCATGATTAACCCAATCCTTGATGATAGAGCGGATGTTGTATTTGGTTCTCGATTTCAGGGCGGCAGACCCCATAGGGTTGTGTACTATTGGCATGCGGTTGGGAATAAGATCTTGACTACGTTGTCTAATATGTTTACTAATATTAACCTGACTGATATGGAAACTTGCTATAAGGCGTTTAAGCGGGAAATCCTTCAAGCAATTGAAATTAAAGAGAATCGTTTTGGATTTGAACCGGAAATTACCGCCAAGGTGGCAAAAATGAACTGTCGAATTTATGAGGTGGGAATATCGTATTATGGACGTACTTATAAAGAAGGTAAGAAGATAGGTTGGAAAGATGGAGTTAAGGCTATTTTCTGTATTCTTAAGTACAACTTGTGCTGATATAAAATGAAGCTAATTTGAGAGCTGATTATGGGTGATTAGAGTTATTAAAGACAATATTTTTTTGAATAAATAAGGCTTAAGACTAGAGAAAAAAGCTGGCGCCCCCAGCCGCTCGTGCCCGTTTAACCCCTCTCTTAAATGATGGAGACGCTTAACCTACTTATTTCCGATGAAACGCTGCGGGATGGAGAACAGCAGGTTGGACTATTCTTTGACGATAAGGAGACGTTAGCTCGACTCATTGCTCGAACTGGCGTTCACCAGATTGCTCTGATGCCAGCGATTCATCCGACTGAAGCGCAGTTGGTCAACAATTTAGTTTCAGCCGGTTTCAGGCGGCAGGTGACGGCGTCTACCCTGATGACCCGGTCGGCGATTGATCAGTCTAAAGCCTGCGGTGTGGGGCAAATCATTCTGTTCCATGCGGTCTCTGATCGGCTTTTGTTTTTAAGGGACCCTGAGATTGTCGCAGATACCGCCTTTCAAGGTAAAACGATCGATGATGGCGTTCCTCCGTACGTGATACAGAAGATGCGGCGGAGAATGCTGGCTAATGCGCTAGAACATGTTCGGTACGCATCGTCTCAGGGATTACGGATCTGTTTTGCCGCCGAAGACGCAAGTCGCGCTGATTTCGACTTCCTAGTGGACTGCATCAACACCCTGGCTCCCTATCTCGATCATTTCTTGTTGTGTGACACTGTCGGCGTTTTAACCCCTGAAAAAACCTACATTTGGATTCGTAACTTACTGGAATATAGTCGATCTGTGGCCCTCTCGGTGCATTTTCACAATGACATGGGACTGGCGTTGGAAAATACAATTCAGGCAGTGCGGGCAGGAGCTTTGGGGGTTTCGGGCACCTTTGGCGGTATTGGCGAACGGGCGGGCAATGCCCCGTTGGAACAGGTTCTTTGTGGTTTGCGGGTGCGCTTTGGCTGGGAGGTGCAAGGCATTGACTACGATGCGCTTACCTCTGTGGTGAACTACCTGCACCATCGTCAACTTCGTCCCCATTCGCCCTATTCGCAGCAAACCCAGCGCCATGAATCAGGGATTCATGTCAGCTCCCTGCTGCGCGATCGCAAAAGCTACGCTGCTTTTCCCTATAGTCATCCTGAAATTTGGTTTGGCAAATGCAGCGGCGCCAGCAATCTCCAATACCTATTTGAGCACTATCTCAAGCAACCGCTGAAAAAGTCACAGTATGAGCGGCTGCGCACCGCTATCAAAGCGATCGCGATCGAGGAGAAAAGAACATTCTCAGTGGACGAAGTCCTAGAGTTAATCCACAGTAGAGGGTTACTTGACTCAACTCTTGTTTCAAGAGCAAGCAAGAACTTGTCGAGTGAAGTCGAAATCACTCGATAGCCCCCATTCCCATCCACCCATCCACCCATCCACCGCTCCTAACTGGGACATAATGTCGCCCCAACTCCCTCATGCGTCCGTTTCAAAGCGATCCGCAATCTTCCCGCAAGCCGCCGATATCGCCACGGTTCTCGGCGAGGCTAAATAATTTTGGGCGGATGGATCGCCGCTACGCCCTTTAAAGTTGCGATTGGTTGAGTAGATCCCCACTTCATTCCGAGCCAACACCCCCCGTCCAGCATTAATGCAAGCCCCGCACCCTGATTTGAGAATCTGCGCCCCGGCCTGTTCCAGCACATCCAGATAGCCCAGCGCCTCAGCTTGTCGCCTTACCTCCTGAGAGGCGGGAACCACAAACAGACTGACATTTGGCGCAATGCGCCTGCCTGCAAGCGCCGCTGCCGCTTGGGCCAAATCGTACAGCTTGCCTCCCGTGCAGGAGCCAATAAACGCTCGTGTAATGGGCGCTTGGCCCACTTGACTGACTGAGACCACTTGATCCGGCTTAGGGGGTTTCGCCACTTGCGGCTCCAGTTGGCTGAGGTCAAAGCGGTACACTTGCTCGTATTCTGCATCGAGGTCAGGCGTCACTTCTTCAAACGGAGCAGAAGTACGCGAGTTGACGTACTGACGGGTTAACTCATCGACAGGCATGAGTCCGCACACAGCCCCGCATTCAATTGCCATATTGGACAGGGTCATGCGCTCATCCATCGGTAACTGTTTGATGATGTCTCCATCGAATTCAATCACTTTGCCGGTCGCCCCATCACAGCCTATCTGCCCCAGAATAAACAGGATGATATCTTTGGCGCTGACATGGGGCGATAGACTGCCGGATAGCTCAATCCGCAATGTGGCTGGAACTTGAATCCAGAGGTCGCCCATGGCGAAAATATTGGCCATGTCGGTGGAGCCCACCCCCGTAGCGAAACAGCCAAAGGCGCCGTAGGTGCAGCTATGGGAGTCGGTTCCGGCAATTATCATGCCCGGCCGGATAAAGCCTTTTTCAGGCAGCAAGACATGGCAGATACCCGCCGCCTCCCCGGGAGAAACGATATCGAAGAGATGGCAGCCCTGATCACGGGCAAACGCCACCATTTGCTGATACATTGACACCGCTCCAGTGTCCCTGCGGATGTCATTGATTTGAATGAAATGATCGGCGACAAGCACCACCTTCTGCGAATCCCACACCCGGGCGTCAGATCCAAAATGCTCGTAAAATAGTTGACCCACCGGCCCTGCGATCGCATCATGGGACATCGCCAAATCCACCTTAGCGAAGACCACCTCACCTGACCTCACAAAGGAATTGTTCGATGCCTTCGCCAACAGCTTTTCGGTCACTGTCATCGGCCGAGCCGAGGTGTCGCTGTTAGGGACCGCGAAGGCCTTTTGCCGCCGCTGCTGGTTAAATTCAATCAGGCCGCCCGCCTTAGTGATGCGGTCTATTACGGGGTTCTCCCGAGACTGAACGATGATTTCGAGGGGTAATCCAATGTTGATGCTATTGCGATAAAAAATTTCAGCAAAGGATCGAGCGCGGACGATCTGGATCCCGGCGGCTTTAATGGCGATGGGCGCAAATTCTCGACTGGATCCGCAGCCAAAATTAAATCCCGCTTCAATGGCGTCGTATCGCCGTAGATTACCCGCCCCAATCAAATGTTCAAAGGCGTAGTGGGCTAAATGCCCTAAATTATCGTCCGTGCCTCGTTGAGCCGGAATAATATCGTCGGTGTTGATATCATCGCCTAAATAGAGTACTTGATTGGGCATGGGAAGGGAGGGCAAAGATAAATCAGAATTTTCTTTCTGAATGACTATAGCCCTTTTCCGAGATGCAAAAATACCCCCTGCTCAATTTGTGGAACAGGGTTTGGGGAGATATGGAGAAAAGGTCAGAGTTATCCGTTAGTCGATCAATCCCAGCGCTTTGTAAGTTATGCGCCCAGCAATACCGTCAGACTCCAGGCCGGTTTCTTTCTGCCAAGCTTTGAGCGCAGCTTCAGTATCGCTGCCGAAAACTCCATCTACCTGGATCTCAAGGGCTTCTTGGAGTTTACGCACCCAGGGGCCTTTTGAGCCCTTTCGGACAATCTCAAAATCCACTGATGGGGCTGTTTCCTCCGCCGCCAAGCTATATCCTCCAGCCATTTCGAGGGCGGTGAAGCGAACAGATTCGACCCGGCGCCCCCATCCTCTGCCAAAGGTGCGCCAGGTCCGTAGGCTGCGCAAAAAAGCCAGACGGCGATCGCACATGGTATTGATGATTTCACTGGGGGCAAGGCCGTCGAGTCGAGCTAGGGTCTTGGCTCCAATCCCGCCATCTTGCTTAGCGCCCACTGCATATTGGAGCCATTTGGCGCCTCGCCCTGGACCAGAGTTCACAGCAGCGTCAAAGACAGCGTAGTCCAATCCTGAGGGGAGCTCGTCGCACTTACATTTGTCCCAATAGCCAGCCCGGTAGATTTGCCCTAATTCCTCATCAGAGATATTCCGCAGATCGGCCTTACTTTTGTTTCGACCAAAGTGACGTCGATAGGTCATCAAGGTGACGCCTTTCATCGTCGCTCCGCCCGGATCAGCAGGGTGATCCGCCCAGCCGCCTTCATGGACTAATACATGTTTGAGCGCACCCTTGAAGTTTTCTTCCATCTTTTTGTCCTTATTTATCAATCATCTAAGTTATAAACCAGTTTTAGACAACACCAGAAAAGGCAGTACGAATATACATTCATTCCAGATTGATGATATCAATAAGTACTGAATTATCCAGATATGCTGATTGATTCCAAGGAGATCTAATCGGCAGTTTCACCTATTTATAAGATAATTATGCCGCCTCATGGGGAATACATTGTGTTCTATATTTTTGCAAATTATAGACATTCTTGTTAAGAAATATTCGAGGGAATAACGTATTGATATAGTGGCGCACTTAAGTGTCTGCTGGACAGATAGCCTTGCACAATGAGATTTGGCTTAGAGGATGTTTAAAGGGGGCTGACTTGCGTGCTATAAGCACTCTAAGTCAATTTTGGAAGGACTTAGAATGCTTATTCTGCCGTGGTGATTTCTAAGTGGTTTAGGTATCCAAACAACGTCTAGAAGACTTTTCAGACACTCTCCTAGTTGCAAATCGTCAAATTTAGACTTGAGGGTTAAGCCTTTGAGGAAAGTATGAGAGTTTGGATGAGATTTTGATAGTACCCTTGAGGGTGATTTTTATTCCCATGTACTTTTACTGAACTCAACTCATGATGTTTAGAATAGATCATTAAAAAATATGAAGCGCCGGGTAATTGTTCCCGATAGATTCTCTCTTAGCCAAGTTACAATTGTTCTGAAAGTCAATTTTTACTGGCAATGAAGACATCTATAGAAGGTTTACTCGAGAATTGGTATCGTCGTTTGCGCGAGTCACAATTTTCTCACTATGAATCAGCTATAGTTTTTGACCGGATGAATTACTGATTAGGTATTTCTTCTGTCATTTTCTCAACAGTTTTGGGTACTTCTATTTTTGCCACTCTAGGGGAATCTGTAGAAACAAGCGCTAAACTCATGGGAGGCTTAGTTAGTGTTCTAGCAGCCACGCTTACAGGTCTACAAACCTTTCTGAAGTTTTCAGAAAGAGCTGAGAAACATCGCACTGTCGCTGCACGATATGGCGCATTACGTCGTGAGATTGAAGAGTTGATGTCTTTAGAAGAAAAACTGACGAAAGAGCTGATTACCCCTTTGCGAAAAGCAATAGATCGCTTAGCAGAAGAAGCTCCTAACGTTCCCACAAGAGTTTGGTCAAAAACACAAAAAAGTCTAGCGAAAACATAGAAAGTAGAGGGTGGTGATAGAAGATATAGTCGGCAATGTCCACTCTACTAAAGCTAAGAAGCAATCGCTTTTTTTAAAAAAATCTATTTCGGCAAGCCATCTAAAAATTATTATTCTATCTGAGATGATTCTTTTGATAATTCTACTGCTTCTAAGCCTTCTGGAAGCTCTATTGAATTATCCAATTTTAATCTTATATTGAACCAAATATAAGCAGCTAGAGTAAAAGGCCATATTACAATTAAATTCGGTGTGAATTTAATACTTTTTAGAAAAGACCAATTCTCATTTAAGTATTTCGCCTTATTAAAATCTGATACCATATAAATGATTGAACAAAGAATCCAGCCAAACACCCATAAAGATATAAATAAAAGCATATTTTCCATAGCAAAAGGCAAAGGGTCAAAGTATGTAGTTTGGTTAGATATCAAGCGCCAATTTCCACCACCTCATGAGAAAGTCAGCACCACCCACGATTAGGATATATCGCTACGGTATTAAGTATCAATGCAATGAAGTTTACTGACTAGATTAAGATATTCAAAAAGTTTCAGCTTTATAGAGCGATGATACATAATGAAATCTCCAGTAATGGCTATACCACAGTGCCGTGACACAGCTAAAATAGTGCATTAGCGTAGGGTGTCGTTAGCGGAGCGTAACGAACCGAATCCAAGGGTTCTGGCGTTTCGCCAATCATTAATATTCGCACTATTTTAGCTGTGCCAGACCACTACTAATTTGACTGTATTTAGACTGTTCTAACTGCCTCAAGTTAAGACTCAATCAATTTTTAGGCTCCACTCAGGATCCATAACGCTCACTTCTTCTTGCAAGGTATCCATCTATAAAAATCTTTCCAATACCAAAGACATAAGGCGATGCACATAGCCAACCCCACCAAGAAAAGTAAAGTAAGCAAAATTTGCACAACACCTGCTGTGGCGTTAATCCTATCTGCTAAGGGAAGTTCGTTATCCCAAGCTGGGGCTGAGACAGTAGCAATAGATAACTGAACTATCCATAAGAAAACGAGACCAACCAAGCCTAGAGTGAGATTTCGAAAAGTTGCTAATCGCCCTTGTCTAGAGAGTAGAGATTGCCGAGCTGAAACTGCCAGGAATGCGGCTGCCAGTATCGTTATAAACATAAATACAATGGCGATAACCTCTCCAGAACTCTCCATGTGGCTTCCTAAGGCAACTGTGAACAGTCCAGCTCCGCCAACCATCAGACCTACTAATAACGTTAGAAAATAGACTAGAACCTGGATAAGGGGGGGGAGAACTACTTGCCGACCCATGGGAACAATGCCAAGCGCATTGAGCATCTTAGTGGGATTGGGCAGTAGCATACAGAAGTGCTTCAGATTTCGCAAACCTCGTCGAAAGTCAATCCACTGAATCGGCGCGAGCTTAGCATCAATATTGCTAATATCTTGTAAAAGCACGGGGAAAATGACACTTTCCTCTGGATTATAGGCTGTAGTCTTTTTAAAATTTGACATCAAAACGATAATGGCTTCAGCGGATGATTCATCCGTTACGATTTGATGGCCGTGCCGATTTAACTGCCGCATAATGGTCCGCGCATAGCGCCTATCTTCAGCCGCGAAATCCAGCATGACCTTCATGGGCCTCACATTGATTGCTTTTGGGGGACTGTAACGATGGGCGAAAATTGGAACCGACGCCATTGGTTTACCCCATCGTCTCATTCCAGGCAAGCGTAATAAGACCAACATAAGAGGCGCTGCAAGAAGACTCGATAGGAATGCTATTACTAAGATGTCGAACGAAATAGAATCATCAGCGACAAATACAGAGGCAAAGCCATAGCTCAGAAACGTCATGACAGGGAGTATTAGGAGTACTCCCTGTACATCAAAGAATATGAAGTTTCGCTTCAAGATTCGATAGGGTAATGGGAATAAGTGATATGGAATGGAAATGGTCCAAAAGTTGAATAGTGCTATGAGGCTAATTAGTAAACTGATAGAGAAAGCAATCCAAACGGTGGGTGATGTCTTAAATCCAGACTGAGGTGGGGGAGTGTTCTGGAAACCCGGGTATTCTAATTGAACCAATAGTGTTTTAACGCCCTTCCTAAATGAGGTGCGAAAATCGATCCACTCGCAATTTATAAGCTCAGGCGGCAGTTCAGTAGCTTCAAAAATAACTAAAACAATTCGTTTTCCAAATTCAATTGCCCGTCTCCATTCATACTCTACATTCTTAGACTTGATGGACTCAACAGAAACGCTGAGTAAGAACACCTGACTGTTTCCGATAGCCCGGGCAATGTGCTCTTCCCATTTTTCAGCTGGCACCAGGTGGTGAAAATCTAACCATGTTTCATGGTCGGCGTTTTTGAGTTCTCGAAAGAGATGACTGACAAACGGCGTTTCTTGACGAGAGTAACTAATGAAAAGAGAGTCTTTCATTGTGTGGAAAAGGTCACTGTATGTCGGAGTGGGTTTGATGCTCTCCCATCTAATGCCGTTCTCGAGTTAGTAGCTCCGCAACTGAACTCAGCTCCTAATAAACTGGATAGAATCACGATGAAATTAGGATGCTTGTCTCTATGATTTCTGACAATCCGAGATTCCTCACTCAGGTAAGTTTATTCTATAGACAAAGGTTTGTTCCAGGTGCTTAGACCTGGTTGCCTGACAAACGATTTTTACCTAGGTTGGGTTGAAGCTATGAAACCCAACTCCACTAACGGTTTTGATGCGCTACGCCCCTGATAACCTTTGAATTCTGCCAGATAGGGGGCGGCAAAGATTTCTAGCGCCTCGGACATCTTGGCTTCCCCCTTCGGATTTTTCACCATGTTGGAGAACTTGCCGCCGATTGGGGAGTTGACGGAATCCTTTAGATTTTTTAGCCATGATGACTTGGAGTCGATGTTAATTCTGAAAATGTGTATAAAAAGCAACACATGTTGTCCGCGGCTATTCCCCTCCGCTTCATAAATCGCCACAAATTTTGACGATTAATACACTATCAATTCGTTGACATCAATGACAGCTTGATTTGTTTATGAATCATGAATTGATATTGCTATATGTTGATCTTTTTATCCATTACTCATTATATTAGTTGACAATTGCTCATTATATTGGTAGGCGTCAATCAAAAACATTTACTCTCATCTATCTCACTCAGGGGTGAACAATGATTACCATCACTGCTCGTCTGATCCTAATGGCTTTACTCTGCTGGTGGCTCGCTAAAGAGCATAAGTTCAAGCAAGCTGAACAACCGCTAGAGCAGGGTGGAGCTAGTTTTATGAGTAGTGTTGAGGCGGTTCATACGTATGGCTATGTTCATCAAAATAATATGACAAACTCTTAGGGTGATTTAGGGGACAAGGCGGCCAATCCTAGCGTTATTGAGTGAGCCTTTAGAATAGTTGGGGAAAAGGAGACGCCATCTACAAAACTCTCTTTTTTCCCAACTCTTGCTCTTTGAGGCTCCTCTAGCGTCCGGCAGCCTCAAAGCTTTTGAGGCCAAAATCTAAGACAAGTAAAAAAAGCTGTCTAGCAACCGCCTAACAACCGTTAATTCAATGAAGAAATGACCCTGGTAGGAGCGCCAGGGTCATTTTATTAAGGGTAACTACGAGCGAATATGCGACCCAAGCCCAGGCATTTTTTCATTTGACCTTGGGATGCATATCTCGATCGTAGCGATTAACTAAAGACTTGGGGGCTTTGTATGTATTAATATTTCTCAACTCATAGGCTCGATTGACCGATCGATCTCAAATTAGCGGTTGCATTTCTGTTGTTGCTGATGAACTTTCTTTTGTAGCTTGGGGGTAATGCCCAGGTTGGCTGAGCGGTAGAGGCGATCGAATTCCCGGCGAAAGTGGGCTGCAACCGTTGGGTTTTGGATGACTAGGAGATTCTCATCATTTTTTTCGTTGGCGGCGTTACTCCAATTATGTGAACCGATGATGACTGTTCTGTCGTCAATCAGAGCAAATTTGTGGTGAAGTTTGTCGCCTGCAGGCAATTCCGGAGTTCCCACTGACAGAATGGGCTGCTCCCAGGGTTGATTGCCCGATTCGTATTGGCATCGATGATCGGGAATCGCCAACCCTAGCATATCGAGTCCTTCACTATAATTCCGATAGACAAAGCTGGGATCAATTAAGGCTTTGACTGATAGACCCGTTTCAGCTTTTTGGGCTAATTGATTACTGATCATTTGGTCGGAAAAGACGAATAAGGCCAGGTCAATCGATTGGACAGCGCTGCTCAGAGTTCGGGCGATCGCGCCATTGACGCTCTCAGACCAAGGCAGTTTTCGAGAGGTGGGGGAGAATTGTATATCAATAACGGAGCCTGGTGTCGTGATTTGACGCGTGGGTCGATAGGGCTTTTGTAACCCAAACAGACTATTCTTTCGCCCGGCTGGACCGTCCCCCCACATCAGCTCAAATTCTTGGGTGAAGAGGTTTGCTAACGCTGGACTCTCAATTTTCAGAAGGGCATTGGCGTTGCCTCGGCTGTCTGGCGCTAAGCCATCGCCATGGACGCCGCTGGTGGTATAGTTGGCCGATCCAGTCATGAGATGGCGGTTGTCTACCACGATGAACTTATGGTGCATGATGCCGCTGCCCTTAGACCCGTCGGCCGTATCGTCAAGGATCGGGATTTGAGCCTTTTTCAGGATGTGCAGGGCGTCCGCCTCGGCCATTTCGGCTGAACTCAGTTGGCCATTGCGGTCTTGATCGGCAAGGTGGCGAAATTCTTCATATTTGTTGCGCTCGCTCCCCTGCAATGCGCCAACGTCTGATGGACTCACCTCACTCCAGGCGCGATTGTGCTGATTGTCTAAAATGATTCGGATCTGGACGCCCGCTCGATGGCGATCGCGGAGCGCCCGGGCCAGCTTGGGCAATCCTAATTCATACGCCGCCAGGTCAATTGACGTCTGAGCCTGATTGATTGTCTCAATCATGACCTGTTCTAAATTGTCTCCTAAACGTTGGGTCCCTCGATAGGGTTCGATGTAAATATTGGCTTCTGAATGGTTGAAATAAACTTGAATATAGGGATCTTGAGGCAGAGGTTGGAGGCTAGGATTTACCGTCGATCGACTGCGCCAACGGGTGAAACCGAGAAACATTAAGAATCCCAGCATTAAAAGGATCCCCCACTGTCCCCATTTCGAACGTTCCCATTGTAAGTGGGATAGATGCATACCCTAATGGTAAGGACTTTCCTATAGTAGGAGCGAAGTCAAGGGGAGGGGTCAGTAATAATGCGTCACTTTAAATTAGAGGCTTAGAATCTTTATTAACTGTTTACAGTGTTTTTGCGGAAGCTTTATCTTTGAAGCGGAAGCTTTATCTAGTCATTACCCGAAACACCCTTTGTGTATTTAGTACATTCCTCCAGACTAAGACGATGCGAATTAGCTCAATGCCATTGCGCTTTTTCCCTAGGGTATGGGTCAGGTGCATTCTCCGGTAAGCATCTAATGGAGATTCAAGAAAATGAGCTATCAGCCCCCACTAGCCCAGGTTGCTGAACGTGTTTTAGCCTCTGGAAAAATTACCGCTTGGGATCAGAGTTGCTTTTTGAAAGCCGCCTTATCGTTAGAAAATCCCTTGAGCCCTGTTGAACAATTTAAAGTCAAGCAGGTGTTTGATCGACTACAGATGGGGCTTCTGATAGTTGTAGATTAGACATGCCGACGCCTCCTGACTGCTATCTCGGCAATAATTGTCCGAGTTTAGCAGGCGGCGTCTCCCGGATCCTTTCGTTCCTCTGACGGCCGGTTTTCCCGAATACATACTCAATCCGCCTTAATACATGAGGGCTCACTGGAAGGATATGCTGGTGGTAGCGATCGTCTGGTGAATGATGCTTGTTTCGAGGGAGCCTATGCAAATCTATCTAGATTACAGCGCCGCTACGCCGCCTCGAGAGGAGGCGATCGCAGCTATGCAAGCGGTGATGACTCAGCAGTGGGGGAATCCCTCCAGCCTTCATCATTGGGGGAATCGGGCGGCCACTGTGATGGAGCAGGCGCGCTTGCAGGTGGCCGATTTGCTGAATGCGCCGCTGAACGCCATTGTCTTTACCTCTGGCGGCACCGAGGCCGATAATCTGGCGATTATGGGGGTGGCGAGACGATATCTCCAGCCCCAGCATTTGATTATTTCAAGTGTGGAGCATTCAGCTATCTCAGAACCGGTTCGCGCTCTGGAGCAGTGGGGTTGGCAAGTGACTCGGCTGCCGGTCAATCGGCAGGGACTAGTGAATCCCCTCGATCTCCAGGCCGCCCTGAGGGACAATACTGTGCTGGTGTCGGTGATCTATGGCCAGAGCGAAATTGGCGCCATTCAACCGATCGAAGCTCTAGGTCGGATTAGCCGAGAGCATGGGGCGTTATTTCATACTGACGCGGTGCAAGTTGCAGGGCGCTTACCGCTCAACGTCCAGCAACTGCCGGTGGATTTACTCTCCCTTTCTAGCCATAAACTCTATGGTCCGCAAGGCGCTGGCGCCCTGTATGTGCGGCCTGGAGTAGAGCTGGAGCCGCTGCTCAGAGGCGGCGGCCAGGAGATGAAATTGCGCTCAGGCACCCAAGCCGTCCCTAGCATTGCTGGTTTTGGCGTGGCGGCGGAATTGGCGGCCCGAGAGATGCCCACCGAAACGCTGCGGCTGATGCGGCTCAGAGACCGTTTATTTGACCAACTAGCAGATGTGCCGGAATTGGAGCCGACCGGTGATCTTCGTAGTCGATTGCCCCATCATGTGAGCTTTTGTATTCTTCCGGCGGATGGGGAACGGGTGAGTGGTAAGACCCTGGTGCGGCGAATGAATTTAGCCGGCATTGCGATTAGTGCGGGATCAGCCTGTCACAGTGGTAAGCTGAATCCCAGTCCTATTTTGCAGGCGATGGGCTATTGCGATCGCACCGCTAAGTGCGGCATTCGCCTAAGCCTGGGGCGTCAGACCACAGACGCTGACATTGACTGGACAGCCATGGTTTTGCGCCAGGTGCTGCAGCGCGCTTTGTCAGAACTTATGGTTTCTCAGACTTAGCAACAGAGGTTTCAAATTCACGTTATGGCAGAACTCCCAAAAAGTCTTGAAGATGCAGTCGAGCAAGCTAAAGGCGCCGTGCAAGCCGCCCTCAACGACGGCTATACGCGATTGCAGGTGGAGTTAGTTTTCCCTGAAATCAGAGTGATGCCGTTGGCGCAGCAATTTTATCCTGTGTTTCAGGAGATGGGGCTGACATTCAAAGTCTATTTTCCCGACGCGGGCGCCGCCGCCTTAGCCCGGCGGGATTGGGGCGATCTTGACTTTACAGTCCGGGGGATGGGGGAACTGAAAGGGCAAATGGAGCCGGATGATCAGGCGTATTTGTTGGTAGAACCCTCCGCCGTAGAAGTGGAAGCAGTGGAGAAAATGTGCAATCAGGCCGGTGAGCGGCCCGTTGTTCTGTTTACGCCTAAGTTAGAAGATATCGCCATCGTCGGGATTGGCTACGCTGCGCGAAAAGTTAGGGAGCGGTTCTTAAAAACACTGGAGTCTTGCTACTATCTCAGGCCCATAGAGGGAGCCGCAATCCTGCGCTGCTATCCTGAACCTTGGCAAGTTTGGCGAGAGACCGAAGGGGGGTATGACCTGTTGGCTGAGTTCCCTGAGCGGCCCGTAGGCGAAGTTTTGGCGAATCTGTTTATGGATGAATCGGCGGAAGAGCCCGCTGAAGGCGGTAATACCGCAACTCCGGTCAAATCCCAAAAAGGGTTTTTCTCAGGTCTCCAGCAGCTGATTCGGGCCTTGAATCAGTAAGGGCCGAGGGAACTGCTGCTGGCCTGCCAGATCTCAATCCTATTGCCTTCAGTATTGGATGTGATAATTTTTCCATTCCCCCAGAGGATGAATTTTCCTACATAGGATTCAAACCCGGTATAGGTTTGAAGTGGATCGCCGGTCTTGAAATCCCACACTCTGATCGTTTTGTCGGCGCTGCTGCTTCTGAGGAATTGTCCATCTTCACTAATATCCAGGGCGTTAACGAAGGCAGAATGTCCTGTGAAGGAATGAACCGCCTCTCCGGTTGCAAGATCCCACTTTTTGATGGTTTGATCAGCGCTGGCGCTGAGGAGAAATTGGCCGTCTCGACTGATCAGCAATGCATTCACATAACTGGTATGACCGTTGAATGTTTGCAGTTCTTCCCCGGTTTGAATATTCCATTGTTTTATAGTTTTGTCAGCGCCGCCGCTGAACAGGGTTTGACCATCGTGGTTGACTGCTAACGCATTGATAGCGCTGGGATGGCCCGCTAAGACGATTAATTCTTCGTCGGCGCCAAGCGTCCAGACCTTAACGCCGCCATCTGCTGCGCCGCTAAACAGGTATTTACCGTCCGGACTCATCGCGAGTGCGTTTACTGCACTGGGGTGGGCGACCCAGCTTTGGATTTCCTGACGTGTTTCTAGCGACCAGATCTTAATGACGCCATCGGCGCCGCCGCTGACCACTGTTTGCCCATCAAAACTTAGGGTGAGGACGTTAATAAAACTTTTACTTCCCTGAAGCACACCGATTTCTTCTGCGGTTGAAAGATCCCACAGCCGAATTGTTTTATCGCCGCTAGCGCTGATCAAAGTGTTGCCGTCGGCGCTCAGGACGAAGTCATTAATGGCGTTAGCGTGGCCGGATAGCGTTTTGATCAAACTGACGTCTTGAGTTTTGGCGTTTAATGAGGCAAGGCTTGGGGCTGATGCTTGACGCATCGTTTGTTGGTATTGGCTCCAAGCGGTATAGGCCCCAACCCCTGCGGCTATAAGAATGAGGCCGCCCAGCCCCAATATTAGTTTCGAGGGCCGTTTGGGCTTGGCGGGGGTTGACTGTAGGGTCGATTGATTGAGCTGCAAGGATGTATGTTTGCCCCGGGTGTCTTGAAACGTGGCGGGAGGCATCTCGGTCAGCGGGGCGGTGGGAAGATTTCGGCTGGCGGGGGCAGCGATGTTGGATGGGTGATTCGCGATCTCAGCCAGGTTGTCCAAAATTTCCTGGGTATCCTTCGGTCGATCGCACGCACTGGGCGCAATCATCTGATCGATTAGATCGGCAAATTCTGGCGACAGTTCAGTCGCATAGACCCGCCAATTGAAGGTATTTTTCAGGGAGTCGTAAATCCCTCGATCGGTGGGAAACTTAGCAGTTAGTAAATAAATGATCGTTCGACCTAGGGCGTAGAAGTCGGATTGAGGCACTGCTTGACCATGTTCTTGCTCCGGTGGGGTATATCCGGCTGAGCTGAGGGCGGTCACTCCCGCGGCGCTGCCCAGGTGCTCCAGATAGGTTTGGGTGATTTCTCTGGCCGCTCCAAAATCCACCAACACTAGCTGTCCGGTGGGTCGCAGCATAATATTATCGGGTTTAATGTCGCGGTGGAAATAGTTTTTCTGGTGGACTAGGTGTAAAACCGTCGTTAGCTGATGTAGCCAGTTAATCGCTTGTTTTTCGCTAATGGGATGGTTGCCTTGTTGTTGCATCCATTGCTTTAGATTGGGGCCGTCAATTTTCTCCATTAACAGACACCGTAGCGGCTCAGTCCCGTTTTTGGGGTAATACAAGAAATAGCCGTCAGGGTCGACTTTGGGAATGCTAATATGTTTGAGCTGAATCAGGACGGCCGCTTCTTTTTCAAATAGTTGAACGGCTTTTGAATTGGTATTCAGGCTTTCTTTGAGGACCTTCAGAATTTTGGGCGTACTTCGCTCGTAGGCTTCATAAACCTTACCAAAGCCGCTTTTGTCACTTAACAGGCGCATGACTCGATAGCGCCCCAGCAGGACCAGGTCAGATCCACATGCCTGGCAAAACTGGTTAGTAGAATTGTTGACGTGATCGGGTTGTGGACATCGGGGGTTAATACAAAGGCTCATAGGCTACCTGCAGCAGACACATCCCTCTTATCATTTTCCACGGGCGCGGTGGAATTTTTACCAATATATTGCCCAAGCAGATGGGAAGAGTGGATTACCTTCAAAGCTTGTGGCTGTTATTTCTAGCCTATAAATAGGCGCTATATTTTTGGGGTGTTATCTGGGGGCGGCAAGCGTTGGGCGTCTTTGAGCTGTAAAGTCTCTTCAACAAGGAGGGCGCTATCTGAAGTGATTAGGGCAAGATGAAAAGACAGATAGAGGAGGAAGGTTGATGGGCCTGTTTGATGGGATATTCAATGCTGAAAAAGGGATTACAGAGGTGACGCTGAGTCCTGCAGAGTCCATTGCCGCGATCTGTTTAGTCGCGATTGCTTCAGATGGATACCTCTCTGACCAGGAAGGAAAAGAAATGACGATGTTGCTCTCCCGCATGCAGCTTTTTAGAAGCTACTCCAATGATGTGATGCAACGATTAATGGATAAACTCATGTCCTTACTCAAGCAGCAGGGCCCGAACTCTCTGATTACCCTGGCCAAAACTTCCTTGCCCCATGAATTGCGACAGACTGCGTTTGCCCTTGCGACCGATTTGGTGCTGGTTGATGGCGCCGTTACCTCTCAAGAGCAGGCGTTTTTAGACGATCTCTATCGAATTTTGGAAATTCCGGGGGACACTGCGTTGCAAATTGTGCAGGTGATGACCATTAAGAATCGGGGATAGGGAAGGGGAAAGATTTGCCGAGGGGTTGTTTGGACGGAACGCCTATCATTCGGGGGAATTCATCAGGGGTCGGCGCTACTTTTCGAAGATAAAGGCAATGTCGGACGCTTTGGGTCAGCGGCGTTGACCATATCTGCACATGTTCAATGGCTCCGCCTAACTGCTGGGCGGCGGCCTGCAATTCATCCGCTTCATCTGGGGACCATTTCCCCCGATACAGGATTGCTAATCCTTGCTGTTTGAGTAATGGCAGCGCATACTCTGCACAAGTCGTCGCTGGGCCTAAGGCTCTCATCAGCGCTATATCATAGCTCTCTCGATGCGGAGGTTGACGACCGAGGGTTTCGGCTCTTTCGGCTAACGCAATGGCGTTCTGTAGAGACAGTCGTTGGCAGAGACCGGTCAGAAATTTCACTTTTTTGCGGGTGGAATCGAGTAGAGTAAGTCGCCAATCCGATTTCGCGATCGCGGTTGGGATGCCGGGAAACCCCGCCCCGGCGCCAATGTCAATCACATTCGGATTAGGGGTTGGGAGAGTCAATGCAAAGGGGCCGGGTGAATCGTCTTGACTGAGCCAAGGGGCAACGCCGCTCAAAGAATCCCAAAGATGTTTCTCCCAGAATTCTGTGGGCTCAGTAATTCGAGTCAGGTTGAATTGACGATTGCCCGCTAAGACCTGCTCATATAATGTCTGGAATAATAGCTCCTGCTTCGGCGCTGGCGACCAACCCAAAGTCTGACGCCAGATTTCAGGGTTTTTCGGAAGTTCTGGTATCTCCAAGGTTAAAACCTGCTTAGGTTACTTCTGGTTTACGTTTTGAGGAAGTAGAGGGTAGGCATTAGGCGGTAGGCAGGGTTTCCAAGTACACAGTGGCTGGCTGACTGTCTGCCTACTGCCTACCCTCTACCGTCTACATAAATGCCGATAACTGAGCGGTTAACAGATTAACACCTCAAACCGCTGGCTGAGGGGAATTTTCCCCTGAGATCAAGCTAGCCGGGTCTGCAATCTGAAGTTGACCGTGGCTTAGGGTCCAGCATCGATCTGCGATCGCAGTCAGATCCGCCGCGTCATGGGACACCACTAGCAAACTCCAATCTTTTTTGAGTTTGGCTAATAAAGTCACTAACTGTCGTCGCATTGACCAATCGAGCCCAGCCGTCGGTTCATCCAGTAACAGCAAATAGGGTTGACGAATCAGTTGCACCGCCAACGCCAAGCGCCGTTGCTGTCCACCGCTGAGGGCGTGGGGTTCAGCCTGAAGCGAAAGATGGATTAACCCAACTGCATCTAGCGCTTGATAAATTTTGTCGGAATTCAATTCTGGATGTCCCAGCCGAAGTTCTTCTAAGACGGTATGTCCACAGAAATGGCGTTCTGGAAATTGAAAAACTAATCCGCCCAATTGACGTAAAGCCTCGGGGGTTAATTCTTGATCTCGCCAACAAATCTGACCCGATGTTTTTTGAGCTAGCCCAGCTAAAATCTCTAGCAGTGTACTCTTTCCAGACCCGCTTGGCCCCACAATCAGTCCCATTTGCTGAGGCGCCAATTCCAAATTAATTGCCTTCAGAATCGCCGTTGGACTTGCGGTGGGGTGGTAAGTCAGATTCTTAAGATAGAGCATTCAGAAAAAACCGTGGAAGCGGGAAAAATATGAACAGGGGATTCGAATTTCTTACTTGTTGAGAGCAAAGGCGTTCAAGCCGAATTGAAGCGCCTACCTGTAAGGATAAATGACACTCTGAATCTTTGTGTTATTTTCTTCGGTTAGCCCCCGAGTTGAGGCAAGCCGCAGTTAAATGCAATCCAATGATTTCAGAGGCTCGATTTTTATGACTTTGATGTCTTTGAAAATCAGTATTTCACAATTCTGCTTGAGTAGTATTTGATACTTATTGACCTGCTCGATGTCTACGCCTAAATTCAGTGATTTTGACTATGGGTCAGATGAAATAAGAATTTTAATGTTTTTTATAATGTAATATAGCTTGTTAAATTCTTTACTCTTCTTTTCGCCCTCGTATGCCAGCTGGAGGAGTTTCACACTTCCCCCAATTGGCCCAAATCTTCTAAAGATATACTCCTAATGTCCCCTGGCGGACTCCTACCCTAGAGCCCCAGACTAGAGGGCGACAGTAACCGTTTATAGATTGGATATCGCTTTAAAGAAAACATCCAGTCGGTTGATCCGACAGGGTTCATT
>JAAUYH010110283.1_pt1 | contig 19344 bp, 18 predicted proteins | sample 7278061 | NCBI WGS metagenome assembly JAAUYH01 (sample SAMN14350203, study PRJNA611818) | marine sediment metagenome | isolation source: surface marine sediment (0.6m) | place: French Polynesia: Moorea | collected 2018-08 | reverse complement strand
CGACTCAACCCGCTGCTTCCCCAAAGACATCAAACTCGCCCTCATCGCCGCCGGCCGAGGACGATGCCGAACACCAGGATGCGACGCCCCCACCGCCTGGCTACAAGCCGACCACATTCATCCGTGGATCAAACACGGACCCACCGCCACCCACAACGCCCAAACCCTCTGCCAACCCGACAACCGCCACAAACGCGACCGCTGACCCCGCGAGTTCGATCCAGCTTTGCCGGTCGAACGGATAGGACCTCTGGCAATCCGCAGCTCGGTCGAGGAGCAGCAACCCGGAGGGTTGCCCGCGACAAATCCGAGCACGCGGCGAAAAGCAGTAGCGTTCTTGCCGTGATCGACCTTCGACAGCTCGACGACCCCGCCTACCGTGACGGCGCCGTGCTCAAGGGCGCCGATTCGTCGGATCTCGACCGGCTGGCATCGGCCGATTCGGCGCGCCGGGCGGTCATGTCCGAGGTCGAGGAGCTTCGGGCGCAGTCGAACGCAGTGTCCAAGGAGATCGGCCAGGCCGACCCCGAGGATCGGCCGGCGAAGATCGAGGCCGCCAACGAGGTCAAGGAATCGCTGAAGGTCAAAGAGGCCGAGCTCGACGTCGCCCAGGCGGCCGTCGATGAGCTGCTGCTCACGATCCCCAACCCGGCCCACCCATCCGTTCCAGCCGGCGGTGAGGACGACGGCGAGGTCATCGTCACGGTCGGTGACAAGCCGGCCGCCCCCGCCATGGATCATGCCGACTTCGGTGCCGCCATGGGCTGGACGAACACCGAGAAGGGGGCCGACGTCAGCGGATCCCGCTTCGCCTACCTCCAGCGCGAGGCTGTCCTGCTCGAGTTCGCTTTGGTCCAGTGGACGATGCAGAAGCTCGTCGGGCGCGGCTTCATCCCGACGGTGCCACCGGTGCTCGTGCGCGAGCAGATGATGGTCGACGCCGGGTTCTTCCCCACCGACCGGAACCAGGTGTACGACATCACGGCCGACGAACTGTTCCTCGTCGGAACGTCGGAGATACCGCTCGCCGGTCTGCACCGGGGCGAGCGGCTGAACGCGTCGGAGCTGCCCATCCGGTACGCCGGGTTCAGCTCGTGCTTCCGGCGCGAGGCCGGCACCTACGGCAAGGACACCCGCGGCATCTTCCGGGTCCACCAGTTCGACAAGGTGGAGATGTTCATCTGGTCGAGGCCCGATCAGAGCTGGGAGGAGCACGAGCTGCTGCTCGAGATCGAACGGGAGATCCTCGACGAGCTCGCCCTCCCCTACCAGGTCGTGAACATCGCGGCCGGCGATCTGGGCAATGCCGCCGCCAAGAAGTACGACTGCGAGGTGTGGTTGCCGTCCGAGGGCGCATACCGCGAGCTCACATCGTGCTCGAACTACACCGACTACTCGGCGCGCCGGCTGGGCACTCGGGTCAAGACAGAGAGCGGTACCGAGTTCGCCCACACCCTCAACGGCACGGCCTGCGCCGTCGGTCGCATGCTGCTGTTCCTGATGGAGCACTACCAGCAACCCGACGGGAGCTTCACCGTGCCCGAGGTGCTGCGCCCGTACTGCGGATTCGATCACGTCGAGGCCCGCAGTCTCACCTGATGGACACCAGCGGAGGGCTGTCCTTTGCCGAGGTCCTCGCCCAGCCGGGGGTGACCGAGTTCCACGAGCTGCGCAGCGGATTCGGGTTCCTCGCCTACCACGGCGGTCACCTGGAGCGGGTGACCTCGATGATCGCCATAGGTGCTGCCGCCCGCGCCGACGCCACCGTGTACACCGTCGATCACCCCGCCGAAGACCCCCGCCACCTGCCGTCCGTCCGAGTCGACCCGAGTGAGTCTCCGGCCCTGACCCAGGTGATCGGGCACACCCACACGGTCTGCACGATCCACGGCTACGGCCGCGACATGGACAAGCAGCACGTACTGCTCGGCGGTCAGAACCGCGAGCTCGCCGAGCACGTCGCCGTCCACCTGCGGCAGCGGCTCGACGCCCGCTACCGCGTCGTCACCGATCTCGACGCCATTCCTCGCGAGCTGAGGGGGCTTCATCCGAAGAACCCGGTGAATCTCGGCGCCCACGGTGGAGTCCAGGTCGAGCTGCCACCGGCCTTGCGATGGAACTTCCGCGCCAGGTCGTGGGCCGACGAGCCCGGTACCGAACCGACGAACGATGTTCTAGCGACGATCGATGGCCTGGGTGCGGCGGCGGCGAGCTGGTCCGTCGATGCTTGAGCGACTCACCAGGCAGCTCCGACAGCGGCTCACCGAGCGGCCGACCCAGACCGTCCTCGCCCTGGGCGCGGCCGTCGTCGTGTACCGCTATCTGATCTGGCTGTTCTACATGCGGTCGATCCCGCTGACGGGAGACGAGCAGTTCTACCACCGCGGCGCCAGCATCCTCACCCGCTTCCTGCGCGGAGTGGCCGAGAACGAAACGGTACTGGAACGGCTCGTCGAACGGGGCTGGTTCATGCCGGGCACGACGTTTCACATCCTTCCCGGCCGGCGCTGGACCGGAGACCTCGGCCTGATCCGGCTCTGGATGGGCTCGTTCGACATGATCCTGCTTGTCATCGCCGCCTTATTGATCGGTCGGCTGTTCGGGCGGCGTATCGCTCTTCTGTTCTTCGCCTACCTGGGCTTCTGGCCGGATGCCGCCACCCAGTCGTTCTCGCTGTGGGGCGAGTCACACGGGTCGAAGGTGTTGATCATCGCTCTCTGCGCGCTGACTCTGCTGGTCCGCGACAGCGCCTCTTTGACGCGGGCCTCGGTCGTACGGCGCGCCGCCGTCGTCGGATGGCTACTGGCCTGGGCGATCTACCTCCGGCCGTCGATGCTCCTGCAGTTGGGCACCGCAGTCGTGGCCATCGTCGTGCTGATCGCCGGCCGCGTCGATCGCCCCGACTGGCGCCGAACGGCGATCATCGGCGCCACGGTTCCGGCGTTCGCGCTCCTCGTCATATCGCCCTGGACGATCGCTGTGTCGCAGGAGAGCGGCGGGTTCGTGCTGACGACGAATACCGTCAACGTGAACCTGATCCATGCCTTCGCCGACCCTGAAGACGTCGAGGCCTTTGCGGGCGGTACGACCTTCGCCGAGATCGAAACGGCCCTGCGGGCCCGAATGGACCAGACGGGAGAGAGCTACGTCGAGGTGCTTTCGAACGTGCGGCGCGAGCTCCTGGCCAATGTCAGCTTCCGCGAGTACCTGGAGCGGGCCGATCGCGAGGTCGAGAGCTTCCTCGATCCCGACGAGACCTTCCTGGTGCGCTACAACCTGATCCTGGCCGATGGGTCGGCGGCAAGACCCCGGGCGATGGTCGACTCCCAGTTCCAGCTCCTGAGGCTGCTGCACCAGTTGATGTGGTGGCCGCTCGTCGGCGCCACGTTGCACGCCCTGTTCCGACACTTCCCGCTCACCGACCACGCCGGCTTCCTGGCCGTGACGGGCAAGATGGCCCTGGCGGCGGCACTGGTGCAACCGTGGGTGTCGAACGCCAAGTTCCGCCACCTAGGCGCCATCGTGCCCGTCATGTTGTTGTTGTCGCTCCTGGCCCTGTTCCGACAACCGGGCCGCGACCCGGCGCCCGTGTACCGACGATGGGCCCGGTGGGGGGCGACCGAGATCCAGGTCATCGCCGCCGGAATCGTGATCATCTCGACGATCGCGTATCTGTCATGACGCTCACACCCCGCCGAGTAGCTCTTCTCGCCGTGATCGCAGTAGCCGTTTACAGGCTGCTCATCTGGCAGACGGTCATGAAGTACGTACCGCTCATAGGCGACGAGCGCTACTTCTTCGAGCGGTCTCGTTTCTTCGTGCGGTACTGGCCGGGCGGGCCCGAGCCGGGAAACGCCCTCGACCGAATAGTCAACCGGGCGTGGTGGATGCCAGGCCCCAGCGCGCTGATGGCTCCGGTGAGGAACTTCACCACCGACATCGCCTGGATCCGGCTCTGGTTCGGACTGATCGACGGCTCCCTGTTGGTCGTCACCGCCGGTCTCGTCTGGCGGATCATAGGACCTCGCATTGCCCTGGCCTTCTTCCTGTTCGTTGGCTTCTTCCCCGACACCGCCGCCCAGTCATTCGGCATCTGGGGCGAGCCCATCGGCGCCAAGCTGCTGCTTATCGTCCTGCTCGGGGTCGTCGTGCTCGCCCGCCGCAACGAACCGTTCAGCCGCCGCCACTATGGCGCCGCCCTGGGGCTGGGAGTGATCCTCGGCCTGTCGATCTACTTTCGGCCGCCGCTCCTCCTTCAGGTCGGCACTGCGGTGGTGGCGCTCGTCGTGGTCGGCATGGGACGCGTCCGCCGACCGGCACTCCGCCAGCTCGCAGCCGCAGCCGTGCTGTTGACGGTCGGTGCACTCGGCACGCTTGCCCCGTGGTCGGTCGTTGCGTCCGACCAGAACGGCGGGTTCGTGCTCACGACACTCAGCGTCGACGCCAACGCCATCCACGTGTTTGCGAATCCCGACGACCTCCGAGAGCTGGCCGGAGGTGTGGGATTCGGTGACATCGAGCGGGCCGCCCGGGCTCGCATGGTCGAGCGGGACCAGAGCTACGCCGACGCCCTGCGCAGCATTCGCAGCGAACTGCTGGGCGAGGTCTCGCTCGCCGATTACTGGCGCCGGGCCGACGCCGAGGTCGAGCTCTATTTCGACGAGGACCGGTCGTTCCTCGAGCAGTACCAGGTCGAACTGACCAAGGGCGCCGCCGTTCCCGCTCGGAACCTGATCGAGGGTCAGATCGACGTACTCCGGTTCGTCGACTCCGTCATGTGGGTCCCGCTGGTGCTCGCTGCCCTGTACGCCATGGTGCGCCCCTTCCCCCTCACGGCTCGATTCGGTGTGCCCGCGATCGTCGCCAAGGTGTCGCTGGCCGCCCTGCTGATCCAGCCGTGGGTCTCGAACGCCAAGTTCCGCCATCTCGGAGTCGCCATTCCGGCCATGGCGCTTTTTGCGCTCATCGCAGTCGCCGACTCGCGTATCCGCCACGCCGACGAGCGCCGCGAGCACGCCGCTTGGGCGATCCTGGCCAGCCGGGCGATTCAGGCGCTGGCCGCGGTCATGGCGATCGTGACCGCCGTGGTGTACCTGAACTGACTCAGGTCTCGACCCGCGGGGGCGACTTCTCGAACTCCGCGGTCACCTCTTCGTAGGTGAGAGGGCGCACAACCCGGTTGGCCCGATCGCTCTCCTGCTGCTCCTTGGTCCACCCGAAGAACCGGATGGCGATCAGTATCCACAGGAACAACCCGCCGAGCACCTTCATGATGAAGCCCGCCGCCTGCTGGTCGGCGATCACGTCGATGCCGAAGAGCCGATCGTCGACGTCGTAGGCGGGGTACACGACGTTGTCGGCGAACGTGAGCCAGCCGGCCGGGATGGTCGGGATGATCGACATGCAGAAGAGATAGATCATCTGCCCCGGCGGCGACAGGCGGTACTCGGGGATGGGCCCCAGAACCGGCAGCCACATCAGTAGCGCCGAGCTGAACATGGCGAGGTGGATGCCGTAGTGGAACGCCCCGGAATCGGCCGAGAGCTGCACGATGCCGTTCCAGTGGGTGAGAGCGGCCAGCGCATTGAAGATCACGCCGGCGACCACGGGTTTGGCCAGGCGCCGCAGGGCCGACGACGCCTGAGTGGAGCCGCCGAGCACCAGACGGGCCAGCCACTCCGGCGTGGCCTGGAGGAAGAAGATCGGGATGAAGAACGTGATCAGCAGGTGCTGGAGCATGTGCACCGAGTACAGGTACTCCTCGGCGATGTCGTGCATGGGCCAGTCGGCGGCGATGGCCAACATGACGACGGCAAGTGCGAAGAACCGACGCTGTCGACTGGTGACCACCTCGGCGCCGGCCGGCACCACCTTGGGCCCGATGACACGAACCGAATAGAAGCCGAGCGCGACTATGCCCGCGACGAGAACCCAGACCTCGGGATGTGGCTGCCACGACCACACGTCGGTGGCGGCGACGATCATCCGGGTAGGCCGGGGTCCTCTATGCCCGCGCCGAAGAACTCGAAGGCGCTGAGCATCGCCACATAGACGACCACCGCCAGCGCCAACCCGAATACGAAGAGCCGGGCCAGGAGGCTGTCGTCGAACCGCAGGTGCATGAAGAAGGCGGCGACGAACCAGAACTTGACAGCCATGAGGGAGAGCAGCCCGACCTTGACGACTGCGGAGCCGAGATCGTCCTCGAACACGAACATGGCGATCTCGATGGCGGTGAGCAAGCCGAGGATGAGGGCGATGTTGACGTAGCTGCGATCGCTCGGATGGTCGTGATGCTGGTCGTCGAGGATCTCCTCGAGCTCGTCCCTGTCGATTCCGGGTTCGGTGGTTGCCATGCGCCCCTCCTATCAGACCGGGATCAGGTAGATGACGGTGAAGATGATGACCCAAACGATGTCGACGAAGTGCCAGTAGAGACCCACCAGCTCGACCGTCTCGCCCTTCTCCTTGCCCAAGCCGGACTTCCGCGTTCCGAACACGGTGCCCAGCAGCAGCAGGATGCCGACGCTCACGTGCACGCCGTGGAAGCCGGTCAGGGTGTAGAAGGCCGAGGTCCAGGTGTTGGTCGTGTAGCCGAGGCCCTCTTCGTAGAAGATCGTGAACTCGTAGACCTGACCGCCGATGAAGACCGTACCGAGGAATGCAGTCGTCAGTAGCCAGATACGACCGTTGCGCTGGTCATCGCGGTTGACTGCCGACAGAGCCAATACCATCGTCAGCGAGCTCATCAGCAGCACGAACGAGCTGAGTGAGGTGAAGGGGATGTCGAAGACGTCACTGGGCTTCTCGAACGGGGTGTTGTCGGAGATGTTCGTGCGGTAGAGCAGGAACGTCGAGATGAGAGCACCGAACAGCAGGCAGTCGGACGCCAGGAACAGCCACATAGCCAACTTGTTGTTGGAGATGCCGGTGTTGGTCTCGTGATGGCCATGATCGGCATGGTCGGCCGGGTGGGCATCGACCGCGGTGGCAACGTCAGCCACTGGGCACCTCCTCGAGGACTTCGTCGCCGGCCTCTAGCTCGCCGACGGCTTCAGGACCGGCCTCGAGCGCATCGGGATCGTCGTCGTCGTGATCGTCGTGACCATGGGCCGCATTGGGGTCGTCGGGATGCTCGAAGATCCAGCCGACCATCGCCCACAGCATCAGAGCGGCCCCGGGTATGCACAGCCACAGGCTGTAGATGACGCCGTAGCCGACCAGAGGCATCCCGGCCGAGAACACGATCGGGTAATAGCTCGGCGACGGCAGATGCACGTCGGTGGCCGACCCGTCTTGAGCGACTTCTTCGGGATGGGCGATGCGTACCACGTTGTGGTTCTCGTCGTAGCCATACTTGCGATGCCAGAACTCGTCGAGACCCTCGACCTCGATCTCGGTGTCGAAGTTGTGCTCGGGAGTGGGCGAGGCGGTCATCCACTCGAGGCTGCGGCCGTCCCATGGGTCGGGACCCACGTCGGGCTTGCCGGCCTTGAGCCACGATCGGGCGCTCACCCAGACGTTCGCCAGGAAGATGAGAACGCTGACAGCGATGATGAATGCGCCGACGGTCGCCACCATGTTCCAGAAGTCGAAGCCGTAACCGGCGTCATAAGTGTCTATACGACGACTCATGCCCTGGAGGCCGAGGATGTGCATGGGCCCGAACGTCAGGTTGAAACCCACCATGAGCACCCAGAAGTGCCACTTGCCGAGCGTCTCGTTGAGCTTGTGACCGAAGATCTTGGGCCACCAGAAGTAGAAGCCGGCGAAGACTCCGAACAGCGACCCACCGAAGACGACGTAGTGGAAGTGGGCGACGATGTAGTAGGTGTCGGTCTGCTGGGTGTCGGCGGGGGCGATCGAGTGGGTGATGCCCGACAGGCCGCCGATGGTGAACATCGAGACAAGTCCGACCGCGAACAGCATGGCGCTCGTGAACTTGAGGCGGCCGCCCCACATCGTCCCCATCCAGTTGAGGACCTTCACACCGGTGGGCACGGCGATGAACATCGTGGCCAGCGAGAAGGCGGCCACCGAGATGGGTCCGATGCCGGACACGAACATGTGGTGGGCCCACACACCCCAGCCCATGAAGCCGATGGCGATGCCGGAGAACACCATGAAGCTGTATCCGAAGATGGGCTTACGGCTGAATACCGGGATCACCTCGGACACGATCCCGAAGGCGGGCAGGACCAGGATGTACACCTCAGGGTGGCCGAAGATCCAGAACAGGTGCTGCCACAGCAGCGGATCGGCGCCGGCGTCAGTGTTGAAGAAGTTGGCGTCGAACAGCCGGTCGAAGGTGAGCTGGAAGAGAGCGATCGAGATGACCGGAATCGCGAACAACAGCAGGAACTGGGTGACGAGCGTCATCCACGTGAACACCGGCATGCGGAAGAAGGTCATACCCTTGGCCCGCATGTTGAGCACGGTCGTGATCAGGTTGATGGCCGAGACCAGCGAGGCGATGCCGGCGATCTGAAGCCCGATGGCGTAGTAGTCGATGCCGTGGGACGGTGAGAAGGTGACCCCGCTGTTGGGGGCGTAGTTGAACCAGCCCCCGTCGGCGCCGCCGCCCAGAAACCACGAGCTGTTGAAGAACAGGCCCCCGGCGAGGAACACCCAGAAACTCAGCGCGTTGAGGCGGGGGAAGGCGACGTCACGAGCCCCGATCTGGAGCGGCAGGAGGTAGTTGGCGAAGGCTGCCATCAGAGGCATGGCGACGAAGAAGATCATCGTCACGCCGTGCATCGTGTACACCTGGTTGTAGACGTCGGCCGACAGGAACGTGCCGTTCGGCGTGGCCAGCTGGATGCGGATCAGCAGGGCCTCGATGCCGCCGAGCACGAAGAAGAGCAGGGCCGCGGCCCCGTACATGATGCCGATCTTCTTGTGATCGATCGTGGTGAGCCAGCTCGCCCAGCCGGTCGTCGCCTGGGGGCGCGTGAACGTGCCCAACGGCCGGGTCACCCGACCGGAACCGTTCTCTCCGCTCTCGAGGGCGAGGGGCTTGTCGACGATGGCCATTTACTCGACTCCGCTCTGTTCGATGATGAAATCGGACGGTTTGTCGCCCGCGATCTGGAGTAGTGCCACCAGATCGTCGAGCTCCTGAGTGGTCAGGCCCAGGTTGGGCATTCCGCGCATCCGAGAATCCTCGTCGGATACGGGATCGGTGTAGTTCTCCTTGAGGGCGAAGGGATTCTGGAGCCAGGCTCGTACGTCGTTGTCGTTGAACTGCCCGGTATCGGGGTCCCAGACGTAGTAGATCCCGCCGGCGAACATGGTCCGGCTGGCGAAGTGGGTGAGGTTCGGGGCCGCGCCGGCCACTAGTTGTTCGGCGACCCGCTCCTCCGACCACAAGTCCTCGGCGACGCCCTCCATCATGTGACACGACGAGCACTTCGTGCGGAAGGTGTTGATACCCCGCTGGATCGTGCCTTCGGGCGACGGCGACTCGCCGGCGACGAGAGCCTCGACGTACGCCTGGTCACCGGCCTCCAGTGCCACCGGCTCCATCTGGGCGCTCACCCACGCCTCGAAGTCGTCCATCTCGAGCGCTACGACCTGCATGCGCATGCGGCTGTGGGAGAGGCCACAGAACTCGGTGCACTGACCGAAGTAGACGCCCGGTTCGTCGGCCTCGATCTTCCACGGCGAGGTCTGACGGCCGGGTACGGCGTCGCGCTTGCCGTTGAGCGATGGGATCCAGTGGGAGTGGATCACGTCGCGACTCGTGACCTCGAGCTCGATCTCCTGTCCGACCGGTATGACCATCTGCGTGGCCGTGACCAGATCGGCGGGAGGCAAGTTCTCCAGACGTTGAGCATCGAGAGCTTCCGGAGTGAAGTGATATTGATACTCCCACCACCACTGCTGGCCGATTACCACGACCTCCGGTTCCCATACCTTCATCTCACCGCCGGTGAGCTCGAGGTTGATCGGGTTGTCCTCGCGGTCGTTGAGGCTGGCGTGCACGCTGATGGTGAAGACGGCGATCACCGCCAACAGGAGAGCCGGGGCGATCGTCCAGCCGATCTCGAGGGCGTTGTTGCCGTGGCTCTGCTCGGGCCAGTCACCCTCCTCGTAGTCGCCCTTGACCCGGAACTTCCACCAGAAGTAGAGGACCGCGCCGGTGATGACCGCGCCGATGACGTAGGCGATGTAGAGCACCCAGTTCAGGAAGCTCTCGATCTCAGCGGCCTCGGGGCCCTGGAGATCGGTGCGGGTGTCGAGCTCGGCGTCGCCGGCGCAGGCGGCCAGGAACACCATGAGCGCGATGAACCCGAGCACGCGCAGCGTTCGCCGATCGAAACGTTCAGCCACTCTCACTAGCCTGCATCCTCGCTCTCGTCGCTGTGGTCCTCAGTGGAGCTTTCTTCGTGTTCGTCCCCGTGGTGTTCGACCTCACGGGTACCTTCGATGGCGCCCCATACGCCCCCGGCCAACACCCCGATGGCGATGATGCCGACGACGCCGGTAACGAGGTTCTTCGAGAGCTTCGGCCGCTGGGTTAGGAGGACCGCGGCCCCCAGGATCAGCACGGCCACGATCCCCCCGATCACGACGGCGCCGATCTCCGATGTCGCCAGCATGATCCGCGACATGGCGAGAACGAATATGCCGCCGCCGAGCAGGCCGAGCAGTGGCACCTCGAACGGTCCCATCAGCTGGTCGCGGAGCTCCTCGTTGGTCGCGGAGTCGGCGGTGGCCCGATCGGCCCAGGCCGTCATCGTCCACTCGACGGCGACCATGGCAAGAATCGCCACGCCGACACCGACCAGCACGGGGCTGATGGCGAAACCGACGGCGAGTGCGCCCATTCCGATGCCGGCGAGGATGGGCCACACGGACGGGGCAGCCGGATTCTGACCGACGGGCGCATCGCTCCGACCGAGGGTCGAGGCGGCGGCTTCGGCGTCGGCGTCGCGGAACCAGGTGAGCAGCCCGCCGACGATCAGGGCGACGAAGGCAACCGTGAGCAGGATCGTGTAGCTGACCTGGTCGCCGACCCCGCCCTTGTAGCCGGCGCTGAGTGGCCCCACGCCGTCGCCGCCGCTGGTGTAACCGCCGACGACGGCCGCGCCGATCGCCGCCATGGCGATTCCGAAATAGAACTTGAGGCTGGTCGGGATCATCGGAGACTCACTTCGTGATCGTGATCGTGTACCAGAGCACGGCGTAGATGATGACAGTCGAGTACCAGTAGATGGCCGCGGCCTGGATGCCATCGGCGTTCTTGGAGTCGAACTGGCCGGCGACGGCACGAATCGTCATCAAGAGCACGAAGCCCATGGCGATGGCGAGGAAGGCGATGAAGCTGCCGTAGAGCACGTAGAACATGAGCGAGGCCAGGCTGCGGTCGATCGGTACGCCGAAGTCCTGGATGGCGAAGACGGCCTGGTTCATGATGGCGGCACCCATGAGAAGGGTGAGCCCGAGGGCTATGTAGGCGTTGCGGCGATCGTCGGCCTTGATGGCCTGGATGGCCCAGGAGATTGTGAAGGCTGAGATCCAGGACGTGAACAGCATCATCGTGCCGGGCGCGATCTGCACGGCCAGGTCGGGAAACCACAGGGTGCCGCCCCGGCCGCTCTCGACGAGGAACTCGTTGTTCTGCCGAAGCGAGACGTAGATGCCGAAGAGACCCCCGAACACCATGATCGACGCCGCCGCGCCGAGGGCCGAACCGATGAGCATGGTGCGGGGCCGGGTCGGTGCCGCGGCCAGGGGCGCCGAGGGAGCTGTCTCGGTGGCCATCAGCCGACCTCCTCGAACTCGTCGAGCAATGGGGCCTCGGAGGTGACCAGGTCGAGAGCCTCGACGAAGTTGCCCACGGGGGGTGGTGACGGGGCGGCCCACTCGAGCGTGTGACCGTCCCAGGGGTCATCGGGCATGGTCTCATCGGAGGTGAGGGTGCGGGCGGCGGCAGCAGCCAGCGCCAGCGCCCCGAGGAGCACAGCGCCCGCTCCGGCCACGGCTACTCCGTTCATGGCCTCGACGCCGTCCTCGACGGCGTCGCTCACGCTGACGTCGGGCTGGCCGAGGAAGGCGGAGACGAGGTCGGCGATACCGCCGGCCAGACCGCCGATCATCACCAGGGCGATGGCCGCACCGGCGATTCCGTCGGGCATGTAGCCGCCGAACACCTTGGGGGACCACCAGACCAGAGCGGCGATGGCCGCGACGACAGCCGCCGCGACCACCAGGTTCATGTGGGCGGTGGCCGACGAGAGCAAGACGTTGTCGTCGTGGAGGGCGTCGAGGAACGGCAGCACCCGGAGGCCGCCCACGAGGCCGGCGGCGACGAGGAGCAGGAGTCCGGCCAGCGAGCCGATGAGAGCTGCACCGGGACGGGGCAGAGTGCCGCGGCGGAGGTTGTCGGCAACGCCACCGAGCACACCGACGGCCGGCAGGATGATGGCCAGCGCGAACACCGCGTACAGGAACTCCTCGTAGATGAGGTTGCCCTCGGTGAAGACGGGGTCGGCGCCGCGGGAGAAGGAGTGCTGGGCCCAGGCTCCGAAGCTCAGTGCACCGAACAGCCCGATGAGCGTCAGAATGACGGGCCGGTTGGCCTGGCGCACCTTGGCGAGCACCGGCACGATCTCGGCGGCGATGCCGAGAACCGGGATGGCGTAGGCGTAGGTCTGCGGTTGGCTGAAGGCCCATTCGAGGTCGGCCCAGAGGCGGTCGGGGTTGCCGAAGGCGATCGGATCGCGGCCCTGGAGGTCGACGTACGCGTAGAGAAGGTTGGCGAGCAGCACTGGCAGCGAGAGCAGCCAGACCGAGCCGGCGACGAGCATCGACCAGGAGAAGACCGGTACACGCATGAGGGTCATGCCGGCGGGGCGGAGCGCAATGACCGTGGTGACGATGCAGATGGATGCGCCGACGATCGCCATGACCATGAGCCCGATCGACGTGAGGGTCAGCAGGGTGCCGTCGCGTTGGGTGCCGGCGGCCGGGCCGAGTCCGCCGTCAGCCAGGAACGAGGCCAGGTGGATGCCCGCGCCGACCAGCCACGCCCAGAATGACGCGGCCGCGAAGCGGGGGAACGCTATCGACGGCGAACCGACCTGGAGGGGCACCACGACGGTGGCGATGCCGACGAAGAGGGGAAGGACGACGAGGAAGACGGCGGAGGTTCGTACGAGGGTCCAGGCCTGGAAGTAGCTGGAGACATCGGAGAAGACATCGATGTCACCGAGGCTCACGCGCTCGAGAGCGGCGAGCATCGCCAACACCCCGAATCCGACCAGGAACACGGTGCTGAGACCGATCCAGAGGCGCCCGATCGACTTGTGGTCGTTGGAGGCGACGAGGAGGTAGAGACCATCAGCCGGATCGGCTGCCTCCACGGACTCGTCCGTGTGCGTGTCGGTACTCATCTCGTCGATCTAACCCCTCGTCGAGTCGGATGGTCGCCCGCCCGGGCAGACCCCTCGATGCTATGCGTTGGCCACGGTCCCCCGGTGTGTTTCCGGGTCCCTCGCCGCGTCCCCGACACTAGTTCTCGCGGCTCGCTCGCCCCAACGTGGACCAGGGGGCACCTGTCACACGAGCTGATCGATCGCCATGGCGACGAAGAGAGCCGTCAAGTAGGTGATCGAGAAGGTGAACAGCTTCATGGCGCGAGCCGGTGTCGGGTCCCGGAGCAGAGCCATGCTGAGACCGGTGAAGGCGGCCCCCAGAGCGATGGCGGCGACGAGGTACAAGGCGCCCATCGAGGCGATCGGCGCGAAAGCGATGCTCAACGCCCACACGGCGACGGCGTAGGCGACGATCTGGCGAGCCGTCGATTCGAGGCTGGCCACGGCAGGCATCATCGGCACCTCGGCAGCCGCATAGTCGTCGCGGTACTTCACGGCCAGTGCCCAGAAGTGCGGCGGGGTCCACAGGAAGATGACGCCGAAGAGCACAACCGGCTCCCAGCCAACGGTGTTGGTGACAGCCGACCAGCCGACGAGCACCGGAACGGCTCCGGCGGCACCGCCGATGACGATGTTCTGCCGCGAGGTCCGCTTGAGCCACAGGGTGTAGACGAAGATGTAGAAGGCGGCAGCGGACAGCGTCAACAGGGCCGAGAGCACGTTTACGAAGCCGGCGAGCCAGGCCCCGGCGACCGCCAGCAGAGCGAGGGAGAAAACGAGGGCGTTACGGGGCTCTATCTCGCCGGTGACCAGAGGCCGGCCCTCGGTGCGCTTCATGATGCGGTCGATGTCGCGGTCGACGTACATGTTCACGGCGTTGGCCCCACCGGCCGCCAGGGCCCCGCCGATCACGGTGGCCACGATCAACCACAGATCGGGTAGCCCCCGCTCGGCCACGATCATCGTCGGCACGGTCGTGACGAGGAGCAGCTCGATGATGCGAGGCTTGGTCAGGGCCACGTAGGCCGCCACGATGGAGCGCGTCGAAGTGGAACCCGCAGAGACCGTCGTCACGTTGCCATCGTACGGTCGGTCCGGCAGTTCTTGCCAAGGCCTTCGGGCGTATCGTTGGACACATGGCGACCACCGACGACGCCCGGGCCTGGGGTCAGACGCTGCGCTTCTGGACCAGGGTGAGCCTCGTGTATCTCATCGCCATCACCGTCACCGGAGCCGTCGTCCGGCTGACCGGCTCGGGTCTGGGGTGTACCGACTGGCCGACCTGCCAGACCAACACCGAGCTCGAGGCCCCCGGCTTCCATGCGGCCATCGAGTTCGGGAACCGCATGGTCTCGGGTCTGGCCATCATTCCCGTCGTCGGGGCTGCGCTCGCCGCCCGCCGGGGCGCCCGCCGCGACCTGCGCCCCTGGTTCATCGGTCTGATCGCCGGGTTCGCCGGTCAGGTGGTTCTCGGCATGCTCGTTACGCGCACAGAGCTCGATCCCCGTGTGGTCCTCGGACACTTCCTGCTGTCGATCGTGTTGGTGTGGCTGGCGGTCGTGCTCGACCATCGGATCGACCGGCTGGATCGAACCGATCCGGGACCCGGCGATCCCTTTCGAGCTCTGGGCCGAGCCACTCTGGGTCTGGCCGCGGCCACGATCGTCGTGGGCACGCTGGTCACTGGTTCGGGCCCGCACACCGGAAGCAACGAGGGCGAACCCGTGCCCCGACTCGGCTTCGACATCACCGGCATCACCCGCATCCACTCGGTCATGGCCTGGCTGCTGGTCAGCTCGGTGCTGATCGGGCTCGTCTACACCCGCAACTCACCGGGGCCGGCCCGGACCTGGCTGCAGATCATCGCCGTGGGCGGATTCGTGCAGGGCACGATCGGCTATGTGCAGTTCGCCACCGGCGTCCCGGTCGTGCTCGTCGGTTTCCACATCGCCGGCTCCGTACTGCTGTGGACAGCCGTGTCGTACTTCCATCTCCACGCCGAGGACGGCTTCCAGGTCGAGGCGCCGTCGTTGCGGCGCCGACCCGCCCTGGCGAGGGCGAAATGAGCTCTCCCCTCGAGGTGGCCGAGCCCGACGTCGATCACGACATCGTGGTCGAGGCCGACACCCCGTGGATCGTGCTGGTGTGGAACGACCCGATCAACCTGATGTCTTACGTCACCTTCGTGTTCCAGAAGCTCTTCGGGTACAGCAAGGAGAAGGCGACGAAGCTGATGCTCGACGTCCATCACAAGGGTCGGGCGGTGGTGTCGACCGGCCCTCGGGAGAAGGCCGAAGCCGACGTGTCCCGCCTTCACGAGCACGGCCTGTGGGCAACCATGCAGAAGGACGATTAGCCCGACATGGCCCGGCCCTTCGTTGCGTCTCGTACCGGCATCAAGGTGAGACTCGAGCCCGAGGTGCGTCGGCTCGTCGCCACGATGATCGAGCAGCTTCGGGAGTTGCTGCTCGTCGACGAGGGCGAAGAGCTGACCCGTCTGTATCCCAACGCCTACCCGGACGATCCCGAACGGGAGGCCGGCTACCGGGCCGTGGTCCACGACCAGCTGCTGATGCAGAGGCTCGACGCGCTCGACCAGGTCGTGGCGACGCTCGATGCCGACAAGCTGACCATCGAGGAGGCCGACGCCTGGCTGACGACCATCAATCAGGTTCGCCTGGTCCTGGGCACACGCCTGGATGTGGCCGAGGACGACCACACGATCGATCCGGACGATCCCGACGCTTCCGGTCATGTCGTGTATCAGGTTCTGTCGTTCGTGCTCGATTCGCTCACCGAAGCCCGGACCTCGTTGCTCTGAGGCGCTCTCTTCTGAGTCGGGTGGGCTGCCTCAGCGGTTGGCGAGCACCCAGCGCCGGAAGTGTGTGATCTCGGCATAGACACCCGGCGTGTCACCCCCGCATTCGATCCCCCAGCTCACGACACCGGCCAGACGAGGCCTGCCCCGGCTGTTGCGAACCACCAGCGGACCGCCACTGTCGCCATAACAGCTGTCGGCGCCGGTTGCCCCGGCGCACAGCTCGCTGCTGGGTGTGATCCACTCTCCCTCGGCCGCCATGAGCCGATCGCACGACACGTCATCGATCAGCGGCAGACGAGCCTGGCGCAGGCGAGCCGAACCGCGCTCGTCCGTCTCCGAGAGGGCGCCCCAGCCGGTCACCACCGCCGTATCGGTGCGGGCCATGTCGACCGGTCGCACCAGTCGGATCGGCTTGACCTTTCGTGACCATTCGAAGGGACGGTCGACCCTGAGCACGGCGATGTCGAACCCGTCCGCCTCGAAATACGAGGGATGCTCGATGATGCGGACGACGTTGCGGCGTTCACCCGGATCGCGAAACCGCGTCACACCCGCCAGCACGGTGAGCTCGTCGGCGAAGTACTCCTCGGTGCAGTGGGCGGCCGTCACGATCGAGCTCGGCCCGACGATCGACCCGCCGCAGACGTGGCCGTCGGAGTCCTGGAGCGAGACCATCCACGGGTGGCGTTGGACACGGGTAGCGGTGCCGTCGACGATGGCTCCCGCCGGATCGAAGCCGACCAGGCCGGCGGCCAGCGCGGCGGCGAGAACTAGGGCGAGAAGTCGTGACAAGGTGCTCATATCTAGTCCAACGCCTGACGACCGCGTTCGGTTCGGAGCGATCTCTTCACTGAGCAGCGGCCGGCCATCGAAAGCCGCCGGCCGTGCCCGGTCCCACGTGTACCGCCACCGATGCGCCCATTCGATACCGGTGCATCGACGCAACCTTGTCGCTCGCCCGCACTTGCGCCTCGAGCGCCTCGGTGAAGACGATCGTCTCCGCGGCGGCAAGAGCTATGGCCACGTGGCGGAGACCCGGCCCTGCGAGCAGGAACTCGGCCATGGCCGCGACGAGGGAGTCCACCGAGTGACCGGCGCCGATCATGTCGTATCGACCGCCGAACCCCCCAAGGACCGGGACATCGGTGGAACCATCGGGCAGTCGAGGGGGTCGGAGACGGCCGCCCCGGGCCACCTGATCGAGGTCGGGCAGGGTGAAGACGGTTCCGATGTCGGGAAGCATGTCGGCGGCCGCGGACACGAGCGACGCTGAACTCTCGGTGCCGGCCAGCTCGGCCAGGCGAAGGGCGATGACGCCGAGCCCATAGGAGGTCATACCGGAATCGACGAGGTGCACGGGAACCTCGACCTGACCGGCCGCCAGCCGGGCCGAGTTCAGGGTGCCCGACGCCTCGGAGGCCACGTGGACGGAGACGATCTCGGTCGCCCCGGCGGCGGCGAGGCTCCGGTAGGTCTCGACGAAACGCCCCGGTGAGGGTTGCGAGGTGGCCAGCCGGACTCCGTGGGGAAGCCTCGAATAGAACTGCTCGGCGGTCAGATCGACCCCCTCGAGCAACTCCGCGTCGTCGAGCACGACCGTCATGGGAACGACCGTGATGCCGGCCGCGTCGGCCTGGTCAGTCGTCAGCTGCGATGTCGAGTCGGTGACGACGGCGATCATGCTTCAGTCAACCCCGAGCCCAGGCAAACAATTCGACCGAACGGCCCGGTATCGTTGGCGAGCGGCCAGAAGGCCCCGGCCCCCATCGTCCAGCGGCCTAGGACGCCTGCCTTTCACGCAGGTAACACGGGTTCGAATCCCGTTGGGGGTGCTGTATACACCTCGGCACTGCCGGCCGAGATCCGCGGACACCCACTTGGTCGATCGGCGCAGCCGATCTCCCCCGACGATTAGACGTCGACACTGCCGCTCGCCTTCGGATTTCTCCTCGGGACCTGTTGGCGTACCTTCTTGCTCATGGCTCGTTCGCTTCTCGTTTCGCTCACGACCCTTGCCCTGCTCGCGGCGGCGTGCTCATCTGACGGCGCGGACGCTACGCCCGCCGAGTCTTCGACCACCACGACCGTGGTCGCCGAAGAGACCACGACATCGCCACCGACATCGGAGGCCGCCCCGGAGTCGACCACGACGGCACCCCTGCCGACGGTCACCGAAGACCGCGCCTACTACATCCTCCCCCCCGGCAACTACGGAGGGGTACCGGTAACCGACGAGAGCCTCGATCAGCTCGCCTTGTACGACGGGCTCACCCCTTTGCGCGACGACATCACCGATGCCGACCTCGACACCTACTTCCTGCCGAACGACTTCGAGCCCGTCGGGGCCACCACGATCGAGGACACGGGTCGCGCCGGCACCACGATCGAATACGACGAGTTCGGGGTCGCCCACATCACGGGCGAGACCCGCGAAGATCTCGCCTTCGGCGCCGGCTGGGTCACCGCCCGTGACCGTGACCTGCTGATCAGCCTGGGCCGGGGCCCGGCCCGGGTCGCCGTCGCCGACGTGCCCGGCATAGACGCCTTCGGGCTGGTCACCAGCCTCCAGCAGTTCGTACCCAGCGAGGCCACCGAACAGCTCGTGACCGACCAGGTGCAGCTGATCATCGACACCTACGGGGAGGAGGGCGAGGAGATAATCGCCGAAGCCCAGGCCTACGCCGACGGCATGAACGCCTTCTGGGAATCGACAGGAGCCGTTCGCGATCCGTTCACCGTCAACGACGTCATCGCCGTGACCGCCTTCATCGGGTCGATCTTCGGGGCCGGGGGCGGCAGCGAAGCCCTCAACGCCCAGTTGCTGGGCACCCTCCAGAACCGCCTGGGCGACGACGTCGGCCGCCAGGCCTGGGAAGACCTCCTGCCCGGCGACGACCCCGAAGCACCCACGACCCTGGAGGAGCGCTTCGACTACCCGGTTCTGACCGGGGGCGAAGTGACCGGATCGGTCGTCCTCGATGAGGGCTCCCTCATCTCCTTCGACCCTCGTGACCCGGCCGACGGTTCGGCGCCCGCCCTGCTCGAACAGCAGGTGTTCTACGACGCCGTGAAGCCACCTCCTTCGATCAAGGCGTCGAACTGGTTGCTCGTCGACCCGGAGGAATCGGTCAACGGCACGACGCT
>JAAUYH010053967.1_pt1 | contig 19353 bp, 18 predicted proteins | sample 7278061 | NCBI WGS metagenome assembly JAAUYH01 (sample SAMN14350203, study PRJNA611818) | marine sediment metagenome | isolation source: surface marine sediment (0.6m) | place: French Polynesia: Moorea | collected 2018-08 | reverse complement strand
GCGCATGCGCCTCCGCGGGGGCGGCCTATCGGCCGGCGCGCGGTCGCGCTGGCCTCAGCCGCGTCGCGGCTTCGGTTTCCATTTTCCACGTAACATCGAACCCCTCTCCCCTCGCGGGAGAGGGAGGGGCCCGCGGCGAAGCCGTGGGAGGGTGAGGGGGCGTAAGAAAGCTTGATCGAAGATCGCATCAACTGGTTGGCGCGGACTCGGTCGCGGCGATGGCGTCGGCCAGGGCGACCAGCCGTTGCGCGTTCTCCACGTGCAGGTTCTCCACCAGGCGGCCGTCGACCACCACGACCCCCTGCCCGGCGGCGGCGGCTTCCGCATGGGCGGCGATGATGCGCCGGGAGAACTCGACCTCCTCGGCGGACGGCGCGAAGGCGGCATTGGCGGCGGCGATCTGCTTGGGGTGGATCAGGCTCTTGCCGTCGAAGCCGAGCTCGACGCCCTGCCGGCAGGATGCGGCGAAGCCCTCATCGTCGTTGAGATCGAGATGCACGCCGTCGATCAGGGTCAGCCCATGGGCCCGCCCGGCCAGCAATGCCACGCCGAGGGCGGTCAACATCGGCAGCCGCATGGGCGTGTGGGCGGCGTGCAGGTCCTTGGCGAGGTCCGAGGTGCCCATGACGAAACCGGCGAGCCGGTCCGAGGATCCCGCGATCTCTTCGGCCTTGAGCACCCCCATCGGCGTCTCGATCATGCACCACAGCGCCATCTCCGCCGGCGCGCCGAGATCGGTCAGCCAGGCGGCGATGCGCTGGACGACGGCGGCGCTCTCCACCTTCGGCAGCAGGATCGCGTCGGCGCCCGATTTCGCCACCGCCTGGATATCGTCATTGCCCCAGTCGGAGTCCGGGCTGTTGACCCGGATCAGGATCTCGCGATGGCCGTACCCGCCCTGCGACACCGCCTCGGCCACCTGGGACCGGGCGGCCTCCTTGGCGTCCGGCGCCACCGCGTCTTCCAGATCGAGGATCAGGGCATCGGCCGGCAGGCTCTTGCCCTTCTCGAGCGCGCGGGCGTTCGACCCCGGCATGTAGAGGACGGAACGGCGGGGACGGACGGCAGCGGACATGGCGGGTCTCTCGGTCTGGAAGGCTGTGCAGGGCCCGCGACTATAGTGCACGGCCTGCGCAAGGCAAAAGGGGCCGGCATCGCCACAAGGCCGCGTCGTCCCCGGGCTTGGGGGACGACGCGTGAATCTGGTTAGACCGCGGGGTGCGCCGGACTCAGGCGGCTTCCGCCATGTAGTCGCGGATCAGCGCCTCGGCGATCTGCACCGTGTTGAGCGCCGCACCCTTGCGCAGATTGTCGCTGACCACCCAGAGCGACAGCCCGTTCTCGACGGTCGGGTCCTCGCGGATCCGGCTGACATAGACCATGTCCTCGCCGGCCGCCTCCACCGGGGTGACGTAGCCCTCGTCGGCCCGATGGTCGACGACGCTGACGCCGGGGAAGGCACGCAGGGCGGCCCGCGCCTCCTCGACCGAGACCGGGTTCTCGAACTCCAGGTTGACCGCCTCGGAATGGCCGATGAACACCGGCACCCGGACGCAGGTCACCGCCATGCGGATGGCCGGGTCGAGGATCTTCTTGGTCTCGACCACCACCTTCCATTCCTCCTTGGTCGATCCGTCCTCCATGAAGACGTCGATATGGGGAATGACGTTGAAGGCGATCTGCTTGGTGAACTCCTCCGGTCGCACCGGGTCGTTCACATAGATGCCGCGGGTCTGGTTGAACAGCTCGTCCATGCCGCCGCGGCCGGCGCCCGACGCCGACTGATAGGTCGCCACCACCGCCCGGCGGATGCGCCCCAGATCGTGCAGCGGCTTCAGCGCCAGCATCAGCTGAATGGTCGAGCAGTTCGGGTTGGCGATGATGTTGCGGCGGGTGTGGCCGGCCAGCGCCTCCGGGTTCACCTCCGGCACCACCAGCGGCACGTCCGGGTCCATGCGGAACTGCGAGGTGTTGTCGATCACCACGCAGCCGGCCTTGCCGGCGCGCGGCGCATGCACCGCCGACACCTTGGCGCCGGGCGACGAGAGCGCGATGTCCCAGCCCTTGAAGTCGAAGGTCTCCAGGTTCTGCACCTTCACGGTCTCGTCCTCGCCGTAGGAGACCTCGCGGCCAACGGATTTCTCCGAGGCCAGCGCCGCCAGATCGCTGACCGGAAAGTTCCGCTCGGACAGGATTCCGAGGATTTCGCGCCCGACATTGCCGGTGGCGCCGATGACCGCAACCTTGTAGCCCATAACGGTGTTCTCGCATTGAACCGGGTCGGGTTGATTAGGCCGTCCGGCCCGAGAATGCAAGCCCGTGGCAGGCGGCGCCCGGCCCATGATGGACAGCCGCTCGATCGCGACATATGTCCTTCTCGGGCCCGTTCCGACGACGCTGGAGGCACCGATGGCAAAGGCCATTCAGACCTATCGTGAATTCTGGCCGCATTACCTGCGCGAGCACACCCGGCCCGCCACCCGCGCCCTGCACTATTTCGGCACGGCTCTGGCGCTGGCGCTGCTGGCGTGGGCCGTGGCGACCCAGACCTGGTGGGTGATCGCCGCCGCGGTGGTCTCGGGATACCTGTTCGCCTGGATCGGCCATTTCCGCATCGAGCGCAACCGACCCGCCACCTTCACCTATCCCGCCTGGTCGCTGATCAGCGACTTCAGGATGTTCTTCCTGTGGGTCACCGGCCGGCTGGGGCCGGAGCTGCGGCGCGCCGGCGTCGAATGACCCGGCGTTCGCCACAGTGATCGCGACTCTTGGTTAATGAATGCAATATAATTACACCGTTAACCAAGAAAAATTAACCAACTACCTAGATATTATTTCAGACTATTCCAAATCCAGAAGCCACGTTGGCTGAGAAAATCCTTTGAAATAGCGCGAGATTCTTTTGGTTGCATAACGCCCTACGATCGACAATATTATGCGTTAACGGTTAACAATAAAAATCATACCGATTGGGAGAGCCGGCGACCAATGGTCAGCCCCTACCTGGAGCGTCGCCTGAGAAGCTATCGCGAGGCGTTGCGCGAAATCCGCAAACGACATGCCGCCAAGCGCGCCATCCGTGCGAAAGAGAAAGCAGCGACTCGCAAGACCGCGCATCTGCGCCTGATCCAATCGAATCCGGCCGACCAGAAGCGGCCCGGCAAGGACGATTGAGACCCCCGGCGGCGGCACCTCCGGGACCCCATTTAAGCGGCGTTTAACGCTTACTCGGCAAAGTGGTCAGCGGGCCCATGACCGCCACCGTCGCCCGCTCGGATCCATCGCGCCTGAGACCATGCTGGGACACCCCAAACAGCCGCCGGCGTTGAGTCGGGACCATGTCGAACGCCTGTTGCAGGACCGGTCGCCATCGGTCCGGGCCGAGACCGCAGCCAGCGTCGCCGCCGCCTTCGCCGATGGGGACCTGGCGCCGCGGGAACGCCGCATGGCCGAGGGCATTCTCGGACTCCTGGCCGCCGACGTCGCCGAGGAGGTGCGGGCCTCGCTCTCCGAGCACATCAAGCACAGCCCGCTGCTGCCGCGCCGCCTGGCGGTCGCGCTGGCCAACGATATCGAGTCGGTCGCCATGCCCATCCTGCGGGCGTCCGAGGTGCTGACCGACGAGGACCTGATCGACATCATCAAGGTCGGCAACGAGGCGAAGCAGTTCGCCATCGCCGAGCGCCGCACCGTCTCCGAGGCGGTTTCGCAGACCCTGGTGGAAACCGGCCGCCACGGCGTCGTTTGCGTGCTGTTGGCCAATGACGGCGCCGAGATCAGCGCGGTGTCGCTGGAGACCGCTCTGGACACCTTCAAGGATGACGAGGACATCGCAGCGCTGATGGTGGACCGCCGGTCGCTGCCGCTGGGCGTGACCGAACGCCTGGTGGCGAGCCTGTCCGAAACGCTGCGGGAGCGCCTGATCCAGCGCCACAACCTTCCCGAGGCCCTGGTCTCGGACCTGGCGATGCACGGCCGCGAACGGGCCCTGTCGCGGCTGGTCACTGACGACTCCCGGGTGGTCGAGATCGAGGCGCTGGTCGACCGGCTGCATGCGAGCGACAAGCTGACGCCGACGCTGCTGCTGCGCGCCATCTGCGTCGGCGACCTGCATTTCTTCGAGGCCGGCATGGCGCGAAAGGCGGGTGTGCCGATCGAAAATGCGCGGATCCTCCTGTATGACCGAGGCCCTCTGGGCTATCGCGGCCTGTACAGCAAGACCGCCCTGCCCGCCGACCTGTTCGACGCATTCCGCGTGGCGATCGATGTGGTGCGCGAAGTGCGCCAGCAGCAATCGGCGCCGGTCGACGCCGGCGTCGACTGGAACCGCGCGTTCACCGACCGGATTGTCGACCGCCTGATGCGCGAATACCGCCAGGTCTGCCCGACCGATGTCGAGCACGTGCTGAGCCAGTTGGCCCGCCACGCCGGCGATGGGCATACCGCCTCGGGGCGGCTGACGATCGTCTAGCCGCCTTCAGCCCATGCCCCTGACCTCACAAGCCACCGCATCGCGCCAAGATGCGGCGACGGGTTCCCCCGCCGCCCCGATGCAGGCCGAGCGGGACCGGTTCGTCGCACTGGCATTCTGCTGGGCCGACACGCTGATCGAACTCGATGCCGAACGGAAAGTGGTCTACGCCGCCGGGCTGACCATGGCGATCACCGGCCTGGGCCCGGAGCAGCTGACCGGCCGCCCGATCGCGGACGTCATGCCGGAAGGTCAGGAGCCGGAACTCCGGCGCCTGCTGGACATCGCCGGCCAGTGCGGCCGGGTCGACAACGTCTCGATCGGCTTCATCGGCCCGGATGGCGGCGGGGTCGCCGCGGACCTGGCCGTTCAAGTGCTTCCCGAAATCGCCGGCCGGTCGTTCCTGGCCATGCGCCTCGCTGGCGCCGCGGCAGCCGACTCCAGCGGACCCGCCGCGGCCGGCGACGCGGCCCTTCTGGACGAGCAATCCTTCATCGACGCCGCGCGGCGAGCCCTGGCACAGCGCGGCGCGCAGGGTGGCCATGTGCTCACCCTGCTTGCGATCCCGGAGCTCGCGACGCTGAAGCAGACGCTCGAAGAGCGGTCCTACTGCAACCTCTCGAACACCATCGCCGGCTATCTGCGGGCGCGCTCGGCCGACCGCAATGCCGGCGGCCTGGGCGACGGGCGCTACGGGCTGGTGCATGGCCGGGACCTGGACGTCGACCGGCTGGAGGCGCATCTGTTGTCGATGGTGGCCGGCTTCGCCCCGGCGGACGTCACCGCCAGCGCCGAATCCGCCAGCATCGTCGCCAATGACTCCCTGGCCGACGAGACGCTGGGACAGGTCGTGGTCCACGCGGTCCGGCAGTTCCGCGAGGCCGACGACACCGCCGCCACGCTCAGGCAGTTGCGCGAGAACCTGCCCAAGGTCGCGGCCGATGCGGCCGAGATGGCCGCCACCTTCTCCCGGCTGGTCGAAAGCAAGGGGTTCCACATCGCGTTCCAGCCGGTCGTGGCCAGCGATGGCGGCGACATCCTGTTCTTCGAAGGCTTGGCGCGGATCGACGGGCGGGGCGAGGAATCGCCCCACCGGTACATCAGCTACGCCGAGGAGACCGGCCAGATCTGCGCCTTCGACCTGGCCATGGTCGAGAAGGCGATGGCTTGGCTCAAGGAGCGCAACCGACCCGATATCCGGGTTTCCGCGAACATCTCCGGGCGATCGATGCTGAACCCCGACTTCATCACCCGGCTGCACCAGCTGCTGGAGGCGGACCCGGACCGCGCCGGGCAACTGGCGCTGGAAATCACCGACTGTTCCCGGATCTCCGATCTGGACGCCATCGGCCACTGCATCCAGAGCCTTCGGCAGCGCGCCGATCTGGTCGGCCTGGACGATTTCAGCACCGGCATCGACGGCTTCAGGATGCTGACCGCGCTGGATGTCGACTTCGTCAAGTTCCGGGCGCCGCCGGAGGCCGGGTCGGCCGAGCCGACCAAGGCCAGCGCCCTGCTGGAGGCGTTGACCGGGTTCTGCAGCAGGATCGGCGTGCGCACCGTCGCCACCGCCGTGGAAACCGCGGACCGACTGGCCGCGCTGCGCGCCTCCGGCGTCGACTATGTCCAGGGATATCTGTTCGGACGCCCGAGCCCGGATATCGGCAGCTTTCGATAGCCGGCGACCGGCCGGCTGACTGCTCACCGCCGCCGGCGCTCAGGCGGCGCCCGGCGCCGGACCGGGCCGCGCCACGGGATTGGCCAGAGCCGCCGCGGCCATGGCATACAGCACCAGCGCCACGCCGACCACGGCGGTGAACCCGATATGCATGGCCAGCAGGCTGGCCAGCGAGGCGGCGATCACCGACGCGCAGCCATTGATCCCCCAGGCCCAGGGCACGAAATCCGGTGCCGATCGCGTGACCCTGGTCAGGCCCAGCGGAAAGGGCATGCCCATGGGAACCGCCAGCGGCGCGATCAGCACCAGGGCAATCCCCGCCTTGACGACGATCGGCAGCCCGATCAGCGCCGGAAGGGCCCAGGGCAGGACCAGCAGGTAGACCGTGCCGACGCCGATGATCGCGGCGATGGCCATGCCGATGGCGCGCGAATCCGGACGCTCCGCCCAGCGCGCGGTGTAGCCGCTGCCGAGGCCGGCGAATACGAGGAAGCCCGCCAGAACAACCGCGATTGCCGCCAGCGGGTGACCGAGAAACAGGGTCAGCCGCTGGATGAAGGCGATCTCGACGAACAGGAAGGCGAGGCCAAGCGCCAGGAAATAGATGGCGATCCGCCAGGGCGGCAGGTCCGCCGGCCGCCGCCGCCGCCCAAGCCACCGCAACGGCAGCAGGATCAGCACAAGGCTCAGGACGACCGCCTGCGCCAGGCTGACCAGCAGGACCAGATAGCCGCTGTCGAGAAGCGTCAGGCCGCCCTGGCCGCGCAGCGCGAACATTTCCGGGAGGAGTGACCATTTGAAGAACCGGAAGAAATACGGCCGGTCGTCGGTGGCCGGTTCGACGTGGAAGCGGTATCGCGCGAGGTGCTCGTCGCCGGCGGGCGTCTGCAGGGCGGCCAGGGTGTCATGCAGATACGGCTCCGCCAGCCGGTTGCGCCGATTGGCCTCGTCCCGCGCCATGCCGGGGAACCAGACCGGGTCGAAGGCGCGACGCTCCGCAAAGGCGCGGATCGTGGCGACGTCCTCGCGGTCGAACGGCCCGTTGCGCAGCAGCAGGGTCATGGTGTTCCAGCCGCGCACCGCGGCGATCTGGTCGCCGGGCCGCCCGACGCCTTCAGCCTCGAGGGCCGCGACCGCCGTGGCGGCGAGCTTCAACGTGTCCCGCGGCGGCACCCGCAGCCACCGGGTGATCGCGAGAATGCCGCCCGGCCGCAGACGATCGCGATAGGCGCGCAAGGCCTCAACCGTGTAGAGCGGGCTCTCGCCCAGCGCCATGACGCCGGAGGCGGCGGCGGTGAAGCTGTCCAGCAGCGCCACCTGGATCAGATCCCAGCGCCGGCCGCTGGTCTCCACGAAGGCGCGCGCCTCACCGACATGCACCGTCACGTCGGCCCGCTCGTAGAGCCGGCCGGCGAATGCGGCGTGCCGGTCGCGCACGAGCGCCACCATCTGCGGGTTCAACTCCACCGCATCCACGGACCGGGCACGGTGATACAGCGCCAGCAGCACATCGGCGCCGCCGCCCGCCCCGAGCACCAGGGTCTGCGGCCGGTCCAGCAGATGGTAGGGCAGCGCCGCGGTCTGCTGGTCGAGATAGGCGAGGCCGCCCGGGTCGCCGTCGAACCGGGTTATGGCGGACATCCCGCCGGCGTCGGTGAAGACAGCCAGCTGTGGCGGCGGTTCGGTCGCGGCGGTGAGGCTCAGCCCGGGCACGTGGCGGAACGGCGCGTCCGGGCTCTCCACCACGGTCAGCAGCCCGAGCGGACCGGACCGCTCCTCGACGGTGCGCGCGCCCGGCAGGGTGAGCGCATGGCTGAGACCCTTGTATTGGGAGGGCTGCGGCCGCAACCAGTCGCCGGGCCAGGCCAGCGCGCTCACCAGCGCGGCCAATCCCACCACAAGCCCGGCCCGGCCCTTGCCGGGAGCATCGGCCAGCGCCAGCCCGGCGGCCAGGATGCCCAGCGCGCCGACCAGTCGCAGGCCGTGTTCGACCGGCAACACGGTCAAGACCAGCACCAGTCCCAGCGCCCCGGCGCCGGCGCCGAGAAGATCGGCACGGTAGACCGCTCCGATGGCCCCGCCGAACCGCGCCAGGGTGACGGCGATCGCCATCGCCGCGGCGAAGAACGGCACCGCCAGAAGCACGGTGACGGCCAGAAGGCGCAGTTGCTGGCTGGCGGACCAGACGAGCTCGAGCGGATTGAACGGCACCTGCTGGGCGAGGGCGAAGGCGATCACGGCGGTGACGCCGAAGCCGATTGCGCCGGCCGCGAAGGTGGCCGTGAACCGCGCCGCCAACCGGGTCCGGGCGAAGGCGAGAACCGTACCGCTGGCGCCCACGCCAAGCAGCGCCACGCTGATGATCAGATAGGCGAAATGATGCCAGAGGATGATCGAGAACAGCCGGGTCAGAAGGATTTCATAGGCGATCGCCGCAGCCGACAGCACGGAGACCGCGACCAGGGGCGGCCTCATCGGCTGCCGCGCGTGAACGGCACGAACCGCACCGGCAGAATGGCCTCGGTCCGCACCATCCCGTCCCCGTCGGTCTCCACCAGCATCAACTGCTGCACCATGAAGGTGGCGCCGACCGGGATCACCATGCGGCCACCGGGCTTCAGCTGGGCGACCAGCGGCGGCGGGATGTGCGACGCGGCCGCGGTGACGACGATGCCGTCATAGGGTCCGTGCTCCTGCCAACCGTGGTAGCCGTCGGCCGCGCGCACGGCGACATTGGCATAGCCCAGCCCGGCGAGATCGCCGGCGGCGCGCTCGGCCAGCTCGGGCACGATCTCCATGCTGTAGACCCGGTCGACCAGCTCGGCGAGCACGGCGGCCTGATAGCCCGAGCCGGTGCCGATCTCCAACATCACGTCGCCCGGCTCCGGCGCGAGCAGATCGGTCATCAACGCGACGATGTAGGGCTGCGAGATGGTCTGGCCATAGCCGATCGGCAGCGGCCGGTCCTCATAGGCCGCGTCGCGGACCGCCTGCGGTACCAGGGCATGCCGCGGCACGTCGCGCATGGCCTCGAGCACCCGCGGGTCGAGTTCGGTCGGCACCGCCGGTCCGCGGACCAGGCTTGCGATCCGCTCGATCTGGTCGACCATCTCGAGCCTCGCGGGCCGAAACGGGTCATCCGCCGCCACCGCGGGCGCCGAGAGGACGGCCATGATTGCCGCAAGCCCGCATGCGGCCGCCCGCACGCCGTACCAGGTCGGCGGCAATGGCTCTCGCCGCGTGCCCCGATCGCGGCCCGGCTCGGCTTCAGGTTCCGGTCTCATGGTGGTCCCTGGCCTCATGAAGCCTGCGAATGCTGGCCACGACCCCTGCCACCTCCTCATCGTCGAGAGGGGGCCGGCAGCGCACCTGGTTCCAGCACAGCAGCAGTTCCATCGTCACCCGAGGATCGACGCCGTGCCACAACAAATGCCCGGCCAGGGACGCGATGGTGTTGTTGCGCACGCCTTCGCGTACGCCCTCGGCGACCAGCCGGCGCCAGTGGCCGATGGTGTGGCCGCCGCGAGCGCCGTCCTCCGTGGCCATCCGAAACAGCCAGTCCGGCAGGGATGCAATCGGCCGGTCCGCAGGGCCACGGCCGGCCCGCCAGGCGTATCGGCGACCGGATGGATGGAGCGATGGCGGCGCGACGATCAACCCGCCATTGGCGCGCAGGTCGATCCCCGGAGCCAGACCGACGCGGTTCCTGAGCAGGACCTTCGGAGCCTGGAAATAGAGATGCCGCCCGCCGCCGCCGGTCGTCGCCTCGACCGTGTCGGGGAACCGCCGGCCGGCCCCTGCCCACTCGGCCATGCTGTCCTCGCCGCCATGCCGGGGATCGACGTCGAGCACCACCAGGCCGGAGACCTGCCCGGTGACGATCCCGACATTGGCGTCCGGCCAGCGACGGTACCAGCGCTCCACCTCGGCCACCTCCGGGGCGCGATACTGGAACGGCTCCCAGCGGACCAGGGGAAACTTGCCGCGCGGCCGCAGGGCGACCACCGACCAGCCGCGCCGCAGATAGTCGAGCGCCGCGTCGCGTGTCTGAACGTCCTGATCGGCCATCGCCATGCCTCCGGATCGTGACCGTCTCTAAGGCAGAGTTCAGCGCGCCATTGACATTCCCGCATTGCGCCAGGTCATCATCGCCCATCGGAGAGGCAGGCTCGGGCCATGCGGCCGTCCGGCCCCGTCATCACGGTTGTCGCGAGGCGACGGTCGGCCGCCACCGGTCCTGCGCGAGATGAAAGGGAACGCCCATGTTCGAGCATCGGCTCACGCTGTTCGAGCTGTTCGGCTTCAAGGTCCATGTCGACGCCAGCTGGCTGCTGCTGGCCGTGCTTGTCGTGTGGTCGCTTGCCAGATTCTATTTCCCGGCTGTTCTGCCGGACCATTCAGAGGCGACCTATCTGTTCATGGGAATTGCCGGCCTGATTGGTCTGGGCTTCTCGATCGTGGTGCACGAGTTGGCGCATTCCCTGGTCGCACGACGGTTCGATATGCCGATCCGCGGCATCACGTTGTTCGTGTTTGGCGGCGTCGCCGAGATGGAGGATGAGCCGACCAGCGCCAAGGGCGAGTTGCTGATGGCCCTCGCAGGCCCGGCCATGAGCCTGTTCGTCTCGATCGTCTTCTCGGTTCTGGCCGGTCTGGCCGCCGGCCCCGAGGGCGCCGGCCCCGCCGCGGCCGTGGCGGCCTACCTCGCCTGGATCAACCGCATCCTGGCGGTGTTCAACCTCGTCCCTGCCTTCCCATTGGACGGCGGGCGTGTATTGCGGGCCGCCCTATGGGGTTGGAAGGGCAATTTCGCCTGGGCGACCAGGGTGGCGGCGACATCCGGTGGGCTGTTCGGCCTGATGATGATGGCCTACGGCCTGGTCCATGCGATCACAAGTCGCGACATCATCGGCGGTATCTGGCTGTTCATCCTGGGATTGTTCCTGCGTGCCGCCGCCGGCGGTGCGATCTCGCGGGTGGTGACCCGGGACGCCTTCGCCGGCCGGCCGGTGCGTCGTTTCATGCGCCAGGATCCGGTGACCGTCGATCCCGATCTGTCGATCGAGCGCCTGGTCGACGATTACGTCTATCGCTACTACTTCAAGTCCTTCCCGGTGACCAGCGGCGGCCGGCTACTAGGCTGCGTGCGGCTCCAGCGGATCGTCGAGACCGAGCGCGAGCGCTGGCCGTGGCAGACCGTCGGCGCGGTCATGGAGCCGTGCACCGGGGACATGATCATCGGCCCCGATGCCGACGCCTCGGCGGCGCTGGAACAGATGCAGCGGACCGGTCAGAGCCGCCTGTTCGTCACCGAGGGCAGCGCTCTGATCGGTGTGCTGTCGCTGCGCGACCTGTTGAACTTCCTGTCGGTGCGCATCGACCTGGGCGGCGACGGCTAGCCTCCGAGGCAGACCGGTCCGCGGCCGGGGGCGGGGCTTCGCCCACCCCCGGGCGGCGGCCGATCGGTCTCGCGACCGCTAGCGTCGATAGAGCGTGAACTCCCCGTCCTCGCCGCTGAAGAGCCCGGGACCCTGCTTGATCTCGTCGATCGGCGTGTAGTCGACCGGCGTGATCTCCCCGCAGGCGGCCGTCAGGCCGACCGCGACGGTCAACAGGACAATACGGATGAAACGTGCTTGCATTGCCAAATCTCCCTTGCGCGGTGCGGCTAGAACTTGACCCGGGCGCCGGCCAGCACGGCGATGATGTCGTCCGGGTCGGGCCCGCTTGCCGGGTCGAGCTCGTGGTTGCGGATGCCGAGATAAAGCTCTGTGGCCACCGGGTCCAGGTTCTGGACCACGAAGGCGCCATAGCTGGTCGCCTCATCGCCGTCGGCATTGAGATCGTCGGTCTGGGCGAAGTCGATCGCGAGCGCCGTCTGTCCGATATCGAAGACATCCAGCAGCTGGCCGAGCTTGGCGTAGTAGAACAGCGGGTCGTCGCCGCTGCGGTCCTTGAGGTCGCGGGTGCCCGCCGCGATGGTGAAGTTCAATCCGGACGCCAGCAGCACCGAGGCCGATCCGTTGACCTGCTCGAAATCATTGGAATTGGCGTAGGCCACGGCGGCCGCCGTGCGCACATCGCCAATTTCACCACTGAAGCGAAGCGCCCCGTCCCAATCATCGGATTCGACCGAAGAGGCCGAGACCGCGAAGCCCCCAAAGATCGGCGTGTCGTAGCGCAGCCGGTCGTCGCGGCCGAGCCCGTCGAAGTTGCTGAAGACGTCGCCGATCTCGGTCCCGTTCTCGAACTCCAGGCCACCCGCCATATCGGCGATGCCCGAATAGCCGACAACGCCGGTACCAGACAGGTCGACCTCCGAGGTGCCGTCCGAAGCCGTGTTGCCCTGACCGATCCAGACCCGTCCGTACTGGTCGCTGTCGAAATACAGCTCCAGCAAGCGCTCGGTGATCTCCGCATCGGCGGCGTCGCTCTGGTTGAACGAGATATCCGCCGTCGAGTTGGACTCGAACTGGATCTCGATCTGGGTTCCCACGGTGATGTCGTTGTTCAGATCGCCCTCGCCGACGAACCGGAAGCGGGTCGAGGAGTTGTCGTTGTCGACATGGAACACCTCGCTGTCCGTGCCGTTGTCGGCGAAGAGCACGCCCCGGTTCACCTGCCCGGACAGGGTTACGCGAACATTCTCATTGCCGGATTCGACGATGCCGTCGGTCTCCGCCGGCGCGGCCGCCGCCTGCGAGCGCTGCTGCGCTTCCAACTGTTCGATCCGCTGGGTGAGCATCTCGATCTGGCGGCGCAATTCATCCAACGTCTGGGCGGCCGCCGGGGAAGAGACCGCGGTCAGCCCGATCGCCGCGGCGCCACTCAAACATGCGGTCCGAACCGCAGTCATGCGTATGGTCATCATAACGTCTCCCTTCTGGTTGACCTGCGGACAGGCCGGCGCGGCCCGCCGTTGCATCCTGGATGTGATGAAGAGCCGGCGTCCCGCGCCGACGGTCACTGGCCGGCACCCCCGCCGCCGGCCGATCGTCCCGGCCAGCGCCCGTCATGGATTGCGGGCCGGGCGGGTGGATATGCGCGCCGGCCCCAACGGCCGGACACACGCACGAAGACTGCCCGCATGCTAGACGATCTGTCGGCGGGCAAGCATGCGAATGCTTCCACGGATCGCATGTCCGATGTGCGTGGACGAATTGACAGAGGTGTTACGGCGTCCGGCGTTGCAGCGGCGCGGGCGCGCCCGTCGGATCGCGATGCCGGGTCGGCAGGCTCAGCCGGCCAGCTTGCGCAGTTCGCGCAGGATGGTGTCGCCCATGACGCCGGTGGAGACCCGGGCCATCCCGTCCGACATGATGTCGGCGGTGCGGATGCCGCTGTTGAGCACGTTGCGGATCGCCGTTTCGACCTGATCCGCGACCGCGTCGAGGCCGAAGCTGTAGCGCAGCATCATCGAGCAGCTGAGCAGCGTGGCGATGGGGTTGGCCAGACCCTGCCCGGCGATGTCCGGGGCGGAGCCGTGCACCGGCTCGTAGAGCGCCAGCCGCCGCCCGTTCGCGTCCGCGGCGCCGAGCGACGCGGAGGGCAGCATGCCGAGCGACCCGGTCAGCATCGCCGCCTCATCGGAGAGCATGTCGCCGAACAGGTTGTCCGTGACGATGACGTCGAACTGCTTGGGATTGCGGACAAGCTGCATGGCGCAATTGTCGGCCAGCATGTGCGACAGTTCCACGTCGCCGTATTCGGCCTTGTGCAGGGCCGTCATGTCCTCGCGCCACATCAGGCCGGATTCCATGACGTTGGACTTCTCCACCGAGCAGACCCGGTTCGAGCGCTGGCGCGCCAGCTCGAAGGCGACGCGGCCGACCCGCTGGACCTCGGACGTGGTGTAGACCTGGGTGTTGACGCCGCGGCGCTCGCCATCGCCGATCTGCTCGACGCCGCGGGGCTCGCCGAAATACACGCCGCCGGTCAGCTCGCGCACGATCATGATGTCGAGCCCCTCGACCACCTGGCGCTTCAGGGTCGAGGCGTCGGCCAGGGCCGGGAAGACGATGGCCGGCCGCAGATTGGCGAACAGCTCCATCTCCTTGCGCAGGCGCAGCAACCCGGCCTCGGGCCGGATCTCGAAATCGATGCCTTCCCATTTCGGACCGCCGACGGCGCCCAGCAGGACCGCATCGGCCTTCAGCGCCATCGCCATGGTTTCATCCGTGAGGGGCACGCCATGGGCATCGATGGACACGCCGCCGACCAACCCCTCCTCGACGGCGAACGACAATCCGCGGTCCCGGTTCAGCCAGTCCACCAGGCGGCGGACCTCGGTCATCACCTCCGGGCCGATACCGTCCCCCGGCAACATGAGGATCGTCTTGCTGTCGGCCATGTCTCGTAATCCCGGAGTGTGGTCAGTTGCCTATCGGCCCGGCCTCAGGTGAACAGCCATGGGCGTTCGGCGCCGGCCCGGGCCTCGTAGCCGTCGATCGCGTCGACGTGCTGCAGGGTCAGCCCGATGTCGTCCAGACCGTTAAGCAGGCAATGCTTGCGGAATGGATCCACGTCGAAGCGGATGACGCCGCCATCCGGCCCGCGGATCTCCTGCGCCTCGAGGTCGATGGTCACGGTCGCGTTGGCGCCGCGCTGGGCATCGTCCATGATCCGGTCGACGTCTTCCTGCGGCAGCACGATCGGCAGGATGCCGTTCTTGAAGCAGTTGTTGTGGAAGATGTCGGCAAAGCTGGGGGCGATCACGCAGCGGATCCCGAAATCCAGCAGTGCCCAGGGCGCGTGCTCGCGGGACGAGCCGCAGCCGAAATTCTCTCCGGCCACCAGGATGCTGGCGCCGCGATAGGCCGGCCGGTTCAGCACGAAGTCGGAGATCTCGGCGCCGTCCGGCGTGTAGCGCATCTCGTCGAACAGGTTCTTGCCGAGACCGGTGCGCTTGATCGTCTTCAGGAACTGCTTGGGGATGATCATGTCGGTGTCGACATTGATCATCGGCAACGGCGCAGCGACGCCAGTCAGCGTGGTGAAAGGCTCCACGTTTACAATCCCTTGCCGATTTCACTTGGCCGGCACTCACGGCGCCGGCCGCTTCTTTTGCCACAGCGTAGGCAGCGGCCAAAGGGATTTATTGTGCCGGCCGGGACCGATCAAAGCTCGATCGCAGCCGCTGATTGCAGGACCGCGTGCGCCGGCCCGCGACCGCGGAACACCTCATACAGCAGCAGGCCGCCGGCCACGCCCAGGTTCAAGGAATCGGTCGGACCACACATCGGGATCCGTACCAGATCATGGCAAAGGGCGCGCTGACGCGGCGTGAGACCGCGGCGTTCCTCGCCGAGCATCAGCACCGGCCGTCGCGGGACCCTCATCTGGTGAAGGCAGTGCGTTCCGTCGGGTGTCGCGCCTACCACGCTCATCCCATTTCGGGTCGACCAGTCCGCGAGGCCGGAAGGCGTGCACCGCACGAAGGCCTGGCCGAACAGGCTGCCCATGGAGGCCCGAACGACAGAGGGATCGAAGGGATCGACCGCCGGGTCCAGCAGGATGAAGCCGGCGCCTCCGACTGCTTCGGAGGTGCGGATCAACGAACCGAGATTGCCGGGCGAGCGCACGGATTCCAGCGCCACCCAGCAGAGACCGCGTGTCGGCGAGGCCCGCCCAAGCTCGGACCAATGCTGGCGGATGATCGCGGCGATACCGGAGGCGCGCCGCAGGCGAGCGATGCGCCGGAACTGTCCTGGCGTCACGGCGGCAAAGGGCACTCCGGCACGCCGTACCCGTCGGGCAAGCTTGCGGGCGATTGGAACCGTGAGCAGCGTGTCGCTGACCAGCATGGCGGTGATGTCCGTGCCCTGGTCGACCGCCCGAACGAAGTTGCGCACGCCCTCGATGGCATAGCGGCCTGTAGCGCCCCGATAGGCGCGCGATGTCTGAAGTCTTTCGAATTCGGCCAGCGCCGCCTCGGCGTCCAGCCTTTGGTGGCTCGCGGTCCTAGCCCCGGCCATCCTCCTTCGGCGGGGCCGTGCGGCCCGGATCAACTCTGTGAGATTCCATAGGAAGTTCGAGCGAATCCGCTCGCCACGGTTTCGTCAGGGCGGGGGATAGTAGCGATCGATCAGACGACGTCAACTCACCAATGGCAAACGCCGGCGACGGGACGACCGTGCCCGGATCAACTGCCCCAATAGCGCACGCGGCCGGTGTCGACATGGATGAAGTCGGACCGGGTGTAGAGGCCGACGCCGCCCGCCTTCAGCGCCACCGCCGCCTGGTGCAGGGTCGCAAGCGCGCAGCCGGGAAGACGGATATCGGCCGCCTTTCCCTCCATGTGCAGGCTGCGCCGCGCCACGCCGCCGTTCTGCGCCGCCAGCGCGGCGTTGGTCTCCGGCGACCGGTAGCCGGAGATGAGGTGGAACGGCTCGCGGCCGCCGACCTGGCGATGCAGGACGCACAGCGTGTCCAGCAGGGCCGGGTCGATGGCGTGCACCGCATCCGTCCGCCAATCGCGCAGCAGATGGTCGATCTCGCGCAAGGCCACCGGATCGTAGCGGCCATTGCGAAAGAAGGTCGCTCTCAGGTGCTCCTGCGTATGCAGGGACCGGATCGACAGGGACCGGACCGACGGCATGGCCGCCGCACCCGACGGCAAACCAAACAAAGCGGCCGATGCGGCAGCCCCGGCCATCCCGGCCAGGAAACGCCGGCGCCCACACGATGCAAGACCCCGCACACCCTTCTCCCTCGATTGCTCCGCGGCATTGTGCCCGCGAGTCCGGCGAAAGCTTGGCGCCGGCCCGTTTAATTTTCGTTGCGGTCGGATCCGGTCAGAACGTCCGGCCGACCCGTGTCCCCATCAACGCCTCGGCCAGCTCGACATCCCGGTCATAGATATCCGACCGGAAGTGCACGCTCCCGTCCTTGTTGACCCAGGCGGTCAGGTAACTGAGATGCACCGGCACCGGTTCGGGCAGCGACACGACGGTGTTGCTCCCTTCGACCACCGTCGCGTTGATCCGATCGAGCGTCCAGTCCGGCATGTCCGACAGCAGGATTTCCGCCAGCAGCTCCGGGTCCTGCACGCGGATGCAGCCCGAGCTGAAGCTGCGCTGCGCGCGCTGGAAGAGAGACCGCGCCGGCGTGTCATGCAGGTAGACGGAAAACCTGTTGGGGAACATGAACTTGAAACGGCCGAGCGCATTGCCGTCACCGGGCCCCTGTCGAAGCTTGTAGCCGAAGCTCTGCGGCGTGACGGTGCTCCAATCGATCGTATTGGGGTCCAACTCGGTGGCGCTGGCGCTCCAGTCGCTGTACAGCGTGTAATTGTTGCTGGCCAGAAAGCCGGGATCGGACTGGATCTTGGGCAGAAGGTCGCGACGCGCAATGCTCATCGGCACGTGCCAGTACGGGTTCACCTCAAGATAGGTGATCCGGTCGCTGAACACCGGCGTGCGGCGATACGGCAAGCCGACGACCACCGCCGTATCGTGGATGGTCCGCTCTCCGTCGACCACCTTGAGGGTGAAATCCGCCAGGTTCACGAACACATGCCGGCGGCCGAGATCGTCCGGCATCCAGCGCCGCCGCTCCAGATTCAGGACCATCTGGTCGATGCGATCCTCGACGCTGACATTGAACGCCGCCAACGTCTGGCGCCCCACGACGCCGTCCTGCGCCAGCCCGTGCCGGTACTGCATGCGCACCACGGCCGCGACCAGCGCATCGTCGTAGAGATCGGGATCGCCGCCGGCCAGCGCCAGATCGGCGTCATCCGCAAGGTCGCCCCAGAGTGTGAGGCGCTGCCGGATCAGCCTGACCCGCGGATCCGACATGCCCGGCTTCAACACCGGCCCGTCCGGGATCGGCTGCCAGCCGCCGAGCTCCGCCATCGCCCGGTAGTCGGCGAGCGCGCTGACCAGCCGGTCGTAGCGTGGACTTTGCGGGCGATAGAAATCGAGCAGCAGGGCGAGGTCGTCGGCGGTCTCGGCGGCGAGCAGGACGCCGGACTTGTCGACCTTGTCGCGATAGAGGAAGAGCTCCGGATCGGCGATGTGCGGCGTGCTGCGCCCTTCGCCGAGATCGCTGGCGAACTGCACAAGGCCGAGGCTCAACCGCACCTCAAGCGTGGCAAGGCTTTCGCCATCGGCGGCCGTCAGCAGGGTGCCCGTGACGGCGGCGCCGTAGTCGTCGGCCTGCAGCCCATCCATCTCGGCCCGAAGCAGCAACCGGTAGATCTCTTCCGCGCGAGGTCCGGCTCCGGTCTCATCGACCCAGAACGGCTGCATGCCGCGCGCCTGATAGATCGCCTGCACCGCCGCGACGGTCTCCCGTTGGTCCTCGTTCAGATCCCCGGAAACCGGGTTCTGGAAGACAGCCTCGATGTGCTCGACAAGACCTTGTGCCTGGGCCGCTGGGCCGCCGACCAGAACGAGCGCCAATATGGCGAATGCGAAACGCCTCACCGCGGGTCCATCCTCTGAGATTCGTATGCCGCCAGTGATATGCCCGGTAACCGCGCGCCTTGGCAACCGCATTGCACACGCGGGCATGCAGTCGGCGGTCGCAGAAGCGGGGTTGGGATCAGCTGAGGGTCTTCTCCATCCGCTTCACCAGGATCTCAATCCCACCGCGTGACGTCCAGGGGTACTCGTCGACCGCCTCGTACCCTTTCGCCGCATAGAAGGGCTGACCGGCGCGGCTGGCCTGCAGCCAGATCCTGCGATGGCCGGCCGCCAGGAGGTCGGACTCGGCTCGCCGCAGCAAGGCGCCGCCGATGCCGGATCGCGAGACCGTCGGGTCGACATAGAGGCTGTGGATCTCGTCGCCGTGGGTCGAGCAGAAGCCGATCACCCGATCCGCGCCATCCACGGCCACGTGGAAGGTCTCTTCCCGCTCCGCCATCGCCTTGGCGTAGCGCTCGGGGGCCAGGCCATGGGCCCAGCTCTCCAGCTCCGCCCGAGTGTAGAAATCACGGCCGAGTTCGAGGATCGACCGGCGATGAACCCGCCAGATCGCCTCGGCGTCGGCCGGGGTGCCGGCCCTGATGGTGAAGCGCGGCCCCGCGGTCCGGTCAGTCGAAGTCCCGGACATCCGCCAGATGGCCGGCGATCGCCGCCGCCGCCGCCATGGCCGGGCTGACCAGATGAGTGCGCCCGCCGCGCCCCTGGCGGCCCTCGAAATTGCGGTTCGAGGTGGAGGCGCAGCGCTCGCCCGGCTCCAGCCGGTCGGCGTTCATGGC
>JAAUYH010061456.1_pt1 | contig 19357 bp, 16 predicted proteins | sample 7278061 | NCBI WGS metagenome assembly JAAUYH01 (sample SAMN14350203, study PRJNA611818) | marine sediment metagenome | isolation source: surface marine sediment (0.6m) | place: French Polynesia: Moorea | collected 2018-08 | reverse complement strand
TTCTGAAATGGTAAAACACGAGTTAAGTTATACCGATACGAGCTATATTTTTGTTTCCGAACAAAAAGCCCCTCTATCAACTCGTTCAATTCGCCACATCGTAGCTAGAGCGGGAGAATTAGCGGGTCTTCCCTTTTAGGTTCATCCCGAGCAACTACGTCATGCGTGTGGCTATTATTTAGCTGCAAGCGGTCAGTAGTTTTCCCGAACTTATCTATGATTTCTAGAAGATAGATCGCGCCTGATGCTGACATTAAACCCAAAAAAAACGAACTTATATAACCAATTGAACGATCATTAATTGGTTCTTGGGGTATGGAGGCCGCAGAAAGAACTCTAACACTGTTAATATTTTGATTTTCAACAATTTCTAGAGTTTTGAGTTTATTAAGAAGTAAACTATAGCTATCTTGGGAAACTTCTAACTTGTGTTCTAATTGTCGCAACTGGAATCTCAGTTTGGATAAGATTTTTGCTCTTTGTTTTTGTATTTGTTCTATTTTAGTCAAATGTTCTAATTTTTTGATTAAACCAATATTATTGGCTTCTAATTTAACTAATTCTGCCGCTAAGTCTTGTTGAATTTGTCCTAATTGGGAACTAGATAACAGATTGCTGCCTTGATTACCTGCTACATTATTAATCTCTTGTTGCAGTAGTTCTTGTTGTAACCGAATTTTTTCTTTGAGTTTGATAATCTTGGGGTTAACTTCTGTGAAACGACTTTGCTGTTCTGCTAATTGAGATTCTAGAAGCTTTAATTGTTGCAGAGATTGTTTGACAGCCAAAGACTGATTTAAAGCAGTTGTAATTAGTGCTTTTTCGGAGTCCATTCCTAATTGATTACTGATAAATTCTGCTTGACTAGTGGAGCTAGCTAGTTGAGAACGAGTTTCGTCAATAGTTTGCCTGATTGCTTGTAAATTGTTGGCAATGGTGGCTGATTCTTCTTCGAGGGATATAATTTGGTTTTCTTCCTTAATTTTGAGTATTGATGCTTCTAGTCGCTCTAGAGTTGCTTCAGTTGTTGGTATCTGTTTTTGCAAAAATTCTCTAGCCAAAATTGCTTCACTACGATTTATCTGAGTATTATAATCAATATAGTTATCTACCAAAGTATTGACTATTTGTGCTACTAATTTTCGCTCTGAATCTTGATAAGAAATTTGTAAAATATCTGTAGAAGTAATTGCCTTAACTTGCAGTGCTTTAAGAATTTGGCTTACTTTTAATGTTTTCCCCTGTTTATTCTGTAATTTAAGCTCTGAAATTGTTTTTTCGATGAGAGGTTGAGAACGAATAACTTCTACTTGGGTCGATAAAGGATTACTTTTCAGGCCAAGAGAAGATATATCTCCTATTTCTTTACTCAGATCTGTCAACGAGGAACTGGGATTAATTTTTCGCAACTTTAAACTAGCTTTAGCTTCGTAGGTCGGTTTTTTTAAAATTGTCGTAACAGTTCCTAATATAAAAACGAATAAAAATACCATAAATGCTGGGACAAAATGTCTTTTTGTTATTAGCCAATATTGATATATTTCGCCAGGATTTTGTGAATTTTCCATAGTTTTATTTTTAATAAATTATTGATTTTTTTTATTAATTTGTCTGAGAAAAATATAAAAAATAGCGATTTTAGATATTATTATTTTTATTATATATTTATGGATTAAAAACCAAAAATGTTTTCAAGATTGATAGTACTTTTTTACAATTTCATCAATAACTTGTTTCAAATCTGTAACGGCTAAATTAGAACCCGAAGGTAAACAAAGACCCTTGTAAAATAAATCTTCGGCAACTTCCCCTCCAATGACTTCACAATCAGCAAAAACTGGTTGTAAATGTAAAGGTTTCCATACAGGGCGACTTTCAATATTTTGAGTAGCTAAATGCAAACGAATTGTTTCTTGATCTACGCTAGCCAGATTAGGATCAATAGTAAAACAGGTTAACCATCTTGTATGAGTTCCATAATTTGCTTCAGGCATAAAATCAATCCCTGGTAGATGAGCTAAACCTTGTTGGTAGATTTGAAAATTCCGTCTTCTGGCTGCAACTCGCTCTTGAAGCACTCGTAATTGACCACGACCAATGCCCGCCAAAATATTGCTGAGGCGATAGTTGTAACCAATTTCAGAATGTTGATAGTGAGCAGCCGGCTCTCTGGCCTGAGTCGCTAAAAAACGAGCTTTGTCTATCAGTTCCTGGTCATCAGAAACCAGCATGCCACCGCCGGAAGTGGTAATAATCTTATTGCCATTAAAAGAAAAAATACCAATCTTCCCAAAAGAGCCTGGAGATTTTCCTTTATAGGTAGCACCTAAAGCTTCTGCAGCATCTTCTATTAGTGGAATATTGTACTCGTTGCATAGTTCGACAATAGGATCGAGATCGGCAGTTTGCCCATAAAGATGAACCAAGATTACTGCCTTTGGTAATTTATTGATTTGGGCACGCTTTGCTAGAGCCTTTCTTAATAGATGGGGATTCATGTTCCAAGAAACGCGATCGCTATCGATAAAGACGGGTTTAGCTCCCAGATAAATAATTGGACTAGCACTAGCAATAAAAGTTAGGGTAGAACAAAAAACTTCATCTCCTGGCTCAACTCCGACGAGTCTGAGAGCTAGATGTAAAGCTGCGGTACCAGAACTTACGGCTGTCCCATATTTACTGCGAACTATCTGACAAAATTCGGTTTCAAAAGCATTGATATGAGGACCAACTGGGGCAATCCAATTAGTATTAAAAGCTTCTTTTACGAATTCTAATTCTTGTTCTCCCATATGAGGAGTTGATAATAGTATTGGTTTGTTTTCCATAAGTTTTTGATAGCTAATAAACTATTGATTACTGTTTATTATTAGTCGCTAAAGGAGTACGATAAGCTGGAAAAAAATTATAATTTTTTATTGTCTTAAAGGCGATATTATTTGATTTAGCTTTTAAGCTGACTAAATAATCATATTTGTCTTGGTCAATAATTAAACGTAAAGTGTAAAAAGAATGTCTCAGTTTAGAAAATCCAGCTTTAAATTTATAAACGCTATCTTCCGAACCACCTACTCCACCTCCTAAATGAAGATATTGAAAACCTGTTCTTTAGCCCACCAGCGTACTGTATCTATTTCTAGAATGCTTGGAGATTGTTTGACAAAATTATTACTTATTCCCCCAAAAGCTGCTTGAACAATTCCTCCACATTCTGTATATAATCCTGCTGATACTATTTCTTCTGATGGAGCCTTTATTAAATACAAATATAAGTGATCTTCTATCGTAGCAGCCATTTGCTGAAAATATTTTTTATTAAAAGAATAATAAATATCATTAGCAATAACTCTTGCCATGGTCTCTTCATATAATTGACAAAATTTATCAATTTCTTGAGAAACTTTGGTGATTGTTGCCATTAAGCCAAATTTTTTGGTGCTGCGATTTATTTTATTACGATGACTTGATTTAGTGTGATTCCAGATTTCTTCTGTGGTTGAGGTTAAATCGATAGATACTGTTGTCCCGTTTTCTAGGAAAGTATCTGGAGCAAATATCTGGTGCCAGTTTTCATTTAAAATAGGATGAAGCCTAAAAAATCCTGAACAAATTTTTTGTTCTTGGAGAGAGTTGCGAAATTTTTCTAAGGCTGAATTACAAAAATTACTATCTCGTTGTGCAGCTTCGTTTAAGAGTATTCCTGGATAGCCATAGGGAGAAATTACATCAAAAGCTTCTGTTGCAAATCTAGATTTGCGCTGTTCAGGCGACAAAAATTGAGTGTATTTGTTAATAATATTTTGGCAAGAGCGAAGTAAATAAGAAACAAAAAATATTTTGTCATTCTCAACAGCTAAAAAAGCCTGAGGAATAGTATTTGTCCGCTTCGCTTCTAAAGCAACATACTCCGGTAATTGATATATATCATGTTTAATTACTTTTAATATTTCTCGCCATTGACTAGAGTTAGTTTCTAAAATATTACAATACATTATTATTAATAAGACTTATTTTTTATTTTGAATTTGCTAACTGTTTTTTTTGTAAGCCCTCATTGAATCGATAAGCAGGAAAAAAATTTGATTCTTTTAATTGACTAAGAGAAATATTTTTAGTTTGAGCCTGGTTACTGACCAGCTGCTGGTATTTTGCCTCGTCTATAATCAAGCGCATGGTAAAAAACTGATGTCTTTGTCGGGAGAAACCAGATTTAAAAGTAAACAATTTGTCTTTACTGCCTCCGACACCTCCTCCGAGATGCAAAAACCTATTTCCTCTTTCCTTCGCCCATAAACGAGCGTAATGCAGTAGAAGATTAAACGGAGATTGCTTCATAAACTTGGTTTTGGTTCCTCCCAAATGCGCTTGCACAATCCCGCAAGATTCAAAAAATAAACTAGCGCAAATAATTTGACTATCAGATTCGACAATTATCAAATGTAAGCGATTGCCTAACTTCAGTAAATCAGTAAAATAATCGCGATCAAAATAGTAATTATCTTGAGCTCCCAGGCGATCCATCGTTTCTTGATAGATTGAGATAAACTCATCTATATAGTCGGTGAAAGTAACTGTTCTAGCAGTTAAACCAAGTCGCTTACATTTATTGATCGTACTTTGATGTCCTCTACGAGTCTGAGCCCAAATCTTGTCTGGATCCAGACTTAGATCGATAGAAACTGTCTCCCCATTAGGGGTCAAACTATTGGGTGGGAAAACCTCGGTAAATCCATCGCTCAAGATGGGATGAAGGCGCAAAAAGGCGGAACATATTCCACGAGCCTGAAAAGTTTGCTGGAGTTCTTTAAAGGCATGATGAACGAATTGGGAACTATTTTTTGCTGCATCGCTCAGCACAATTCCCGGATAACCATAGGGAGAAATCACATCTAAAATTTCTTCTTGGGGATCTGTTGTATCTACGAGAGCATTACAGGGACGTAACAGATAAGGGACAAAAAAAATCTTATCCGCCTCACTAATTAATAAAGCTTCTGGCTTGCTGTGGTTTCTTTTCGCTTCTAGAGCCACATATTCTGGTAGATGATAAGCATCATAACTTAGTTTTTCTAGGGTTTCTTCCCACAAAGGATTTTCTAGATCGAGAATTGAGACATTCATTGAATTAGGTTTTAGGGGTTATACCAACTTGCGTTTTAACTTGAGACCACAGTAAGGGAAAAACTGAGGGATCACTAAAATCGGGGTCGCCGTTAGGTAATTGACGACATAGTTGTTCGTCGAAGATATGTATTTCTTTTCCTTGTTTATTAATGAATGGTCGATAGTGATTGTCTTGATCTTGTAGATGGGCGGCTAATGCAAGACGAAATTTATAACTACGATTAGGATAGCTGCCGTGAATTGTCCAACCGTGATGAAAACTCACCTGACCTTTCTTCATTACTATAGGAACTTTGACTATTTCTTTCTGAACTATGGGCAGCTTATTTACTAAGTTTTCTAGATAGGGATCGTTGAAATAGCGCATGTCTTCTAGTCCCGACCATTGATGGCTGCGATCTATGACCACTAAAGGACCTCTGGCTTCATCCACATCGTGAAAAGGGATCCATGCGGTTAATAGTTTATGAGAACTACAGGTAGACCAGTATGCTTGATCGCAATGCCAACCAATAGTACTATTTTGCATTTGCGGCGGTTTATAAACCAGTTGATCGTCGAGAAGTCGGATCGCGTCGGTTTTGGCTAATTTAGCAGCAATCGCGCCAATAATCGGCTGTAGGGCTAATTGAGCGAGTTCTTTTTTTTGCAAAGAAACAAATTCATTATTGCGGACAATATCACCATCTTCTGGGGTCCAATTACTATAGCCAGTTTCTACAGGTAAAGTACCATCTCGCTTTCCATGATAGAATTCTTCACTTCCTATGATCGCTAAATCAATAACTTTATCGGGAATAATTTTTTTTGAGATATACCAGCCATGTTCTTCATAAAAAGCCACATCTTCTGCGGTCGGTAAGAGATCTTCTTCGATAGCCAAAGGTGCTAACAGTTGTTTGTTCATTATTGATACTCCATTTTAAAAATTTATCTAAATAATTTGCCTTACCAGAACAAAAGCCTCAGCCGCAAAGAAATTCACTGTGCTGCCTCGCAAAGTAGCTAATGCTCGTAGAGATTCTTCTGATCGCTCATTAGGAAATGGCTTAATCTGAGAAACATAAGCTTGCATCCCTTGAATCTTGGTTTCTAGATAAGGGGAAATATCGACAAAGACATTAGGAACAAAATTGGGTGTGAGATAAGGGGCATTCCAATTAGTTTCTGAAAGAGTCTCGTAAGCATAAATTGTTGTAGGCGCATCAACATTCACTGGTCTAGCTGCAACTAGAGAAGATAAAAACACTCGCTGATGATCTAAATGAATATCGCCGTTGAAGGGAATAAACATAATCTCTGGTTGAACTTGGCGACAGATATCCACCAGTTTCTTATTCACCTCCAAATGGGGGACAGTATCGAGTCTAGCAGCGGGAAAAGGAACAAAGATTGTCTGCTTAACACCCAAGAGTTTATGAGCAGCCTTTGCTTCTTGGCAATCAATCTCATAGGCAGCTTCATCAAATTCTGGGGCACAGCCCTTAGTTAGTATGGCAACCGAAATTTCTGCCCCCTCGGCCGCAAACCGAGCAATTGTCCCGCCAACTCCCAAGACCTCGTCATCATGGTGTGGGGCGATCACTAATATTTTCTTGTTCAAAGATTTCCTCCTTTAGTTATGCGTTTATACAAGCCCAAAAGATCGATGCCTAACTTCTCGTGATTTTTTAGTAGAACATTGGCATTATTCTCTGGTTGATTCTCTAGTTGACAAGTTTTGAGCAAAAGATGATTGTGATCGCCACATTGGACTAAAGCACCGTGATCGACAAGAGCTTGAACTTGACCAGGTAGCCCCCAATAAGGCGCTTCTCCTATATATTCAGCTGACCAAATCACCAATTTGTTGCCTTTATAAAAGGTAAAAGCCCCAGGATAGGGTTTAGTCACGGCTCTAATCAGAGTCCAGATAGATTTAGCTGGTAAGTTCCAATCAATGAAACCGTCATCGGCAGTTCGTTTGGCACAGTAGGTTGCTTGGCGATGATCTTGAGGAATCTGAGGAATCTGACCCGCTACCAAGGACGCAACAGCTTCGTTGAGTATTTTTTCTAGGTAGTAGCCGTGTTTTTTGTAAAGTGTGGTCGCTGTTTCATCGGTCGCAACCGAAAATTTTTCCTGAAGAATAAGATCACCTGAATCAGCCCCTTCATCTAACCAGAATAAGCTGATACCTGTCTCGGAGCAACCTTGTAAGATAGTCCAAGGAATCACTCCCCGACCTCGATTTTCTGGTATCGCAGCTGGATGGCAACCAATACAACCGATCTTAGGAATACTCAAAAATTCTGGGCGACAAATCTGTGACCAACCAATGACAAAAATATAGTCAGGTTCTAAAGAGCGAATTTGTTCTAGAACGTCGGGCTCATTAACGTTAGTTGCTGGTAACACGGTCACTCCATATTTTGCTGCTACTGGTTCGAGATCCACATAATCGGAGTGATGCGAAGATTTAGACGGGGGCAGGGTAAACAGAGCTAATGGTGCGACACCATGCTTGACTAGTATTTCCAGAGCAATTTTTGTACTATCAACAGCTCCGACGAGCACAGTTCGCATAGGATTTTGCCTCCTCTAATTTTTTTGCAACGGGATGTTCGCCCCAGATAACCACGCCAACAGTTTTAATCAGAATCACTAAATCTAACCTAACAGACCAATGATCGATGTACCACAGGTCCAAGAAAATTCTTTCTGGCCAAGTTAGCTGAATATTGCCATGTACCTGAGCCCAGCCTGTGATTCCTGGAAGTACATTCAATCGACGTCTTTGGAAATCATCGTAATCTGCAACTTGTTGGGATATTGTCGGGCGCGGTCCGACAAAGCTGATGTCTCCTTGCAGAACATTCCATAGTTGGAGCAGTTCATCAATTTTCAATCTCCGCAGTAATCGACCTAGAGAGATGAGGCGTTCTTCGTCTGGCAGTAGATTGCCCGCCTCGTCGCGATCATCCGTCATGGTACGGAACTTGTAGATGGTAAATGGTCGCCCGTCTTTACCTGCGCGAATTTGGCTGAAAATAATTGGTCTACCCATGCGGAGATAGATAATTATCGCCGTTAACAACAAGAGAGGTGAGGTCAGCAAAAGAGCGATCGCTGCCATAAGACGATCTATTAGATATTTAATTAATCTTTGTATTTTCATTTTTTAAGTACTTGTGCAAAATTAATTACCTAGGTTAGATAGGTGTTAGGTGTTAGCGATTAGGTGTTAAGGATTAGGTGTGAGAGAACAAAATATGTAAACAACTTTGGTTAAATACTTAGAGATAAAAATTCATAGCTTTTGGTTTTATAATGACAATAAATCAACTTTTTTTGTGTAAAGAATACCTAAATTATTCAGAAAAAAACTTTACAAAATGGCTAAAGTTGACCAATAAATAATGCTCAATGTTTAATATTCAATGCTCAATGCTATCCCTAATTGTTGATAAAATTTGCTTAGTCTTTGAAAGACGATATTTTCATCAAATTCGGTTTCAATTCTGTTTCTCCCTGCTTTGCCAAATTGTTTTCTCAGTTCCTCATTGGCTAATAATTTACCCAATGCAGCAGCCAATTCTTCACTATCTTTAGGAGGTACAATTAATCCTGTTTTTCCAGGTAAGACAACTTCTCGACAGCCCCTAATATCTGTAGTGACAATGGGTAATTCCATTGCCATCGCTTCGACAATAGAACGAGGTAACCCCTCATGGGTAAAAGTGGGAAGACAGAAAATATCAAGTAAGCCTAAAATTTTCGGAATGTCACTACGAGTACCAGTAAAGATAATCCGATCCTCGATTCCTAATTGTTTAATTTTCTCTAACAATTGCCAATAATAAGGTTCGGGGTCAGTTTTCAGTTCTCCTCCAATAATCAGAATTTGTAACTTCGGAAACTGAGTAATTAGTTTTGCGGCTGCTTCTATGAGATATTCAGCTCCTTTTTTGCGGGTTAAACGTCCGACAAATCCTACTAATAATTCTGTATCTTCAGCAATATTTAAAGACTGACGTAATTGTTTTTGTTTTTGAGCATCTAGTTGTTTACGGCTAAAGCGATCTATATCAACTCCATTCCCGAGATATCCTAATCTTTCTTCTGGGGCAATTCCCAATCTGGCACAGGTTTTAATATCTTCATAGTTTTGCGAGATAATCAAGTCAGTAAATTTTCCGGCAAACTTTTCCAAAGTCGAATAGAGAAAATATTCTGTTGGCGAAGACTGATCGTGAAAAGGTAAACCGTGAGCTGTGTAAACAATACGCTTGACCCCGGCAAGTTTCGCTGCAATCCGACCTAAAAATGCGGCAATCGGCGTATGAACATGAACTAAATCGTATTTTCGTGATCGCATTAACTTGGTTAAATTGATAATAGTTCGCAGATTTCCTAAAGGGGAAATTTTGCGATCTATTGGTATTTGATAAATCACATAGCCCTGCTGTTGTAACTTATCTGCGATCTCATCTGGCGAACAAGCGATTTCAACCGTTAAATTTCGCGATAACAAGTAATTTACCTGCGGTAGTAGCAATGTCTGAGCAGTAGCTCCAATGGCACAAATATGCAGTATTTTCATGATAAAACTCTTTTACTATATAGAAATAATCAGAGAATAAAAATGTGTAAATAATTTTTTTCAGGTGCTTAATAAAACTTTTGACTTTTGACTTAATAAATATGTGACTTCTATCAATAAGATTTAGCATTACTGGCTCTTAAGCCATAATTCTGTCTTCTGCCGTAAATTGCGATAGCAAGCATTGCGTCGCTCGCGAAGAACCTCATTATGATAATTTTTAGCTTTCTCTAGATTACGAAGTGACATACGAACCATGCGCTCAGAATCAGTTACCACCTCACGAATCTTGTCTGCTAGAACAGTCAAATTACCTGCGGTTACTAGATCTTCATTCGCTAGTAGTTCAGGGATGCCTCCAACATGAGAACCGATACAGGGCAGTCCCCGAGCCATCGCCTCGATCATGGCCCGAGGTAACCCTTCCTGATGAGAAGGTAGGACGAAAATATCAGCCCTATCTAACTCTTGGCGCACCGCCTCACCAGCAGTTAATTGTCCGCTAAAACAGACGCGCTCCTCTAAACCCAAATTCTTGGCTTGCGTTTCTAGTTCCCCTCGATGCTTGCCATCACCCACTAGAGTTAACTTGAGATCTAATCCCTGTTTGATACATAGGTTAACTGCATCAATTAAAATATCTTGACCTTTATAGAGTTGAGCCAGAGTACCGACACAGATCAAATTAAATGTACCTATTTTCTGTCGAGGTACACGAGGAGCGCTCACGAAAGCCATATCAGGCAACTCAACATCAGAATAATATGTTGCAAAAGCATTGGGTGCTGGTGGATATCGGCGCTGAAGAGCTTGTTCAGTAACATAGGAAGCTACAGATGCTTCAGCACAGATACGTCGCAATCTACGGGGAAATAACCAGCGGAAGAATGGTCGCAAAGGGTTTCTGACTGAACCAGGTGCGAAAATGTCATAAGGATCGGCTACTACTTCCACACCATAAGGATAATCATTTTGGTGCAAAAGAGGTTTTAGGCACTGGGAAATCTGAGAACTAACTCGTAAAATCACCGCATTATTCACCCCCACAGCATTTATTACAGCATGCTTGACCTGTTGTGCTTTGAGGAGATATTGCCAAGGACCGATATAATGTGGCACGGTGGCAAAGGAAATCCCCTCTCCATCAGCGCGTTTCCACATTGGAGAAACCGAGGGCACTTTTTTGACTCGTGCTACCACGCGTACTTGATCGAAAACTTCTAAGTAGCGCATCCAGAATGAATAGGGGAATTGCGATACGGTCCAGACTGCCTCGTCGGGAGTACTAGCAAAGCGATGTTCGAGCACAACAATCAGGTTCATATTTTCTTTGACCTTGATTTAAAATAATTGTTTTAGTAATAGTTTTTTTCGTAAAAGAAGCAATTTTTCAAACTCAATAATATGAGCGATACCATTTAACAAACCGCTCGATACCTACTTCAATTGAGGTATTCGGTTGAAAACCCAGATCTTGCACTGAGGCATCAACATCGGCATAAGTTGCTGGGACATCACCAGGTTGGATTGGTAGTAAATTTTTCTCTGCTTTCATCCCCAAGCAATTTTCCAGCGTTTCGATAAAATGCATTAATTCAACGGGTTGATTATTGCCGATGTTGTAATTTTTGTAGGGAGCATAACTGGTAGCGGGATCGGGTGCCTTTCCTGACCAGTGGGGATTGGGTTCGGCAACACGATCAATGACGCGAATTACACCTTCAACAATGTCATCAATGTAAGTGAAATCCCGTTGCATTTTGCCGTAATTAAAAACGTCAATTGGTTTTCCTGCCAAAATTGCTTTGGTAAAGATAAATAACGCCATATCGGGACGACCCCAGGGGCCGTAAACTGTAAAGAAGCGCAAACCCGTTGCGGGCAAACCATACAAACTGCTGTAGGTATGGGCCATCAATTCATTAGCTTTTTTGCTAGCGGCATATAAACTCACGGGATGGTCTACATTATCGTGAACCGAGAAGGGAATTTTCTTGTTTGCACCGTAAACTGAGCTAGAAGAAGCAAATACTAGATGCTCTATTTGATGATGGCGACAGCCTTCTAGGATATTGACAAATCCCACTAAGTTACTATCGACATAAGCATGAGGATTTTTGATCGAATAGCGCACCCCTGCCTGGGCTGCTAAGTTGACAACTTTTTCCAAATTTGATTGGGCAAATAGTTGAGCAATGCCTTCACGGTCTGCTAAATCTAAAAAATGAAAGCTAAAGTTGGGTTTGGCTAACAGTTGCTCCAGCCGAGCTTTTTTTAAGGTAACATCGTAGTAATCATTGAGATTATCTAAACCAACAACTTCATCACCTCTTTCTAATAGACGTTGACTCAGATGAAAACCAATAAAACCAGCAGCTCCTGTGACTAATATTTTCGTCATAATTGCACTCCTTATAAACTCCAGTAATTAATATTCGACGGGACATGATCGGGTTCAAATACCGATTTGATATCCATAAAGACTCCTCCTGGGCGAATATGGGCAAACAGTCTATCTGCTGGTATTGACAAATATTCTTGATGGGGAACAGCCAAGATTAAAGCATCGAGATAGGTCAAGTTTTTCCAGTCAACTAATTGGATGCCGTATTCTTGGTGGGCATGAGCTTTTTCCGCTAGAGAGTCATGGATTAAAGGTTCGATGCCAAATTGCCGCAATTCAGTAATGATATCGGGAATACGACTGTTTCTTAAATCTGGGACATTCTCCTTAAAGGTCAATCCCAAAATACCAACCCGTGCATTCTTAATCGTGACATTGGCTTCGACCAGCAATTTCACTAGGCGACTGCCCAGAAATGCGCCCATATTATCGTTAATCCGTCTCCCAGCTAAAATCACTTGCGGATAATAGCCCAGTTGTTGAGCTTTGGCGGTTAAATAATAGGGATCGACACCGATGCAGTGACCTCCCACCAGTCCAGGAGTAAAAGGTAAAAAATTCCACTTGGTCCCCGCAGCAGCCAAGACATCGCAGGTGCGAATCTTTAAGCGATCGCATATTATAGCGACTTCATTCATCAAGGCAATATTGATATCGCGTTGGGTATTTTCAATCACTTTTGCCGTTTCCGCAACCTTGATCGATTGAGCACGGTAAACACCAGCATCAATCACAGCATCATAGACAGCAGCGATCTGTTCCAAGGTTTCTGTGTCTTCACCTGCGACGACTTTAACGATCTTTTCCAAGGTATGAGTTTTATCCCCTGGGTTAATTCTTTCAGGGGAATAGCCCAATTTAAAATCAACCCCCTGTTGTAAATCCGATACTCGTGCCAAAATTGAACCACAAACTTCTTCGGTAACTCCTGGATAGACGGTTGATTCGTAAACTACCACATCACCTTTTTTCAGAAGTTTTCCAATCGTTTCCGAGGCTTTAATCAGTGGATTCAAATTAGGAACCCGATTCTCATCAATGGGAGTTGGGACGGCAACAATAAAGAAGTTACAATCAACCAAATCAAAAGTCTCACAAGTAATTTTTAGCGATGAGTTGATTAGCTCATCAGGTTCAACTTCGCCTGTAGAATCGATTCCTTGATTTAAGGCAGCAATTTTTTCCTGATTAATATCAAAGCCAACGGTGTTGGGAAATTTTTTAGCCATTGCTAAGGCAACGGGTAACCCAACATAACCTAGACCTATAATGGCAATATTTTTCATATTTTTTTTAATAATTTATCGTTTTGAATAAATAATGAGTAAGAAGTAAGAAGTAAGAAGTAAAAAGGTAAAATTTGATGCTCAACGTTTAATGGTCAACGGTCAATGCTCCCTGTCTCCAGGCTTTAGTTTGATCCCGTAGATAGCGATAAAAGTCATTGCGGCGATCGCGAAGAGTTTCCTCTCTATAGTCTTTTGCTTTCTCTAAGTTACGAGCCGACATGCGAGCCATTCGTTCCGGGTTAGTTACCACTTCCCGAATTTTGGCTGCTAAAGCAGTGACATTCTCCGGCGGGACCATATCTTCAGGGGGCAGTAGTTCAGGAATTCCTCCTACTGTAGACGCGATACAGGGCAATGCCTGAGCCATCGCCTCAATCACGGCTCTAGGCAATCCTTCTGACCTAGAAGGCAAAACAAACAGGTCAGCTTGAGCCAGCTCAGCGCGAACAGACTCGCTAGAAGTTAATCGCCCACGAAAACAAACCCGTTCCTCTAATCCTAATTTCTTAGTCTGCATCTCTAGTTCTCCACGATGCTTGCCATCTCCCACCAGAACTAACTTAAGATCTAATCCTTCCTTAAGATCAACAGCAACTGCATTAATTAGGACATCTTGAGCTTTATAGAGCTGGGAAAGAGTTCCTACACAGATCAGGGTGAATGTCCCTATTTCCTTTCGAGGTGGACGAGAAACGGTCGCGAAAGCTCCGTCGGGCAACTCAACACTCGAATAATGGGTGGAAAAAGCATTTGGATCTGGTGGATATCGGCGCTGAAGAGCCGATTGAGTAACATAAGCAGCGGCACATGCTCCAGCACAGGTACCTCGCAGCATTCTCGGGAATAACCAGCGGAAAAACGGTCGTAAGGGATGCCGTAGCGAACTAGGTGCAAAAACATCATAGGGATCGGCTACTACTTCCACACCGTAGGGATGACCATTTTGACGTAAAACGGGTTCAATGCACTGGGCAATTTGGGAACTAACTCGTAAAATTACGGTATCGTTCATCCCCACTGCATTTCTGGCAGCCTGCTTAACCTGATGCGCTTTTAAGAGATATTGCCAGGGACCGATATAATGAGGCACAGTGACAACTGAAACCTTCTCGCTGTCAACGCGTTTCCACATCGGAGGAACCGAGGAGACTTTTTTGACTCTTGCTACCACACGTACCTGGTCAAAAACCTCTAAGTAGCGCATCCAGAATGAATAAGGAAATTGCGACTCTGTCCAGATTGCTCCGTCAGGGGTTCTAGCAAAGCGATGTTCGAGTGCTACGATCACATTCATAAGATTTTTTTTCCTCCTTAAGCTCTAACTTGAGTTTGATAAATCTTCTCCAAATTTTTTACCGCTGTCTCGATATTGAACGGGCTTGTTTTCACCAGTGCTAAAGCTTCAGACTGAGTAATCGCAGTTCTTGTTTTGCGCTTTGTCAAAAGCATCTCAGCCCATTCTGAAGCTGACTGTGATAGTGAAAGTCGCTGCACAAGAAGCTTGACTAAATCTACTTCCTGGGGAACGACATCAGAAAAAATACAGGGTAGCCCGGCTGCTTGTGCTTCAATTAATACCAAGCCTAGTCCTTCATAAAGAGATGGTAAGAGGAATGCATCCATGGCACCTCGCATGATTCTAGGCACATCAGGTCGGACACCAGTGAAGATTGTGCGATCTCTCAAGCCTAAGAGAGTAACTTGATGCTCGATATCTGCTTGGAGCGAACCATCACCTACCAACAAGAGACGCATCTTCGGTTCTCTTTTGGCAACTTCTGCGACGATTTCGATGAGAAACTGGTGATTCTTTTGGGGCACAATTCGACCAACATGACCAATCACAAAAGCATCTTCTGGGATAGCCAATTCATATCTGACAGCAGCTGGATCGATAACTTTTTGGAAGGGAGTCAAGTCAATACCGTAGTATAAAGCCTGTAACCGAGGGTCAGCATGCCAATCGGCACCAAAAAAACTAGCTGCTGCTTGGTAACTACATCCCAAGCCTAGCGTAGTGTAGTGATCGATCCACGATCGCATCAAATTCAAATATAAACGTCGCTTGAATCCTACCTGAGACTGATTTAACGAGGTGTCGTTATGGCTGTGACTAATGCATACTGGCACCCCAGCTTGTCTTGCCAAGCGGAGAACGTAGCCACTAAAGTGATGAACATGACTATGTACAATGTCATAGGGACCATATTCCCGCAGTATTTTCTTGAATTGGGGGGCATAGCTCCAGGGTTGCTGGGGATTTGGACAGGGAATAATCTGGCTACCTAATGCCCGAACTTGTTCATCATAGGAACAAGGTTCTCTTGTGTGAACTAAGAAATCCATCTCAAAGCGATCGCGATCGATATGTTGCAAGATATGCATGAGCCAGGTTTCAATGCCACCGCGATTCATGCTCCCTACGACATGAAGGATGCGAAGTCGCGCCCTGGGTTGAGAGTTCTGACTTCCTGTTTCTGATAATTCAAGTTTTGTGCCATACATGTTGATAATTCTCCTAAGCTAATTTCCTATTGTTAATACTGCTTCCCCTACTGCCTTTGCCTCCTGCCTTCTGCCTTTGTAATTGCTCCCATGACACGTAATAGCATCAGAGCTGGCAAAATTAATATTAAACAGCTAAGGATTGCTGCACTTGTCGGTGCCGCATTATAAAGTATCAGGGCATATAAAACTCCTGCCGCTGGTTTATGGGAATGACAGCGAAATGTTTCTGCTAGCCATCGATGAAAAGAACCGAATACAAAGAAAGCTCCTAATACTCCAAGAATGCCAAAGTTCCAATAGTTTTCGCCAATCGCTCCTGGGGGGATACCATAGGAACCACCAAAAAATGTACTGGTGACGCGCCCACCTACAAGACCTGGCTTTTCTGACCAAAAAGCCCTGGGAATGGGTAATGTCAGAAGAGCCAAATAAGAGCTGCCATAGAGAAAATCAACTTCGGTAGGTACACGAGCCAAAATTGGCAATGAACCAAAAGATTTCCAGCTTCGTTCGGATACTTCGCCCAAACCTTTATCAAAAGTAGATTCAATTGCTGAATTCACTGTTAAAGTGCTCCAATCAATCTCCCCTTTGAAAGTACTGTTCCTGAACTCTCCTAATACACCTAGAACAAAAAATCCCACTATAAGAGCAATCAAGATTTTAGTGAGGGCAATTTTATGCTCACGAATCATAAACACAAGTAGAATGTAAATTAGGGCATAAACGATACCTCCACGTCCTCCTGTAGTCAAAAATTGAATGACTAGCATAGTTGCAGTACAAATCCAAAACAGAGGTTGGCGATAAACTTTCTGCCCCATTGACAACCAAATTAAACAAGCAATCAAACCAAACTGAATCGGGACTTGCCAATAATATTGACCTTCAAAGGCTACTGTTCGCCCTTGACCCCAAGAGAGAATGTGAGCAATTACCCCACCTCGGGTTTGCATATAGGCGACAAAGAACAGAACCGATAACATGACCGTTAGAAGAACCTTTTTCACCAGATTTCGAGGTTGGACAAAATTCACTCGCGGAATAGCCAACCTGGGACTCCAGAAAAAAGCAAAGTAGTAAACAACTAGACCAGCAGCACTAAGTAAAAGTTCATAAGCAACCAAGAATGTCAAACTATGATCACTCCAGCCAGGTACAGCAGGATGCCAATCAATTCCCTTGAGATAGAGAGAAAATCGGCGCAAGTGAAATATAAGACTAATAAAAATGTTAAATATCAAAGGATGAAGCCATCCATAGGAGTTCTTATACCAGATAATTGGCACTAGTAACAGTAACAAATTTATTTGAAGTGTCAGATAAACCCATCCTAAACTGGGGATAGTATGATGGTTAAAGATAGTATGAATTCCCAGTAACAAGACCAAAAAACCAATGACCCCAGCTATCAAAATACGATGACCAGGATGCATGGCAACAAATGGAGATGCCGATTTTGTGAGACTAGGATGGATTTTATCTGAAATCTGTTCGATAGTTTTCATGGCGGGGAAATCGCTTCGCGATTAGCTGTAAGCTTTTTTGTTTTCAAAGGGTTCTAATCTAAATTTTCTAAACTAAGAGGATTGCCTAGCTCAAGGCTTGTATAAGTTGCAACCAGCTTGTCTAGGACAATTTTTAAGTCAAATTGCCGGGAGCGCTCTCTAGCTGCGATCGCCATATCATGAAGTTTTTCTTCACTGGTAACTAAAGAGCGAATGGCGTTGGCTAAACTTAGCGCATCACCAGCAGGTACTAACTTGGCAGAGACTCCATCTTCAACCACCGTAGGAATCCCGCCTGCATTAGTTGCTACGATAGGAATTCCAGCAGCCATTGCCTCGACCAAAACAATGCCAAAAGCCTCGAAATAACTTGCTAATACAAAGAGATCTGCCTTCTGATATTCTTCCGCAATCTGACTCGGTGGGACGGCACCCATAAACTCAACTCGTTCACTTATCTCCAAACGCTGTGCCAGTTCTCGTAAAGACGATTCGTAATTGGGCGCTCCGTTACCGACAATTCTTAGGCTAACTGGCAGATCACTCAGATGAGAAATAGCTTCTAAGCAAATTTCAATGCCCTTACAGGGAATCAGACGACTAACTGTAAGTAAGACAATATTTTTAGAGTTAGGGTTTGCCAATTTCTGCTGTGATTCCCCAGAATTACGTTTCGCCGCAACAGTTGCAAAAGGTTGCAAATCAATAAAATTGGGTAACAGAAGGATCTTGTGACCACCAATAAAAAACTTCTTAATAAGGCGATTTTGGTAACCTGGAGTGGTCGCCCAAACACAATCATAGTTTGATAATAAAAATTTCTGAATTAATTCCAGCATCCAGATAGATAATCTCTGAATAGGATTACCAAGATTACTAACAGAATCTCCTACAAGTTTGTCTCGATTAATTCTGTCCCAGACTAAGTCAGAACTAAACTTAATTAATGCCGGAATTCTATTTAATTTTGCCGCTATTCCAGTTATTATTGACAGATTAAAACTAACAGTTTGCATATGCAAAACTGTGGGCTGAAAATCCTTAATAATCCAAATTAGATCGAAAAAAACTTGCCCGTTGCGGAATATTTTGTCAATCAAACCTAGACGAAGACTGCCATCAATATAAATTACAGGAATGCCGTCAACTAACTTACTTAATCTGCGATCGCCATAGGTAACAACCTTTACCTTAATGCCTCTTGCTATTAAGCCTTTCGCGATTTGTTCTGTTTGAGCTGATGGTCCACCTATTTGAGGTGGATATACTCCAGAAACGAGTAGGATCTTCATCTTGTATCTTAGATATAAAATTTATCTTTTATTATTTTTAATAAAGTTAGTCGTTTTCTGATTACGTTTAAATCACTACTATTTTACAACGTTCTAAAATGTCTTTTTTTAAAGATTTGATGGTTCTAAAATGTCTTTTTTTAAAGATTTGATGTTGAAATTATTAAGCTGATGTATAAATAAAGTCACTCTGTATATAATCCTAGGAAGTTCCCTTATAATATTTAGAGGTTTTCGATCAAAGGACTCAGAAATGCAAATCTCAAAAGACATTCAACAAAAATTATTATGTCCTGACACTAAAGGTAAGCTTAAGCAAAATGGTGAATATTTAGTAACTGTCAGCAACACAAATATTCGCTACCCAATTATTGATGGTATCCCTATTCTCATAAATAACAAGAAAAGCATTTTTTCGCTTAGCGACTTTGTTGAAAGAAAAAATACCACATTTAATTTAAAAAAAAACAGAAAAAAGAAAATAATTAGAAATTTTATTCCGAAAATTAGTATCAATATTAAAGCTAGAGAAAATTACCAGGAACTCATCAAAATGTTGCCGAAAAATTCAAAAATATTGGTCATCGGGGGCAGTATTAAAGGACAAGGAATGGAACCAATATATTCTAGTGAATCATTTGAGATAGTGG
>JAAUYH010004945.1_pt1 | contig 19366 bp, 20 predicted proteins | sample 7278061 | NCBI WGS metagenome assembly JAAUYH01 (sample SAMN14350203, study PRJNA611818) | marine sediment metagenome | isolation source: surface marine sediment (0.6m) | place: French Polynesia: Moorea | collected 2018-08 | reverse complement strand
CGAGTGTGAGGCACACGATACCGCGAAGAACACGCCAGTTGATTGCGATGTGCATGACAAAACGCAGCATTTGTGGCAGTTTCTTTCTTCATATTCACCCTCGACGCAATTTTCTGTTATGCAGATGGACAAATACGACAGGGCGATCCTCGCCGCCCTGCAACAGGACGGTCGCATCAGCAACGTGCAACTCGCGACCCGGGTGAACCTGTCGGAGTCGGCCTGCCTGCGGCGCGTCCGCGCGCTCGAGGAAGCCGGTTACATCGACCACTACGTCGCGCTGGTCAACCAGTCGCGCGTCGGCCTCGGCGGCAACGTGCTCGTCCACATCGGCCTGCACCGCGAGGAGCAAAGCGAACTCGCCGCATTCGAGGCGGCCGTGCGCAACATCCCCGAAGTCATGGAGTGCTACCTGATGACGGGCGAGTTCGACTACCTGCTGCGGCTCGTCGTTTCCGACATGGCTGACTTCGAACGGATCCACAAGGAATCGCTGACCCGGCTGCCCGGTGTGGCCCGGGTCAACTCGAGCGTCGCGATCCGGACCGTTCAGCGAAAAACGGAATTGCCTCTCCGTTAGCAATACGCAACAAACTAATTCGATTACCGGGCGCGGTGGTGAATGTCGTGTGGTTCCGGTAGGGTGGCGTGACCCTGGCAAAAGCACTCCGGAATCTATGGCGAGCCCTGCGGCGTCCGTTGAATTACCCCTACCGAAAGACCTGGCAGACCGTTTCAAACGGGTCCGTGCCGACTCGGTTGCGCTCTGCGACACACTCGCGCCGGAAGACACGGTCGTGCAATCGATGCCGGACGTCAGTCCGACCAAGTGGCATCTTGCTCATATCAGCTGGTTCTTCGAGACCTTCGTCCTCAAACCCTATGACGATAGCTACAGCGCCTACGACGAGGACTTCCATTTCATATTCAACTCGTACTACTACACGGCCGGGCAGATGCACGCACGGCCCCGCCGGGGCTTGCTATCGCGACCGACGCTTGAAACGGTTATGGCCTACCGTCGCCACGTCGACGATGCGGTTGTCGGACTGCTTGAAAAACGCGACGACGCGGATATCCGGTTCCGCGTAGAACTCGGCCTGCATCATGAGCGTCAGCACCAGGAGCTCATGCTGACCGACATTAAACATGTCCTGTCGTGTTCGCCGCTCAAGCCGGCGATGAGCCCGGACCTGCCCGTTCCGGCATCCGCACCCGTTGCGGACTACGAATTCATCGATGGCTTGAGCGGGACAACCCGCATTGGTTTTGACGGCGAAGGCTTCAGTTTCGACAACGAGACTCCCAGGCATGACGCGCTGCTGCATCCGCACAAAATGGGCAATCGCTTGGTCACGAACGCGGAGTTCCTCGAGTTCATTCGGGATGGCGCCTATGACACGTGCGACCTGTGGCTGTCCGACGGCTGGGCGACGATCCAGCAACACGGCTGGAATCGTCCGCTGTACTGGAGCGCCGATCATCAGTCCGAGTTCACGCTGGGCGGGGTCCGTGACCTGGACCCGCATGCGCCGGTTGCACACGTAAGCTTTTACGAGGCGGACGCGTTCGCACGCTGGTCCGGCGCGCGCCTGCCGACCGAGTTCGAGTGGGAGGCGCAGGCGCGAGAGTCGGAAGTGTCCGGCAACCTGCTTGAGGAAGGACTCTGGCACCCTGCCGCCTCGGCCGGCTCGCAGTTTTTCGGCGACGTTTGGGAATGGACGTCCTCGGCGTACTCGGCCTATCCGGGCTTCAAGCCGCTGGCCGGATCGCTCGGTGAATACAACGGCAAGTTCATGTGCAACCAGATGACGGTGCGCGGCGGATCCTGCGTCAGCGCAGCCGACCACATTCGCCCGAGCTATCGCAGCTTCTTCTATCCGGATGCCCGCTGGCAATTCCTAGGGATCAGACTCGCAAAGGACGCGTAAGACCAATGTTGGAAAACACGGTTCGACAGGCCGCAACGACCGATGCGGAAGAGGTCCGCTCTATCGTCGAGGGCTTAAGCCGGCCCGAGAAAATGATATCGCCCAAGTACTTCTATGACGAGACGGGTTCGAAGCTCTTCGACGAGATCACGAAACTGCCGGAGTACTACCCGACGCAGACCGAGCTCGGCATCATGCGGAGCTGTGTAGGCGAAATAGCCGCATTGGCGGGCGAACAGGCCAGTCTCATCGAGTTCGGCAGCGGCTCCAGCCTGAAGACGCATGTGCTGTTGCAGAACCTCCGGTCACTGGCCGCGTATGTGCCGGTCGATATATCCGAGGAGCACCTGCTAGCGTCAGCAGAAGCGTTGCGCGGAGACTATCCTCACATTGAGATCATCCCGGTCGTCGCCGACTTCACAAAGCCCTTTGAGCTGCCGACGCCCGCCATCATGCCTGTCAAGAACATCGTCTATTTTCCGGGCTCGACGATTGGCAACTTCGAACACGAAGACTCAAGAGCCCTGCTCGAAGTCATGTACGGAGAAGCCGGCGCGAATGGCGCACTGCTGATCGGCGTTGACCTGCAGAAGGACACTGCGATCCTCGAGCGCGCCTACAATGACAGCGCCGGAGTAACAGCCGCCTTCAATCGCAACATGCTGACGCATCTCAATCGAGAGTTCGGCAGCGACTTCAATGTCGAAGCCTACAGGCACGATGCGCTGTACAACGTCGACAAGGGACGCATCGAGTTACGCCTGGTCGCCGAGTCTGCACAGACGGTCCGGCTCGGCGACGCCAGTATTGAGATCGATGCAGGCGAAGGCATCCTGACCGAGTACTCCCACAAGTACACGCTGGAGGGATTCGCGGAGCTCGCCGCGAGCGCGGGCTTTACCGTCGAGCGTGTCTGGACCGACGAAGACAAACTTTTCAGCGTCCAATACCTGGTCCGCGACTAGGACGTCGGCGCAGCATTGCGTTTGTTTACACCACGGTCGCGAATCCGCCGCACGCACTAGCCCCTGATGCTTCGGGTCAGAAGCACCCACTCGCTGCCCGGGTTCTCCCAGCCCTCCTTAATCATCGGCCGGCGAGCCAACTCCTCGTAGCCGTTGCGTTCGTACAGACGGCGCGCACCCTCGTTAGCATCCGAGACGATGATGCTCAGGCCGACGCATCCCGCCTGTATAGCCAGGCTCTCCGCGATGGCGAGCAAGTCGCCCCCAAAACCTTTGCCCCTGGAGTCGGGGTAGGCAGCCAGGACGTTTACGTACCAGGTCGATAGCGCGAGGTCCTCCAGCTGCTGAAGCGGGACGAACATGGCGGGCATATCGTCGTAGACCGCCGGATCGGCGTGGTCCGGCAACGCGTAGCCGATCAACGCGGCCGTGACCTTGCCAGCGTCCTGCCGGACAATGGTGTTCCGATACGAGAAGCTGCCGGTCTCCCGGCGCGCACGCTCGCGCCCGACGTCCCAGACACTCTGGCCGTCCTCACACATTGAGGACCAGAGATAGACGGGCAGTCCCTCGCCGGCGAAGTTAACCAGTTCAGCCATTGCATCTGCGTCGGACTTGCGCGCGCGACGATAGGGATCGCGAAGCGCGAAGCGGGGAGCGCGCTCCTTGGTCGGTGCGATCATGACGACTCACCCCGCTGCAGAACGTTCGCTTTGGCGGCGCCGGAGACGTCGCGCCACAGCAGCATATCTCCGACACGCGCCGATGCGCCGTCGACAAACCCGGTTTCGTGCTCGTAGCCTTCGGGATTTCGAAAGGTACCGAACAGGATGTCGAAAATGGGCAGGTCCGCGTAGTTGTATTTGTGCCTGCCCCTCCGGTGGTGAATCGCATGACTCTCAGGCCTCTGTACCAGGTAGCCGAGCCAGCGCGGCGTACGCACGTTCGTATGCTGGAAGATGCCGAGGAACATCGCAAAGAACAGAAACAGCGTGATCGCCTCTGGACTCAATCCGACAAAAAGCGTCAGGGCGAGGCTGCCGACCAGCGTGAATCCGGCCATGTCCAGCGGGCTGAAGTAAAAAGCGCCATAGGTATCGAGACGCTCCGCGCTGTGATGCATCTGGTGAAACCCCAGCCACAGGAAGTCGCTGGCGTGCAGAGTTCGGTGCCAGGCATACAGGAACGCGTTGTAGATGAGCAGACCGAGTGCAGCGCCCGGGACGGCCCCGATACCGGTCAGATCGAACAACTGGTAGCTGGCCAGTACGGGATCCCAAAAAATCGGCAGGTAGCTCGACAGGAAGAAATACACGGCAAAGGAAACGAGCGCCCGAAAACGCCATCCGGAAATGGCTGGCAACGCCCTGGCAGGCAGCAGGGCCTCCCACAGCATCATCAGTGCGTACAGCGCGAGGACGCCAAGGGAGACGGGGTCGAGAATAATGTCAATCGGTGTAGGCATGACTCCTCCAAAATCGTTAAAAAGAAACCGACTGGTTAGTACGAAATATGCTAGTTTTGAAGCTGCTCGGAATCTAGTGAACGGCCGTTACTTTTTTCCGACTTTTTTATAAAACTCATAAAAAACATTGAGTTGACTTGCATTCGGGCAGTAGGGACAGGGTCGGTGCCGCGCTGCATCGAAAGAAAACCAGACGGTAGGTACAGTAAATTGGCGACAAAAGGCGAGCGAACACGCGAAGCCATCCTGGCGACAGCCGAGTCGCTGGTCCTGAAGAACGGCTACTCCGGCACGTCCATCGACCAGATCATCAGCGAATCCGGCATCACCAAGGGCGGGTTCTTCTATCATTTCGACGGCAAGAACGACCTGGCCAAGCACATGGTGCTGCGCTATCTCGACCAGGATGCGCGGTTCTTCCAGATGCTGATGGACCGCGCCTATGAGCTGACGGACGATCCGTTGCAGCAGATGCTGATCTTCGTCAAGCTGATGGCCGAGCAGATGGCCGAATTGCCGGACACGCACCCGGGCTGCCTCGTCGCTTCGTTTACCTATGAATCGAACATTCTGAACGACGATGTCAAACAGCTGACTGCCGAGGGGGTCCTGTCCTGGCGGAAGCTGTTCAGCACCCAGCTTAAGAAAGCTGCGGAGGCGTACCCATTGCAGGTCGACCACACGCCGGATGAACTCGCCGATATGCTGACATCCGTGATCGAGGGCGGGATCATCATGTCACGTTGCCTCGAGGACAAGTCCCTGTTGCCCAAACAGCTGATCGGCTACCACAACTTCCTGCGGCTGGCGTTTACTCCTTAACCAACTGCGCGAGGGTTGAATCAAACCTGCCTTGCTCAGGCGATTGCTGCGGCGATCTCTGCGTTCGTCATGGCGAGAGCGATCTTTTCGTGCATGTACGCCATCGATATACGTGCGTGCTCGGCATCCAGCGAGTCGATGCAATCGGAGGCGAGCATTACGCGCATGTCGCGCTGGTAGGCGTCGATCGCCGTCATGCGGACACAGGCGTGGGTGTTGACGCCGGCGAGCGTTATGTTCTTCGGCGACAACTCACTAAGCACCTGGTCGAGGTTAGTGTTGAAGAATGCGCTGTAACGCTTCTTTGTGATGACGGTATCGTCTTCGAGCCGCTGCAAGTCCGGGTGAATGGCTGCTCCCTGGGTTCCGTCTATTGCCACCGCTATTCGCTTGTCCCTGACCTCGAGCAACGCATCGCTAAGATCCGGATCGAATAACGTCTGTATCCAGATCACCGGGCAGCCCTGCTCCCGAAATGTGGCAATCAGCTGGTTCGTGTTCTGAACCACAGCCGTACGTCCGTCGTCCTCCAGCCGGTCGAGGAAGTCGTTCTGCATATCGATGATGATCAGGCAGTTCGTCAGCATGCCTCGAACCTATCATGACCGTCGTCCGTCTTGACAGCGCCCACAAGTCGTTCAACGAGCCCCAAACCGGGTAGCAAGGGCCTCGGCGACCCGCATACACCGGTCCGGCAGATACATTATGAGACGATACCGGAATGACGAGTGCGTCCGCGCCTGCTATCGTGGTCAAAAGATCCAAATAACGAGAGGGGAATCATGAACAAAAGTACGTTGATCAAAGCCAGCCTTTCCGCGATTTCACTTGCGATGCTTGCGGGCTGCGGCGCAACCGGCGGTAGCAACCTGACGGTGCTGGGGGACGGAACGACGGCGCTTGCCGTCGAATGTGACGGTACACCACGCGGACTCAACTTCTGCTTCGAGCTCGCGGGCAAGTCCTGCGGTGCACAGGGTTATACGATCTTCAATCAGGCCGGCGAATCTATCGGCAAGAGCGACTACGCCGATGCAGGCACGGATCGGCTGATTCGACAGCAGGCGGAAGACGAGAACCGTATTCTCATCCGCTGCGGTTCTTCGTAGACAAATACCTGTCCCCGGACGCTGGTGCCCGGGAAGATCCGGGCGCCGTCTTTACCTGATCTCTCTGGCCGGCATGGCTTTGAGCGCTCGACACGCTGGGCTATTCGTTAGCCTGCTCCTGCTTCAGGGTTTCGATACGACGTCGAAGCGCGGCACGATCTTCCATCATCTTCGTTAACTCCACGCTTTCTGCGAGCATCCTGGTCACGTTATCGCGCACCTCCTTGTAGTGCTTCGATCGCCACGACTGTGACACAGAAAAGTAAGCGCCATCCTCTTCGAAAACATCCTGCGCCCGTTCTGACTGCAGTTCGCGATGGCGACGGGACTGGCAGACGGTCCGCGGAATCTGGCTGCCGATACGCGTCTCTCGCTTGCAGATCATATCGAGCTCATCGTTCGAATTGAGTTCGTTGTAGAGGCTGAAGAACGCCTGGTCCAGGCGCCGGAGCTTGCCTCTCAGGCGCGGCACGGTCTCGTCACCGACGACGGTAATCTCTTCGATGTCGGTGGCAGGCGCCGTCGGTTCCTCGCCGGGCTCGTCGGCTGCCGCCACGCCGACGCCCAGCGTCAGAAGTCCGGCCGCTGTCAGGGCGTGCATGAACATTGTTGCATGATACCAGTCAGGGCTGGCGGGAAGCTGAATGCCCTACTTCGGCGGCGGTACGTATTCCTTGGGCGCGGCCGACCCGTCACCGAAGAAAAACTTCTCCATTTCCGTTTCGAGGAACTTCCTGGCCTCGGGTTCTATCGGCGTGAGGCGATACTCGTTGATCAGGATCGTCTGGTGGTCCAACCAGCGCTTCCATGCCGCTTTCGACACGTTGTCGTAGATACGCTTGCCAAGCTCGCCCGGGTAAGGCGCGTAGTCCATGCCCTCGGCGTCCTCGCCGAGCAGCACGCAGGTAATTGTTCTAGCCATTGCCTACCTTTCCAAGAGTCTTTGCATCAGTTTGCTGACCGGGGCCGCGATACCGCCCGGCGGACTTGCGTTCAGGGCAAACCATGCCTTGTCGTCCGAGTCGGCTACTTTACTCGACACGCCGTCAGCGTGCACAAGCACCGGGAGAATATCGAGATCATAGTGGCTGAAGCTGTGGCGCAAAGGCGCAAGCATCTCCCTGCTCGTCTCCCGCCCGTCAATGACATTGTCACTCCAGTCGTCGATCTCCTCGGAATCGATCTCCGGGAAGCTCCAGAGACCGCCCCAGATGCCGGTCGGAGGCCGGCGCTCCATGTATATGTGGCCGCCATCGACGGCAATGACCATCGTTGTCTGTTTAAGCGGCTTGTCTTTTTTCGGTTTCTTGCCCGGGTAATCGGTCACCGCGTTCTCCAGGCGTGCGACGCAGTCGTGGCGCACGGGGCAATCGTCGCAACGGGGCCTCGAGCGCGTACACAACGTCGCGCCCAGGTCCATCATCGCCTGCGTGTAAGCGTCGACGCGCTGCTCTGGCGTACGTTCGTCGGCGATGTCCCAGAGGCGCTTGTGAACGGCCGTCTTTCCAGGCCAGCCGGCCACCGCGGCATGTCGGGCCAGCACGCGTTTCACATTGCCATCCAGGATTGCGAAGCGATCGCCGTGCGCCAGCGACAGGATCGCGCCGGCCGTTGAGCGGCCGATGCCGGGCAGCGCCTCGACATCGTCGAATGCTCTCGGAAACCGGCCGGCATGTTGATCGCGCACGACCCTGGCAGCGCGGTGCAGGTTTCTCGCGCGAGCGTAGTAGCCGAGACCCGACCAGTGAGCCAGCACGTGATCCAGCTCCGCGTCGGCGAGTGCGCTGAGCGTCGGGAAACTCGCCATGAAGCGCTCGAAATACGGGATCACCGTCTGCACCTGCGTCTGCTGCAACATGATCTCCGAAATCCATATCGGGTACGGATCGCGGGATCGCTGCCACGGCAGGTGAGTGCGCCCGTGTTCGTCGAACCAGCGCAGCACACGCTCCGAGAAGTCAGCGGACACCAGTCTGGAACTCGATGGCAATCGCCTCGATGCGATCGAGAGCGTCCGCGCTGCCGCTCTTCAGCTTGCGCTTGATCATGTAAGGGCCGATCAGCGGCGGTACGAAGAACTTGGGGCTGAATTCGATGTCGTAGACGACGACAGTGCCCTTGCCCTCTTCGTGGAAGGTCCAGCGCTCGTTGCTGTAGTGAAAGTCACTTTTTTCCGGATAGACCCGCGCCTTGATGAACTCGTAGGGCTCGTGTTCCACGACACCTTCCCGCACCATGGACTTGCAGAAGAACGCCACGCAGGCCTCGTTGCGCGTGTAGTACTGCGGCCGGCCCTTCTCATCGGGCTCGAGGTTTCGTGACTCGACGACGACGCTCGAGAACTCGGTCGACAGGTCCCAGTCCAGCAGGACCGCGTACAGGTATTCGATGTCGGCATCGAACCAGGCGACGGAGCGCATGACGTAGCGATCATCGATCTTGTCGACGAACACGCTGCGAAGGTCTGCCGCCTGGGTGCATAGCGGCGCTAACAGCAGTACGAGCGCCCAGCGCCTCATTTCTTGAAGAGATCCTTCAGCTTGTCTTTCAGGATGTCTTCGGCGTCTTTCTCGCCCTCTTCCTGTCCCTCTTCCTCGCCGGATTCGTCGCCGCCGAGCAGCTTGTCCAGGATCTTCTTTTTGGCTTCTTCCTCGACGCGCTGCCTGAACAGCGCCTCGAAGTCCGGCCTGATCTTCGGCGCGGCCAGCGGTCCGGTGATCTTCAGCGGGATGACGGCTTCGGTGAACTCGGCCAGCTCCTCGTCGGTGGCCTCCGTAACAAACTCGGGGCGCTCCAACACGCGCGCCGTCATCGAATAGTCGACGTTTGCCTCAACGAAGTTGACGGTTCCGCTGCCCGTCAGCTGCAGGAACGGCAGGTCGGCCCGGAAGTCATCGTTACGCATGATGCCGTCGGTGACCTGCCCGCTCGCGCTGACGCCGGAGAACGGCGTCCGCGGCGGCAACTCCGGCTCCGGTGGTTGCTCGCCCCTGAGCTTCGCGCGCGCGCTGCGTAGCTGGTGCCAGATGTCGGTACCCTCGTAGGCGCCGTCTGACAATGAGAATGACAGCGTGCCGTCGAGATCACGGCGAATGGCATCCATGTCCTTGCCGGTGCCCGCCAGTCGGAAGGATCCGTCTATGGTTCCGGTCAGGTTTTGCTGCCCGTACAGCGCGTCGGCCAGCGGCGCGAGGCTGACACCGGCGATGTTCTCGTTCACCGACAGCGTCGTTTCCGGGCCGGAGGCGTTGATTCGAATGTCGCCGCTGTAGGTGCCATCGAAGAGCTGGGCGTTGATCGGGTTCAGACGCATGTTGCCGTCCGTTGAGACCACACCCAGCTCCAACCCGGTGAATCGCATGGTGCCAAGCCGCGCCTCGTCCAGCGTGAATTTGCCGGTGATATCGAACGCGCGAATCAGTTCCACCGGAATTTCGACCTGCTGCGAGCCTGTCGCTTCGGCGTCCTCACCTTCTTCCGGTGCAGGCGCCATGTAGCGGGCGATGTCTATCGTGTCACCGGCGAGAATGACCCGGTAGCGGCCGGTGTTGGCGCGAGGCACGCTGAGCTTTCCGGTAAATGTCGTGTCGTCGATGACAAGCGTCAGGTCGTTCATCGCGATGTCGTTGTCGGAAACTTTCACCGCCGCGTCGAGCCGAATGTTCTCGAGTACGTCGGGGTCGGCGGTCGGAAGCGGCTCCATGCCCATCGTGCTCATCAGGCTTCGCGCGGAGAACGGCGCAACGGACAGCGTCGCCTCGGTCGTGAGCGCGCCGGAATAAGCAAAGGGTTCGACGTCGGCTTCGATGTCGATGTCCATGACCGAAAGACTGATGCTGCCGGGACTCAGCGTCTGCTGCTCCAGGTTCGCCGTTAGCGCGTCGGCGTTGAATGAAAGCTCCACCGGCACGTCCGCAACACCCGTCACCTGTCCGTCGATGCTCAATCCGGACAGGGCGACCTGTTGCTCGTCGAAGTCTGCCGTCAGTTCGATCGCCACCTTGCCAGCGATGGCATCCGGCTGCAGATCGAAAGTGAACCCGCCTTCGAGCGATATCGGCTGGCCGGGTGCAACAGCACCGGAACTCATTTCGAGCTCCGACAGGCGATACTCGCTACCGGAGGCTGCGTCGCTATAGGTTAGACTTGCATTGCGGATCTGCAGCCCGGCGATCTCGAGTGCCGAGACGGTCATGCCGCCGTCCTCTGCCGGTTCTGCTTCCTGGGTCTCGGTATTGGCTTGGGCCAGGTCTTCCCAATTCGTCATGCCCCGCGAATTGACGGCGAGGTTAACGGTCAGCGTATCGACGACCACGCTGCCCATCCGGATCTCGCGACGCAGCAGTGCGGGCAGCACGCGAATGCTGACGCTGGCGCGCTCGAGAGACAGGAAGTCCGCGTCCGCCGGGAAGTCCGGGGCGTTGCCGAGCCGGACGCGACCGACGTCGACGGCGAGTACGGGGAACAGGCTCAAGCCGATGTCGCCATCGATCTCGAAGCTTCTGCCCGTCCTGGACTCAACCTGAGTAATCAGCTCTTCCTTGTAATCGTTCGGATCGAAGGTCAGCGAGACTATGACGACGGCGACGACCAGCAGCAGGACGACGGCTGCAGCGATGCCCAGTACGATTTTGAGTAGACGGCCCATGAGAGTACCGATGGATGTGGGCTAGCTAGAGTATCAAAATCTGAATCGCAAACGCGACGCAGGCAACGTAACACGCCAATATCCGGCGACGGCTTCCTGAATGAAAAAGGCCGCCTGAATGAGGCGGCCTGTTCCAAGTGCCAGCCTGCCAACCAGGCATAGCTGGCTGCGGCGTGGCGCTCAGCCGGCGCAGACGCTGATGGAACCGTTGAGCGTCTCGACGGTGATGTTCGCATCGCCGTCGCCGACCGTGAAGTTCAGTCGTTTGCCGGGCGCATAACGGCTGGTTCGCTCGGCCTTCTTGTCAAAGCAGTTCCGAATGCCGCCGTTGAAGGTCTCGAGGTCGTATTCGGCGTCGAGCGCGTTCGGGATATCGATGGTCACGGAGCCGTTGACCGATTCAGCGGCCAGGTCGCCGCCGGGCTCCAGGCCCGACTTGAAGATGATGGAACCGTTGACCGTCTCGAAGTCGCCACTCTCGAAGGTACCGCCGCTGATGCTGACGCGGCCGCTGACCGATTCGGCGGTAATCTCGCCGGACAGGTCTTCGGCAGAGACGCTGCCGCTGACGCTGGACAGCTCGATGTCGCCCCTCGCGCCGTTGCCCTGCACATCGATCGAGCCGCTGACGGTGCCGATCTCGATGTCGCCGCCGTAGACGTCTGCATCGATGCTGCCGCTGACCGCCTGCAGTTCGATGTCATCGCCTTTGACGTCGCGAACGTCGATGCTGGCACTGACGCCCGTGACTTCCAGCGTACTGCCCTCCGGCACCTTGATCGACAACCTCGAGCTGACGTCCTTGCGGCCGAACATCCGCTTGGGTACCTTGACCCGGATTTCGATCTCCTTGCCGTCGCGCTCGAACACGAGCTCGTCAACATCGTCGCCCAGGGTTCCCGTCACTTCGACGGAGTCCCGGGACCAGCCACGCACTTCGATGGAGCCGGCCACGTTTGACACGCTGACATGCCCGTTGGGGTGAGCGTCCATGGTTTCACTAACGTCTTCAGCCAGCGCCGGGGCGGCCAGCATCGCCAGGGGTAATATCAATCCAAGTTTCTTCATCGGTCTTCCTCGCCACACGTCCATCGGTGTGGACTAAATATCAGTCCGTGACATGACGGCTTGCGTCAGGTCGCTGACCTTGCGCATCACCGTCAATTCCTCACGGTAGGTCTTCAATAGCAGCGCCTGCAGATGAGCGTTATCCGGATCTTCTGCAAGCTCAGCGTTTATCTGGTCAATCGCATCGCGTATCAGTTTCAGGTTGGCCTCAACATCGGCACGTTCTTCCGGTGACAGGCGCTCCAGCTGGGCGTCCAGCTTGGAGGCGAGGCCGCCGCGTGCGTCCGTGAAGCCCGGACCCAGGTTATAGGTACCGCCGAACGACGCCTCATCGAACAAGTACTCAGGTTGCACCGAGAGCGATGCCGAACCGTCGTCTTTGACCATGAAGTACGTCAGCATCGACGACGCCGCGACCAGCATTACCACACCGGCGGCCTGCGCGAGCATTGGCGTCCAGTTGCGGCGGGGCTGCGGGACGATCGATTGTTCGATCTCCGGCCACAAGTCCCGCTCCGGAGCAATGCTCTGCGAGAGCCGGGCTGCGTCCATCATGATGTCGTCTTTGTCGTTCATTCCGTAAATCCTTCCTGCTTCAGCTGCTGGGCCAGCAAACGCCGTGCCCTGTGCACCTGTGCCTTACTCGTGCCGGTCGCAATGCCGAGCATGCTGCCGGCCTCATCGTGGCTGTACCCGTACACCGCGTGCAATACAAACACGTGGCGGGCACCATCCGGCAGCCGATCGATCGCCTCCGACAGGTCACGAAGCGCGCCTTCGTCACTTGTCAGCGGTGCGACCTCGGTCCTGTCCGCGACGATCTCCAGTCGATTCTGGTCACGCTTCGACTTCCGCATCCGTCCAAGAACCGCATTTACCGCTATACGGTGCATCCACGTCGAGAAAGCGCTATCGCCACGAAACTTCGACAACTGGTTCCAGGCCTGGATGAAGGCTTCCTGGGCACAGTCTTCGGCCTCGCTCACGTTTCCGGTCATTCTCAGACACAGTGCGTATACCTTATCGACGTTGCTGCGATAGAGCGCCTCGAAGGCACGCTGATCGCCGTTCTTCGCGCGCCGAATCAGCAGGGCTTCGTCCGTCTGTTTATGTTCAGTCGTGGTCACAGCCGCTTCACTATAGAGGGTGTTGGCCACTGCCGATAGCGCTGCCATTCGCGCGTTTCTCCGTATTTGCTGTTAGTTGGATGCCTGCTGTCCCGGGTTGGTTTAAAGGCCTGGTTCAGGGTTTCGCATGAATAAGTCCGGACCCGACACGATCGTGCGATTTAGCGACAGATCGGGACTCTTTTTTTGATATGATTCCAGCCCATCGACGGCCCCCGTCAGCGAATATCCGGACTTATGCGCCAACTGACAGCCTGTGTGTATTCAATGGATGTTGAAACGACAGGCAAAGTGCCCCCTGAGGGTTTGTCACGGTGACGGGGCACAGCATTCTCTATATCGGCCGCGGCGACGAACATGCGAGTTACCTCGCTGCCCTGGAAACCCTTCCCTGCTGCACGCTGCTCAGCCGATCGACAGACCTGCAGGTTGTACACGAATCGCAGAGCGGCATAGAGATCGTATTACTCGACGTCGGGCCGGACAGCATCGCGCCGGGTGAGCCTGTAGCGCAGCTGATACAGACGCTCGATTCTTACCCGATCGTGGCCTTGACCAACAAGCGTTACGAACACCACGGCATCCTCGCGCTAAAGGCGGGTGCACAGGGCTATCTGTGCGTCGACTCGACGACGCCCGAAGAGCAGAAGACCGTGTTCGATCACGCCGTCAATCGCTTCGAGCTGCAGCAGACCCTGTCCCGAAGCGACGCCGGCGTGCTGTCCATACTCGAGAGCATCAACGATGGCGTCATCGTCGTCGATCTCGAAGGCCACGTGCTGGACATCAATCCCGCTGCGCGGACCGTCCTGGGGCTCGCACCGCGTGAACTGCCGGACGTGAGCTGGGGCCAGTCGTTCTGCTGCATCGACGAGCACGGCAACTCCTACGCGAACTCGGCAGAGCTGCCGTTAAACCGCGCGCGCCGCGGCGAGAAGTTTTCCGCACAGGTCAGCATCTACCGCGCTGACGGCCAGCCGGACTGCCTGCTCAGCATCAACGGGCAGGGTCTTTTCGACGGCGACCGGCGACTGGCTGGCGGCGTCATTACCTTTCGTGACATCACAGACTCAAGAAGACGGAGACTTGCGTTGCAGAAACGTGCGCAATACGACGAGCTCACCTCGCTCCCCAATCGCGGCCTTTTTGTTGAACACCTGAGCCGCGCGATTGGCCGCAGCCAACGCAAGAAATCTCCGCTTGCCGTGCTGTTCATCGACCTGGATCGATTCAAGTCGATCAACGATACGCTGGGACATGACACGGGCGACCTTCTGCTGTGCGACGTCGCAGAGCGGCTTCGCAGAAACCTTCGCATCGGTGATTTCTGCGGGCGCTGGGGCGGTGACGAGTTCGTGGTCTGCCTCGAGGATTTTGGCGATACCGGCAATGCCGCCGCGGCCGCACAGAAGTTGTTGCTCATCCTGTCGGACAAGTATTTCGTCGGTGCGAGCGAGGCCTTCGTTACGCCCAGTATCGGTATCGCAACCTACCCGGAGGCCGGCGACGATGCGGAGCGCCTGATCAAGGCGGCCGACATCGCAATGTTCGAATCCAAGAAGCGCGGCGGCGGCCGGTTCCAGTATTACTCGCCGGCGCTGAACGCAAAGCTCGAGCAGCGTGAGGAACTCGAGGTCGGGCTGCGCCACGCGCTGGTCCGGCGCGAACTGCTGTTGCATTACCAACCCCGGATCGACCTGTCATCAGGCCGGCTGATCGGCTTCGAGGCGCTGCTCCGCTGGCAGCACCCGCGCTACGGCCTGCTCGCACCTGAGCGCTTCCTGCCATTGCTCGAAGGCAGCGGCCTGATTCACTCGGCCGGCGACTGGACCATTGAAACGGCGACCCGACAGCTGGCCGCCTGGCAGCGCCAGTTTGAATTGCCGGACCTGACCATAGCGATCAACATCTCTACGCAGCAGCTCAAGCACGACCGGCTGGTGGCAACCGTATCCAAGGCGCTGCAGGACACGGCGCTGGACCCCGGTTGTATCGAGCTCGAAATCAGCAACAGCAATATCATCCGCAACCGCGTGGAAGAACGTGACACGATGGCTGCACTGAGAAAACTCGGCGTGCGCTTGTCGCTGGATCATTTCGGCGTCTCGGAGATGTCCCTCGAGTCCCTGGAGAACAGCTTCATCGACAGCTTCGTGCTGGACCAGTCGCTGATCTCGGACGTCGAGGAGAACAACAGCCACCAGCGCATCGTTCGCGCCGCGATCGCCATGGCGCAGGGACTGGACATCGAGGTCGCCGCCGGCGGCGTCGAGACCCTTTCGCAGCTGGACTTCTTACGCAGCTGCAACTGCGATCTCGCGCAGGGCTTTCTGATCAGCCAGCCGATGCAGGCTGAGAAGGTGGCGCAAGTCCTGCGATCCGAAGTTGCCGGTCAGCGCCTCGTCCGCGCGATGTAATTCCCGAGAGCTTGCTGTCGGCCATTCGACAGCGCCGCGGGAGCGGCATCTTGCCGCGTTTACGGCTGGAAGCCGCTCCTACAAGAGACACATCGATCAGCGTCACTTCGGCAACGGCTGTTTCTGGCCTTGAGCTGCCGCTCAGGCGATTTCGGGTAGATCACGGCTCCTGACCCGAAGCGGTCAGTCATTGTCTTACGTAAATCCCAGAATTGACGCCCCCCTAGCACAGCTCATAATTGATTCGATAAGGGCAAAACTGGCGAAAGCCAGGGACGCAAAGCCACGGGTCCTCGCTTCCTCCGCGACGCTTTCTGCTACGCCACGAAGGACCCTAAGATCGCCGGGCTGCCGAGGTGGTGGTCCAGGCGGCGATCAACTCCCTCGTAACCAAGGCCGCAAGGGAGGTTGAACTAATGAAAACCGTCGCAAATCAACGCCGGAGCTGGATGGTTCTGATTCTCTCCGGTCTGTGCTTGCTGGCAAGTCCCGTGTTTGCCGACGATGACGAACGGCGCAGAGGCGGCCGCGAGGCATCGCAATGCAAGCATTTGCCTAATCACCATGCGCTGCGTACGGCTCTCCAGGATGCCGTTGCAGAAGAAACCAGCGGATATGACTTTCACATGTGGGCCACTATCATCGATCGCGATGGTATCGTCTGCGCCGTCGCGTTTTCGGGCGCTGACAGGCACTCGCAGCTTCTCGGGGCACGTGTGATCTCTGCCCAGAAAGCGAACGCGGCGAACTCATTCAGTACCGATCTGTTCGCAGTATCTACCGCCAATTCCTACACCCTGACGCAACCTGGCGGCTGGGGATATGGACTGCTGCAGGGCAACCCGGTCGATACCGACGTCATATACAAAGGTCCAGCGAGGCGGTTCGGCAAGCGCAATGACCCGATGACGGGTCGGCGCGTCGGGGGTGGAATCTTCTTCGGTGGCGGGCTCGCACTGTATGACGGCGGCAAGATGGTTGGCGCGCTGGGTGCCGGTGGTGATACGCCGTGTGCCGATCATATGATCGCCTGGCGGGTGCGTCATGCCTTGAGTCTGGATGAATTCAATCCTTTAGTTGCCTTTTTCCCGACCAGCGGTGACCCGGATCGCCCGGACAACATCGTTTACGACGTTGTGCCGAATCCGAACGGGGGAGCCGGCTTCAGTCCGAGTGGAGTTGGTCACACCGACTGTCTCGGTGGCTTCAATCAAGGGGATGAAACGGCTCTGCCCAAAGTGCGTTACTAAGGCATGGCCGGCATCCACCTGAACTTCGGGGTTTGGACGAGCGTCACCGAACCCCGGGTTCATTCCGGTTGGCTCCCGTGCTGATGCGGCAACCTCAGATTGAGCCCTTGGCTGCGGGCCAATGGCATTTGGTCGCTGTTAAGCGTCTGCTCTGGCCGAAGCCAGCCATCCAGGCGTTTGCAGTTAGACTGACGGCTTTTGACCCGACGCAGCCAGCCGGCCGACGACAAAGCTACTCTTAGCAGGACGAAGTGATTGAAATCCTGCGACTGCTCCGAGATGAAATTGAAGGCTAGTCAGGCTCCAACGAGCGGCCGCTCCTGGTCGTAAAGTGACGGTCGCCTGGTTTTAGCTGTACTTTCCGGTACTAGTTCATGCTGGCCTGTTCCGCTCGGCCAACCGGCTTCTATTCGGTATCTATTGGCTCGCAGCGGATTCACAGCGAGATTCTATGGTCGAAATCTGGAAACTTGGGCTATCGGCACTTCTGGGCGGAATCACCGCGTATCTCGCCGTTGTTTGGCAAACACGTTATGGCGCGAAGAGGTACATTCACGAGAAGATCCATGATTGTCGGGCCAGACTGTATCCGTTGGCATGGAAGATAACCGGCGCTCTTCCTCGACGTCCTTCGAGCGCGCTTCGATTCGACGAGCTTGAAAGAATCGCTGCCGATCTGGAAGCCTGGTACTACGAAGAGGGCGGCATTTACCTGTCTGGTGGAGCCAGACGTGCGTTCTCCGCAGCGTTAGACACTCTTCATAGCGTTATGAATTCTAAAGATGAAGAGCCAACCCTCTCTCCCGAACAGTATGCTGAAGTCAGGGGCTCTTGCAGTACGTTCAGAACGTGGCTCACGAGAGACCTGCTGTCGAGAAGCCGGGCCCCAACCGGCAAAGGCCGTTACAAGGATAACGCCTGACAGACACCGAAGCCTCACCGTCCGCTACTGGCCGAAACCAGCTGTTCAGTTAGAGGTAGACTGGCTGCGAATGACCCTTTGCAGCCATCTGCCGTAGCGTCACTGAGTCCGGAGCGAGCGTCTAGTCGCAATCGAAGAACGCGTACGTCACGACGACCTGGGCGAGCAGTCCGCGTTGTTCGCGATTGTTGAATGCCTGCCACTGCGCATTGGAGGTTTTCCCGCCATGATAATCATAGTCTTCTGGTTGATACGTGGCCGGGTCGCCCAGCTCCTGAGCCCGACGCTCGATCGCTTTTTTAACGCAGCGTCGCTCCCGCTCTGACATCGGATGATCCAGCGCCGTAAAGTTCACACGGAGCTCAGCGAAAGTCAGCGGCCCGGTCGCGTTGGGATCGACCGTGTACATCGGGTCCCCTGGCTGGCCCATGGGCACGGGCTCTTGTTGCTCGCAGGCGGCGAGCGAAAGTACCACCAAGCCAATCCAAAGAAGACGAGATAGCCGCATTCCGGCGTCCTGTTCCGAAAGTTCGCTCATTAGTCTGACACAAAGGGATCGGGAACGCCCTCGCTTTCCTCGATCATCTCATTTCAGCAGCAGCTAGTATCTGAGAATGGTCAACCCCAGCTCACGACGTTCTTTGTCCCGATGAATGCAGGCGTTCGAAGACCGCGGCTGGGCGGCGACTTCTGGCCGTTAGCTGCCGTCCAGACCTTTTGAGGTAGACTGGCGGCTTCTGACCCAGAGCCGCCCTTCAAGTGGATTCGATGGAACAGCTTTACCGCCTATGCAATGAGGTGCTCTTCTACGTCTGGGATCCCATCGGTGTTGCGAAAAGTGCGGCTGCCCGTGACGAATACGACTCGTACGCCAAGACGGTGTTCAAGTATTTGCAGGAGGATCAAAATGCCAAGAAAATCGCAGATTATCTTGGCAAAGTCCGAACAACATCTATAGGGCTGCCAGCAGCGCCGAAAGAAGACCTCGAAGCTGCAGAGTTGCTAGTCGCGTGGCGTGAGTCGGTACGTGAAGGCATTGCATAAAGGAACCTGCGATCCGGAATCGGCCGACCGCTTTTGGCCGGAACCAGCCGCCCAGAACTTCTGAGGTAGACTGACGGCTTCTGACCCATAGCGGATGCTGCAACCATTATTATGAGGACCGGAATCACGGTAGTCCTAACGAGTATGATGTTGGCAGCATGTTCGCCGGAGCAAGCCAAGCGGTTTGAATATGGAGATTCAATACCGTCCTTCGTACTGCGAATTGAGTTCGACGGAACCATGCATGTCACGGAAATCAGTGGTTCGATAGCGGCACTTGTGGAGGAGCTGGGTTTCGTTGGCCATCCTCCAACGAAAGACAACTGGAAAGACGCGACTTTTTCACTTGAACCCCCTATTTACTTTAAGTACACGCCACCAAGTCCAGATGATTATCATTTCATTAGATTTACGACATATCCTCCCGGGGAGGTTTTTGTTGGTCGTTTGGATCTGCGCTTTGCTAACGCCAAGATTGAAGAGTTTTCGGAGCTTGAATGGAGATATTTTAAGCTAATTAGGTTTGAGCTATTGCCGAAGTTCTTTCCGAACGCTCAAGTCACCGTTTCTACCCCTCCCGAGGACTATACCGACCCCT
>JAAUYH010166983.1_pt1 | contig 19371 bp, 16 predicted proteins | sample 7278061 | NCBI WGS metagenome assembly JAAUYH01 (sample SAMN14350203, study PRJNA611818) | marine sediment metagenome | isolation source: surface marine sediment (0.6m) | place: French Polynesia: Moorea | collected 2018-08 | reverse complement strand
TAATCCTTCGTTATGAAATAAAGATAAATGAATTTATCTTTTCAGCAGGTTATCGTGTAAAAAGCCCGCCCTGCCGTACCTTTGACTGTGTTGTCACCCCGTCAGGGTGCAAGCTCTGATTTTAACGTGAAAGCAAGCGGTTGTAGTAATTACATCTTCTTCCACAACATACATTACGGCTACACATCAATCGACCCGTCCCCGTGTCTGGTGCGTCCCCGTATCAGTCATCTGTAGCAAACTTAAATAGAAATGGTATAAGGTGGGCAGTTTGATCTTTGGGGGAAAATTTGTTGGCTTACTTGTTATCATCTGCCCACCCTACAGAACTTCTAACAGGGCGCAAGCCTTGCGCGGATAACCCCTGACCTAAAATTTAACCATAAAGAGCGAACTTCATATAAGATGTTCATCAAGGTCACAAGCGTTAAAAAGTTAGAGAAAACCTAAAAGCTTGGTGGGACAGAAGGTAGCGTCAATTAAACTTAACAGGTGAAATTTATGCTGATTAAGATAACTAAATGGATACAGCTAAACTTTGGGAACGCTATCAAAACTGGCTCTACTACAATGAGGGATTGGGATTTTACTTAGATGTTAGCCGAATGAGTTTTGATGATGCTTTTGTGGAACAGATGAAGCCTAAGTTTGACAAAGCATTTAAAGATATCAAAGCTATAGAAGCAGGTGCGATTGCTAATCCTGATGAAAACCGCATGGTGGGTCACTATTGGCTACGAAACCCAGACCTCGCACCTACTCCAGAACTCAAACAGGATATTGTTGATACCCAACAAAAAATTCTTAACTTTCAGCAACAGATTCATACTGGTGCAATTCATCCTCCTAGTGGCGGTAAGTTTACAGATATTCTTTCCATTGGTATTGGTGGTTCGGCACTAGGACCTCAATTTGTGGCTCAGGCTTTAGCTCCTCAAAATCCACCAATGAGAATTCACTTTATTGATAATACGGATCCTGCTGGAATAGACCGAGTAATAGCAGATATTGGCGAACGTCTGGAACAAACTTTGGTTGCAGTAATTTCCAAATCGGGCGGTACTCCTGAAACTCGTAATGGAATGCTAGAAGTCAAGAAAGTCTATGAGGATCGAGGTTTAGATTTCGCTACTCATGCTGTTGCTATCACGGGAACAAATAGTAAATTAGAAACCATTGCTAAAACCGAAGGATGGTTAACCACCTTTCCCATGCGAGATTGGGTAGGAGGTCGCACCTCTGAGTTATCCGCAGTCGGTCTAGTAGCAGCAGCTTTACAAGGAATCAATATTGAACAGATGCTAGAAGGGGCAAAAATGATGGATGCCCTCACTATAAAGCCCGATCTTAAAAACAATCCTGCTGCTCTTTTAGCTCTATCCTGGTATTTTGCTGGCAATGGTAAGGGTGAAAAGGATATGGTGATTTTGCCCTACAAAGATAGTTTGCTACTGTTTAGTCGCTATCTCCAACAACTGATTATGGAGTCTTTGGGGAAAGAAAAAGATTTAGACGGGAATATTGTTAATCAAGGTATTGCGGTATATGGTAATAAAGGTTCTACCGACCAACACGCCTATGTACAGCAGTTACGGGAAGGAGTTAATAATTTCTTTCTGACTTTTGTTGAAGTACTAAAAGACAGAGATGGAGAAACTGTAGAAATTGAGCCTGATGTTACTTCGGGAGATTATCTCCTAGGCTTTTTGTTGGGAACAAGACAAGCTCTATATGAAAAACAACGGGATTCTATTACTATTACTATTCCTGAAGTGAATGAAATCTACGTGGGAGCTTTAATTGCACTTTACGAAAGAGCCGTAAGTTTATATGGTTCTTTAGTGAACATTAATGCTTATCATCAACCAGGTGTGGAAGCTGGAAAAAAAGCAGCAGCTTCAGTATTGGCAATACAAAATAGAGTGATGGAAGTTCTGACAGAAGCCACATCTTCTTTGTCTCTAGTGCAGTTGGCACAAAAAGCCAATGCTACAGATGAGATAGAAACAGTTTATAAAATTGTTAGGCATCTGGCAGCTAATGAACGCAATATTATTTTAGAGGGTAATCTTAGTCAACCTGAAAGCTTGAAGATTGCTAAACAAAATTAGTTATTGATAATTCATATCTAATGTGGGGGTTTGGCAGTGCCTAGCCCCTACATTATTTGGTACTATTTTACTATAAAATGAATTTTCCCGATTAGGGTTCATTAGCAAAGTAAGCACAAGTACCGATAGTAGAAGCCAAAATCCAACCTAAGCATAAAACGCCAATTAATGCGACTATCATAACTGTTTCTCCAGTGATTGTTTGACATACACAATTTAACAACGAGATCGAGGTGTTGCAATAATTCTTAAAAAATTGGCAGGATTGTCACACACCGTAAAAGATTACTCAGATTTTTAAGGTTGGTTTAAGCTTCGCTGCCATTTCGCTTGTGGCTTATTATTCAATTATCCGAGTTGCTGAACTGGGTAATTATGAGAAAAACTAGAAACTTAAGATAAAATGATTTATGTCCCAAAGCTAGAAAAGTTAAGGAGGTTGACTATGGCTGAGTCTGTATCTGTTTTCACCACAATGACCATCACTACACAAACTCGATAAGGTCACAGAGGATTTGATTCAAAGCTTTTGGTCTGACTCCCTTGTAAGATGGGTGAGATTCCTTTGTGAACCTTAAACCAGTTTCACACAACAGGAATCTACAAATGAAATTAGAATTATTCGGCTGGAATAGTGCTTTAGCTTGCAGTTTTGAGCCATATGCAAAAGATGGCTACTCCGTTGGTAGAATTACTCTGGAGTACAGAGGGGAATATACTCTCTACAGTGAGTTGGGCGAAGTGCGCGCTAAAATCTCTGGAAAACTAAGGCATCAGATAACTGATGGTGGAGAATTTCCCGCTATAGGCGATTGGGTAGTTATTAAAACCAGACAGAATGAGCAAAGTGCCACAATTTACGGCATTATGCCTAGGAAAAGTAAATTTTCTCGGAAAACAGTAGGAGGAAAAACCTCGGAGCAAATCGTTGCTGCCAATATAGATACCGCATTGTTAGTATCTGGACTAGACAATGACTTCAACTTGAGGCGGATTGAACGTTATTTAATTCTTACGTGGGAAAGTGGTGCAAATCCAATTATTGTCTTGAATAAAGCGGATGCTTGCTCCGAAGTAGAACAGTGCGTTGCAGAAGTAGAAGCTATTGCTCCTGGTGTTCCCATTATTGTATTAAGTGCAGTTTTAAAACAGGGACTAGATGAACTCAAAAACTATATTCAACCTGGTATGACTGTTGCCATGCTTGGTTCTTCTGGAGTAGGTAAATCAACAATCGCCAATCAACTGATGGGGGGAGAACTTCAAAAAGTTCAACCTGTTCGACATGGCGACAACCGTGGCAAACATACCACCACTCATCGGGAGTTGTTTCTGTTGCCTGGAGGTGGGGTAATTATAGATACTCCAGGGATGCGAGAAATCCAGATTTGGGCAACCGAAACTAGTTTTGAGCAAACCTTCACGGATATTGAGATGTTGGCTAAAAAGTGCCGTTTTCGCGATTGTCAGCACAGTCACGAACCTGATTGTGCAGTGCAGAATGCGATATTACAGGGGGTACTTGACGAACGACGCTTTCTCAATTACCAAAAGCTTCACAAAGAACTAAACTACCTCAGTCGAAAACAAAGGCAGCTTAAGCAATTGGAGAACAAATCCAAATGGAAAAAGATTACTAAAGCGATGCGTCAGCATTATAAGAGGTATGATTAATACCCAGCTAACTATATTGACTCAGAAAGATATTTAGTGTTACCCAAAACTCAGTTAACTAGAGTTAAAGGCGAAAATACAAGGGTTTTGACATTAAAATGTCTAAGTCTGATTAGGTGCAATATCTCAGTCTTACTTATTACTTATTGCATATGAAGCTTCGGGACTAAGTCGTGAGTCACCGAGTCACCTAGTAGTAGGAACAATTCATGAATTGCCCCTACCTCATATCTTGCACCTTAAATCCATACCGCCTAAAACTGAAGTTTCAGACTAAATTGAAGTTCTCTTGAGTAGGGGTAAGGAGATGCCAAACCCTACTTAAGGTATTAGCCAAGAAATAAATTTTTTGGGGATTTATCGCGCTTATAAAAAGTATGATTGTTGATATGCAGTTGATAAACTTTTGATATTTCTCTTGAAATTTTTGAAAGCTCTTGCTATTTTTTTGTTCTCTTTTTTATTAACGTGGGGAAATTCAACATCAGGAATTTCCTTTCCTAGAAATGGGCAAATTTTTTCCCATAAGTTTCCTTCTTTAAGATGAATAATTAACAGATCGTCCGGTCTATCTTTAAAATACTCAATTACTTCCCTATTGTGTCTTTCATATCTTTCTATATATATTTGTTCGTTTCCTTTTGGATGTCCTACCCCATAGATCAATTCTCTCATAGGAGTGTTTCGAGTGCGGAAATGGGTAACTACACTTTTAATCCAGCTATCTACTGGTCTGATGACAAGTATAAATTTACTATCAGGATATTTTTGATCTAATTCTTTATATAAGATGGGCCAAGGATTATCTTGGAAAGCATCATATTTATCTACTAAATCATAAGCAAGTTGATGCACTTCTTCTTTTATATTAGGGTTATGAGTACCAACCTTACCACAAACTTTATATCCTAATATTTCAAGAGCCTTACTGAATGATTTTGTTCCTGTTTTGTGAAATCCGATTCCAAATACTTTAGCTAACTTTTTTTCTTGACTAGTAACCATAATTAAAAATCTCGAATTGATGATTAAAATATTTCTTGATATTGGTTATTCAACCCTGATTTAAGATCGATATATCTTATTTTCTCTTATTTTAAAACTTTTGTAAATTTATTTTTGGCATATTCATAAAGCTCTAGATCGGGAGCGCAAATTTTGGTGATTTTTTTCATTGTTGCTTCATCAATATCAGGATTTTTTACGGGGTTTTTCCGTCTGTGAGTTATTCTTAATTGTGTTCCTGTGTATTGTTTAAAATTTAGGATAAAACTGTTTAAATCCTCTAAAAAACCTACGATCGCCAATTTAGCGAGATTCTCTTTAGCACGAGCGATCGCAGCCTGAGATGTATATTCATAATCGATTTGGTTTGAGATACCTCCCATATATCTTATATATTCATAACCACCTTCTTTTCCCCGTGGCGTATCCAAAAAAGTTGCTAAATCTTCTTTGATTTTGAAATGCTCGCTTTCTTTAAAGGCGTTATAAAAATAATTGGAAATGTACCTTTTAACAGGATGTCTTAAACAAGTTACATAGAGATATTGATGATGAAATTTCTCCCATGTTTCTTGGTCATAAGTTACATGACCTGAGATATATTGAGTTTCTCGGAACATTTCATAAATAACTAGTTGTTCTCGAAACTGTAAAAGCTTGTTAGTTTCACCTTTTTGGATATCTATGCCATAAAGCATTTTAGCTGTTTCATGGGAAGGAGAAGCTTCAATTCTGCTATAACTATGTCGATAATGTTTTCTGATTGCTTTATCAATAGAAGTTCCCCCAGATTTAGGAATGTGAATAAAAAATACTTTAGTTTTATCTGGTATCAGGAGTTTTTCTAGATTTTGTTTAATTTTCCATTTAATTAGTGCAACGTCCATTTATCTAGCTAAAAATATTTGCTTAGTTTTCGATATTAAAGAACTCCTTTTGAAAAGCTTGAGCCATTTTTTCGAGAGCAAATTGGCGGTCTTCTGGAGTAAGAACACATTGTTCAGGGGGTAAAACCAGGGGTTCAAATAATAATCTGGATGAGGGAGTATTGTTAGCATCAACAATATATATTCGTTTATCTGTTTTATCTCTTAGTACATCTAATTCTCCATAGTCTAAACCTAATTTTTGGCAGAAACATAAAATCTTGCTGATTTCATCTTCATCAAATACTTCTTTAGTTTCAACTACTTGAACCGAGATTAAGCTAGGATAACCGAAAAAGCGTTGTGTTTCTGTTTGATTTTTTTTAATATAGATATATACAAAAGGAATTATCTTATTAAATATAGGAACTCTATAGTCAAGAACTTTATCTTCTTCTAATTCATTCTCCACAAGTTTTTGATAGACAACCCCTGATTCTGTCTTATCAATAGGACAAGAAATTATCTTACCATCGTGTTGAGCATTTAAATTAGATTTAACTACACATTTTCCTGTATATGTTAGTGGATTTACTGCAATACTATAGCCAAAAGCTTCATGAAATAATTGATTAGTTAATGACTTACTAACATCTTGGCAATGAAGATTAAGAACTTTAATATTTTGTTCTGACATACGGGATAAAATAGGTTCTTCAGAAAAGAAAGTTTTATATCTTTGCCATTTGACTGCTAGATCGAAGTTGTCTTTAGGATTATCAGTAACGTCATAGCCTAAAAGAAGGCAAATTTGATAAATTGTAGCTTTTCGATAGGGAAAATCTGGATATAATAAAACTTTTTTTCTATTACTCAATAATTTTTGAGTTGTAGTTATCAGTTTTTGGACAACAGTTAATGGTTGTTGATTTACCCCAACAGAAAGATTGTAAGTATAAGTTCTGTATAAATTGAGCCAAGAAATAGGAATACAATTTTGCAGAAATATTTTGGCTCTATCTATAAGATTATCTAGATTAGTTGATTTTAGTTTGGTAATAGTTAATATAGAAGCTAAAATTGCTGAAAAACTAATCATCATAAGAATATCCTCGCAAAAAATCGTATTGCTCTATGTTCTTTCTGACTAATTCAATTGAGGCATCATCCCACTGATAAGTAAACCGAGTTTTCTTAGGAGATTTAAAGACAATACTGGCGCAGTCATCTAGATATTGTTGATTTATTTCAAGTTCTAAAAACTCACAAAGTTGCCTCAAAACAGCTTTGGGGTCATCAATTAATGATTCATGTCGAATGTCTACAATGTCTTGCTCTTTAACTTGTGTTTTTAAGTAAGCAACGGTTTTACACTTAGTGAAATAGGAGTTTATCCCATATTCCAAATCCGCTTTTTTGCGAGCAATCATAGTAGTAATGTTGTCATAAGGATTTCTGACTACATGAATAAACTTAATGGGAACATCAACCCTATCTGGTAAAATTTTTAAAACTTCAGGGTTAGTGCGAATAATGTAATTAGTAGCACTTCCTCTTTTATCCCCAATAACTTTTAGAGTTTGAAACTTTCCTTGCCATTGATTAGGCACTTCATAAGAATAGCCAGTTTCTTGTCTTCCTGCCATCGCTTTTCTTCGGGAATTTTGAAGCAAGAAATAATATATTTTTTGGCAATTAACCCCTTGCTGGAAAAGTTTGAGGGCATTAAGTTCATGTCCAATAATTATATTGGGATGAGCATCTAACAACGAACCAACTAAACTATGTCCGCTTCTAGTGTAGCCAACGAACATACAATATTTTTCTACAGATTTAAATAAGTCTTCACGCTTAAATGATTCATATAGACGATATTGGAAGTAATCGCTGATTTGGGTTACTGTCTTTTTTGCTTGCTTATATTTATATTTCAGCATCTTACTTAGTTACTCTATTAGTAGTTTTTATATAGCGATTCCCAATTAGAATTATCTAGGATTTAATACCTTATTTCATAATAAATATCTAAAATAATCCGACTGTACTTAACAGTCTTTGAGAGAAGCTATGTATCAAATAAATAGTAAATTAAAACTATCAATACTGATTTAGCTCCCTATCATACTAGGCAAATGTAAAAAAAAAGTGATCTTGATGGTGGATAGGTAATTAATCCTCAAAGAAACTCAAAAAACAAATATAGTTATAATTGATTAAAAGCAATTGAATAGAGCGATCGCTACTTCATCTATTCTTTAATTACTTAGGGAATTGTTAAATGGTTTACTCTCACTATAAATAGGTATCAAAGTTATTAACTTATGAACCACTAAAGTTGTTTAATAAATGCGGTTAAATTAACTTATGAAGACATTAACAAAAAAACTCAAAGCTAAAATAGTTCGTTTATTCAGCTTTTATCCCCTTATTCAGTATTTATTTAAGGCTAGTCAAGATACGGAACTCCATCCTATTCTCCGTTCTTATTTAGGGGAGTTTCCATTGTGTCTTTTTTCTGAACCTTTACTGTGGCTGAAAATGGTGCGAAACGTTGATGGTCGATTCCAAAAAGCAGAGCAACGACCCTATGCCTTTTACACTCCTCATCTTAGTGCTTCTCCCTTTAATGAACCAGATCCAGTCTCCCGATTTCTGGAAGATAATCTTGGGGTTATCGCGGAAGAGTTTGCTCTTTGCGCTCCTCCTCAAGTACCAACCCCCTCTAAAGCTTTAGTTGATAAGGGTATTTGGAACACATTTCCCCTAAGACGTTCATCCAAGACAATTCCAGAAAATATCTCCCGTTGTCCCCAAACTTGGGAATTAGTACAGCAATGCCCACTATTACAGGGTGTTGAAGGTGGAGTCTATTTCTCCATCCTATATCCAGACACCCATATAAGTAGTCATTGTGGCCCATCTAACTTGAAACATCGCTATCATCTGACCATAGAAGAAGCAGAAGATGCCAGGATTAGAGCAGGACAGGAATGGCGTACTTGGCGACGTGGAGAATGTTTGATTTTAGACGATTCTTTTGAACATGAAGTAAAACACAATGGTGACAAAAGGCGGGTTGTTTTGATTGTTGACTGTTGGCATCCTGACTTGACTGAGAAGGAAAGAGACTTCTTGACTCATCTCCACCAAATCTGGCGTAAACCTACAAGAAAAGCTGCCGAAAAGCGAGCCTTCCGTAAGAGTAAAGACAACCAAAAGCCAAAAATTGTTTCAACGTAATGTCATAAAAATTCCCCTACCTCGACACTTTGTGAACCAAGTGGCTACAAAAAACGTTTCCTTTCGGGGTAGGTAGGGTTAGGGCGGTCAACAGCCTGAAGTTTCTTGACACTTACGCCCTCAGAATTATGACCAGTTACAAATACAAGAACTAAACTTTTGTTGCGAAGGTTGTAATTTTACCATTTGTTAGGTTCTACTCATATCTTGCACCTCGAACCTATACCGTTTAATAGACTATAACTATTATCAACACTAGATAAGAGTCCTCTTGAGAGGACTTTTCTGTAAAGCGCCAAGAAATTTATTTTAAGGTGATGTATCGCTGAGAACGTTGCTCTGAAAACAAAACTTTGAGATTAGCTCCGATGCAATCTAAATCCTCGAATGATCAGGGACAAAAATCATTTGCGGATAGAGTAGTTGAAATAGTAATATAAATAATTAAAATTAAACTACAAAGAAAAGAGAAATTTAACTAATTAAATGTATAATAACCGCTTAAAATCAAAGATTTTTTCTTTTAAGAACAAACTTTCCAGTTTATTCAACAGAAACAATACATTTACTAATATAGAGCCTCAAATTTTCCAGGTCAGAACTCAGCTTTTGAGTAAAGGGAGAAGTGACTATACTTTGGCTCGTACTGAGGCGATGAGTGTCAGAATTAAATGTTATGCTCAAGGAGGCGAGAACGTTCTCCACACTCATCCAGGTCAAGATCATACATTTGTGGTGTTGGCAGGTAGGGCAAAGTTTTATGGCATAGATGGCGAAGTTACGGAACTAACTAGAAATCAAGGCATCTTACTTCCTGAAGGTTTCTACCACTATTTTTCTAGTTGTGGAGACGAACCACTAGTAATGCTGAGAATATCAGCAGAAAAAAGAAAAGTTAAAGCGCGTCGCATTGGCATTGATGGGAAACCTTTTGTCGGTAAAACTCAAGAGAACAATTACGAAGAGAAAGTCCCCATTGAAGGACTTTTTTATGAATAGACCTGCAATAGACTATAACTGTTATCAAAACTAGATTTTAGTCCTCTTGAGAGGACACAGGTAGTATTAGCCAAGAAATTTATTTTAAGGTGATGTATCGCGCTTCTAATGTTGAATTCCCGTTAGAAGATGCGATCGATCGCTCCGAGGTCTATTAAATCAGTTTTCCGAAAGCAGTACAATGAATACCAAGCTTTTTGCGTACCCAGATGGTATTCTCCACATTTAATAAAATTGCACTACCAGCTGTAGCTATTGCTGCTCCTTCCACTCCCCATTGAGGAATCAACAAAGCGTCTAAAACCAGATTCAAAATACTACTACCTCCGCGACTAATCAGGCTATAGCGTTCGTTTCCAGTCATATTAAGCAATAAACCCACTGAGCCTGTTGTAACATTAGCTAGTTGTCCCACACACAGAATAATCAGAGCATTGTCTCCTTGGGTAAACTCACTACCAAACAGGGATAAATACCAGTGACCAAATACCACTAAACCGATAATTATTGGTAAAGAAACTAAGAAGACAGCACGAGAGCTTTTAATCAAAATCTTTTGTATCTTTTCGGTCTTCCCTTCCGCATAAAGACTAGCAATATTGGGTGCGAGAACTGTGCTAGCAGCATTAGCAGCAAAACTAATCAGTTGTACTCCTCGAGTTACTGCAAAATAAATTCCTACTGCTTCAGGACCTTGAATTGCTCCTAGCATTAGAATATCAGTCCGAGATTTAATCAGATACATACTACCCATGAACATGAAGGGCAAGGCACTATTTAACCAAGCTCTTGATTGGTATTGAGGTGTAGCCTCCTTAACTTCCTTGGGTAAAGCTCGGTTTAGCAATTTCACTCCCACTACCAGGGTAATAAGAACAGCACATACTCTCATTAGTGCTACCCAGGTAGGAGACAAACCTTCTCCTATCAATAGATATAAACATCCTGTAAAAGCAAGCAACAACAGAGGAGTGAGGATTAACTCTGGCGCAAGTCCCATAACGATCTTACGGAGTCCTCTCATCGCTGCTAACCGCAAATTTCTCAGGCTATCAAAGGGAATTAACATCATAGCTACACAGAAAGCTAAAAACTGCTCCGAATTAGCAGTCATATCTAGATCCCCAGCTACAACGATTGCTCCTAAAGCTAAAAACATCGAAACCACTAACACTACTTGATTAGCCCAACGTAACAAACCATTCATCAAACCCCAAGATGACTTAGTTCGATAGATGGCAACTTCTCGGACAACTAACTTATCCAGTCCTAACATTGCGCCCACAGTTAGCAACTGAGTCCAAGAAAAAGCGTAAGTATAGATTCCAAAACCTGATGTTCCCAGAAGACGAGCCAGGAAAATACCAGTAATGAAGCTCAAACCAGTAGCAACAATTCTCAGACCCAAAGTGCTTGCTGCACCTCTGACTAAACGTTGCTTGAGGTTGCTTTTTTTATTGGTAACTAGGAGAGTTTGCAGTAAGTCTCGGAAATACTGAACTCCTTTATCGATCATCTCTAATGCCTCTTATCATAATCAAATTCATAGTCCTACTCAAAAACTTCTCATTCCATCGATGTTATCCACTATCACTGTTAAGCGATCATTAGTACTATTACAGCCCATTCCGAGTAAATACGGAAATTCATATTTACTAAAATCGCGATAATACTAGTGAAAATACCGAAGCTGATTCCTCTGGTCTGAGATTACTTCAGTATAGACACATAAATTAATTAATTTTTTACCGAGTTTATCACTTTTGTTTCAGTAGTATTATTGAAAAATTTATTTAACTCTTTGCGCCGTCTTAGATACTTTACCAGATTTTTTGTAACTAGTTAAAAAAATAAATTGTTATTTATTACAAGCGTATATCATGAATCGTAAATTATTGATTTTAGGGACAAGGGGAATACCAGCAAATTATGGGGGCTTTGAAACTTTTGCAGAACGTTTATCTCTCTATCTTGTGGAAAGAGGATGGGAAGTAACAGTATATTGTCAAGGGAATTGTAAAAACCTTGAAACCAAGGTTTGGCAAGGGATTAACTTAGTTAATATCCCTACTAAAAATACTGGTGCTTTAAGTTCAGTTATTTTTGATTACCGCTCTACAATTCATGCTCTTCAACAAGATGGAATGCTCCTAGTACTAGGATATAATACGGCAATTTTTTCCCTACTATATTGGTTGAAAAAACGCATCAGTATTATGAATATGGATGGTATGGAATGGTGGCGTAGTAAATGGAATTTTTGGCAGAAATTATGGTTGTTCTTTAATGAACGTTGTGGAGCTCTTTTTAGTAACCATTTAATTGCGGATCATCCTCAGATAAAAAAACACCTGACTAGTTATATATCTCCTAGGAAGATTACAGTTATTCCCTATGGAACAGAAGAGGTAACAAACATAGACGAAAGCTTGTTAAAAACTTATAAACTAGTTCCGAATCAATACATTTTAGTCATTGCTAGACCAGAACCCGAGAATTCTATTCTCGAAATTGTTTCTGCTTTCTCCAGTCGTAAATGGGGAATGAAACTAGTAGTATTAGGACGCTATCTACCCCAAGAAGTTCCCTATCATCAAAAAGTTATGGAAGCAGCCAGTGACGAAGTTATTTTTGCAGGAGCTATTTACGAGAAAGAAATAGTTGATACTCTGAGATTTTACACTCGCCTATATATTCACGGACATACAGTAGGAGGTACTAACCCGTCTCTCGTAGAAGCTTTAGCTGCTGGCTCTCCTGTTCTAGCTCAAAATAACGCCTTCAATCGCTGGGTTGCTGGCGAAAAAGCTCACTATTTCGGAGATACAACTGATTGTCTCCAAGAACTCAAAGAGTTACTTTATGACGAGCAAGAACTAGAGCGAATGAAGGTGGCTAGCATAGCTAGATATAGGTCACAATTTTCTGAAAATCGTGACCTCGAAGCATACGAAATGTTGTTATCAGCCTATATAACCGAAGCAATACCCCGAAAAGTTCATCACAAAGCAGCCTTTCAAATCAACACTAGGACTAACGAGATTTAGCTCTAAAATCTTGACCTAAACTTTATTCAATAGAGATGAAGTTGTTGTAGCATAAAGGATAGGCAAAAAAGATTGAGATGTAACTGTGGGATTGCGATACTCTCTGATGTACGAGAAAATGCTTAATACAATCTAATGATTCACCTTCTTATAGTTGAAGACCAAAAGACAATATTACAACTTTTAAAAAGTTATTTAGAGCGAGAACCAAATCTGAAGATTGTGGCGGTTGCTACTAATGGTCAAGCAGGAATAGAAAAAGTAGATAAATTTAAACCTGATGTAGTGTTGATGGATGTGGAAATGCCAGGAATAGACGGCATCACCGCTACCAGAATTATCTCGGAACGTCATCCAGAAACCAAGGTCTTAATTTTAACTACTCATGATGACGATCAAACCCTCAACCTTGCTTTACAGGCTGGTGCTAAAGGATATATCCTAAAAACTGCTCCTGCGGAAGAACTAATTAAATTTATTCACTCGGTTCATCAGGGAGATTTAAAGCTAGGGTCTGGTTTAGTACAAAAAATACAACCAGAGATTCACCCTATCTCTAGTAAGCCAAAGCAGCCAGAACAGTCTGTCCCGAAAACTCCTTATGTTCTGTTGGGAGTTGTACTCAACTGTCTGGTGTGGGTGTTGATAATAGTTTATTGGAAAATTACACCACCCAAATACACCAGTGAATGGGGAATGAAGATTTTAGAAACAGGAACGGGAGTTCAACTAAATTTACCTAGTATTGGTAGAGCATCATCAGATTCTAGCTCTGCTGGGGGTCGCAAAGAAGCCAGAATAGATTATGTCTATATTGCCAATGACTCTACTGTTACAGAGGAAGCTGCGGAAAAAATGGGGATCTCTCCTGGAGACTTTGGTAAACCAGAAATCACCTCTAGCGATGATGGTAATATTATCTCTTTAACAATTGAAGGGGATACACCCACCCAGGCGCAACAAAAAGCTTACACTTTTAATGAAGTTTTCAATCAGAGAATTGAAAGTTTGAGACAAGGGGAAATAAAACGCCAAGAAAAACAAACTCAAACAACCCTAGAAAAGGCTCGGGAAAACCTAGATGAGGCACAAAAAAAACTTTCTAGCTATCAAGCTTCCTCTTCTTTGAGTTCTGAAGAACAGATTAAACAATTAGCCAGCAATTTAGAACAGTTAAGGCTTCAACAAGCAGAATTATCCGCCCAAGAGGAAGGATTAAACAATCTTTCTCAACAGTTAGGAAGGGAATTGGAGTTATCTTCTAATGAAGCTACTTCCGCTTATAAATTACTAGAAGATAATGTTTATCAAGAACAGTTACAGCAATACGCTAAAGCTAAGACAGAACTAGCTAATTTATTATCTCGCTTTACCCCTCAGAATCCTTCAGTAATCAACAAACAAGCAGAGTTAGAAGAGACAACTACAGCTTTGCAACAAAGGGCTGCTTTTCTACTGAATCGATCAGTAAGTAGAACAGAGTTAGAGCGTATTACCTATCTTACCCTCGATCCTAAAGTCAAAACAGTAAGACAAGATGTCTTCAAGGATTTAATTACTAACCAAGGAAATCGGCAGAAATTAGAAGCACAAATCCGAGAGCTTAAAAACCAGATGGAGGAACTAGAAGGTCGTCAGAGGGATCTAGCTCAAAAAAAGCTAAATATGGATAGCCTTCAGCGCGATTTACAGGTAGCAGAAGCAATTTTTGCCACAACTTTAGCAAAATTAGATTTAGGAAAAGAGCATGTCTATTCCCTTTATCCTCCCATTCAGTTAATTAAAGAGCCAAGTTTACCCAAGGAAGAACACCCAACAAGTCCTAATGTTCGCTTGCTGTTATTAGCAGGTATGGCTGGTTCTTTTCTAGTTAGCACTGGCTTAGTATTGCTGTGGTTTGAACGACAACCCTCTCGATTAGGAACATCACCATTATCAACAAAATTGCCTTCCTTGAGTTTCGACTCTAAGGCAGATAAATTTAGATAGAGAATCATGAAGCAATTTGTTTCTGTAATTATTCCAGTTTTTAATGACCCAGAGCGGATTCAGATTTGTTTGGCAGCTTTAGAAAAGCAAACTTATCCGCGAAATTATTATGAAGTGATTGTAGTAGATAATGGTAGTGATGAGAGTCTAGAGAATCTAGTCAAACAATTCCCTCAAGCTAGGTTGGCTTACTGTCTTGAACCTGGTTCTTATGCTGCTCGTAATCACGGCATTTTTCTAGCGAAGGGGGAAATTTTAGCTTTTACTGATTCTGATTGTGTACCTGCACCAGACTGGCTCGAAAAGGGAGTGAAATGGCTTTCAGCTACGGTTGATTGTGGGTTGGTTGCTGGTAAAATTGAGATTTTTTTTCAAAATAGCGATCGCCCTAACGCAGTAGAACTTTACGATAGTGTGAGTTTTTTCAACCAGCAACAATATGTCGAAGAAGAAAACTACGGCGCAACAGCTAATGTATTTGCTTATAAGTGGGTATTTGAGAGGGTGGGTTTATTTAATGCCCAGCTAAAATCTGGAGGAGATAAAGATTGGGGTCAAAGAGTTTTTGCTAAAGGATATACCCTAACTTATGCAGAGGAAGTTCGTATTGCTCACCCTGCTAGATATTCTTTTGGGCAAATGTATCGCAAAATCGCTCGCATTCGGGGAGTTGGTTACGAGCAAGCAAGAGCAACTCAACCGCCACTGACCTATTTACTTACAACTTTATCTCATTTAAAACCTCCCGTTCGGGCTACTACACAGAAACTAGATCGACTGTCTAAAGCAGGTAAGCTGAAAAGCTCTTTTCTAACCACTCAAGTTTTATTGGTCATCTTCGCTATGCACTATCTAGGATTTTTCGCCCAAGTATATCGCGCTCGCTGAATCAGGAATCAGGATTCAGGATTCAACCATCAACAATTAACAACTAACCACTAACCATTAGAAATTATCATCTGAATTTCTGCTGCATAGGCACTTGCTGTTTTTTGCCACTGTTGTCTATTAGCTTCAGTGGGAGGAAAAGGGCTTTTTTGGAGTTGCTTTAGCAATGTGGCTGCTGCTTGTTGGGGATTGGTTGCAGTAACAGGAATAACCGCATCCCCTCCCGCTTCCTGACTTGCTTGATTAATTTCATTGACAACGATCCAACGACCAAAAGAAACTGCTTCGGCAATTGGTAAGCCAAAACCCTCATTTTCTGAGAGAAATACTACCGCAGTAGCTTGACGATACCACTGGGCTAAAGCGCGATCGCCAATATAACCATGATAGTGAACCCAAGGCTGATTCTCAATGGATTTAAGGAAAGCTTCTCCACTAGCTTGAGTTGTAGCGTTCATTCCTCCTACTAAATGTAATTCCCAAGGTTCACTGCTAATTTCTCTCAGGGCTGAAACTAAGGCTACTGCTTCTGGCAGACGTTTAGCGGTAGGATCGATTCTACCGACAGATAAGAGAAAAGGGGAAGTAGGGGCAGGAACTGAAATAGGGGGTAAATCTATTAGTTGGGAGTCAGTTCCATTAGCGATCGCTTTTACCTTGGACTTCAATGGTGGCTCTGGGCGAAAGTATAATAATTCCTGTTGTGTCGCCGAACTGACAACAATAATCTTTTGGGCAAAACGCACAGAAGCATCGAGATAAACAGCAGCCCGTAACCAAGTTTTAATGCGATCTCCATATTTCTTGGCTGCTTTCCATTCATTGACATCATGGATTACAGCTATAGTAGGTGGATGCCAAGGTAATACAATCGGGTTTGATAGCCAAACTACTGTCTGTATATTTTCTCGGCGACAATAGTTAGCAAAGCGAGTAGCCACCCAAGCAGATCTTTGAATTGGCGAGTAATCTAGGGGAGGGAGAACTCTAACTACATCTGACAAATTTTCTAAAGCGGGTGTCTTAGCAACAGCGTTAGGAGAAGCTAAAATTGTTACTTCAACTCCTAGGTTAGTTAGTTTTTCTACTAAGGGAGGCAATAATCTTTCTAGATACTGTCCAATTCCCAAACGAGGACCCAGATAGTAGGCGATGAGAGCAACGGACATTAATAAATTAAATATTAGCAGTAATTTTTTTTTCTACAACACTTTGCACTGACCATAGTGATAAAGAAGGCGATCGCATAATACTAAGGCTACCATTGCTTCTACCATAGGAACGGCTCTAGGTAATACACAAGGATCGTGTCTTCCTTTAGCTGCTAAAACGGTTTCATCTCCTTGTTTAGTAACAGTGCGTTGTTCTTTCCCTACGGTAGCAGTAGGTTTAAAAGCTACTCGAATTATAATATTTTCTCCGTTGGAAATACCCCCTTGAACACCCCCCGAACGATTAGTTCTAGTGCGAGTTTCTCCAGCTTCATCAATATAAAACTCGTCATTGTGTTCGCTTCCTGTCATGATTGTACCAGCAAAACCAGAGCCAATTTCAAAACCTTTAGTCGCAGGGAGAGACATCACCCCTTTAGCTAATTCTGCTTCCAATTTATCAAAGACAGGGTCGCCTAAACCCTTGGGTAGATTCCGCGCTACACATTCTACTACTCCCCCAATAGAGTCTTTTTCTTTCCGAATTGCATCGATCAAATCGATCATCTTGGACGCACATTCACTATCGGGACAACGGACAATATTACTTTCTACCTGTTCTAGAGTAACAGTGTTACTGTCTATCACTGCTTCTAGGTCTTTGATGCGCTTGACGTAACCAACAATTTCCACTCCTGCTACTTCCTTGAGTATCTTTTTGGCGATCGCACCTGCTGCTACTCTTCCTATAGTTTCTCGCGCGGAAGAACGTCCCCCACCTTTCCAGTTACGAATGCCATACTTAGCATCATAGGTAGCATCTGCATGGGAAGGACGATATTTTATCGCCATCTCATTATAGTCTTGCGATCGCGCGTCTTTATTTCTGACTAAAATGGCAATGGGTGTTCCTAAAGTTTTGCCTTCAAACACTCCTGAGATAATTTCACAGGTATCAGTTTCTTTACGAGGAGTGGTAATCTTACTTTGTCCTGGTCTTCTGCGATCTAGGTCTATTTGAATTTCCGACTCACTAATTTCTAATCTTGGGGGACAACCATCTATAACTACTCCTACACCTCCCCCGTGGGATTCGCCAAAGGTTGTAACTCGAAATAATTGCCCAAAAGTGTTACCCATAATGCCTAGTCAATAAGAATCAAGCTCATGTATTATAAGACATCTTCTATGACCAGGGGTGAATTTTGATTATTTATATGATTTCCCTTTAAGCTTGCTACAAATGTGAGGTCTCCAGGTCAGAGGCACCGAAGTATCCGCAATTCATGAATTGCCCCTAAACAACAAAGACGATACGGACATCGCTTCGCACCCTTCACCGAACACGGTGAGCCGTCGCACGGCTCACCCGTGTCCTCCTCTTTTGGGTTCAATACCTAAATATATTAAGTCTCCTCCCGGGGGGTCAGGTTTAAAAAAAAATCTGTAGCAAGTAAAAAGGAAATTGGTATCATAAACAATAACGATATTAGAATCAATTGTTTGATTCCTTCTACTATATTTGATGACTAAAATAGCCTAAAAAGGCATTTTAATCCCTGAATGTTCTCCTGGGGAATCTTTAAAAATTGCTCCTCTTCCAATCAAATTTTGTTTGAGGGATTCTGAAATACCCAAATTACAACCAAATTGAGCATTTTCTACATTGGCACCACTCAGGTTAGCACTACTCAAGTCAGCACCACTCAAGTAGGCATCACATAGGTCAGCACCACTTAGGTTAGCACCATTTAAGTAGGCACCACTTAGGTTAGCACCATTTAAGTAGGCACCACTGAAGTTTAGGTAATCATCCAAAGTTTGAATATTTTTTATGCTGGCAACTTTTTCTGGCTGTGCCTTTTGAATTGTTTTTTGGAAGATTTTGAAAAAGAAGCTATTTTCTGCGATTAAATCGGCTAGCTGTTTGACAATATGATAATAAGGACGTTTTTCTATTTCACGCATAATTGGTAATATCTTTTGGTTGTAAAATTTTGATCTTTGAACTTAAGACGATTTCAGAGCTTAATTTATGAATTTTTCTAGTTTGGGTTTTTTAAGCATTCAGCCGAGGTAAATACAACTGATTATTTATCAGTTGAAGTTAGATAAATTTCGCGATGAAGTTAAATTTCTTAACAATAATGGATTTCTCATTATTTCTACCCAATAGGGGGAGAACTAGCTTCCGCTGCTATCAGGGGCAATTTAGATAATGAAAGCAGCTTTCACTGATTGAGATAGTAAAAATCGTTCTTAAGTATTTCTTGACTAAAAGTTCCTACTCATACTAAATCCTGTTTAGATAGGATACTAAACGGTTGGGAAAGTCAGGAGTCGTGATGTCGTGATGTCAGAAAGGTTTTAGCTGAATCAGTAAAAGGATACTTTGGTAATC
>JAAUYH010030969.1_pt1 | contig 19372 bp, 18 predicted proteins | sample 7278061 | NCBI WGS metagenome assembly JAAUYH01 (sample SAMN14350203, study PRJNA611818) | marine sediment metagenome | isolation source: surface marine sediment (0.6m) | place: French Polynesia: Moorea | collected 2018-08 | reverse complement strand
ATCTTGGTCTTTGAGAATTTCTTCGGTGACTAAAACATTATTGACCAGAGTACCATTAGTACCTCGACTAACTAATTTCCATTGCTGTTCGACTTGAGTTAGTTCCAAATGTTGTCGAGAAACTTGAAAGTAGCCATGAAGCACAATATCATTGTTTTCAGAGCGACCAATACGAATCACTGACTCACTATAAAAACGCCATTGCTGTAGTGGCTGATTGGTGTGTGATTCTAACAAGGTAAGAATAACCATATATTCTAAAATGAACGGAAAAATTTCTTGGTAAAAGTGAATTATCAGCGTTTATTGGCTAGGTTTAAGCTTTATTCTGATTAGAATGGCAGTTATGTTATCGTGACCATTATACTGGTTAGCAAAATCAATTAATTTAAATAAGCCTTCGTCTAAGTTAGCACTCGAGCTAATCAGAGGACTTAGATAAGTTGGCCAGTGAGATTCTAATAAATTACGATCGCAAAGACCATCAGAACAAAGTATGATAAGACTATCTTCTTTAATTTCTAACATTTGTATTTCTGGTCTAACATAGTTTCTATCCCTCGGTCCCAAAGCTTGAGTTAATTGGTATGCATCAGGACGACCGTAGGCAATTTCTGGCTCAACACCTCTTTTGATTTCTCGCTGACCCACTTCATGATCTTGGGTAAGTTGTTCTAAACCTCTTTGACGAGTAACTTGATAAATACGACTATCTCCCACATGGGCGATCGCTAATTTGGTATCTTGTAACAAAGCCATTACTAAGGTAGTACCCATTCTACCACTACCAGAACGAGAATTATCCAGATTAGTTTGATAAAGAGCTTGATTGGTAAGTAAAATTCCTTCTTTAATCAGTTCTTCGCTAGGTATTGCGTCTTGCCAACGAGTTTGAAAATACTTTTGAAGTGTTTCTACTGCCATAGAACTAGCTACTTCTCCCGCAGCATGCCCACCCATACCATCGCAGACAATATATAATCCTCTAGTACTAACATTTTTTTCCAAACCATTTTCTTGTTTAATAGTTCTGCTTTGAATACCAAAAAAATCTTCATTATGGTCTCTTTGAGAACCAATATCCGTACAGCCAGCATCGACTATGCTAGCTAGTTCCATAGGTAAAACGATGGTTGGTTGCTCTTCTAATTCTCTCTCGTAAGCAATATTTTCTCCCTCGTCATCATCGGCAAAAAAAGCAAAATCTTCAAATTCTTCTGAATCATATTCTGCTGAGGATGGTGAAGACAAATCAAATTCGTCATCATCAAGAGTCCGATCTAAGTCAAGGTTACTTATTTCTGGAGCGATTTGATGTAATTGTTCGCTCAATTTATCTACAGTGGGAATTTCACCATCGATAATTTGATTAAGTAGGTTAGTGAGTTTTTCTTGGTTAGTTACTCCTGACTCTTCTAGCCATAGTTGCCACTTTTGGACTAAATCTCTTAGGGTGGGCTTGGCATCATCAGAGTCTAAGTATAACTGTTGCAAACAAAAAGACTCATCTTCATCTACCCGTAAATTACTTTTTACCAGTAAGCTTTGAGTGCAGTTAATTCTGGCTAGAGAATTCCATAGATTGAGCATTTCATTCAAAGACCAAAGAATTTGGATTAAAGGCAAATCTTTTCTCGACCAGATATCTGTCAATAAATCCCAGGATGAACGATCTGACAGCAAAACAACCCCTTTATTTTCATATTGCCAAGCATCGTAAATTTCAGGAATAGTTGAGGTGAATTCCTGCACGATTAAATAAGGTAGAGCATGAGTAGGAAGACCAATTAGATTCCAATATTGAGCAACATTAAGATAAGAGTTATTTAAATCTTGTTTTAATTCCCCAAATAATTCGGTTTGCTCCGCTTTTATAGTTGCTAAATAAGATTTTTGCAGGGGTCGACGGTCTATAACTCTTCCTTGGAATAGTTCAGTGGTTGAAGATGGTGTTTCTATAGGTTCTAAAGCTTTCCCTTCACTGAGAGCGAGATGATAGCGTTGATTAGGATCGAGATATTCTAAAGTTTCAACAACTTTTGCTGGTTGGGCGTTTTGAGAAGAGACTAACGGTGTTTTTTTAGCTGAAGATTTTTGTGGCTCTTTTGGTTGTTCTTGAGAAATTATTCCCCACAATATAGTTTGGACAGAAGCTCCACAATGAGGGCATTTTTCAGCTTGTAAGGGAATGCTTACTTGGCAATTGTGACAAGTTTTATGTTCTAGATAAGTTCCGCAACCTTGACAAAACTTATTGGTATCTGGATTTTCATACTGACAGTGGGGACAAATAAGCATACTGGAACATCCTCGATCGATCTACTATATCTTTAAGTATTTCTAAGATTTTCAATAAATAATTAGCGAGAAAGAATATTAAAAAAGCTATTGATTTTCTAGTCAAAATAACAATATGGTGACAATGTTAGTCTAATAAACTTCATAATGGAAAGATATGAATAGTAAGTATATTTTGCTCACAGGTGGCACTGGTGGATTGGGATTAGGGGTTACACCAGCAATCTTAACTTATGCTACTAAAGTGACAATCCCTTACTTGCAAGAAAATGACATTAAATCTCTACAAAAAAGGCTTTCTGCTACTGATTTTGAAAAAATTAATTTTGTTCGAGCTAATTTAACTCAAGAAAATACCGTCCGGCAATTAGTCAATGATTTGGGTAGAGTAGATGTCTTGATTCATTTAGTTGGTGGCTTTTCCATGGGTGCAACTCATGAATTTAGTTATGATGATTGGCAACAAGTTTTCAATTTAAATTTGAATACTACCTTTTTGGTTTGCAAACATTGCCTCAGAAAAATGCGCGAACAACAATATGGTCGTCTTGTCACTGTAGGCTCGAGGGGTGCTGTAGAACCAGCAGCTTCTCTAGCAGCTTATTCGGCAGCCAAAGCAGGAGTGGTAGCCTTAACTAAATCGATCGCTCAAGAGACAAAAGATTTAAATATTACAGCTAATACTATTCTTCCTAGTGTAATTGACACTCAAGCTAATCGAGAAGCGATGGGAGAAGAAAATGTAGACAAATGGGTAAAACCAGAAGCCATAGCAGAACTCATTTGCTTTTTAATTTCCGAAGCAGCTAAAGATATTAGTGGTGCAGCTATTCCCATTTATGGTCAGGCTTAGAAACGATAAAATATATCCATAAAAAACGATATCTCTTAGTTTGTAAAATAGAAGAGGTGCGAGCGATCGCCTAGTATATGATAATGAGTAATTATTTTTTTTCCGCTTTTTTGCCTCCCCTTCCTTTAGACAGTCTTTTTTCTACTCAAGGCATTATGGTGATGCTGCTAGTGGCATACGCGGGTGCTATGTGGATGTTCCTTACCAGCGCACCCAAAGTTTATACTATGATGGTGTCCGATCTTCAAGTTGCCCAACAATTTTATGGAGGTTTATTAGATTTACCTGCTGCGGATGTGCCACTTCATTACTACTACAACTACGAACAAACTCTAGGTGTGGGTAGTATAGATCCCCTATATATGTCCCCTAATCCTTCTAATTCTGGCATAAATGGCTCTGATGGGCTTTGGTATCAATTGAAAAAAAATACTCAACTCCACATTATTTCTGGTGCTAGCTTGGGAGATAAAAGACGGCAACGTCACGTTTGTTTCGATCGCGAATGCTTAGAGGAAGTTTTACTGCGAGTGCAAGCACGACGCTTAAAGTATAAAATTCGTCGCGATAAACCACTGAATTTTCTGGTAAAAGATTACGAAGAACGAGTGTTTGAAATGGCAGAGGTTTCTAATTAGGAGTTAGTGGTTAGGAGTTAGTGGTTAGTGGTGGCTAAATTTTTAACGAATGACACCTGTAGGGGTGGTTCCCGAACTGCCCCTACTTGGTAAATATCATTAGATGTTGTTGGGGTAAGATATCTTTGGTTTCTTGCCAGGTTAAGCCTACTGCTTTCATTTCTTTTTTGACTTGTTTTTGACTCATCTTATGGAGTGGTTTGATCGGAATAAGGGGATTTTCTTGACGATACTCGACTAAAACTGATTTTCCTCCTGGTTTGAGCGATCGCACGATTCCTTCCATCATTTCTCTGGGATATTCAAATTCATGGTAAGCATCTACCATGAGAGCTAGATCGATACTTTCGTCTGGTAATTGAGGATTTGTTTCTGTACCCAAAATAGTTTCGACATTGGTTAGTTTATTTTCTTGTTTGAGAAAGTTAAGGGCATCGAGCATTTCTGGTTGAATATCCACGGCAAAAACTTGACCTTCTGGGAGTAAATTCGCCATCCGAAAGCTCATATAGCCAGTTCCCGCACCAATATCAGCAACGACATCGTTAGGTTGTAGGCATAAAGCTTCTACTACTGCTTGGGGTTGTTCTTCTGTTTCTCTGCTCGGTCTTTCTAACCATAGCATTGCTTGATGTCCCATTACATGAGCTATTTCTCTGCCCAAATAAAATTTACCAATCCCATCTCGACTATGAATGGCTTTTTCTTGATAGTAGGAAGCAGGATTGCTCTCTTTGGCTAGTACTGCTGGTTCGTAAGTAAAGTTGAATAGAGCGAAAAAAACGAAGGAAAGAGCGATTACTGTAGCAACAGCGTATTTTTTCATAAAATTAACCTGAGTTTGGATCGGCTTTAACTCTTATTCTTTCATTTATTTAAAATCTATGTCTAATCGATCGTTTAGGTTTAAAGGAGGTTCGATCGGTAAGTAAATTCAGTTAGTGCTTTATTTTAAGCTAAATTGGCTTAACCCGAACTGAAGTTAACTTATTTTATTTCTAGTAACATAGATCGGTAGCCCAATCTTGATGACCTCGATTAGACCGACATTTGTACTGTTTACCAGCCCAAATTACGCGCCATTTTTTATTTTCAGACATAGAGCCGTAAGGAGCAAATTCAACTCGATATCTGATACCAAAAACTGAGTCATCGGCTAAATTAGTTTGGGTAATAGTTACTACGGCTTTATTTTCTTGAGGGTAAGTAACTTCAACTTCTTCGCTTTCGTTTTCAACTTTTTCTGGTAAACCAAGGGCAGATAAAGCAACTTGTTGGGGATTGTTACCGATAGGTTCTTGCCAAACTTTACTTAATACAAGAGGATGATAATTATTTCTGACTTGTTCTTGAGAATTATCTCGCTCGACTTTACCTTTAATTTGCCAGAGAATAATAGTCGGATTGGGAAAATTATCGGATTTTGTTGCCCAGGCTAGCAGATTACCATCGGGACTAAAAGTAACGGCACTTGCTTTGCCCTTAAACGGAACGTCAATAGGGGTTTCTAGAATTTTTCCCCTCGGTACATATAATACTTTTCCTTTAGAAAAATTACCTGCAATTAAACGTCCACTAGGATTGAGACTAAATAAACCATGTTCGCTAGTCTGAGTTAGGGTTTTTTCTTCTTTACCTTTTTGCCAATTCCAAACTTTAATCTCACCATCGTAACTACTACTGACTAATTTTTTATCTCTAGCTGTAAAAATAAGTCGGGCAATATTGTTTTTATGTCCTTCTAAAGTGGCTATGAGTTCTATATTGTTGTTACTCAGTTGCCAGAGTTTAATCTGGTGACTCGTTTCTTTTTGTCGATCGAGGGTAAGACTGGTACTCGCAGTAGCCACGATCTTACCATCATTACTTAGGGCAATAGCTTCTACGGGATGTTCGTTATTCAGACTGGCTATCTGTTCTTTACTTTCTATCTGCCAAACTTGAATACCAGAATCACAGGAAAGATAAATTTTCTTTCCTTCAGAATCAAAAATAACTTGTCGGCAACCTGCATTATCTAAGCTAAATACTTCTTCCCCTGTAGCAGTATCCCAAACAATTACAGATTTTTCTGGAGTTAATAAGCCTTGACTCAAAGTACTACTAGCCAAAAAACGACCATCGGGGCTAAAAGATAGAGAAGTAGGAGCGACTGCCATTTTAGCTGTTGATGAGTAATGTCCTGGTAGAATGTGTTGTACTTCTCCCGTGGCTAAAGACCAAATTACTATCGATCGAGGGTCTGCACTAGCTAGTAAACTCCCATCAGCACTAAAGTTAAGTAAAGTGATTTTTTGATGGTGGGCTTCTAGAGTACGAACTGCCGATCTCTGTTTTTTATGTTCTCGAGCGCTTGTTTTTGGATGAGTGATGACTGAGTTTTGTCGAGGTGAAGCATTGGCTAGTCGATCGAAATACAAGCTAGGTTGGAGGAATAAGACTAAGACTACACTTTTACAGAATAAACGAACTAAAGATAAAATTTTTTTAACCCTCCACCAACTATAGAATCGATATTTCTACGCGATCGTAGCAAAATTTTAAAATTAAATTAGAAAGCTCACTCATATCAAAATGGAACAATCACCAGCTCAATTTTTGACTCCAGAGGAATCAGCCAAAATAGAATCTGCCTTGCTATCGTCTTCAGAGAAGTTTTTAACTCGATTAACTATTTCTTCTTACAGATTGCTGAAAATTATAGCTGAAGATATAGGAATTTCAGTAGATGAATTAACTGCTACTCAAATCGTAGAATGGATGGAGAAAGATAGCAAAATCAAACGAGAACAAGGGATAGACGCTTCTGTTCTTAAATGGTAAGAATGGAAGTTCGGAATTCGGAGTTTAATAAACTAATAATCGATCGACCAAGAAAAAACAAAGAATAAGTAATTATGCTTGAATTAAAAGTACCTAGTATGGTTTGTGAAGGTTGTGTAGAAACAGTTACTAAGGCAATTAAAACTCACGAACCCGATGCTAAAGTAAATATTGACCTCGATAGTAAAAAGGTAACTGTAGATACCGAAGCATCAGCAGAATCAATTAAACAAATTATCACTGCTGCGGGGCATGAAGTAGAGTAAACAAATCTAACAAACAGCTCTCTTAAATTTCTGCAAATGTCTGACAGGATGTCTGACAGGATGTCTGAGAAGTATAATTAGTCACTTAGATCGAGAGCGATCGATTCAACAATTTGACGAAAAAAGTAGCTTTCGATTGAGTCAATCCTATTTAATAGATAGCTTCTTTCGACTTTTCAGACATCCTCTTAGAATACTTGGCTTTTTTCCCTCTAAATTTTCAATAAAGAATCGATTTTCAGGTATTAAAGACACCAAGCGAGGATGTTTAAAACTATTGTTACATCAGGGTTTTAGATTTATTCAGCAAACCCTATATATGTTCGACTTTAGCTGCTAACTTTTCTAACTCTTGAGGGGATAGGGCCCAACCAAGAATCATTCCTGTTGCACCACTCAATATAATGGGGAGAAAATTCCAATCAGAATGACTTATTTTTAGGGAAGCTCGATTTAATTTACTATTTGCTATCATTTTTCTTGACTTATAATTGCTCTACATTCTTCTATTAATTAGGTAAAGAGCATAATTTTTATGCAGTCTTAGAAATTTTCTACAAATTAAATAAATATTAAAATCGGGACTTAAACAAAAATTAAGCCCAAACAAAGCCTAAATTCGCTTTATAAGCTATGAATACGTCACGATTATGATTCGGCCATTGGACAAAACGATAAGACATGGCTGTACGAAAAGCCTCTAATGCTTCAGGAAATGTGTTCAAAGGTGCCGAATGCACTGCCACTTTCCACCTCGAATTCAATTCGAGGTGGGTTAGCAGTTTATTTTGTTCGTCTGTAAAATAATTACGCCAGTTAAAAGATTATTGGGATGAATCTATTTTGGGAATTACGCTATAAATTCAGTGTTATTGTTAACAAAATAGTATTACCTTTCTACTATTCTCCCCAGTTAACATTGGTTAAGTCAGCATTAGTTAAGTCAGCATTAGTTAAGTCGGCATTAGTTAAGTTTGCCCCCATTAATTTTGCTCTACTTAAATTAGCTCCTTGAAGATTGGCATTAGTTAAATCTGCTGCAATTAGTTTTGCTCCTGACAATTGAGTATTGGCTAAATTGGCTTGTTGTAAATTAGCAGAAATAAAATTAATATTGGTTAAGTTTGCTCCTGCTAGATTTATCTTAGCTAAATTGGCAGAACGAAAGTTTTTTCTACCTAAAGCAAAACTGGTTAAAAGATTATCGCGATCGCTGACACTGAGAGTTCTCTTTGGTAAGCTTTTCCAGATAAAGGTAAATGTATCTTTGCTTTTTAATACTTGTTTTATTTCATCATAAAAAGGATAATCGCCAATACCACTAAGATTAACCCAACCTCTAGCCCTAGTTAAAGCGACAAATAGCTGATTGCGGAGATAAATATTACTTTCATCTTTAGCAATAAAATCTGCACCAATTACATAAACCATGTCTGCTTCTTGTCCTTTAGCACGATGAATTGTAGTAATAGTGATTGCTCCTTCGCACCAAAATTTATTGGCTCGATCTTGGTTTGATTCAGTCTGAAGAAGATTATAATTACTACTGCTGGGAAGATAAATAGTAATATTTTGTTTCATTAAGAATCTAGCTGTTTGTCGTGCTAGTTCGGCTGCATCATTAAAAGAGCCTAAAATGATTACTAATATTTCTCGAGCAGGACGTAATCCATCGTGACGAAGATTATATTTAATGTTATTAGTTAAAACGGTTAATTCTTGCTGACGAGAAGGATAAGTTTTAAATTCAATTATTTCTCCTTGCCATAATTCGGTAAGAGGATTAGGAGAATTATTAGGAGGACGTTTGAGAGTAATTTGTTGTCCTGTTGCTAATTTTCCTGTTACTTGATAACCAATTGCCAACCATTCTTCTGAATTTGTAAAGCCTGCTAGCATTCCTTGGGGACGTAACCAGCCCATCCCTATTCCATGAGCAAAGGTTAAAATTTGATGAGGAGTGCGATAGCAACGAGACATTATTTCTGTTTTATTAATCCCATTAGGATATTTGCCTGTAACTAAATGTCCTAATTTATATCCTAATAATTCTCTGGCAGTAGGAATTTTTAAACTAGCTAAACTTTGCCCTTCGTCATATGCCCAAATTAATCTTTTTTGCTCGGGATGAATTGGATTTACAGGACGTAATGCTTGATAAGCTAACCAATAAAATGGTTGTTTATCTTGATATTTCCAATTGTTAACTACTAGGTCTTGTCCTTCGTCAATTAAAATAGCATCAAACACTTGAGGAATAGTTCTAGTTTGCAACAGTTGATGACAAATTTCTCCTAAAGCTTCGTTTGGTGCTCGATCGACTGTTTCTCGAACAGTTAGAGAAATACTTCCTGTTAGTTGACAAAGGGTACTGTAAAAACCTGGTTGGGTTTTTCCTCCCCAAGCATGGAGTATTTTTAAGTTGGAATTGTGACGATCGAAGGTTTGTTGGTTATTAGTAAAGTGACGAATCCATTTATCTATTTGCTCGATAATTTTAGGATAGAGACTACGAGAGAAAAAGACAAATGCTATTTGCCAATCGGGATATTTGAGGTGCATTAATGCTGCTTTTTGACAGAGAATAACTGTTTTGCCAGAGCCAGCTATTCCTCTTATTTGTTGGGCTCCTGGAGGAATTTGTTTACCAATTTTTTCTTGTTGTAAGTCTAATTGAGCGAGGCGCGATCGCGCTTGTTGCAAAATACTACTACGGCTTTGTTTATGTGCCAAAATAGGTCGAGAAGATGGGGTGTATAAGAGGGTTCCACCGAGAATTGAGAGGAGTAATTGCCACTGAGTTTCGGTTAGGTTGTTTTCTGAATTTAGGGATGGTTGTTGTTGAATTTGTTCGCAGATGCACGTAGACAAACGCAGATGTTCTTGGAAAAGGATCGGTGGAGAGGTGGGGAGTTGATGTAGATTTTTTTGCTGCCATTGTCGATCGGTGATGTGGGGTAAGGCGAGCAGAATTCTGGCTGGAATTTGTTTTTTGAGGAGTGGTTCGCGATCGATATATTCTAAGAGAGCAAAAAGTTGATTTTCGGCTTGTTGATAGGGATTACCATAATCGGTGTAATAATTTTGGTATTGCCAGCGATGTCCTTGAATATTTACTATTTGTTGGATTTCGATCGCTTTGACTTCAATGATAATTAAACCTAATTGAAAGTCGGCAATGAGGATATCTGGTTCTTTTCTGAATTTTCCTTGGGGTGAAAAAATAGGATAACGCCAATAGGCTATACATCTTCTGTCAGCAAAAGCTAATTTAATCGCATTCCAAACTAGTTCTTCTCCTGCTTCTCCTTTGCAATTTAGGGGTTCAGTAATAATAAATTGAGCTTGTTTTTTCAATACTAATAACTAACAACTAACTACTAACAACTAACTACTTTTTTAATGGTAAAACTAGGGTAAAAGTCGCTCCTTGGTGCAAACGACTATATAGTTGAATTGTGCCTCCATGGGCTTGAGCGATCGCTTTGACAATAGAAAGTCCTAAACCCGTACTTTTTGTACCACGATTATTCGAGCCAGTTTGAAAACGTTGAAAAATTTTCTCTTGTTCCTGTTCGGCAATGCCAGTCCCGGTATCGCGCACCCATAAGCGAAGATAGTTTTTATCGATAGCAGAACCAATAGCTATAGTATCTTCTGGATTAGTATGCTTGGTAGCGTTTTGTGCCAAGTTGGTAATTGCCTGAACTAATCTCTGACGATCTACTAAAATTGAACCCGTTCCGACTTCATCTAATTGCCAATGGCGATCGGCGATAACTTTGGCTTTGGTGTATATTTCTTCAGTTAGAGTACTAACTTTAATGTTTTCTAATTGTAAAAAGTCTGGTTGTTCTGATTTGGCGAGGAACATCAAATCGGCAATAAGGCGGTTCATTCGTTCTAGTTCGTCTAAAACTACTTCTTTAGTTTCCTGTTGTTCTTCGAGAGTATCACCCATCAATTCTAAATGCCCTTGAACAATAGTAATTGGTATTCTAAGTTCGTGACCCACATCATTAAGAAAGTTTTTCTGAGTATTAAATGCAGATTCGAGGCGATCGAGCATTTCATTAAAGGTTATGCTGAGTTGGGCAACTTCATCATCTCCCTTAACCTCGATACGTTGTTTTAAGTTGCTTTCTGTAATTTTCTGCGCTGTTTTAGTTAGTAAGCGTAAAGGAGTTAAAATTCTACCGGCAAAAATCCAAGCCAGAATAGAAGTAATTGCTACGGCTATTAGTGTTACCTGAATAATAATAAACATAGCTTTTTGAACTTCCTGGCGAGCGCTTTGAGTGGCAATAGCCACGACAAAAACCCCCCGCACTTTGCCCCTAATCTCAATTGGTTCTGCCCAATATTCAATTTGCTGCTCACAATTATCTACTTTACCGCGCTCTTGGTCGGTAAGCTTTTGCCAGTGTCTGACCATTTCTGAGTTGCGGTCGATCGATGGTGGTAATTTTTCGGGATAGGGAATAGAAGCATGAAAACCGTCTGGTAGTAAAGCAATAGTATATTCATTAAAGATCGGTATATTGCGTTTGAGGAATACATCAAAAATGGCTCTAATATTTTCACCAAAAGGTTGTGCTGTGTTGGGGTCATTACCACCTACCAACAAACGAAATTCTCGTATTTCCTGATCGAGAGCCTGTTCGATTCTGGTCTCAAGACGAAATAATAAAACTCGACGAATTGCTAAAACTGCGGATGAAAAAGATAACAAAATTAACAAACAATATACCGCCAGAATCCGAATCTGAAAGCGGTGCGACCCTGCGGAAGTCTCCTCCGCACTGGGTAGCGCACCAAGAGATCTGTAAGATATATCCTGTCGATTTTGGTCTTGATTTTTTCTCATCTCAATTCCTACAGTAACAGCGATCGCTACCAGAGAATAAAAACAATTCAACTTTTATTGGTTTATACTCCCCATGAGGGGTATTTTAATCCTGTTTGTGTTTACTTTGTACTGTAGATTACTATGTTTTTTTCTTCTTTAGAACAAACTTTAGCTCAAATTACCAACCAACCTGGTTGGGAAAAATATCAACAGTACCGTCAATTACTTGAATGCTGGCAACAAATAGTAAGTAAAAAAATAGCCCAACAAACTCGTCCTCTTTATATCAATAGACAAGTTCTTTGGGTTGCTACTTCTAGTTCTGTTTGGGCACAAGAGCTTACTTTACAAAGACATACTCTTCTCAAACAACTAAATACCCACTTAGCTTTTTCTCTTAAGGATATACGCTTTTCTTCTAGTCAATGGCAACAGACTGGCGATCGCAATTTATTAGGGCAAAATAGCCAAGATCGGCACTCATTGCATCCTAGTTACATAAATATTAATGCTGCCCAAATTGATAACGACCGCTTACCTTTAGTTAACGCTCCCCAAGCCGTAGTTCAACGCTGGCTTACTGTACTTCAAGAGCGATCGTCTAATTTATCTGTTTGTCCTCAATGCCATTCTCCTACTCCTGAGGGCGAACTTAAACGCTGGTTTTTATGTTGCCATTGTGCAGCTAAGAACTGGTCAGACAAATATTAATCTGTTACCAGAAATAATTCAACTAAAATAAACTTTGAAAACAAACAGCCATCATCCTCAGTCTAGATATCCTCCGATCCCCAATATTTTTATAAAAATATCAGACTATCATCAATCCTCTAAATTTTTGTATTAAAAAATACTATTTTGTTATTTATTTATATATATATATGAACCAATCATAAAGAGAATATAAAAAAAACCTATCTCGGGGATCGCTACAAGCCATACATAATACTGGCTATAAACCCATAATTAAGGACTCAGTTATTAAGCAAAATATAAATATAAATCTAACTTAAAGTTATCCTCCAAAGATAAAAATTCTAATGAAAAGAGCAAATTTTTTGGTGTCGGCTTGCCGATTTTGCCGTTTTTTCCAGCCAGAGGGGCGCAGAGGAGGTTCTTGTCAAAAGCTTAATGTACCCGTCGAAAGTAATTGGTCAGCTTGTGTTCTATCGTCTTTACCATTTACTCAAACGCGGGAAAACCTAGAAGATATTATTTATTTAGAACATTCACTTTTATTAGACTGCACTGAAGAAAACTCTTCTTTAGAAATTAACGAAGTTGAGGAAGTTATTTAAATAAGCACGATGTTTACAATCTAAACTCTTTTAAACCGAGCGATTTTTTAATTCTAATTTTTCCTTTGAATAACTTTTTTTTTGAATCTTAATTCCAGTCGCACCCTTAGTTATTTGAGGCACGACTGAAACAAAAGAAACTAAACCGCAAATTTTAACAACAAGATTAAGGTAACCAAGGATACTGGCGGAAATCTGGTTTACGTTTTTCTAAAAACGCCTGTTTTCCTTCTGCTCCTTCTTCTGTCATGTAGTAAAGCAAAGTAGCATTACCAGCAAGTTCCTGTAAACCTGCTTGTCCATCGCAATCTGCATTAAAAGCAGCTTTAAGACAGCGAATTGCAATGGGACTATGAGCTAAAATTTCTTTTGCCCATTTAATCCCTTCTGCTTCTAATTGGTCTACAGGTACGACACAATTAACCAATCCCATGGCTAAAGCGTCTTCAGCAGTGTATTGACGACAAAGAAACCAAATTTCTCGGGCTTTTTTCTGTCCTACTATCCGAGCAAGATAGCTAGAACCAAATCCACCATCGAAACTACCTACTTTCGGGCCAGTTTGTCCAAAAATGGCATTATCTGCTGCAATAGTTAAGTCGCAAATAACCTGTAAGACATGACCGCCACCAATAGCATAACCAGCTACTAAAGCGATCGTTACTTTAGGCAGAGAACGAATTAAGCGTTGTAAATCGAGAACATTCAAACGAGGAACACCATCATCATCGATATATCCAGCTTTCCCTCTTATACTCTGATCTCCTCCAGAACAAAAGGCATATTTGCCATCTGTATGAGGTCCCGCACCAGTCAGAAGAACTACGCCAATGTTCTTATCTTCACGGGCATCATAGAAAGCATCGTACATCTCAAATACTGTTTTTGGACGAAAAGCATTGCGCTTATGGGGACGGTCGATCGTAATTTTGGCGATTCCATCCCATTTTTGATAAACAATATCTTCGTAAGTTTTGACTGTTTGCCATTCAACTTGCATAAGAGACAAATATTATCTAAATAGCTGTGGGCATATTATCGCGATCGAGTAATTAATGATTACTAAGAATTGTCAATCTACTATTAAAATAAGCTGAAAATGTTAATTTTAAATTATAAAAATAAGTATTAATTTCTAAATAATTTAAAAGTATAAATCTTCAATAAAAACAAAGGAGTTCTAAAAAATAAGTTGGGAAAAATTCATGGAATAATCATAATTAAAGAGCGAGTTTTCACCTAGAATAGCTAACAAGTTATTTAAATCATAGATAGTTAATAAGATGTTTTTGGAATCAAACTATCATCAAAATACAACTTAATATATCGAAAAAAATATTTACATAATCGGTCAAAAAAATGATTGTAAAACAGATAATATATTGCCCTAATTGTGGCGATCGCGCAGAAAGATACAACTGTTCGGAAAGCAATATAACCAGGACATCTTGCTCTCATTGCGACTATTTAATGGTTCAATGTTCTCGCACGGGCAAATTAATAGAAGCTTATGCTCCTGGAATGGCTGATTATTCTCCCCTATCTAGATACGAGATGAGCGAAGCTGTCCGCAAGCAGCATCTGCCTCTAAGCCACGAGAGTAACGTATGCTAACTGCAATACGTTCCTGTTTGAGTAAATTTTTAAATTGCTCGATCGCTTTTTTACTAGGGCGTTGATAATCTGCTTCTTGAATGGGATTGTAAGGGATTAAATTAACGTGACTTTGAAATCCTTTTAAATGTCTGGCTAACTCTCGGGCATGTTTTGGTAAGTCATTAATACCCGATAACAAGATATATTCAAAAGATACTCGTCTGCCAGTAATCTGCACATATTCCCGACATTCATCCAATAAAACATCTAGAGGATAGTGTTTGGCACTAGGAATTAATTGCTCCCTTAATTGCTGATTAGACGCATGAAGACTAACCGCAAAAGTAACTTGTAGTTTGTGTCGAGCCAGTTCTCTGATTTTTCCAGGTAATCCCACTGTAGATATTGTCAGCGATCGCGCTCCTATGCCTACATCCTGATTCAGAGACTTAACCGCAGCTACAACTTCATCCAGATTAATTAGCGGTTCTCCCATTCCCATAAAAACCACATTGCTTACCCGTTCGCCAAAATCTTCTCGAACAGTTAAAACCTGATCGACAATTTCGTAAGCTTTAAGATTACGGGTAAATCCTCCTTTGCCTGTAGCGCAAAAATCACAAGCCATAGGACAACCAACCTGAGAAGATACACAAACCGTCAAGCGTTTAGCAGAAGGGATACCCACTGTTTCAATAATCAAGCCATCAGCAAGACGGAGAAGGTACTTACGAGTACGATCGGGAGCAATACTACGATAATGAATCTCAGAACGCCCTAAAGGGTAATATGTTAAATTTTCTCGCCATTTTTTCGGTAAAACAGAAATATCTGCTAGAGAACGCGCTCCTTTTTGATATAGCCACTGATATATTTGTTTGCCCCGATAAGCAGGTTGCCCTTGTTGTTGTACCCAATCAGTTAACTCAGCTAAAGATTTACCTAATAAAATTTTTTCTGTGGCAGGTTGAGCAGACTGTTCGATGGAGTGAGTAACCATTAATAATTTTTTTGATATCATTGAAGGTTGTGATATAGCGTTACCTATTAGTGTTAAGACATAAAAATAAATTTACTCGCTACTAACTACTAACTACTAACTACTAACTATTTTGTCCTAACCTATGCTGGTATTGCTATATAAAAAAACTGGGTTATTTATGTACCCAGTTTCCTTAATTTTATTCAATTATCTATCTATTAACGAATATATTCTTTAAGAATACTATTACGGTTGGGATGACGTAATTTACGTAAAGCCTTAGCTTCAATTTGGCGAATACGTTCGCGAGTCACATTAAAGATCTGACCGATTTCTTCTAAAGTCTTCATACGACCATCATCTAAACCATAACGTAGGCGGAGTACATCCCGTTCGCGAGGGCTGAGAGTATCGAGGACGTTTTCAAGGTCTTCTCTTAGTAAACTTTTAGATACTTGATCTTCTGGAGTTTCTCCATCAGCTTCAATAAAGTCTCCTAAACGAGAATCTTCTTCTTTACCAATAGGTGTTTCTAAAGAAATAGGTAACTGAGCAGATTTAGCAATAAAACGTAACTTTTCGATGGTCATTTCCATCCGAGTTGCAATTTCTTCTTCGGTAGGTTTGCGTCCCATTTCCTGGGAAAGTAATTTAGTAGTTTTCTTAATACGAGAAATAGTTTCATATAAGTGAACGGGAAGGCGAATAGTGCGAGATTGATCGGCGATCGCACGGGTAATTGCCTGTCTGATCCACCAAGTAGCATAAGTAGAAAATTTATATCCTTTTTCGTGGTCGAATTTTTCGGCTGCACGAATTAAACCGAGAGAACCTTCTTGAATTAAATCTTGAAAAGATAACCCTCTGTTCATATATTTTTTAGCAATAGAAACCACTAAACGAAGGTTAGACTGTACCATTTTGTCCTTTGCCCTTCTGCCTAAAAACAGACGGCGACGGAACTTAGGTAATTCCATATCTACTTCTGATGCCCATTCACCGTCGCTAATTTCTCTTTCGAGGCTATCTTCTAAGCGTTCGCGAATTCTTTCTAATTCTAATAAATCCGCAATTTTACGGGCTAGCTCGATTTCTTCTTCTGCGCGTAATAGTCGAATACGACCAATTTCTTGTAAATAAATGCGGATAGAGTCTTCTGTATAAGGCTTTTTTCTTCCTCTTTCTGTACGACGACTAGTAGTCGCCTGTTTTCTTTTTTTAGTACTAGCTGCTTCCTCTATATTTGTTGATAATTCGTCTTCTAGTCGATCGGTATCATCATCAATTAATATTTCCCACTCGTTTTCTGGACGGGTAATAGTTGCTAGTACTTGATTAGACTGTGTCATAGCGTTTTCCTCTTGCTCCTTCAGTAAAGAAATTGAAAAAATTGCAGTTTTTCAAATAAACCGAACTGTATTTAGTTATCTTTGATAAACTAGTTTAGTTACTCACCTAGTGCAAACACTTAAATTGTTCTTACACTAGCTTAGTTTCGATCGGGGGAAACTGGCAGTGAGTATTTCTAACTAAATTATTTGAATTCTCTCCGATTTTAGCTTCGATTACCGTAAATGTGGTGAAGTTTTTGTCGGGATTATGTAATTGAAACATAAAGTCTGAAAAAAAATTTTAACCGAATCTTTTTGTATTCCTTGTTGGCATTGTAAGCAATTTGACTAAAAATGACATCTTAAATTTAAGAATTGCGAGGTTAAAAATTTTATTAAGATTGTCTGCACTTTTTTTGGCTCGTTCAATCACTTTGTTTAGTACATGAATACCTAGTTAGTGAAAACTTTGAGAATTGAATCAAGAAGACAAAAAGCTTTCTCATCAGGTTAAACCTTGCCATCAGTTCCATCACAATTAGTTAAGTTAAGTTAAGAAAAAAAAATTATTGCTTTTAGTTAAAAATTCATTTGTGCAAGAGATTGATTGAAAATCAATATCAAAATAGAGAATACTAAAAAAGTTACTTTACTGCTAGTTGCTGTTGAATGAATAGATTGTTAATTTCAATTTGGACAATCGCGATCGTACCTTCATCTCTAGTTGGTTGTACTGTCCGAGAAAATACGGAAACTCAAGCTACAAATGCCAAAACAGGAACTCTTGCTCTAGTTGCTAATGGGGAAGATTTTATCCGTCAGGGCTTTGTTTCTAAAGATGGTTGGCAAATCAATTTTGACCATGCTTATGTCAGCCTAGATCGAGTAAATGCTTACTCTAGCGATCCACCTTTTAATCCTTCTGGGGAAACCCAACTTAAACCGACACAAACTGTTTCCCTGGTAGATAAAATTACAACTGTCGATTTAGCGGAGGGAGAAGAAGATGCGGAACCAATTTTGGTCACTCAAACTGATGCTCCTGTAGGAACCTATAATGCGTTAAGCTGGAAGCTAGTGCCAGCCCAAGAAGGTTCTACCCAAGGCAATTCTATTGTCTTAAAAGGAACTGCTAGTAAAGACGGTCGAGAAATAAATTTTACTATTGGTTTCGATCGAGAACTAGAATATACCTGTGGAGAATACGTAGGGGAAAACCGTAAAGGTATTGTTCTAGCAGCAAATATGGCTCAAGTAGAAACAACTTTTCATTTTGACCACATTTTTGGCGATAATTCCTTACCTGCTGAAGATGCGTTAAATCAAGAAGCGATCGGTTTCGAACCTTTCGCCTCTCTGGCTCAAAATGGTCAATTAAAAGTAAATCAATCCGATCTAGCCAAAAAACTTAACTCGGAAGAGTATGCAAAATTACAGCAAGCTATCACCGGGTTAGGGCATGTAGGAGAAGGTCATTGTCGTTCTTCATCGAATATCGAGCGATAAAACCCATGAACCTTAAAAGTTTCGGAAATAAATTCTTCTGGAGGTACATTAGCCTGTAATCTGCAATTAATAACCGAAAATCTGTCTGGCAAAAAAATTGCTTTTTCCCGTTTTTCACGCTGCAATCTTTATGATATGTCAATTTACCAATAGCAGTTAGCTTTTATTAGCTACCAACCATACTTGTCTATAAAAAATTCTGCCAATATATATATTGGCAGCAAGACAAAAACTCAAACCTACTGCTCAGTAATGACTAATCGACACAAACTGAATTATTTAGCTTCTTTCCTTCTTTTTGCAAGTCTAGGATTTTCCAGGCAAGTACTTGCTCATGGAGCTAATATAGTCTATCAACAAACACCAGCAATCGAGGTTAAAGCTACCTATGATGATGGTAAACCCATGAGCAATGCTCAAGTAGTAATTTACGCCCCCGATAACCCTGCTATTCCTTGGCTAAAGGGGAAGACTAATGAAGAAGGAAAGTTCAGTTTTATTCCTCAGTCCAATATCTCTGGCAATTGGGATATTAAAATACGTCAGTCTGGACATGGCGATATTATCAGTATTCCCTGGCAAACAGAAAATGTAGCTTCTACTGTTGAATCTAGGGACAATATGCCCAATTCAAGTAATTGGCTTGCGTCAGCTAATAATAATTACAATCCCATCCAAAAGGTAGTTATGGCTGCTACTGGAGTCTGGGGTTTTATCGGTACTGCCCTATTTTTTTCTCGTCAAAAATCTTCATAATCAATCTTGGTTGATTATTATTTTCTGTTGAACTTCTACTCATTTCTTGCTTAATGCATATTCCCGATGGTTTTGTTCCTCCTAGTATTTGTATTGCTGGCTATGCCATTACTGGTGGTGTAACTTGGTACTCCCTCCAACAGATAAAAAAAGACTCAAATCCTCAAAAAAAGATT
>JAAUYH010034533.1_pt1 | contig 19374 bp, 12 predicted proteins | sample 7278061 | NCBI WGS metagenome assembly JAAUYH01 (sample SAMN14350203, study PRJNA611818) | marine sediment metagenome | isolation source: surface marine sediment (0.6m) | place: French Polynesia: Moorea | collected 2018-08 | reverse complement strand
GACGCACGGAGCCGATCTCGCCGTCGGAATCGATGTATACCATCGAACAGTAGAGGCTGTGGCCGCCGCGATTGGCGGCGCGCTCCATGACGCCGAGATAAACGGAGATGCCGTGGTTCGCCGCGGCGGTGCACACGTTCTCGAGGTCACCGTTTTCAATGACGACGCCCTGGCTGACGTAGTGCGCGAACATCGATTTCTGGATACCGGATTCGAAGCGCGCTCCGTCCGTTCGCTCAACCCAGAAGGGATAGCCGGGCACGAGTGCCTCGCCGAACACGACGAGACGGCATCCCTCATCGGCCGCTTTGCCGATCCAATGCGCGACTTTGTCGAGCGTGCGTTCCCGGTCCAGCCAGACCGGTGCAATCTGCGCCAGCCCGACGCTCAGCGTGTCATTGCTCATCGCAATTCTCCCAGCCAATAAAAAGGGCAGCAGGCAGCGCCCGGCGCCCTTGGTGAGACCGATCAGATCAGTCCCGGTTCTTGCAGAACGCGATGGGGTACGTCGCTGGCTCGGTAGGGTACAAGCTGAGGCGGCAGAAAGAAAAGCCGCACAGCCGGCAAGGCTGTGCGGCGACAGTGAGATTGGTCGTTAGTCGAAGTACTTGCGCAGCGTCAGGCCGTAGGTGCGCGGCTGGTTCGGGTAGCCCGAATAGCTGCCATCCTGAGCAACCGCCGGGAACGCGCTCAACAAGTACTCGTCATTGTTGATGTTCCGACCCCACAGCATCGCTTCGAAGCCGTTGTCCCAGGCAAGGCCCATGCTCGCGTTGAGCGTGCTGACTTCGCGCGATGCGATACTCGCCGGTACGTTTTCGATGACCTGCACCTCATCCTCGTAGATGTACTCGGCGCGAACGAAGCCGGCCGCATTGCCGATCGTGAAATTGTATCGGCCGGTGGCCGTGAGGCTCAGCTCGTGAATGCCTGGCGGCGTCGTTCCGCTGAGGTCCGTCGGACCGCCGACGCCCTGTGCCCCCGTGAACGAGTCGTACTTGGGATCCATGATCGTAGCCGCCAGCGTGCCCTCGAAAGCGGCACTCGGCGCCCAGCGGATGTCGATTTCAGCTCCTGACGTCGATTGCTTGCCGGCATTGGCAAGACTGAAGCCAACGCCCGTGAAGATGTTCGATTGGAAATTCTCGATTTCCTGGTCGAACAGCGCCAGGTTGACGGCGATGTTGTTCCAGCGACCCTTCATGCCAATCTCGTACACCGTCGATTCTTCGGGTTCCGCAAAGCGCGTACCCGGGAACAGGTTGGTCACGCCCAGGCCCGCATTGACAAGGGCCGGAATGTCCGATGCGAACGGCCGTGAGTCGCGCGAGAGGTTCCACGAACTTGCCTTGAATCCGGTGCCCGCACTGAGATACAGGTTGACATCGTCGGTGACGTCGAATGCAATCCTGGCCGTCCAGGTTACGTCGTCGTCCTTTGACATGCCCGATTCGACAGCATTCGGATAGTCGATGTTCGGTGGCAGGAACTGGAACGGCTGGAACGCCAGCAGGGGGTTACATGCGGGCGGCGGGCTCGCGGCCGAACAGCCGACCGTGCTCAGCGCCTGCGCCGTTGGCAGGTTGGCAGGGTTGCCCGGATCGGCAGCCTCGAGCGCGGCGAAGATCTGTGCCTGGCCGACGGCCACCATGTCCAGCGCCGAGAACACGTCCGTCTGCGTAGAACTGAACGTGACGTCTTTCTCGTCCTCGGTGTAATTGGCACCGAGGGTCAGCGTCGTCCGTTCTCCGATGTCGAAGTCGACCTGCGCGAACAGTGACAACGCCTGGTTGTCCATGGTCGACACCTCCGTCAGCCCCTGGCCTGCGCCATAGAAGGTACCGGCGGGCAGTGCCAGGGCCGCTTCCAGGTCACCGAGTGGCGAAGGATCGATGCCCGGCGTGCCGCCAGCCGCAACGGTAGCCAGCGCGTCAGCATAAGCGCGGAAGCCCGGACCGTAGAGAAGCCCCGTGTTCTGGTTGATTTCTTCGTCGAAGTAATAAGCGCCGACCATCCACGTCATCGTCTCCGTCGATCCGCTGAGGCGGAATTCCTGGGTGAGCGTGTCGATCTCGGTGTCGGTCAGGTTGCCCTGCGAAGGATCGATCAGCTGGGCGCTGGTGAAGTCAACGTCACCGTTTTCGAAGCGGTCAAGCGTGCGAAACGCGGTGATTGAGGTCAGGGTGACACTATCGTTGATATCGTAGTCGAACTGGACAGACGCGCCGCTGTTTTCGACCTCGTTGACCGGCGTGAAATCGTAGTAGCCCTGGTAGGCGAACGGTGCATTTGGCACCAGGTTGCCGCCGGTCGCCTGGACGATTGCGCCTGTTGGCCCGTTAAACAGGTTGGCTACGCCGCAACAAGCTTCGTCAATCGACTCCGTATCCGCGATCACGCGGACCTCCAGGTCGTCGGACGGTACAAAGTACAGCTGGCCGCGCACGCCCCAACGATCCAGCTCGCCAAGTGCGTCGCCGCCCGCGAGGTTGTCGTAATAGCCGTCACGCTGGTTTACGCTGCCCGAGAGGCTGTAGCCGACGGTATCCGAAATCGGACCATTGACGTCGCCTTTCACGATGAATTGGCTGTAGTCGCCCGCTGTCAGGGAAACGGATCCGTTGGTCTCCTCGAGGTCCGGTGTGGCCGTTACGACACTGATGACGCCGGCTGACGCGTTCTTGCCGAACAATGTGCTCTGCGGCCCGCGCAGAACCTCGATACGCTCGAGATTCGGCAGATCGGCAAGTGCCGACGCCGAGCGGGAACGATACACGCCGTCGATGAATACACCGACTGACGGCTCGATGCCGGCGTTGTTGGCGCCGTTGCCAAAACCGCGTATCAGGAAGTTCGTATTGCCTGTGGACTGCAGCTGCGTGACACGCAACGACGGCACCATGAACTGCAGGTCCTTTACGTCGAGCACCTGTGCCTGGTTCAGGTCTTCCGCCTGCACGACCGACACGGCTACCGGTGTTTCCTGCAACGTCGTCGCGCGCTTGCTCGCGGTGATGACGATTTCTTCGACGAACTCAGGGTCCGAGTCCTGCGCCATGACCGGCGCCGCAATAGCCAAAGACGCGAAGCACAAAGCGCTTCGCTCCAATACTCGATGGATCATTTTCTACCCCCAGGATACACCAGAATAAACAACCGCTTAGGACCTTATTCTAATTCCTTTTTTGACGCAATAACGGTGACGCGGATTATGGTATACGGACCAGTCAGCGCGGTGGCCATGTTCATATCGCGGACCCGCGCCACGCAAATGACGGCACTCGAACCGTTCTGTTAGATTAAAGTCCCCGCCGGCATGTTTTCCGTGAACCAAGAGGACAGAAGAATGCACGGACTGATGATGAACACACCGCTGCTGATTTCGTCGATTGCGGAACACGCGGCACGCTTTCACGGTCGTCGCGAAATCGTCTCGGTAACGTCGGACAACCCACGGCACAGTTACACCATCGGCGACGCTGTACTTCGATCGAAACGCCTTGCCAGCGCCCTCGGCAAGCTGGGGCTCAAACACGGCGACCGCGTGGGCACGCTGGCCTGGAACGACTACCGGCACCTCGAGATCTACTACGGCGTCAGCGGCAGTGGTTACGTCTGTCACACGATCAACCCGCGACTGTTCGCCGAGCAGCTGGTGTTCATCATCAACCATGCGGAAGATCGCTACATATTCACGGATCCGATGTTCGTGCCGTTGCTCGAGGCACTCGGCGACAACGTTTCGGGCGTCGAGGGCTTCATCATATTGACGAGCCCCGACAATATGCCCGAGTCCAAACTCGACAACGTCATCTGCTACGAGACGTTGTTGGCGGACGGGGACGACGACTTCGAGTGGCCTGAATTCGACGAGCAAACCGCATCCGCGCTCTGTTACACGTCGGGAACGACCGGCGACCCCAAGGGCGTTCTGTACGATCATCGCTCCACGGTCCTGCACGCCTACGCGGCCGTGGCGCCAGATGTCGTCAACCTGTCGAGCCGCGACAACGTGTTGCCCGTTGTGCCGCTCTTCCATGTCAACGCCTGGGGCATCGTCTACTCGGCATTCATGGCCGGTTCCAAGCTCGTTTTCCCGGGACCGAAGATGGGTGACGGCGAGGCGCTCTACGGCTTGCTCGACTCGGAGGACGTCACCCTCGCGCTCGGCGTGCCGACGGTCTGGCTGGCACTGCTGCAATACTGCGCCAAGGCGGACAAAAGACTGTCGAAGCTCGAGCGTACGGTCATTGGCGGTGCGGCCGTGCCGCGGTCGATGATCGAGGAGTTTCGCCATGCACACGATGTGGAGGTGCGGCAGGGATGGGGTATGACCGAGATGAGCCCGCTGGGAACCTGCAACACGCAGAAGGCCGGCCTGGAATCGCTGAGCGACGAACGGCAGATCGACCTGGCCACCAAGGCCGGGCGCGGCATCTATGGCTGCGAGTTACGTATCGTCGACGACGATGGCAAGCAGCTCCCGTGGGACGGCGTCGCTTACGGTGCGCTGCAGGTACGCGGTCCCTGGATTTGCAGCGACTACTACAAGCTCGAGGGCAGCGCCGGGTCGCATACCGATGACGGCTGGTTCGACACGGGCGACGTCGCCACGATCGACGCGCAAGGCTATATGGCGATCACCGATCGCACCAAGGACGTGATCAAGTCCGGTGGCGAGTGGATCAGCTCGATAGAGCTCGAGAACACGGCGATGGGGCATCCAGCCGTCGCCGAGGCAGGCGTCATCGGCGTTCCGCACCCGAAATGGACCGAACGGCCGTTGCTGATCGTCGTCCGGGCGGAGGGCGAAGACGTCGACAAGGAAGAGCTGCTCGCGTACTTCGAGGGCAAAGTCGCCAAATGGTGGATACCGACCGACGTCGCGTTCGTCGACGAGCTGCCCCACACGGCGACGGGCAAGATCAAGAAGATTGAATTGCGTAAACAATTCGCCGACTATCAGTTACCGGAGTGACGGGCGTTCCGCCCCGTCCACGGCACTGAGGAACCCGGATGGCTGACCCCCTGCGTTTGTACGGACTCAAGGCGCTCGTTACCAGCGGAGGCAGCGGCATCGGCGAGGCCGTAGCGCGTACGCTGGTCAAGCACGGCGCCGAGGTGCTCGCGGTCGACACCGCGAACAGCGGCGTGGAGCAGACGTTTGCATCGGTCAAGGGCGTGGTCGGTCACGTTGCCGATCTTCGCGATCCGGGCGCAATGACAGCGCTCGTCGATGACGCCGTCAAGCGTATCGGCCGCGTGGATATTCTCGTCAACGAGTTTCCGTTACAGCCCGATGCACCGCTCGAAGCGGTGGACGACCAGTTCACGCGGCTCGTGCGCAAGCGTGCGGATCTTACGACCGCGTTGTGCCGCGCCGCGTTGCCCGAACTCAAGAAGAGCCCAGCCGGCCGCATCATCAATATCGGGTTTCTGCGCAGCAGCTTCGCGGCTGGGGCGGTCGACATCGCAACGCGCGCGCAGCAGGACCTGGCGGCCCTGACTCGAGCGCTCGCCGCCGATTGCGGCGACTTCGGTATTACGGCCAACTACGTGCAACCCGGTGCGATCATGACACCGCAGAGCCGCGAGGTATTTCGCAAAGATACTGAACTTCGCGATTTCTGCATCGCGAACTCGGCTGCGAAGCGCGTGGGCGAACCCGTTGACGTCGCCAAGGTCGTGCTGTTCCTGGCCAGCGACGACGCCATGTTCGTCAGCGGAACGGGCATCTGGGTCGACGGCGGTCGCATCGCGGACTGAATCGCCATGCACCCGGTGCTTGCCGATCTCGTCAGCTTGCTGAAACTCGAGCGCATCGAGGACAACATCTTTCGCGGTACCAGTCGCGACATCGGCACGATGCAGGTGTTCGGCGGGCAGGTGCTTGGTCAGGCGTTATCGGCCGCACAGCACACCGTCGAGGGCAGAGTTGCGCACTCTCTGCACGCATACTTTCTGCGCCGTGGTGACATGCATGCGCCCATCGTCTACGAAGTCGATCGCTCACGCGACGGCGGCAGCTTCTCGAATCGCCGCGTCGTCGCCATCCAGCACGGCCGTCCGATCCTGAATCTCGCGGCTTCGTTTCATCGCGCCGAGAAGGGCCTCGATCACCAGGCCGACATGCCGAACGTCGACGGGCCCGACGGGCTCACGGATCTGACCCAGGTGCCGCCGGACCAGCTGGTGAAAATCCCGGAAAAAATGCGCCGCTTCGTCACCAAGAAACGCCCGTTCGAGCTGCGGCCGGTCAACCCGATCGACTTCGACAACACCGAGCCGCTGCCGCCGCGTCACCAGGTCTGGCTGCGCGCGGTCGACCGTCTGCCCAATGACTTGCCCCTGCACCAGAACCTGCTGGCTTACGTGTCCGATTTCGAGCTGCTCGGTACCTCGACCTTGCCGCACGGGCTCTCGTTCAAGCGCGACCGCATGATCATGGCGAGCCTGGATCACGGCCTGTGGTTCCATCGCGACTTCCGCGTCGATGAATGGCTGCTCTACTCGATGGACAGTCCGAACGCGTCAGGCGCTCGCGGCTTCGCAACCGGGCAGGTGTTCACGCGGGACGGCGAGCTGGTCGCGTCGACGTCGCAGGAAGGCCTGATCCGCGTCCTCGAAAAAGCGCAGAAACGCTCGGACCCGAAAAAACAGCAGTAGCAGAGCTCTGTGGGGAGCGGCGTCCTGTGGGAGCGGTTTCCCGTGGGAGCGGCGTCTCGCCGCGATTCGGCATACCGGCGCGCCATCCGGGTACCTGTTCTCGCTAAACCTCGCCCGACATCCTGTCGGGCTCGGATCGGACTCCGCTCGTTCGGGCGTCCTGCTTCACGTCGCTGCGTACGACGCTCGAACAGGCACCCGGCCGACCCGCCGTGAAGATCGCGGTCGATGCCAAACAGCGAGCCGGGTTCCGGGATGCTCGTCGAGCGTCGTAAAACGCGAGCGGAGCAGGACGCGAGAGCGAGCGTTTTCCGATCGCAGCGAGGCAGGGACGCCGAGCGGAGTTAAGCGAGAGGAGTTACCGGAAACCGGGGCGCGGGCAGCGTGTGACCTAATCCGAATCGGGCCGGGACGGCCCTCCCACGGGAAACCGCTCCCACAGGACGCCGCTTCAACTTATCGCTGCTACAGGGCCTTCAACTGCTCGCGGAAGCGGGCCGCATTGTCCACGTACACCTGCGCCGAGTAGCCGATGTAGCCGATCTCCTCGTCAGTCAGTTCGCGGGCGACGCGCGCCGGCGAGCCGATGATGAGGCTGCCGTCGGGAAATGACTTGCCTTCCGTGATCAGCGCATGCGCACCCACGATCGAATTCGTCCCGACAGTCGCACCGTTGAGGACCGTGCTGCCGATGCCGATCAGCGAATTGTCGCCGATCGTACAGCCGTGCAGCATGACCTTGTGGCCAACTGTCACACCGTCGCCGATAACGACTTCGATACCGGGGTCGGTATGAATGACCGACCCATCCTGGATGTTGCTGCGCTCGCCGACGACGAGCCAGTCGTTGTCGCCTCGCAGAACCGCGTTGAACCAGACACTTGCTCTGTCTTTCAGCCGAACGCTGCCGATGATCGTCGCGTTGTCGGCAATGTAGTGATCGGCGCCCTCGAACCTTGGCTCGCGCTCGCCGAGCGCGTAGATCACTTGGACTTGCCCTGGGCAGCTACGGCCGCTGCGGCCTTGGCAATTTCTTCAGGATCGCCCAGGTAGCCGCTCCTGACGGGTTTCAGGTCATCGTCCAGCTCGTACTCGAGAGGCACGCCCGTCGGAATGTTCAAACCGGTGATTTTCTCGTCGGATACGTTGTCGAGCATCTTGACCAGTGCGCGCAGGCTGTTGCCGTGCGCGGCAATCAGGACGTTCTTGCCGGCTTGCAGGTCCGGAACGATGAGCTCCTGCCAGCAGGGCCGTACGCGGTCGAGCGTCAGCTTGAGCGATTCGCAGGCGGGAAGGTTGTCAATGCCAGCGTAGCGCGGATCGTGCGCGGGGTGTCGCTCGTCTTCGGCCTCGAGTTCGGGCGGCGGAATGTCATAGCTGCGGCGCCAGATGTGCACCTGCTCGTCGCCGTACTTGGCCGCCGTCTCGGCCTTGTTGAGGCCCTGCAGTGCGCCGTAGTGGCGCTCATTGAGGCGCCAGTCACGAACGACGGGCATCCACATGTGATCCATCTCGTCGAGCATGATCCAGAGCGTGCGAATGGCACGTTTGAGCACCGACGTATAGGCGATGTCGAACGTGTAATCGAGTTCGGAAAGCAGCTTGCCCGCGCTCCTGGCTTCCTCGATGCCTTTCTCCGTGAGGTCGACGTCGTGCCAGCCCGTGAAGAGGTTCCTGAGATTCCAATCACTCTGTCCGTGGCGACAAAGCAGAAGTTTTCCGGCCATTATTGCTCCCTTGCATCGTAAACGGGTCGGTCATAGATGAGGTCGCGAAGCTCTTGCGCCGCCACCGACAAGGTGGCGAAATCGACGGCGCTTCGCAGCCTCATTTCCTCGACCATGAGTTTGTATCGTTCGACAGGCTCGCTGCGTTGCTGCAGCCAGCGTTTCACCGCCGCCTTGAGGTCCTGCTTGCCGCGGCGCTGCAGGAGCTGCGCCGCGAGTTCCCGACGGATGCGATAGACGTCCTCGCGCAGGTTGCCGCGCGCAATAGCCTGCCACCTGCCGCTGACCTTGAGGTCTTCGGCGCACAGGTGCAACCAGTAAATACCGAGATTGTCGTTGAACGCCGAATACAGTCGCGCGGTCTCGATAGGCTCACGCTTGTGGGTAACGGCAAGATCGGAAATGTCGAGTGCCGCCCGGGTCAGCAACAACAACGACATTCGTGTGGCCAGCTTGTCTGGCACACCCATTTCCCGGAAGTGATTTTCCGCTCGCGCGTGCCGGTCGCGCGCCGACTGAGACATGAAGCTCGACGAACGATTGTAGATCGTCGCCATAGGTTCCTTGAGGCGTTCGACCGTGCCGACGATGTCCAGTTTGTCGCCGTAGGTCTCGATCAGCCAGTGGCTCGCGTGTCGCAGTGTGCGGCTCACCTCGAACATCATCGACATCTGCGCGGCAGCCGGGATGTCGTAGTCCGCCTGCTCGATGTCGTGCAGCAACGGACCGGCCCGGCAGATCTCTTTGGCGACCCAGTAGGCGCGCGCGATCGTCACCATAGAGGCGGCCGTATCCACTTGCATGCGCTTGACGAATGCCGGGCCCATGCGATTGACGATTTCGTTCGCGATCAGCGTCGCCAGTATCTGCCGGCTTAGACGGTGAGTCGGAATGTACCCGGCGTAACGGCGCCGAAGTACCGTCGGGAAATAGCGTCGCGGGTCGACATCCAGGAACGCGCCAAGCGACTCGTTCGATGCGATGAGCCCGTCGTAAAGATCGATCTTGGCGTAGCTCAGCACGACGGCGAGCTCAGGCCGCGTCAATCCCTCCTTGCGCGCACGGCGTTCCTCGATCTCGACGTCGTCGGGCAGGAACTCGAGATCGCGATCGAGCAGGCCGGTGCGCTCGAGGTTGGTGATCAGACGCGCCGTCTCGTCGATGCGCTCCAGCGAGCGGATCTCGCTCATGCTGATGGCCTGCGTCTGCAGGTAGTTGTTGCGAAGGACGAGATCGGCGACATCGTCTGTCATCGAGGCCAGTAACTTGTCCCGCGCGGCCCGAGTCATGTTCTTTTCCTTCGCGACAGCGCTCAGCAGGATCTTGATGTTGACCTCGCGGTCCGAGCTGTCGACGCCTGCCGAGTTGTCAATGAAGTCGGTATTGACCCGGCCGCACTTCAGGCTGTACTCGATGCGAGCGCGTTGCGTGAGTCCGAGGTTGCCGCCTTCGCCTATCACCTTGCAGCGCAACTCGTTGGCGTCGACGCGCACGCGATCGTTGCTGCGATCGCCCGCGTCGCCGTGACCTTCCGAACTCGCCTTGACGTAGGTGCCGATGCCGCCGTTCCAGAGCAGATCGACCTGCATGCGGAGAATGGCGCGAATCAGCTCGTCGGGTTGCATCGACGCCTTGTCAGTGTCGAGCATCTCGCGGACCTCGCGGCTCAGCCGGATCGTCTTCGCCTGCCGCGAGAACACTCCGCCGCCACTGGATATCAATTCCTCGTTGTAGTCGCCCCAGCCGGACCTCTGCAGCTTGAACAGCCGCTGCCGTTCCCGATAACTCGCCGCCGGATCGGGGTCCGGGTCCAGAAAAATGTGCAGGTGGTTGAATGCCGCGACGAGCTTGATCTTCCGCGACAGCAACATGCCGTTGCCGAAAACGTCCCCGCTCATGTCGCCGATGCCGGCCACTGTGAACGGATCTTTCTGCGTATTGACGCCTTGCTCGCGGAAATGCCGCTTGACGGCCTCCCATGCGCCGCGCGCCGTGATACCCATCTTCTTGTGGTCGTAGCCCGCCGAACCGCCGGATGCGAACGCATCGTCGAGCCAGAAACCGTAGTTCGACGATATGCCGTTGGCAATGTCCGAGAATGTCGCCGTGCCCTTGTCGGCGGCGACGACGAGGTACGGGTCTTCCTCGTCACGGCGAACGACTCGTTCGGGTGTGACGACTTTGCCGTCGACGACATTGTCGGTGATGTCGAGCAGTCCGGAGATGAACATCGTGTAGCACTTCACGCCATTCTGGAAGACGGCGTCGCGATCGCCATCCGGCACGCGTTTCGGGAAGAAGCCGCCCTTGGCGCCGGTGGGTACGATTACCGTGTTCTTGACGACCTGCGCCTTCATGAGACCGAGTACCTCGGTGCGGAAGTCCTCGCGGCGATCCGACCAGCGCAGCCCGCCACGGGCGATGTCGCCGCCGCGAAGGTGTACGCCTTCGACGTCGGGCGAGTACACGAAGATCTCGAACTTTGGCAACGGCAGCGGAGCCTCAGGCAAGGCCGACGGGTCGAGTTTGATCGACAGGTACGCCCTGGATCGGCCGTCTTCGTCCCGCTGGTAGTAGTTGGTGCGCAATGTCGCCGCCACGGCACCGGCAAATGCCGTGAGGATGCGATCTTCGTCCACATTGGTGGCACGTGACACGGCACGCTTGACGGCGGGCAGGACCTTGCCGAGTTCGCGTTTGCGTCGCGACGCCGGCAGGTCGGGGTCGAACTGCAGCTCGAACTGACGAACGAGCAGGCGCACCAGACCCGCGTAGTCGACGAGCACGTCTTCGAGGTAACTCTGGCTGAATGGCATCGCCAGTTGTTGCAGGTACTTCGCGTAGCAACGCAACAACGAGGTCTGTCGCCAGTCCAGACCGGCGGAGAGCACGAGACGGTTCAGCCCGTCGTTCTCGGCGTAACCTTCCAGCACCTGGGTGAAACACTGCTCGAAGCGTTTCGCCGAAGCGTATACGTCGATTACCTCGACGCTTTCGTGTCGCAGAAGGAATTCCTGGATCCAGTAGACAGCGTCGTCGCCGAGGCGGATCTCGTACGGACGCTCGGTGTAGACGTCGACGCCCATATCCTCGAGCACCGGCAGCGCCTCGGACAGGGCGAGTGGCTCGTCCGCGCTGTAGATCATGAAGTGCATGTGGCCGGGGTCGGAGCCCTCGGGACGGTATAGATTGACGGAGCGCCGCTCGTCGCCAAGCACCATGTTCTCGAGGATCTGGATGTCGCTGCAGGCGTCCCGCGGCGAGGTGTCCTCCTGAAAACCGGCCGGAAAGACCTTGCCGTAGCCGCGATACAGCTCGAGACCGTCGTCCTGCCCGTACGCATCGATGAGTTCGTCGCGCAGGCGGTCCGACCAGGTGACAACGACGTCTGCAAGGCGTTGCTCGACCCTGGCGATGTCCACTTTGTGCTTCATGCCCTGCTGGGTGTGCACAATCAGGTGCACGCGTGCGAGCTTGGAATCGGATATTTGAACGGCGCTTTCGACGGAGGTGCCGTCGAACTCGTCCATCAGGATCGACTCGACCTTGCGGCGAACGGCCGTCGTGTATTTCTCTCGCGGGATGAAAACGAGGCAGGAAACGAACCTGAGATATGCATCGCGGCGCAGGAAGAAACGCACGCGTTGCCTGTCCTGCAGGTTGAGAATACCGATCGTGGTTCGAGCAAGGTCCTTGACCGAACTCTGGAACAACTCTTCGCGCGGGAAATTATCGATGATGTGAAGCAGCGCCTTGCCCCGGTGTGCGCCGGGCTCGATATTGGCGGACTCCAGTACCTGCCTGACCTTGTGCCGCAGCAACGGGATATTCGCGGGCTTCTCGCTGTAGGCGACCGACGTCAGCAGACCGATGAAACGGCGCTCGCCGACGACCTGGCCGCGATCGTTGTAGACTTTGATGCCGACGTAATCGAGGTACGTCGGACGGTGCACCGTCGAGCGCGTATTCGCTTTGGTCAGCACGAGCCAGCTCTTGGTGCGCGTCACTCTGACCATTTCGGCCGACAGCTCGAGACTGTCGTCGTCGTGATCGTCGACGCGCAGCAGACCGAGTTGGGTGCCCTCAATGGGCTCCAGCCACATTCTTTCGCGGCGTTTGATCAGCTTGTGCTCGCGGTAGCCGAGGAACGTGAAGTTCTCATCGGCCAGCCATTCGAGCAGTTTCTTGCTCTCGCGACGCAGCTCTTCGTCAGCACCCGGCGGTCCTTTCTCGAGCAGTTCCGTGCTCTCGACCATCTTTCGGCGCATCTTCTGCCAGTCGGTCACCGCCGCGCGAACGTCCTTGAGCACCTTGAGGATTTCGGTTTCCAGCGCCTTCAGGCGCTCCGGGTTGGTCTCCCGATCGATCGCGAATCGAATGAACGACTCGCGGCTGACTCCATCGGTGTCGGCGCCGGCAACTGTCTCGAGTTTGCCGGTCTTGTCGCGCACCATGCGGATGATGGGGTGCACCGTGATGTGCACGGACAGCTCATGCCGATTGATCGCCGCCGACACCGAGTCGACCAGGAACGGCATGTCGTCATTGACCATTTCGACGAACGTGTACGCGGAGGAGTAGCCGTGCGTTTCTTCGACCGGGTTGTAGATTCGCAGCAACGCGCGGCCCTTGCGGCGCTTGTTTGCGAATTCGAGATGGTCGAGCGCGATACGCGCCATGACGCGCTCGGATCGGCCCTGCAGGTCCTCGTATGGCACATTGGCGAAATACTGGTTGAGGAACAGCTTGATTTGCGGGCGTCCGGACAGGGTGTCCGACTGAACACGTGACGAGACGATCTTGTCCACGATCGACTGCTTGATGTCACTCCCCCGACGATTGTGTTGTCGTGTCACATCAGGATTCCGGTGGGTTTTGATTCTGGTGTTCTATCCCTGTGGTGCACCGATCAGGCGCGCTTTGGCGAGCAGTCTTTCCATGACGACATTGAAGTCACGAATCTCGTCGTCGCTCAGGCCCTGCAGAAGGTCGCGTTCGAACTGCAGGGCGAGCGGCGCAATTTCATCATGGACCTGCTTGCCTTTTTCAGAGAGGTTCAGGATCGAACGGCGCCGATCCGCGTCAGCGAATTCGCGATCGATGCGGCCGTTCTTGATGAGTTTCGTGACGGCTCGGCTGACCGCAACTTTGTCCATCATCGTGCGCTCGGCAACCTCGACCGCTGACAAGCCGGGGAAGCGGCCCAGGATGGCTATGACGCGCCATTCGGGAATCGACAGGTCGAAGCGCTTGTCGTAGACCCGGGCGATGTTGGTGCTGACGGTGTGCGACAGCACCGAGAGTCGGTAGGGCAGGAATTCTTCGAGTTTGAGTTCTTCGTCCATCGCCAGAACCTATCTTACAGCTTCTTGTAACAGTAGCCCTTCACGCGAGGTGCGGCAAGGCGAGGTAGTCGGTCGATTGCATCTCCACGAGCCGGCTGGTCGTGCGGTCGAACTCGAACATCAGCCGCTTGCCCCGGTAAAGCGACTCGATACCCGATTCGGCGGACAGTATCAGCTTGACATGACGATCGTAGAACTCGTCCACGAGGGCAATGAAACGTCGCGCCTGGTTTTCGGTGTCTACGTCGAAAACCGGCACATCGGAGATCACGACGGTCGGGTACCAGCGCGCGATCTCGATGTAATCCGCCTGGCTGCGGGGGCCGTCGCAAATGTCGCCAAAATCGAACCAGGCGATACCCTTGGCCGTGTGTCTTGCGCGGATGTCGCGGCCATTGATGTCCAGCGCCCGCCCGGTCTCGATGTCGCTCGAAGCCGAATCCTCGAAGAAATGGTGCAACGTTTCGAGCGACTTTTCGTCGTTCGGCGTCAGGTAGGTACCGGCCTGCTGCAACAGGCGCAGGCGATAGTCGATGCCACCGTCCATGTTGATGACCTGGGTGTGAGTTTCCAGCAGCTCGATGGCCGGCAGGAAGCGGGCGCGCTGCAGGCCGTTCCTGTAGAGCTCCGCGGGCGCTGAGTTCGAGGTGGTGACGAGCGTGACGCCACGCCCGAACAGGCCGTCCAAAAGCCGCGCCAGGATCATCGCATCGCCGATGTCGCTGACGAAGAACTCGTCAAAGCAAAGCACCCGCGTATCTTCGGCGATGGCCGCGGCTACTTTGTCGAGCGGGTCCTCGACGTCGCCCAGCACTCTCAGCCGGGCGTGAACTTCGTGCATCATGCGATGGAAGTGGATGCGCTTCTTGCCGGGAATCGGCAGGGCATCGAAGAACAGGTCCATGATGAACGTCTTGCCGCGCCCGACGCCGCCCCAGATGTAGGCGCCCTTGACGCCTGCACGCCGTTTGTTGCGCGACCGTGCTAACAGCGATGCAATACCGCGTTTTTCCCCGGGCGCATCGACGAGCTCGGTCGTTAGTTCGTCGAGAAATTCCACGAGCGCGACCTGCGCCGGGTCGCGGACGTGGCCCTCGCGCGTCAGGCTTTTTTCATAGGCCTCGAGGATATTCAAACTACTGCAAATCCTGTATTGCGCGGGTTGGCGGGCACGGCAAGACTACCGCAGCGCAGCATTGTTACACTAGCGTGCGCCACAAACAGGGAACAGCAGGCAATGAGCGAAGCAATCGAGCGCGAATCCATGGAATTCGACGTCGTCATAGTTGGCGGCGGGCCGGCGGGCCTGGCGGCGGCGTGCAGGCTGATGCAGCTGGATGACAGTCTCGCCGTCGTCGTGGTCGAAAAAGGATCGGAGATCGGCGCGCACGTTTTATCCGGCAATGTGTTCGAGCCTACGGCCCTCAACGAGCTGTTCCCGAACTGGAAAGAGGAGGGCGCACCAGTCAGCACGGCTGTAAAAGGCGACCTTGTGTATTACCTGCGCAGCGCCACCAGCGCGATTCGCACCCCGGGCCTGTTCGTGCCGCGCCCGATGCACAATCAGGGCAACTTCATCATCAGCCTGGGACGGCTATGCCAGTGGCTCGGCGAGAAAGCCGAGGCGGCTGGCGTCAATGTTTTCCCCGGCTTTGCGGCGTCCGAGGTGCTGTACGACGAACAGGGAAGGGTGCGCGGCGTGGCTACCCAGGACATGGGCATCGGCAAGGACGGCCAGCAGAAACCGTCGTTCGAACCCGGCTACGAACTGCTCGGCAAGTACACGATATTCGCGGAGGGCGCTCGCGGCAGTCTGGGCGAGCAGTTGATCGCGAACTACGACCTGCGCAAGGGGGTCGATCCGCCCCACTACGGGCTCGGTATCAAGGAGGTCTGGGAGCTGGATCCGGCGAAACACGAGGAAGGACTCGTGGTCCATACCGCTGGCTGGCCGCTCGACAACAACACCGACGGCGGTGGTTTCCTCTATCACGCGGCGAACAACAAGGCCTACCTCGGCTTGATCATCGGCCTCGGCTACAGCAATCCGCACCTGTCGACGTTCGAGGAATTCCAGCGTTGGAAGCAGCACCCGAAGATCCGCACCTACCTCGAAGGCGGAGAGCGCATTGCCTACGGCGCGCGCGCCATCAGCAAAGGAGGCCTGCAGTCTTTGCCGAAGCTGACATTCCCCGGCGGCATGCTCGTGGGCTGCGATGCCGGCTTTCTCAACAGCGTCAAGATCAAGGGCTCTCATGCTGCAATCAAGAGCGGCATGCTTGCCGCAGAATCCGTGCACAGGGCGCTGGCCTCGGGCGACGCGGGGCAGTCAGAACTCGTCGACTACGAGCAGAGCGTCCGCGACTCATGGGTATACAAGGACCTGCACACGGGCCGCAACTTCAGCCCCGCGCTCAAGAAGTTCGGTACGTTCCTGGGTGCCGCGTTCACGTTCATCGACCAGAATATCTTCTTCGGCAAACTGCCGTTCACGATGCGCAATCCGCAACCCGATCACGAAACGCTCGTCAGCGCGAGTGACGCAAAGCAGATCGACTACCCGAAACCTGACGGACAGATCAGCTTTGATCGGCTGTCATCGGTATTCCTGTCGAGCACCAATCACGAGGAAGACCAGCCGGCACACCTGACGCTCAAGGATGCTTCGGTCCCGATTGCGCACAACCTCCCGATGTACGACGAACCGGCGCAGCGATACTGCCCGGCCGGGGTCTATGAAGTCGTGGAGGAAGGCGCCGAGAAGCGCTTCCAGATCAATGCGCAGAATTGCGTGCACTGCAAGACCTGCGACATCAAGGACCCGGCGCAGAACATCGTATGGACGGTCCCCGAGGGCGGCGGCGGCCCGAATTATTCCGGCATGTAGCGGAAAGGGTGACGTACCCCTCCCTTGATTGACTGTCGCAAGGGTTCGTTGGAGCGGTTGAGCGCAGCGAAACCGCGATCGCGGTCTTACGACCGCTCCTACAGCATCTCCACCGCGATTGCCGTCGCTTCACCGCCGCCGATGCATAGCGAGGCGATGCCGCGTTTGCCGCCGCGTGACTTGAGCGCGTGCAACAAGGTCGTCGAGATACGTGCACCGGTTGCACCGATGGGATGGCCGAGCGCGCAGGCGCCGCCGTTCACGTTGACCTTGGCATGATCGAGTCCCACGTCCTTCATCGCGGCCATCGTGACGACCGCGAAAGCCTCGTTGATCTCGTACAGGTCGACGTCGTCGGGCGTCCAGCCGGTTTTCTCGTGCAATACTTTCAGCGCGTAGACGGGTGACGTCGTGAACCAGGCCGGCTCCTGCGCAAAACTCGAGTGCGCCACGAGTCGAGCCATCGGCGTGATGCCACGCTTGTCGGCTTCGGCCGCCGTCATCAGGACGGCTGCCGCAGCACCGTCCGAAATCGATGAGGAGCTCGCGGCCGTAACGGTGCCGTCTTTCGCGAATGCGGCGCGCAAGGTCGGAATGCGTTCGAGGTCCACGGTGCCCGGGGTTTCGTCCTCGTCCACGGTAACGTCGCCCTTGCGACCGGACATCGTGACGGGCGTTATCTCGCTGGCGAAGCTGCCGTCCGCGACGGCACCCTTGGCGCGCGTACCGGACTCGATCGCGAACGCATCCTGCGCTTCGCGTGTGAAGCCGTATTTCTGCGCGGTCTGCTCCGCGTAGTGCCCCATCATGTTGCCTTCCCAGGGGTCCTGCAGACCGTCGTAGAACATGTGATCGAGCACTTCCTGGTGGCCCATGCGGTAGCCGCGACGGGACTTCGGCAGCAGGTAAGGCGCATTGGTCATCGACTCGAGGCCGCCGGCGACCACGATCGAGGCGCTGCCGGCCCTGATCAGGTCATGACCGAGCATGATGGTCTCCATGCCCGAGCCGCACATCTTGTTGACCGTGGTGCAGGGAACGCCGGTGGGCACGCCGGCGCCCAGCGCCGCCTGCCGTGCCGGTGCCTGGCCGAGACCGGCAGGCAGCACGCAGCCCATGTAGACCGCGTCGACATCGCCGGCATCGATTCCGGCGTCGGCAATGACGGCTGATATGGCGGCCGCGCCGAGCTGGGGCGCGCTGGCACCGCTCAACGCTCCCTGGAATGCACCGATAGGCGTACGACGGGCGGCAACGATGACGACGGAATCTGAGCTCACGGCGGTCTCCCCATTGAACAGGTGTAAGGTACTTTCGGATATTTGATGATGCGGCGCAACATAAATGCGGCCGGTCCCTCGCTAATTCAAGCGAGCAGATCCGGCTCGCCGAGTTGCGCAATGATGCGCTGTCGCGAGTTCTCCGCGACCTGGCGGGCATCGGAAAAAGCGTCGTCGTCCGGCATGATCGGTTCGAGGATGTCGACCGTAATCCGCCCCGGGCGCGGCAGAAAGCGGCCCATCGGCAGAATGTGCCGGGTGCCGCGGATAGCAGCAGGAACCACGGGCATGTCAGCGCGAACCGCCGCGACGAAAGCACCGGCGCGGAACCGGCCGACGCCTTCCTCGAGCCTGAAAGTACCCTCTGGGAACACGGCCAATGGCTGGCCGCTGCCCGCCGCCTTGACGATGGCGCGTGCGTCGCGTGCGCTGCCACGTGCCTCGTGCCGTTCGACGAAGCGTGCGCCGCCGCGCCGCAGGAAGTAGTGCGCTATGGGTATGTCGCGCATTTCGCCTTTGATGACAAAGCTGTAGGGTGCGGGCAGAACGCCCTTCAGCAGCGGCCCGTCGACGTAGCTGGCATGATTGGCGACAACGACGCAGTTTTCGTCGGGCAGGTTTTCCGTGCCGTTGACGGTCACGCGCACGCCGGCCAGCCGGAAGACCGCGCGTGCGGCAGTTCGCGCGACCCGGTCACGCCGCTGCTGGCCGGGAACGAGTATGAAGCCGATCATGGCCAGGACAACGACGGCAACGAATACGATCAGGGCGTAGATGCCCCACGCCGCCTGCAATGTGACGCGGATCACGTTATGTCAACGCCTTGATCAATCTGTGACAGCGGTCACGCCCGCCGGGAGATGCGGTCCGCATACTCATTCCCTTGAAAAATCCGTCGCTTGCGAAATCGAGATCATCGAGGCGGCGTATGCTACTTCAGCCACGGACGGCTCTACAAACCAGATGGATGCTATGGGAAGCACGAAACAGAATACACCTGAGTCGCAGTCTGTCGCCCGCTCGGAAGAGCTGGTCGATCGTTTCCTCGATGCAATCTGGATGGAACGAGGGCTGTCGCAAAACACGCTGGGCGCGTACCGCGCCGACCTGATGACGTTGGGCCGCGGCCTCTCCGAATCCAACAAGTCGATCGACAAGGCCGAGAAGGCCGACCTTCTCGACTTCATTGCGAAGCGCGTCGAGAGTGGCGCCAAGCCGCGCTCGACCGCGCGGCAACTGTCGAGCTTCCGGCGCTTCTTTCGTTACATCATGCGCGAGGGCCTGCGCGATACCGACCCGACGGCCGATATCGAGATGCCACGCATTGGACGCTCGCTACCGAAGACCCTGTCCGAAGACGAGGTCGATGCGCTGCTCAATGCGCCGAACACGGATGAGCCGCTCGGCCACCGCGACCGGGCGATGCTCGAGCTGTTGTACGCAACGGGCCTGCGTGTGTCCGAGCTGAT
>JAAUYH010178955.1_pt1 | contig 19379 bp, 16 predicted proteins | sample 7278061 | NCBI WGS metagenome assembly JAAUYH01 (sample SAMN14350203, study PRJNA611818) | marine sediment metagenome | isolation source: surface marine sediment (0.6m) | place: French Polynesia: Moorea | collected 2018-08 | reverse complement strand
CCAAGGTAGTTTCAAACAAAGGTCCTGTAATTTAAGCAAAAAGAAATAGATAATTTACGAAAGAATTGGTTCAAATTTCTATCAGTAATCTTTTATGGAGTTCATATTCAAGCGGGAAGGTAAGGGGAAACAGTTACACACAAATTAATAAACCTGAAAGTTCTACGAATAATGCAAGCCTATGAAAAAATAAAGTAAAATTTAATTATAAGAAACAGATAAATATAAGCACAAATAAAGCCCAAATAGATTTCGTCTGTTGTGGATATGCAAACATAAAATTTGTATTGGAAAAAAATTAAAGTGAAGAATTTCTGGATCAGACGAACGATTTTAGATTGCAAATCGGGAAATAACTTCATGGAGATGAAATATAATTGAGGCAAAACTTATGAAATACAACTTCTAAAACTGAATTGGAAGAGTTCTGTAGAATTTCTTTCGTAAAGGAAAAGCCAAGCCAATCTAGTACAGATAAGTTTAGGATGATAATGTACAATTATTCCAGTTTAATTTTTTCTTATTCAGAACATCAAAACTTTGTCATAAATAAAAAAATCATGAGCCAAGAGCCATGCCTTCAGACTTACGGAGCGGTCCATCTTTAGTCAAATATTAGGAAATCCGATTAAACTTCAAGTTTCGTTGATTGCAATCTGAATCAAGACTGAAATAATCGATTCCAAACATGTACGGTACACTCTCCAGGAATTTCTGAAATTAATGCTCGTTAACGTGCTGTACCACGCCAAAAACAGAGTCGGATGTGCAAATAGTAACAATGGTCTCAATGAATCGATTTCGCATTGGAATTTAACCTCCCGATGTATTCAAACTTCAAGTTCGCAACTCATACGAACAACTATTGTTACGAGCGATGAACTAACATTCTTTAATTAAGAATCGCCTGATGTTGCTACTAAGGCTATACAGTGCCCCTCACGAAGCTCGCCTATTGTACTTAAAGGAACTATAAGTTTCATGGGCGTGTTGTTTACGAAGTTAAAAGTGATCACAATAGTATGAAATCATAAATTTTATTTCAATACATGAAATTGATTCTAGCTTCACAAAGAATTGTTGATCGTAAATCTTCTGCTATATTCTTTATCGCTGTATATTCATAAGATTACTCTGTGCTTGAATTATCATCAGGATGCGAGTAGAAGAAACACAATTTCTTCAATATAAATATTGTGTATTCTCGGGATTCATTTGCACATTACAGTACCATACTGAACTGCAGTAAGTGTATACACACTACGGAATGAACACCGGAATTTTCGGACCTGGAATCATAATTGAAACGGGTATTGAACCGACATGAAGTAATACTTAAGCGCACTTAAGAAAATTATTTACTAAATTTCTAGCATCTTTTCGTGAGTGACTCCAAAGAAAATAGTAATGCTCCGTGAAACCGCAACTGTTCAATCGTTTTTTTTGAAATTTTATGCGCTCGAAATCAAGTGACTCACAAAACTGCAATAATTTCGATCCTTGTACTTTTTCGGGCTGGTTGAAAGTTGAAACTGTCACATCTCAGATTCGCACTCGTGCCATAGTGTACAATATACGTTGCATTTGAAAGCTGATTACATTGGTCAGTCGGTCTTCCTAAGGGTTCCTCCTCGTAATGAATTGCAAAGAGTTAATCAGACTGCGACGCTAGCTATTGGGATTCAACCTTGAAATCTAAGCGTCAAATTCTGTGCTTGTTGGCTTTGGTCGGGCCGCAAGAAAAGAAGGAGCTGACTATCTTTCTCGTGTTGAGAATTATATAAAACGTGAGCACCCTGTCTCTGGTATCGCTGAACCCAAATCCAAGTTGCGTCGACAACTAAACTTAGCAGCGATTGGTATGCTTCATGTTGAGAGAGTCTTGTTCCTTGACATGCTTACTGCGGAATGCCTCCCACGTCGGGATACTATGTCATTAAATACGGTAGCAATGTAAGCTTGACAACGCGATTCGTCCGGCACACTTCGAATATTTTCAGCTACGTATAAAATGGCTATGAATAAGCTGGGTCCGATGTTCTCATTCGCATGCTATAATGCAGCCACATCAGAGACCATCACCGTAAGGATAAGAATAGAACAAAGTACGGCAAGCGCTTGAGCGCGAAAGAAGGAATCTTTTATGTCCCGAGATAGTTTATCATCGTATTTATAAACAGACGATCACGTGCACAAAGCGAATATACAGGATTCTCGCTGTGAGCGCCTGTTACCGGAGCTGCTTCGACCGCTGATGCTGCTAGTGCAGCTGGTGCTGTAGGTTCATCGGGTGCGGTTGGAACATTTATAGAAACATCTGAATTGTTTATTGTTGTATTCAAAAGCGGGCATCGCTGATTCGAACGAACTCACGCTCAGGTATAGAAGAATCATTGCTGCCAGGTGAATGAGGAGCTTGTATGAGAAGAATATCTGCTTGTCGGACTTCTTGAGGGTTACTCGGAATTTTGATGACTCTAGGTCATTGAAACCATGCCTTGTATAATGGTGACAGATAGAGTTGATGTTAACCTAATGCATGCTGCAAATTCAGAAGATCATCTTCAATCGAAACTGGAAGCTCGCGAATCCTAATTTTGCTATGGAAAAGATAACCATTCGAATGATAGAGCTTCAACTTAATCTTTATTTTCAAGTAGGAAAATTGGTAGTTACGGATAACCGTACACCGAGAGTTGCATCTAAAGGCGAAGGTAACTCCCTGTATGGTTCAAATAATAGAACCCTGACAGAATACACGAATGATGTGAAGTTCTTTTGAGTACGGATGATCTGGGTGCAGGGATTCGGTTGTAGTGACTAATATGGTACGTAATTGTAGTTCGCGACGCTACATTATTTTTTCATAGTGAATCTGGAAAACCATGTCTAAAAGAGATGCAAATATGACCGGTCCTTCGGTTCGGCAGCCTCTAAATGTTTATAGGCTTCTTATATTTCCACCATCAAGCGTAAACGAAAGCATAGGATCCATTGCGTTTGAGAACAATCAAATGAATTCGCTAGCGAACGAAGATAATTAGCAACGCAAGGAGTTACTTGACCTTCTTGAATTACAAGCACGAGGCGTCATCAGCCTGACGGAGCGATGCATATTTCACGAGGAGCCTCTGAAGAGCAGACAAAAGGATTAGTCAATGAGAAAAGGTAAACGTATTGGAGTTATCTATAGCATGTGGACAACCAGGAACTTCGCTTGCATGTACCTCTTGAGCAGACTGAATCATTAATTCAGGGTTGATGTCACCATTTAAGGATTGTTCGGCACGGCATCCATAACGTCTTCGCTGCTTTGCGGTTCCATCTGGTAAAAGCGAATATTAACTGACGATGGAGGCGGAACAGCCTAGACACAAGCAGTCATACAGATCCAGATCTGCAGAAAAAAACAAGATCTATGAAGCTAAAAATCGAAACTTGATGCATCCTACAGTCTGAATTGCCCAAGTAAGTAAGAAAACTCCAACGAAAATGCTTATTTGGTTTAAGATTCACTGTTTCTCTTCCAATTTACTCCAAGGGACATCGATAATAGCTGTCTTTTCTCGCCTTATTTTGACTTTGGTTTCATGTAGACCTCCACATTGAGCTCGCTAAGAAGAAAACGATATTAACGGGTACGGGTCACCTAAATCATGGATGAAGCTTGGCCAACGCCTCGAGCCTATCAAAACAAGATAGTCAACGATACGCATACTCATGTAGACGCGCAAGGTAAATATGGCCATGGATTCTTTTCTCAAACAACCGGTTTAATCTATCATCTCACGATTCAAGATCCCCGTGTGGTGGAATCTTCTTCACTTTCTTTGAGGATAAAACTCCTCCGAGTCCTCGGAAGACGGTAACAGCATAATCAAGTAGTGAAATCACTGATCTCCGCTTTCCCTCAATTGTGAGGCTCTACCAAGTAATAGATAATGTACATTACAAGCTGCATAGATTTCCCAGCTGCGATGTAGACTCCGAAATCTTAGGTCACCTAAGCAACGGAAAAAAGATTTGTTGTCTGCGAGTTAGGTGCTCAAGCGCTAGTACCTCCCATTAGTATCCCAAACCTTGGATTTTAATAGAGCCCACCCTTGACAGTATTTTTGATCAATATCAAAACTGAATCTTGGGATAGCCCTCTATGTTTACAAGAGATCATGTGGGACTCTTTCCCTGATATCAAAGAAGATGATACGCTTTAATCACGGCGCGACAAGGTCATTTGATGAAATAATTAAGCATTTTTGGGGCCCAGATGATGTTGAGGGGGTTCCTAAATTAGTGCCCAAGATACAGATACGTCACTATCGAGTGAACTAGGACCAAAGAAAGATTCAAGCGATAAGTGAAATCTACCGTCCCCACAAATAATGGCGACAACATTCCAGTTATCGATCAGTTCCACTTGAGAGGACTTACTGGATTTACCTGCACGCTGTACGGTGATGGGCATGGATTCTATGCTACATAGATGGGTTCCAAACATGCTAGCATCGAGCTGCACTCGGTTGCAGAGACAAAATTTCACTTCGCGTCAACAACCACGTTGCTATTAGCTATTCGTTCGTATAAACCATATCTACGGAATGTTATCGCGAACGAAGAAAGCAATGCTAAAACAAATCACTGTACTCTAAAAAAACGTAGAATGAACTTGGTACAAGAGTAAATCATGGTAGTGGATACAGAGAAGATTGATTGTGACTGCAGTGTGAGTAAAATTGACAAGAAATAGGTTGATGCGCTTAAGCACAGAAAGAAGTTTTGAATTTTTAGGAAAGTGTCACGGAAGCATGAACTAAGAATACGGAGTAGGGGATTGAAAACCATGAAGCGCAGTATCAGACACGCGAGTGAGCAGTGAAAGAAAGAGCTAGGCAAGATCAAGCGTAGGAGCTGAAAGCGATTGCAGAGTGGATAGATGTGAGATTTCGGGTGCACTTGAGCGTTGAATTTGTGAGAAACGTATTTGGTGCAGAATGGTTGCTGATGGGTGAGACGCAGAAAATTTCAAGTATGGAGATGTACACAGCATAATTATATAATGGACTGCTATTCTGGGGAACTGTGATGTTAGTATGATTACATCGCTTGAGCGAGACGACGTGAAGAAATTTGAATCGCCTGAGCGCAATTTTTGATACGAGAAAAGGATGTTATTTGCTATCAGAATTTGATCCAAAATACTGATAGTACTACACAAGCGCTTGATTTTACACATGCAATCACCCCTGCAACTTGCGATCCAACCGATTCTGAGCGCATTTGGCTTTCACTTAGTCATTAGACTCACATGCACTGTTAATGGAAGCTTTCAATGCATTCTCACAGTAAGCTTTCCAAGGGTCATATCAACCGCATATAACTTGCGTTCAACACGCTTGATGTATTCGGCAAAATGCACCGTTTATTCAACGTAACGCGTTTGAGTGCTCACTGAGTCAACTGCTAGAGTGGTTCGCAGAATTTCAATCTCATGACGGAATAGTTCTTCAGCTATTGCCGTGTTGAGAGCGTACCAAGAAGGGTGCTGGTCACGGCCTCTCCTGTTTGCGTGGTTGAGACGCTCCGATGCATGCAGAATCGCTCTAGCGAATATTGTGAGCGTATCGGTCGATTAACCACAGGTGCTGATCGATGTGTGCTAGCAAGTTCTCTTGCCTGTCAGGCACAGTTCCGCCTCCTTTCGGCGTACGTCACACAATTTTCTGATTTTAGAGATTCATCAGACACTCCCAGTGTCACTTGTACATCAGTGACACAGATTTCTGCACGAAAAGTAACAATTTTGGAGCCTCCTCCAGAAAATTTATGAATTATGAAACCACTCATAATACACAAATACAATACTTTTACAATATCCCGTATCGCGAATGTGATTTTTTGGCTTCGGTAGAAAACAAGTGTGCAATCAAACTCCACTTAAATCAATTGATTAGAACTGATTTTTATAGCGGAAATGCATGAAGGTGCTATTGCTTAAAAAAGGTTACAATTACGGAACGGCTTCATTCGGCATTTGAAAAATGCAATTATGGCCTAAGCGGTCACTTGTCTTCTTCAAGATGCTGTACCAACATTTGCCTACTAATAGAAAATATTAATAGGAACGAAAAGATTCTTTGAAGATGTGTGTGGGCGATAGTAAGGTATTTTTTCATTCCAGAAAATAAGAAAAGCCGAATTACGTACTGAAAAGCTATTGATTTCTACCCGAGGTGATCCTAGGAAAATATAGAAATTGTCTGAGTGCCCTGAATGGATTCAAAAGATTATAAATTTTTATTGATCGCGATTAACAAGGCTGAAGGCAGCAAGAAGCGAAGAGGTAGATTCATTCCGAGAAACTTACAATCTTCAGTTTGTCGAATTTCGTTTTTCGCAGTGTGCCGAAATTAAAACTACGTGTATATTATGGCGCTGAACACAGAAATTTACAAGAGATAGAGTTAGGAAGACACGATCAGAAGCCCGCGCGAGCTAATGTATGGCTAACAAGAGATTATTAGCGGCATTTATGATATCACTCACTTTTTTTACCGTTTCTGAAGGAGTATTTAAAGAGAGGATCATGTTCGTGGTGTGTTCATAGCATTTGCAGCATCCGAAAGCATGGTGAGAAAGAGTTTAGTCAAGCACCAGACTAATGTCTGCTCCATGAGAAACATCATTAGCATTCTGATTCGGTGAAAAACGGTATACATACTTGTTTTTCACATGCCCGAGGACTGCATAGCGTAGAAGTGATTGTGCCACAATATTGGATTTACTCGGAAACAGATGTACACAGGTAGTTTGGCAGACACTGTTGCATGATCTCATAACGCTTGGGCGCTAATTTCTTTTCAGTTTAGATTCACAATTACTATGGATCCCAATGCATCAACAATAGAAAAGAATGATGATTGCATAAAATGAATTGGCATGTATGTCTGTAAACACTTGATCTTAGAATATTTTCACCTGCCTTTCGGCCCTCTACTCGCTAGACTTTCTATTTCTCCATTGATTATTTCGCGGGTTTCGGGTCCCTCCAGAAGTTTATTATTCTTGCCTGCTGTTAGAGAAACGTGCCAATACAGGCTCGCATCTGGTACGATTCAGCTGAATTGTAAATTAAGCCGTTATTTCAGCCAATGGCAACACTGCGTTCAGAAAAATCTTTCCGACGAACCGCATAATCGATGTTTTTGAACATATGTCATAGGCCCAAAAGAATTCGTATTTCATTAACAAGTCGCTTCCTTCTTTAAAACATATCGCAAATAAATGTTGGATAAACAGTTGTGTAGAATCTCGGACAAGTTAGCCAACCACCTTATAGCCATACGACCTGAAGGTTTTTCTATATAGCAATACTCTCGATTATTCATTTGCATGGCGCTGATAAGGAAGTGTATTCGCACTAATGAAGATTCGACGCAGATAGATCCGAGAAGATCGTATAAAGCATGATCGTTTGATTTTCTCAGGTACATTAGAACCATCAAAGGGTCATCGCGGAAGATATGAACTTCTTATTGAACTGCCAAATTTCGATTATGCACGAAAATTGATACACTATATTCCGTGTCGATCTACAAAGTTCAGCAAAACGATGGGAAGAATGAATACACAAAGTGGTACCTGTGATGAAAGTACCGATGGTAAAATTTCTCGAATGTTCGAAAGGTTTACCAATTCCAGAAAGATGCCCAAACTCATGTGTCGGCCCGTTCCAGAGAACCTCCCTTATGTCCGGTAAGTACGTGAATACCAAGTGATCGAACTCAGATGTCGGTGCTCTCGAGAAACCTCCCAAATGTTTGGTAGTTCTCGATGGTTCAGAGGGTAGCGCGAATGGGAATAAGTCGCAGTAACAAGGACCTCCCGGACGTTCGATAGGTTCTGTTGCTACGTGTCGCATGTGTCGCACTGAGTTGTAATGCGTCGGCGACTACCATGCTGGTTGAAGCGGGTGGTTATGTGACTTATCCTATTCGAAAGTACGTCGGATGTCTTTTATTGAACTAGAATGGCTCGGGGAGCGGTGCATAACGGAAAGTGCAATAAAACATCATTGCAGTAAAAATGCCTGTGCACTAAAAATACTTCTGCACTAGTTCTAAATTGGGAATAGGACTCGCCAGCAAGGCATGTCTAGTGTATTACATAACACACTGCTTATTTAAATCTGCCTTCAGGTTCCCTTCAAAGAGTGCACTTTAATGCATATGTATAAGCGTATATATATCCCTGATCAACTTGATATTGTAGTCCTAAACTTTTGCAGCGAGTAATTGTACCAAAAAACTCAAAATCAGAGCGAGCCACGGTAGAACCTCTGCAGTACGACCGTAAATTTTCTGCAATCAAAGTAAGCTGTCACCTAGCACGTAGCGTGCATAAAGACATGTCTTGCAGTCCATAATTTTTCCTACGGTATATAAAAATCCTCGTCAGGGTGAAATTTTTTCTTCCGGAGCTGTTGATTCAAGATATGGAAAGTGTACTAGCTTTCTCGGAGTTGAATTGCATGCTCAGTTCAGCAGTTGTAGTGAAATAAGTGGGAACTTCTGTATTCAAGTCAGATTTGTACAACACCAAACTGTAGTACGAATGTAAAGAGCGTCAAAAATACCACAAGCAAGCTCTATAGTCTACATTTCGGTGCATTTTCACTATGTATAGGGCAGACAATATCAACAGTACTCGATCAAATCAAAACAAATATCTGAATTTAAATACTTCAATTAGGTCAGTGGCTCACCCAGTTTGAGTATAATTTACCATTTTACGCGTGATTGTGACTGGAGGGGATATCTCTCATCTTCATTTTCACATGCTGTCCCAATTTTGGCTAGCCAGCTGCTCTAGTATCACAATTATTTTTTTAGTTGGCAAGAGACACTCAACGTACGCACTCATTTATGGAATTAACGGAAAGAAGAGTCTAGGAGAACCTGGCACTTTCGAGAAGTATACAGAACTAAGTAGAGATACATAGATTTATGCAGAAGTATATGAAGTAAGTAGGAGTATCTACAGCGATGTAGAGGATGGTTACGAATTACTTGGATTAAGTTCAGCTTACCGGAACCAATTTTTAAGGAATAGAAATACAAGAGAGAGAGAGAAAAAAAAATCAAAGGTGAGGAACTTTGAAGGGAATGCATAAAGCGAAATGGAGTAGAAGGGAAGAGTGTTATTCACTTTCCTGCCATGTGCCATTACCGCGAGGCCAATCTTTCGAACTCACCTTGTCTTTGCTCGAACCTTGGCGCCACTCTGTGATCTGCGTTCAGATTGATTTTCGGTATGACTTAAAAAAGGCACATACTGTTCTCCTACGCCATAGTAGTCAAATAGGCTCAGATAGATGGAAATCTATTATGAAAGAGAACAGAAGCGGTTTCGGAGGCAAATAACTCCAATATATCTTCTTCCGATGAGGAAATAAACTGTGTTCATTCGAAAACAATGCATATTCTTTGCTAAATTCACCTATGAAAAGACTATAAGAAACTCGTGCCAAAGATCGTATAGTGTGTTGATCATCTTAGAAAGCTTTATTCATTTTGTAAATGATAAAATTGGTTGATGAAGAGGCTCGATGATCTTTTTTTGATCAGGAGAATAACGCTCATCCGGGATGCACTTGAAAATCTTTTCCTAATTCTTTTCATTATCTGATATTTAGGAAAGGCCGGCTATACCTGCAATATGGATCATTGAAAACTGAAAATTGGAAATTTATTGAATACACAAAAAGCTTGAAGTGCTGCTACGTAATTCGTAATGATTTACATGTTCAGCAGTCTGGATTGGTCCATCTTGCTGACAAATATACATGGAGAATTGAGAATTAGAGCAGATAAACACGCCCAGTTGATTGCTTGAACGGAGCAGTACTTCACGAAACAGAAGCACCCTGGACTGTGAGTGATCCGCCACAAACAATAGGGTCTCTTTAACTCACTCCTAAGATTTCCTTGACCTAGCATAGCTAGCATCAAACTACCATGTACTTCCTTGCCAGATAAGCGTTTCGTTACTGGTATCAAGAGCCGTGTCATGAGCAAAACATTTTCTCAATCTGGCTTCTAGATTGATCTCTCTAAGGATTGATCCACCACACCTTCGACGTATGAAGAGACAATCAACTCCACTCTATGGGACAATTGTTCTTGTACCAAAGCCGTGCCTACAAGAAGAATACAATTACTGGTAACTTACAGGAGGGTCTTTATTTTGTTTTGAAAATCGCCGTATGACATGGAACTTCAAACAATGCTGTAGATATTATAATTTCATGTGGAATACTAATGCATAACATGGAGAAGATTCTAAATGAAAATTAGTAATCATAATTCAGGCTACGATATTATGGAGGGATATTTGAATGAGACAAAAGCGAATTCAGCTATGATGCGAGATAAATTCTGGCCTGCATAGAACTATGAAAAGATATCTGGATTCTAGATGAAACCGGTTGATTTCAACCAGGCTATCATTATATCTGATTAGCATTGTTGCTTTCTTTTACCGAACGCACTTGAATACCGTTTTGTAGCCTGATAAACTCCTATGTTCATAGAAATTTTATCTCATTACTCCATAAACTTGATATTTTTATTCATAACCGTTAACTGCCAGTGTTCAATACTTGACGTACAAAGGTGGGTGAAATTCTAGACGTAGACTATTAGGAATGCTTTTGTAGCTTGTTTTCTAATAAATGATCTAATGAGAATATTTATCAATACTATTTGTGCACGAAAAATTGAGGAAAAAGATCATAGAAGAACGATGTGACTATCTAATGTCTTTGAGCCGCTTGCATTATTTTCGAATCAAAACAATCCGCTACGCTGGAAACTATTTTAAGTAGTTGATGTAATCGGTGTATCACCTTGCTAGATTCGAGGTAAGGTGTTCTATTCGATACTAAATCAATTTCGTTCTAAGCCCCTTAAACGCTGTTGGCGGTGAAGGTTGCCTGAAAATAGATGGTATATGATTGAACATCTCTAATTCGGACGACATTGAGCCAGTTACATGATTTGAATGTTCTTCCGATTAATTGTGAACGCGCGATGATGTGATTGACTGTACAGCTCTGTCCGGAAATAATTGGCCTCTTCCAGAAATCTTTTCGGAATAAGGCAGACTCTCTTCGATATCTGTCGACATTTGTTCTTTCAGATCAGCAGGTAATATCCATCGTAGCAACATTACGCTAGGCATTGCTTCACTTTGCACAATGTGGCAATAGCACAGGAAAATTTGGCCAATTTTTCGGTCCGATACCGTCATCGTCTCGAAGAAACCGAAACAGTCCCTACGATTTCAACCTGCCCATGGGCACCCGAAAAGTGTACAAGGAACTTGATGCGACCGGAAGATTGGCGTTGTATCAAGAATTACTGCGTTTATCAAGCAACAACAAATTGCGGAAAGGAGCATTCCCGCAAGTTTCCCATCTGTTCGAAGTTTCCCGGTCTACTGTTAAGCTTATCTGGCGTAAAAGACTGAATTGTGCAACCCAGGCAGAAACTGTCTCGGCTATTCGCAGCAACAAGCGGAACAATTGTGGTAAAAAGGCTTGGGTTGACAAAAGAATAAGATCTGCCGTGATGAGTCCCATTATCTCGAAAGACATCTACAGTTACCGTTATCCAGAAGTCCACTTTATTTGATGCTCTACAGCTAGGAACATTGAATAGTCGGAACAGCTAATTGAAACCAGCATTGTCTGACAAATAGAAGATTGATCGTTCGAAATGGTGCTTCTCTGATGTCGATGATAGAACCTTAGAGTTCAATGGGATGAGAAACATTGCCCATGTCGATGAAAAATGGTTCATTCTCACGACGGCCAAGAAACATTACTACATTGCAGGTGATGAAAAGATACCAAAATGATCTGTAAGGAGAAAAGATACATTTCGAAAGTAATGTTTCTTTCTGCGATTGCAAGACCTGTGTACGACAAAGATGATGAATGTGTATTCGATGGCAAGATTGGCCTGTGGACATTTATTGAAAAATTTGCTGCCAAGGGAACATCCAAAAACCGCCCGAAAGGTAGTTTGGAACTGCATCATGTGAACATTGATAAGAAAGCCTACAAAAATTTTTATTGGAGAACGTGATACCTAGCATCTTTCAAAAGTGGCGAGGAAGGCGACTTTGGACCGTGCTAATTCAAGAAGATAATGCATCTGCTCATATTTCACCGGAAGACAAAGATTTTATAGCAGCCGGTAACAAGGGAGGACCGCAAGTGAAGCTGATTTGCCAGCCGGCTAACTCTACAGACTTCAACGTCAACGATTTGGAATTTTTTAGAGCGATATAATCTGTACAAGATGAATTCGTTCCAAAACCTATTAATGAACTTGTGAAAGAAGTTACAGATGCCTACAAAACATAGAATCCGAGGGGGATTGAGAACACTTTCTTATCACTCTTGAAATGTATGTAAAGTTCAATGATGGTTAATGGTGGCAACCATTGCAAGCAACCGCATCTACGAAAACAGAATCATTAACGCCTAGGTAATGCTATAACTAAGGTGCCTTGTAACAAAGTTGCTTTTAATCTTGCTAATAATCTAGTGAACGAAGGCTAGTTGGTAGCTAGTAGTTTCCTATGTTGAATGAATATTGCTCAGCTGAAGAAGATCATTTATTTCCAGACACAAAGTTTGTGTAAGGGGTCAATTATTACCGGACAGAGGGAGTAACATGTTATTGCTAGTGCAACTAACTGATATCATTGTTTTCATTAGTGCTGAAATTACAGGTATCGAATTCTTTCTGTTCGACACAATTAACGAAACAATGTTTAATTATTGTGATTCAGACAAGATTACGAAATGCAGCACCGAATATCAATGTTCTGGGACCCAATTCATCAGCCTTAATGTTCGATATATGTGCAGTGAATTTATCGGGAGCGAGGATTCAAAGAACACATTTTGGTTTACTTTATGTGCTTCTAACACTGTTGGTATTGAAGATGCTTTGAAACAATCCTTAATATCACGTTTCTCTGGGCTTACTAGCATTTGTGCGTCCTTGCTCGTTTAGCTGGAACAACATGTACAGAATGCTGGTGCTTAGGCGCCTGCTGCGCTTGATACAGTTGAGTTGTGACTTTTTTTGAACATGGTGGGTGTTCTTTCTATTTGCGATAGCATCAAGAAAAATCAAGTCCATCAGACCTATTCGATAAGGAATGTTCCCTATCTATTGCGTATTGGACAACTGAGCGCTTTTTGTTTTCTTTGTTTTCAGCTGTTATGCGAACTCATATAACATTGCTGGGGAGAATCCAATAGGTAGGTGATGTTAAAAATCTGTACTCAGCCGACCTCAAGGTTTACTTTCGCGTTGTAATTATATTATTGTGAAATTCTTGCATTGGCTTCCGCAGTAATCATTTGGTGTAGCATCTATCCTATGTGCAACCATGCTCCACTCGACTGTGCAACCTGAATTGAATAAATTTTTAAATGGTTACCAAACCCCATCTAAAGACACTTTTTTCACCTTATCGCCTTTTGATTCCGTTTCGTGTTTACATTTAAGTAGTTTCTCTTCTTTCTAATCGATTCCTTCATTAATTTCCATATATTTAGTAATGGGTTTCTTCCGTTTCATACAAGTGTATCAATATCCAGAAACAATCTAATATATTCGAAATTTCCTCCTTTTTTGGAGATTTTCGGAATTTCTTTTCGACAAGATTTCAACCTGTCGCAATTGTACTATTAAAGTCATGTGAGTTCTGCTCACTCTGATGGACCCCAGAAGGCCCTTCTGGCGAGGAGCTTGGACCTTCTTCGAGCAGTATGCCACTGTGCCAGCAAGTTCATTTCGTCAGCAATGCTAATACTACCAGACAGCGAATTTTCATTGTAATGTTCTATTATACCTGTCTAGCTCCAAATCAATGTTCTTGGCTACCGATTTTTATTCACCAGTATAATTGCCTGAGCTAGTTTATTTTGTGTTCCCGCAGAAGCGGGCTTACAGATGATTTATCTAAGATTTCCTCTCCTTACCAAGATAGCTGTTGGCTCTGCCCATAAGAGCTTTATGAGAACAATAATCAACTCAGATTAAGAAATCTTTTCAATAATCTGGGAGTGAGGCAAATTATATTAGAAACCGCCAGCAGAATTGTGCGTCTTCCAAGTACCAATGACTGACAGAATCCTATTGAACCATAAAATTATGCTGGACTTAAATTGATATATGGACGTATTCATAGACTAATGTGAAACATTGTAGACTATGGTACCAACTTTTCGGTTGCACAATTCGTGGAAGATGAAATTTCTGAAGATTTGTCGAATGCTCAAATATTCTGCATAGTATTTGTTAGCGTAAGATTCTCTAACATTCCAACTCATAGCCGAAAAATTGCTTTACGAGTGAGTTCTGCTAAACCGCACTCATCCAGGACGGAATAGTCACGAAAAAATTCTTTGTGACTCTCTCAACTTCTCAGAGACCATAGAACACGACTATGTTTCATCATAATGGACTATCAAAAACTGTATACAGAAAATTCTAGTTTGGGTAATGAAGGAATATGTGCAGTTTCGGTTGAATCCAAAACAAATACTTCCGCTGATTGTCTTCAACTGTATTCTCAAACTCCCGTAAGGTGGTATTATTGAAATTGTTCTAGTCCAGGCGCCAGAAATTTCTATCCATTGAATCGGTTAGACGGTAAGTGGGGGTCACTGCAGCAAAGCAAAGCCACAAACTTGACAGACATATCCCCATTGTATCTCAAACACAGGAATGAATCTTTTGGTCTATCGAGAAGTATGAGACAATAGGTAAGCCCATTCAAACATAATTACTACAATAGTTCCAGGACTGCAATTATTCAAGCTGTAAGTTAAAAATGCCTGTAATGAACCACTTCTATCCGAAGACAATGAAGAAGATGTAACGCAAACTATGAATCATCTGTAACTAAAGGAAGCAGAATTGAACTTTTCTTGACTTCAGATAACGCCTACAACCCTGAAACTGTCTCCAATTTCAACGAAGATACTAAACCGCATTTTATCAATTATGATGATGGTGACTTTGAAGAATTCGATTTGAGCATAGAGAAGTGCTTCCAAACTCTTGGGAATTCTCCAATTAAAAATGCCGCAAAGGTTGTGAAAATAATGTAAAAAGTAACAGTTCCGCTGCTGCAGTCAATACTGTCATCGTAGAGATCATCTGAAGTTGAAATTAAAAGGCTCTCGCAGCGAGAATCGTATGAAGCCGTAAGTGAATCGGGGATACATAAAAGCGCTAACATACAAATGTCACGAGGTCAAATCATTATTACGTCAGACCATCATGGAAACAGAATGTAGAAAACGTGACTAATGATACAATAAAGCAAGAACCCTGAAATACTCGGTATTTAGTGCAGCCATATTTAGTATTCCCTGAAATTGGATGTATTCTCTCTACTTCGCATGAAAGGATTAAGTTCGGGCGGAAAAAACTGATTGGTCATCCGAAACTGGAATTTAATTAATCGAAATTGATTTGAGGGAGAAATTCAGCAAGCGTGCTTACAGATGTCTGAAAGGAAGCAATGTTATCCCAAGTGGAGCTAAAGCGTTTTGATTTTAAGTTGAACTGGAGTTCGTGGACCATATTCAACGTGAATGAACCTTGCAGTGACTTAGAAGGAATATTAGAATATACAGCGAGGCCAAAATTAAATGAGAATTTGGGACTTCAGTTTTCACGCCTCCTTAGTGGATTGCTAAAAGTTATTACCAGATGACAGCTAAGGAGGACAGAATGAAAGCTCATGCATCATTCTCTTCTCAATCTTGTACTCCACTTTCATTGTTTTGGAGGCTTTATCCTAATTTGTCCAAAAGGGAACGATTGGATAGCCATTTGCTCCAAATTAGGCAACCTGAGTGTTCGTTGTAGGAGTCTGACTGTCGTTCTCGGACATTCTACAAGTCAGCTCAAGATTACTTCGTGAAGCGAACCCGAAACCGAAATTCGTTCTCAGTTATCTAGTAAATCACTAGAAATCGCTCTGCCGAAAGCCGAAACTTTCGTGGACTTCCATGGTTGACTTGCACGCTTGCAGGGACTTCTACCACTACTCATAGCTGTTGCGTGTATATTTACTATTGAGGATTGTATTACACTGTAGTGCCTCAAGCACTTGCAGTTCTGCATAGTTTTGTGGGAATCATCCTAGAGATATGACAATGATTTGAACTTCAAACTCTAGTCCTTTGACATTAGCAAAGAATTTAGCCAACGAGACCACCCAGTAGATCGATCACTATCATCAAGCATTTTTTCAACCTTTCAAACCAAAGATGAAAAACTGATCATATGATTCATATGACTATAAGTTAAATCCCATTATGGGCAGTGAACAACATGGTTATTGGTAGCAAACATTCTAGCCTTACCACACTACCAATATTAAATGGAACAAGATGCCCCAAACTCATCCTCTTTCTTCTGGTAAGACCACGGTATACAGGCAGGCGTCATGAAGGCACTTTTTGCCGACACTCTCGCTGCAGATACGATTCGTATTTGGAGCTATTGAAGAAGAATTGAAATCTTGCTCTGTCGCAGCCTTGTCATGGCTACAGTCCAGTTTTATTATACATTTCTAACGCAGACCACTCACATCTTCCGCGATCGGATCCCTATTACAAATACTGTGCAGTCCGAAACAGAATAGTTGAATTTTTGTGAACATTTATCCTAGCCTATAACGCTTAGGTGTACTGCGTTTTATTAACGTATGTCCCCGGTGTTTGTGCATACTCCCAGCTTTGACTCACCCCGCTTTTTGTTAGGGTAAAGTTGATGGGCTTATAACGGGAAACCACTGTATTTATTTAACTCATTGGATGCCACTACTAGTGCTGTATTCAAAAAACTAGTCGCTTCATTGTAAGGTACCGCAAAATTAACAGTAGTAAAGCAGTCATTACGTCGCAGCTGTAGTAGAAACATATAACATTTTCTCTCTACAACTTTATATTAAAGACGTCAAAATGTAGCTGTGATGAAGACATTTCTGAATTTTCTTTCTTCACAAAACAATCCTTAACGGCCTCATATGAAGCAAAACTGTATTTTCGTGTAAGTTGCGCCGTCTGAGGATTCTGCAGCAACGACAGTTCTGGACAGAAATCTGAATGTAACTGCAATGGAACATTGCGGAACTTGATTTCACTGATTATATTGTTGGTTTTCTCAGCAGCATGATTGGGCAGACGTCAAATTGTAGCTACCATGGAAAATTCCTGAATATCTTTCTTCCCAGAACAATACTTAACAACCTCATATTAAGCCAAACTGTATTTTCATTCTAGTCGCATTAGAGGATACTTGATTATGTGTCTGTTGGAATATTTTTGAATTTCTCTTCACAGAAATATTGATCCGTTGTAAGTAGCCAATATGTCCTCTCAAAACAATCATGACCAATGCATGCCCATAATTGCAGAGTTACCTATACCCCGATTTTGAGAATATTGCACCGGTACCTTATACCGTGAGATTAGTGTGGCGATGTTGCCGGCTATTGGCAACACTGTGTACGAGGGTTCTCGGGTGGTAGTACGAGTATTTTGTGAAGCAGTAAAAAGGTAAAAATAGGTAAATGATGTGTAGCACTGGATTTCTAATGCGGACGAAGCTACCGTAACTACGCCAAGTCTGAAAGTCGGTCGATTTTCCTGGAAGTTTCAACAGAATCCTTGTTTTCTGCTTTGTCCTTCGAAAACTGAGCGTAACAGAGAAAGTTGCCCTGTTCGTAGGTCAACTGTGCCGTGTAACGGAGATAGAGTGTCCCTCTTCGCGCAGCAAGAAATACATATCTAACGTCTAAGCAGGACACTTGAACTTGAATTTTACAAATATTTTCGCAGATTCTGTTACTGTAATACTGAGCAGGGTTCTGAGTAGTAGGCAATATCAGCACACTAATTTCACGGTATAAGGTACATTTCTGTCTATGGGATTGAACAATAAATTACACGCTGGGGAGAGAAGAGATCCAAGCAAGGCTTATTGCAAAATGCGCTTACCAACAAGTCATCTGTAAAATTGCCTCAACAATACTCGACATCAATTTACCATGAGATTCAATTAGATCATTGCCTTGCTGTAGTACGCAGTGGACGCAAGGCCCATTCTTTTGCTGTGCAGAGGTACAGCACATAGCTCACAAACGATGTAAGGACCAATTGCCGACATTTGTTCATTACCGTGTCTTTGTCGCTCGGTTGCATACCGTATGTGAATCATCGTATAAATGCTGACCTTACCTTCACTGATAATAATGCAAATTTTCTTTGCATATCATTATTGGACAGACGTGAAATGTAGCTATGATGGAGACATTTCCGAATATTCCCTCATCATAGGCCAATGATTAACGTCCTCATATCAAACCAAACTGTATTTACGTGTTAGTTGCATCATTCGAGGATACGGCCACAACGACAGTTCTGAACAGAAACCTGATTGAAGCTGCCTTGCAACATTGCTGAACTTCTCTTCACAGTGAATAATGCAAATTTTCTCTGCACAGCAAAAATAAACAGCCGCAGAAGTGTAGCTATGATTAAACATCTGATGTGAAGCCAAACTATATTTTCGTGCCAGTTGCCCCGTAAGGGAATCTGCCACAACTACAGTTCTAATCGAAATTTTGATTCTATCGCCGAGGCACCATTGTCGAATTTCTCTTCAGAGAAAAATAGATCAGACATTATGTTGCCAATTCCCGCTCGGAACAATCAGTAATGGTTTGTGTGAGCTCAAACTGTACTTAAACACTAGCCTCTCCATTTCACAGTGATGTCACAACAATCCGCTTTCGAACTCGTCATTCAAACTGCTCATCTTCCTGACATCCGAAATGGCTCCTGCTGTTCCGCACGTTTTGATAAGCACCCAGAATGAGAACGTTGATCGATGCCGTAAAGTCATAGAGCAACCGTTCTTGTCCATACCACAAACCCGCCTAAGCCCGCACACTGATCTGCACGAAACAATAATTGAAGAGTCGGAATTCAACGTTGAGAATATCTGCCCTGAACCATCAAATTTGTCAACGTCGAGCAAGGTTAAGATTGGGATTTCTGGTGGTGGCCCACGTGCTATGAATCACATCATCTCTCTGGTGGCTCTACTATGTATTCATGAGAACAAGCTTAACGAGCTGCGCCACGACGGCATTGATTTTTCAATTGAAGTAACTGCCTTCGAAAAGCAGCCCGAGAAGCGTGGTACCGGAGGCAACGCTTTTCAATATGAATGTGATGCTACGCTCAATACCAGCATCCCGGGACAGATGAACAT
>JAAUYH010123888.1_pt1 | contig 19388 bp, 18 predicted proteins | sample 7278061 | NCBI WGS metagenome assembly JAAUYH01 (sample SAMN14350203, study PRJNA611818) | marine sediment metagenome | isolation source: surface marine sediment (0.6m) | place: French Polynesia: Moorea | collected 2018-08 | reverse complement strand
GTTACCTGCTATACGTCCTGCCCTAGTTACCTTAGCTATTTTTGTGTTTATTGCTGCTTGGAGCGATTTTCTTTGGCCATTAATTGTACTCGATCGCCCAGAATATTACACTCTACCTTTAGGAGTAGCTACCTTGGCGGGTACTTTTTCTCTAGATTGGCGATTAATTGCTGCTGGTTCAGTAATTTCGATCGCGCCAATTATACTTTTGTTTATGTTTGTCCAAAGATACATTATTCCTACTGATGTTGGTAGTGGTGTTAAAGGATAGCTTTAAACAAAATTAGGGAACAATACTAGTATCATCTCTCTCATATCTCTAGACCAACGATGATACCAAAAAAATTGAGCAGTAAGTTTTTTTTAACTATTATTCTAGGTGTAGTGTCAACCGCCTTAATTATTACAATCGGATTAAATGTTAAATCCCAGCAGTTGTCAACAGCAAGCAATCGCAATATAGCCAAATCAAGTATTACCAAAAAACACAATTTATTATCTTCAATTAAAACATTAATACCAGAGAAAAATTCTCATCTGAAGGATAATCGTACTACTTATTTATTGGCATTAGATTTACTCAAGCAGAATAGAGGAAAACAGGCACTAAAGCAACTACAAAATTTGGAGCAAGAATATCCTCTACTTGCTCCTTATATCCTGCTTAAAAGAGGACAAGCTTATGAGTTAGAGGAAAATTTTACTCAAGCTAGAGAAACTTGGCAGAAATTAATTACCAAATACCCAACTTCTCCAGCCATAGTAGAAGCTTTATATTTGTTAGGGAGGGATAATCCTAGCTATTGGGAGCAGGCTATTACTCAATTTCCTCATCATCCCCGCACTCACCATATAGTTCGTCAACTACTAGCCCAAAATCCCAATCAACCTCGACTGATGCTAGTGTTAGCTAAATATACACCAGAAGCAAAAGATGTAGAAGAGATTAGGGGGCGTTTGGTCAAAGAATATAGCAACCAGCTAAGTACAGCAGATTGGGAAGCGATCGCCGATGGCTATTGGTTAAAATGGGACTATGGTAAAGCAGGACAAGCCTATACCAAAGCACCCCGTACACCTCGTAATCTCTACCGTGCAGCTAGAGGTTTACACTTGGGTAACGACAAAACTAGAGCCAAACAATATTATCTTCAACTATTACGGGCATTTCCCCAAGCAGAAGAAACAGGATTAGGCTTACGTCGTTTAGCTACTATAGTTAATAAACGAGAAGCCCTAAACTATCTAGATCTCGTTATTCGTCAAATTCCTCAAGAAGCACCCCAAGCTTTAGTTCAGAAAGCAAACGTTCTGGAATCTCTAAAAAGCCCAGTCTCCGCAGCCCAAGCCCGTCAATCCCTCTTAACTGACTATGCTTCTTCTGAGGCAGCAGCCCAATACCGTTGGCGTATGGCACAAAAAAAAGTCAAGGCTAAAAACTTTAGGGAAGCTTGGCAATGGGCGCAACCAATTGCTGTTAATAACCCTGATAGTTCTCTAGCCCCAAAAGCTGGTTTCTGGGTAGGGAAATGGGCGCAAAAATTAGGTCATACCGAAGAAGCGCAAATGGCTTTTAAATCTGTCTTGACTAGTTATCCTCAATCTTATTATGCTTGGCGATCGGCAGTAGCTTTAGGTTTGGATGTAGGAAAGTTTACTACAGTGCGTCAGCAACTTCCCCAAATATCCTTGGCTAATAATCGTTTTCTACCCCCCGCAGGTTCAAAAATTTTTCAAGAACTATATCAACTAGGTTTAGAAGAAGAAGCCTGGACACAATTTCAGGCAGAAATTGGTAAAAAACAAAATCTCACAGTGTCCGAAGAGTTTACTCTAGGTTTGATGCAATTGCATCAGGGTAAAAATTTACGAGGTATCAATCAAATTTGGTCTCTTAAAAAAAGGAATAATCCTCAAGATAGGGAACAATGGCTAGTATTACGGCAAACTGCTCAATATTGGCAAGCTTTGTTTCCCATTCCCTTTGCTGAAAGCATTATCCAATGGTCAGACTACCGACAAATCAACCCTTTACTCGTAACTAGTTTAATTCGTCAAGAATCCCGTTTTGAACCAGAAATAAAGTCTTCTGCGGGAGCGTTAGGTTTAATGCAGGTTATGCCTGGAACTGGACAATGGATAGCTCAAAAAACAAAACAGCCCAACTATTCTTTAACTAATCCAGAAGATAATATCAATTTTGGTACTTTTTATTTGGACTATACTCACAGCAGATATAACAATAACTCGATGTTAGCTGTAGCTAGTTACAATGCTGGTCCTAATAATGTCGCTAAGTGGATTTCTAGATATGGTTTGAGCGATCCTGATTTCTTTGTCGAACAAATCCCTTTTCGGGAAACTAAAGGTTATGTAGAATCGGTATTTGAAAATTACTGGAACTATATGCTTATTTATAATCCTGATACAGCTAAGTTATTTGAGCAGCTAAGTTAGATTAAGTAGCCCAAAAGCGATCGATCATCTGATACTTTGGTTATAAAGAATGTACCGGCAACTAATAGACTTAGACCTAAATGTTTCTCAGTTGCCTTCATGTTTTGGATAGCTCCAGTTAAAATGATTTTGATGGCGATCGTCGATTTTAGGAGCGTAATCGCCATAGCGGGGTTTTCCAAAAAAGAGCCAATCTGCAAAATCTAGTAATATTAGCCAGTCTTCCAGTTTCTGCTGATGACCACCGACGCGCCAGTGCAAAGCTTCTCGTTCAGGTATACCCAGCCATTTAAAGACTTCCTGTGCAGCGAGGGAAGTCACCTTGGTTCCATAGGGATTAGCCCAGTAATCCTCGGTCGCATGAGTATTGAGCAAAGCACGAGGGGCAATTAACGCTTTGGCAGTGTGAGCGTCAAATGGAAGCTTATCCTCATGTTCCGCAAATTTATAATAGTTAGGTGTCCACCAATGCGGGAACCTCTTAGCGTGGTGAGCTAGTCGTTGTTCAGTATGACCAGGCTCAAAAAAACGCACGCTGGCTGTACCACCCCCACCTGATGAATTGGGAACTGTCAGTGCAATACGTTCATCAAAAATACCTGCACAAAGGGCTGTTTTTCCTCCTCGTGAATGCCCTGTGACGATCAACTTCCCAGGAGCAACCCAGTCTGTATTTTGGAGAAAGGCATCAAAAACCACGCTAGTTCCCCACGCCCATGCAGCAATGTTCCCCCAGTCGTAGTCGCGGTACAATTTTAGCACTCCATGCTTCCGTGCATCGTGTCGATCGGGTACGAAGTCTTGTCGAAGGAACTTGGCAACAGCATAACCGCGTTTCACTGCCTCTTTATAAACAGCTTCTTCTATTTCCAACCTTTTCTGTTTCTGATATTTTGAAACCCTTTGCGAGTTTGTTATGGGCGAATAATCAAACAGATAATTGCTATTTTTTACAATTAATGGGAATGGTCCTTTACCGACAGGTCGAACTAATCCAACTCTTACATGTATTTCCTTTCCACGTGCTATGAATTTGAGCCTTCCATTGTAACGCATACCTTCCCCCTCAAAAAGCTCATCCATCTTTTCCAGTTGTAGCTCAACTTTGTCCGGACGCGGTGGCATATGACCATACTGATAATGAGCTAGCATAGCTTTCAAGTATTCTCGGTGTTGAAACCAACAAGATTTCGATAGGATTGGTTCACCTTCAATAGTTTTAAACAGATCTGCTAAACCAGACTGTTTTGGCAATTTGTTAACTGATGGGAAATCAAAATCGTCAACCTTAACGCATGTGCTATCATTCAGAGAAAATGTAATATTTTTAACGGGAACGGTAAACTGCAAAAATACGTTTAACCCCAAAAATAACATCAATAATTTGTATCGAAAATTCTGCATTGTCCATTTATTAATAGTTGTTAATTAGAAAATATCTAAATATATCATTTTTAGCTTGATATTCGGCATTACTTACATGATCTTGATAAGAATGTAATTTTTTGCCAAGAAAAAATAATCTTAACTTCAGTAAAAACTTACAAAAGGTATATACTGTTAATCAATAAATATTAACTAGTGGTTAAACTTTTATCTCTTTAACACTGAGTTAGGAGTAAATCTTAGGGAAAATCCAGTTTTCAAACTGAACATAGCAGAAGCATTAGAAAGTGTTTGTAAAATAAACATTAAACTCTTGGTAGATTATTAACGTCTTGTGAGATCGGCTTTTGGGCTTTTAGATCCCCGATTCTAGCTATCCCCTCTGCACCTCCGCTTCCCTGCTTTCCTAACCTTAATCTTTTGTTTACAAACAGTCTCTTAGACCCATTTACACTTCCAGAAAAAAGAGCTACAATAGCAAATCGTGAGTTTTTATATTAGTCATGAACGCAGAAGCTATAATTCGTTCTATAGAAGCAGAACATATCAAAAGTGATTTGCCCACAATATATGTCGGTGACAGTGTAGAAGTTGGTGTTCGCATTAAAGAAGGGAATAAAGAAAGGGTTCAGCCCTACAAAGGTACTGTAATTGCCAAACGCGGTGGCGGTATTAATGAAACCATTACCGTTAGACGTATTTTTCAAGGTATTGGTGTAGAGAGAGTATTTTTACTTCATTCTCCTATCGTTGCTCGTATTAAAATAGAGCGTCGTGGGAAAGTCCGTCGTGCCAAATTATATTATCTGCGCGATCGCGTCGGTAAAGCTACTCGCGTAAAACAGCGTTTTGAGCGTTCTCTTGGCAATAAAAAATAATTAGTTAAACCTTAATTAATCAAAAAGGTACAAGATAAGGTATCATTGAGGTAACAAAGCTTAACAATAAGTTAAGGCTGAAGAATGCGTCCTTAGTTCAGTTGGTAGAACGTCGGTCTCCAAAACCGGATGTCGAGGGTTCAAGTCCTTCAGGGCGCGTAAACCCCACAGATATCTGATATGCATTAGTATAAATCTTGCCTCTATTGAATTCAGTCAGAATTAAAGGGGATAATGAAACAAGAGAAAACTACTATGTGGTTAACTTTGAACTGAATTCTATAATAGGGGAGGGTAAAAACCTTGGCAAAAAAAGAAATAGCACAAGATACTAACAAAGAAAATTTTAATGCATCAGAATTTGTCAACGAGACAAAAGAAGAATTAGCTAAAGTAGTATGGCCATCTCGTCAGCAATTGTTGAGTGAGTCGGCAGCAGTGATCTTAATGGTTATTCTGGTGGCTACGGTGGTTTATTTAGTTGATAACTTCTTCGTTTGGGGGGCAGGGAAGGTATTTTAATGAGTTTTGCTGAAGATATACCAGAAGATAAAGAGCAGAAGAAACAGGAGCGAGGAAAACCTGGTTGGTATGCGGTTCAGGTAGCTTCTGGCTGTGAAAAGCGAGTCAAAACCAACCTAGAACAACGGGTTCATACTTTGGATGTTGCCGATCGAGTTTTGCAGGTGCAAATTCCTCAGATCCCTATAGTAAAAATTCGTAAAGATGGTTCTCGCTACACTAGTGATGAAAAAGTTTTCCCAGGTTACGTCCTCGTCCAAATGATCATGGATGATGAAGCTTGGCAGGTGGTCAAAAATACCCCCAACGTGATTAACTTTGTCGGGGCGGAACAAAAACGCCGTTACGGAAGAGGCAGAGGTCATGTTAAGCCTATGCCCTTAAGTATGACAGAAGTAGAGCGTATCTTTAAGCAAGCAGAAGGACAAGAACCAGTCGTCAAAGTCGATATGGAAGTGGGAGACAAAATTATGGTTCTCTCTGGTCCATTTAAAGATTTTGAAGGGGAAGTGATCGAAGTAAGCCCAGAAAGAAGCAAGCTAAAAGCCTTACTATCTATTTTTGGGCGAGATACACCAGTAGAACTGGAATTTAATCAAATAGAAAAACAAAGCTAGAGATGGCAAAAAAAGTTGTTGCATTAATTAAGTTAGCTCTACCAGCTGGCAAAGCTAATCCTGCTCCTCCTGTGGGTCCGGCATTAGGTCAACATGGGGTTAACATTATGGCATTTTGTAAAGAATACAATGCCAAAACTGCGGATAAAGCAGGACTAGTTATTCCTGTCGAAATTTCGGTTTTTGAAGACCGTAGTTTCACCTTTATTCTCAAAACTCCACCAGCATCAGTACTAATTAAAAAAGCTGCGGGAATTGATAAGGGTGCTAGTGAACCCAATAAGCAAAAAGTAGCGACTATTACTCGCGAACAACTCAAAGAAATCGCTCAAACCAAAATGCCTGACCTTAATGCTAATGACATAGATGCAGCTATGAAAATTGTCGCAGGGACAGCCAAAAACATGGGCGTAGCGATCGCCGATTAAATCTAAACTTAATTAGGGGAGAGGCTGAAGCTTCGTTAATTACCCAAGGAGAAATATAAACATGGCAAAAAAACTTTCTCGTCGAATGCGAGAAGCATTGGCAAAAATAGAAGAAGACAAAAACTATGAGCCAATCGAAGCATTAAAACTACTCAAAGAAACAGCAACGGCTAAATTCAACGAAACTGCTGAAGCTCATATTCGTCTGGGCATAGACCCCAAATATACTGACCAACAACTACGAACAACGGTTAGTCTCCCTAAAGGTACTGGTCAGACTGTGAGAGTAGCAGTTGTTGCCCGTGGTGAAAAAGTTAAAGAAGCCGAAGACGGAGGAGCAGAAATTGCTGGTTCAGAGGAGCTAATTGAAGAAATTCAAAAAGGTATGATGGATTTTGATATCCTCATTGCCACCCCCGATATGATGCCTAAGGTAGCTAAATTAGGTCGTATGCTTGGTCCTAAAGGATTAATGCCCTCCCCTAAAGGAGGCACAGTTACTACCGACCTCGCTGCAGCAATTAGTGAATTTAAAGGTGGTAAACAAGAATTTAGAGCCGATCGCACTGGCATTGTTCATGTTATGTTTGGTAAGGCATCATTTTCTGCAGAAGACCTCTTAGAAAATCTCAAAGCTTTGCAAGAGACAATCGATCGTAATCGTCCTTCTGGGGCTAAAGGTCGCTACTGGCGAAGTGTTTATGTGTCTGCATCTATGGGACCTTCTATTCAAGTCGATATTAGTGCTTTACGTGAATTAAAATTAGATGGAGCAGCTTAAATCTATCTAACCCCAAAAATCTAAAGTAAGTTTAAAAGACTTATACCGAAGACAGCAGGTGCTCAAGTGCTTAATATCCTGCCGAGGTAAGTGTCTATTAATCTGTTTAAATACCTTGAACGTTTCTGACAAGCTGCGTTCAGGTAACAACCAGATCGGACAAGACCTCGGCAAACGCTAGGGGTCTTATATTTTATGCCCGAAATTTCCCGCTAATTAAGGAGGTGAGAATACAAATGGGAAGAACCCGTGCCAATAAAGAAGAAATTGTTCAACAACTCAAGGAATCTTTGAGTGATAGTCAATTAGCTTTTGTTATTGACTACCAAGGTTTGTCAGTAGCCGAAATAACCGATTTGCGTAATCGCTTGCGTCCTAATGGCGGTAGTTGCAAAATCACCAAAAACACCCTAATGCATATTGCCGTTGATGGTGATGATAATTGGCAACCAATGCAAGAATTTCTGCAAAATTCCTCTGCATTTCTGTTTGCTGGTGAAGATGTAAGTGCTGCGGTCAAAGCTTACAAAGAGTTTAAAAAAGCAACCAAAAAAACCGAACTACGGGGCGGTGTTATGGAAGGTCGTGCTTTAACCAAAGAAGAGGTTGAAGCTTTAGGCGACTTACCATCCAAAGAGCAACTTTACGCTCAAATTGCTGGTGCTATCAATGGTGTGGCTACCAAACTTGCGGTAGGAGTTAAAGAAGTTCCTGGTTCTTTGGCAAGAGCTATTAAAGCTATATCCGAACAAGAAGGTGAAGCTGCCTAAATTGTTTTCACAGAATTGGTTAGTGATTGGTTTGAGAAAACTAACAGCTTTTTTGTTCAATTGTTTTTTTGTTATTTACTACTTAAGGAGTTAATTACATGTCTGCTGTAACTGATGAAATTATTGAAAAGTTGAAGTCTCTAACTTTGTTAGAAGCTGCCGATTTAGTTAAGCAAATTGAGGAAACTTTTGGTGTTAGTGCTGCTGCTACGGCTGCCCCAGTTATGATGGCTGGACCTGGTGCTGCTGCTGAACCAGAAGAAGAAAAAACTGAATTCGACGTTGTGCTTGAAGAAGTACCCAAAGACAAGAAAATCGCCGTTCTTAAAGTGGTACGTTCTATCACTGGTTTGGGTCTTAAAGAAGCAAAAGAAATGGTGGAATCTACTCCTAAAGCAATTAAAGAGGGCGTTCCTAAAGATGATGCTGAAGATACCCAGAAAAAACTGGAAGAAGCTGGTGCTAAAGTCAGCGTGAAATAACCAAGAATCGTAATTAAGATATTTTTTGAAAAGTAGGCTATGATAGCCTACTTTTTTATTTATTTTTATTAAGAAGTTCTTTCAAGTAAAAACCCAACAAAAATTATCCCTCTTTTATAATTTAAAAAGTATGTCTTGACCTAAATAAGCGCGATCGCATTAGAAAAAAATTAAATGATGTGATTACCAACAACTGTGGATAGGAAAAAATGGCAGATGGGTCTTTTTAGAGCTAGGACGAGGGTACTAGCTTCCTTAATTGTGATCATAGTTTGTTCCACAGCCATATCTCTAGTAACAATCCGTCAAATCCTCTGGATCAGTTTACAATTTGAGATTGAGCAATCATTAAAACAAGAAATCCAAGAATTTCGGCGTTTGCGGACAGAAAACGATCCCTTAACTGGAAAACCTTTTGGAGACGACATAGCTAAAATTTTTGATATTTTTCTGTTGCGTAACGTTCCCCATGAAGATGAATTTCTGATCGCATTATTAGACGGGAAGTTTTATAAATCAAGTCATACAGCACGGTTAGATTTTTTTGAGACCAATCCAGAGTTGATAAAAATTTGGACCGAGCAAGATCGACCAGCACAGGGAAAAGTAGATAGTTCAGCAGGAACTCTTTACTATTGGGTAGAGCCAATTAAAATTCGAGACAAAATTAAAGGAGTGTTTGTCGTTGCTATCTTGCCAGCTAGGGAGTATGAAGAAGTAAATCGTACTGTTTTAATTGTGGGAATAGTTGAAGGGATTATGGGTTTAATTGCCCTAGTTGCTGCCTTGGCTTGGTTAGGATCGGGACGGATCATCGCTCGTTTGCTCTTACTGACAGAAACAGCTAAATCCATTAGCTCTTCCGATCTTAGTAAAAGGATTCCCGTGCAGGGAAAAGACGAAATTTCTGAACTGACAGTTACTTTGAATGAGATGCTAGCCAGGCTTCAGTCTGCTTTTATCAGCCAACAAAACTTTATCAATGATGCGGGTCACGAATTGCGTACCCCCATTACTATTATTCGGTGCTACTTAGAACAAATTAAGGCTTTCTCTCCAGAAGAACAAGAAGCACTAACAATAATTAAAGATGAGTTGACCCGCATGAACCGACTAGTAGAAGAGTTACTATTGTTGGTCAAAGCCAAACATCCCGATTTTTTGCATCTGGAAATAGTCTCGCTCTCTTCTTTTTCTAAAGAATTATATGGCAAAGCTATTAGTTTAGCGCATCGCAACTGGTGCTTAGAGTCTCAAGGTTCTGGTCGGTTTATGGCTGATCGTCAACGTCTTACTCAAGCAGCACTCAACCTAGTTCAAAATGCTATCCAACATACAACAGAAAACGATGTAATTGCTATCGGTTCTCAGAATAGAGAAGGCTATTTTTATTTTTGGGTGCGAGATACAGGAGAAGGAATCGAGCCAGCAGAGCAAGAACGAATCTTTAAGCGGTTTGCTCGCGGTAAACATAATCGTTATTCTGAAGGTTTCGGTTTGGGATTAGCAATTGTTAGTGCGATCGCCCAAGCTCATAGTGGTTGTGTCAAACTAGATAGTCAGCCAGGTAAGGGGTCTACTTTTACAATTATTATTCCTCTGGAGTCTGGCGAGAGGAGTGAGTACTCATGAAACGAATTCTGATTGCTGAAGATGATAGGCGTATTTCTGCTTTTCTAGCTCAAAAACTACAGGCTAATGGTTATGGGACCACCGTAGTAGAAGATGGTTATCAAGTCTTAAATTTAATTTCCCACCATCAATTTGACCTGCTGATTCTTGATTTAGGCTTACCTGGTAAAGACGGAGAAGAAGTACTAACAGAATTACGGGGTCAAGGACAACAAATACCTATCATTATTCTCTCAGCACGAGACCAAATAAAAGATAAAGTCGCTGGACTAGAAGGTGGTGCTAATGACTATATGACTAAACCTTTCAGTTTTGAAGAATTACTAGCAAGAGTCCGTCTACAATTGCGCTCGCCTCAAGTAGCTCAAGAACCTAAATTAGCAACAGTGGTTCAATTCGGTAATATCACTCTCGATTTACACCAGCGTGCTGTTACCGTAGACGATCGTGAAATTAAGCTATCTAATCAAGAGTTTATTCTGTTGGACACTTTGATGCGTCATCCTAATCAAGTTATGAGTCGAGAAGACCTACTAAATTATGTTTGGGGCTACAGCTACGAGCCTAATTCTAATATTGTCAATGTCTATATTGGCTATCTCCGCAAGAAAGTTGGTAACGACCTGATTGAAACCGTCAGAGGTGTAGGCTACCGACTCCGCAATAAATAAATAAGAAAACTCTCATTATTTTCTTACCGATCTTTCATGATTACAAACTGAGCTAAAGAATATCATAAGAGCAGGTTAAGAAAACACCAAGAGAAAGAGGTGAATCAAATGACTAATACTGGTTTGGGTTTCTTTCAAGATTCTGAAAGCTTTCTTACTGAGTTAAGCGATCTAGAAAGCGAATATGTAAGAGGCGGAGGATGTTGTTATTGTTCATATAGTGGTTCTAAGAGCAAAAGCAAAAGCAAAAGCAAAAGCAAAAGTTACAGTTAATCTTCGTTAATGATTGATTGTAACTTCCGACATTATCAGTTTGCTCATTGTCTATGGGTGAACTGATAGTTTGACCACCTTAATTGGCATCACTCCATGACATTTTGGTTAAGCTCAAAAAATGTATTGGAGTACCTGATTGCTAAGGGTTTATCTAGTCGGTCAGAGGAAGCATTGGTTAAAATCGAGGCAAAAAATGCCAAAAACTTTAACTTGCTCCTGAAATTTACTGATAGTCGCCAAATTCTAGTCAAGCAACAGCCTTATCGTCAGAATCAAAAAACTAGTGGTGCATTTGTGAGGGAATGGCGTATTCAATCATTTTTACAGCAATTCCCAGAACTAAGTTACCTGCGTTCCTGGTTGCCCGAAGTGCTATGTTTTGACCCAGATAATGCCATTATGGTAGTTAACTACCTGGGTGACTATGAGGATTTAAGCGACTTCTACGATCGAGAGAAAATCTTTTCCACCTCAATCCCTACAGCGATCGGTACTATTCTCGGAAAAATTCACTGCCAAACCCTAAAGAATCGAGAATATCAAGAATTCTTTGGCTTCAACTCTAAGAGTAAAGTTGCTGGAGCGGTTTGTTCTCATCGAATTTTAGGCTCTGTACACCGTTGGGCAAGAATTAATCCTGAAGTTTTTGCTCAGGTATCTCAAGACGGTCTTAAATTCTATGCCCTTTATCAACGTTACGATAGTTTAAAAGATGCGCTCGCAGAACTAGCTGCTAATTATGAACCCTGCTGTCTGACTCATAATGATCTCAAGCTAAATAATATCCTGCTGGCGATCGATTGGCAACAAAAGACTGCTCATAGCATCCTGCCATTTAGACTAATTGATTGGGAATTTTCTGATTGGGGAGATCCAGCTTTTGATTTGGGTTCGTTGATTGCCAGTTATCTAAAAATGTGGCTAGATAGCCTTGTCGTTAGTCAATCTATACCCATTGAAGACGCATTAATCTTAGCTGAAACTCCTTTGGAATTACTGCAACCATCTCTAACTGATCTGGCTAGTGCCTATCGGCATAATTTTCCGCAAATATTAGAACTGCGTCCAGATTTTTGGCAGCGAGTCTTGCAATTTTCTGGTCTTAGCTTAATTCAAGCTATTCGTTCAACTCTTCGGTACCAAAAATTCTTTGGCAATACGGGTATCTGTATGCTTCAGGTGGCTAAAACCTTGTTATGTCATCCAGAAGAATCTCTACCTATGGTTTTTGGAATTGAGGAATCAGAACTAGTTAGTACTACTGCACTTCAAAGTTAGAAGTCGGATAAAGGAAAGAAATATGCAAGTATTAGATCATTCTCACAGGCAAATGCCTATTGATACTCCCAAATTTTTAGAGGCAGCACTAACTGATATCGTCAATCAGATTGAGTTTTCCTCCGACTTCTGTATCATTCATCCAGAGTATCAACCCTGGCAACTCCCAGCCGAAACAGTTACTCGCTATCAGCAATTGCCCTCAGATATCCAAAATCAATATCTGAGGATGCGCCTGTGCGATTTTCTCTATGGGATCTATTTTGATGGCTCTCTCAAAACTGCTCTTGCACCTGATGTAGATTCAGTAGATATGCAGCAGCATCTAGAGAACAAAACCTATCTAGAAGTAGATCAAGAATTCTATCAAAGATTGCACACCAGTAACCATGGCAAAGGCTACTTCGATCCTGGTTGGTTGGTGCTAAAGGAAGAGAATGATAATAGTTTGGCGGTTACTAAGAATAGTCTAACTTTGTATATCAAGCGCGATCGCCATTTACAATTAGCAGAACAATCTGCCCGTGTTGGTGACTCAGTTAGAATTATGTTCCCTAGTAATCAAATAGAAAGCGCGTATTACATCGCCATCGGCAATGCTGGCTTTCAGCATCTAGACCAACAGGCAAAAATAGTCTCTGTCTATTTTAATTTAAGCTCTAACGGTGCAGTAGCAGTTATAGACAGTTTGACAAAGGAACTTAACGCGATCGCTCTTTCTTTTAGCTTTAAGCTGCTATACAATCCTGCTGACTACGATTGCTATGACTCAGGCATACTCTATTTTGAGCAAAGGGATTATCCAACTATTTATCCTCTACTTCAGTCTATTTATTTAAAACACCAATCTCACTTCCAACCTGAAGTACCCTTATTTACCAAGGTTTTAGCACCAGGGCTAGCACTAGCAGAAGAACCAAACCAGAAATTTTTTGAGCAAGACAATTTTGGCAGAAATCGTTGTCAAATTGTGACTAATGGTTTGCTAGTGGCTCGCCAAAAAGGCGATGAATCTCCCCAAGGAAGGATAGCAGAGATTAGAGAACAATTCTCTTTGATGGGGATTAAATTGCAGCATTCCTATCTCAATCCTAAATCAGAAGATATCTACACACCTTTAGATTTAGGAACTTCTCCTCAAATAATGTCTTAGCTTTTAGCCGTTAGCTATTTATTATCTACTTATTCATAGCGATCGAGATAAAAATTAAATTCTGACTCCTGACTTCTGACTTCTGACTTCTGACTCCTAAATCCGAACTCCTAATTGATACACAGAATGAAATACCAATGCGTACTCCAATATAGTGAAGAAGACTGTGGTGCTGCTTGTATTGCTACAATAGTTAAATACTACAAGCGCACTTTTGCTCTTAATCGCATTCGAGAAGCGATCGGTACTGGGCAATTAGGAACTAGCCTACTAGGTTTAAGAAGAGGAGCAGAGGCTTTAGGATTCAACGCCCGACAAGTTCGAGCTTCTCCCGAAATCTTTAATAGACTCGATGAACTCTTTCTGCCAGCTATTATTCACTGGAAAGGTCGCCATTGGGTCGTTTTGTATGGACGGCAAGGGAAAAAATACGCGATCGCCGATCCTGCTGTTGGTATCCGCTATCTCAACTATGGAGAATTAACCGCAGGTTGGGCAAATGGGGTTATGTTGCTGCTAGTGCCAGACGAAATCCGCTTTTACGCCCAACCAGAAGACACCGTTGGCAGTTTTGGGCGTTTTGTGGCGCGAGTTTTGCCCTATCGCCATCTTATTACTGAAGCACTACTAGTGAATTTAGTGGTCGGACTCCTTTCTTTAGCTAGTCCTCTGCTGATCCAAATCCTTACTGACGATGTTTTAGTTAGGAGGGATACCCATCTACTGACCACTGTTGCGATTGGGGTAATAGCAGTGCGGGTGTTTAGCGATATCTTGCAAATGATACAGTCTCATTTGATTGCTCACTTCGCAGAACGCTTTCAGTTAGGGCTAATTTTAGAATTTGGTAGGCAAATTCTCCGCTTACCTCTTAACTATTATGAAGCTCGTCGCAGTGGCGAAATTGTCAGTCGCCTCAGAGATATTCGGGAAATTAACCATCTTATTTCCCAAGTTGCGATCAAATTACCGAGCCGATTTTTTATTGCCCTGATTTCTTTGGGCTTAATGTTATTTTATAGCTGGAAACTTACTCTCGCTGCTTTAGTTGTCGCAGCCTTTATGACTCTTTCCACTCTGATTTTTTTACCCACACTTCAACAAAAAACGCGCCAAGTTTTGGTTACTTCTGCTGAAAACCAAGGGGTATTAGTCGAAACTTTTAAAGGCGCACTTACTTTAAAAACTATCAATGCAATCTCTCAAATCTGGGAAGAGTTTCAAACCCGCTTTGGTCGTCTGGCTAACGTTCATCTACAAACAGTTCAAATTGGCATTTTTAACCGTATCTTTTCGCGGTTAGTAGATGGAGTAGGAACTATTGCTATCCTTTGGTTTGGCAGTACCTTAGTAATTCGCCAAGAATTAACCATTGGACAACTGCTGGCATTTCATGCCCTTAGTGATAATTTTACTCACTTAATCAAAATCTTTGTCGAGTTTGTCGATGAATTTGCTCGCGCCCAAACTGCTACCCAACGCCTGAGTGAGGTAATCGATAGCACGCCCGAAGAGCAAGAAGAAATCTTTAAACCCTGGACAGCAATTTCTGGCAGTGGGGATATTATTTGCACCAATCTTAACTTTTATCATGTTGGTAGAGTTGATTTGCTCAAAGATTTTTCTGTTACTATTCCTGGTGGTAAGGTAACTGCTTTAATTGGTCAATCTGGTTGTGGCAAAAGTACTCTCGCTAAATTAATTGCTCGATTGTATCAGGCACAGTCGGGAAATATTCGTTTTGGTATTTATAATCAGCAAGACTTAGCTTTGGAATCTTTACGGGAACAGGTGGTGCTAGTTCCTCAAGAGCCTCATTTTTGGAGTCGATCGATCATTGATAATTTTCGTCTCAGTTTTCCCCAGGTTAGTTTTGAGAAAATTGTTAGAGCTTGCCAAATAACTGGGGCTGACGAGTTTATTAGTCAACTGCCAGATAAATATCAAACAGTGTTAGGAGAATTCGGTGCGAATATCTCTGGGGGTCAAAAGCAAAAATTAGCCTTAGCTAGAGCTATTGTTAACAATCCCCCAGTACTAATTTTAGATGAATCTACTAATTCTCTCGACCCTCTCAGCGAAACCCAAGTGTTAGATCGTCTATTCTCCTCCCGAAAAGGTAAAACCACAATTATTATCAGCCATAGTCCCACCGTTATTTCACGGGCTGATTGGATTATTCAAATAGATCGGGGTCAATTGCAACTTACTGGAGATCCTCAAGAGTTACGCCAACTGCCAGGAGTACATAATCAATTTTTAACCAATGTAGAGGGTTAACAATAGCCAATGGACGAATACGACAGATGGAAAATTAATATAGATAAAAATGGCGGTCAAAAAATCGATCGAGAAGCAGAATCTTCTCATCAAATGACTGTTTCTACCTATCCAGAGGAAGTAAAAGATCTAGACTTGTATCAACCTAACCCACGCTTGCTTCCCTCTGTTAAGCCAGAGGAATTTTTACCATCTATCAGTCGCTGGATCACTATAGGGGGACTAGCCTTATTAACTACTTTCGGTGCAGCATTGGTTCTAGCTAGTGTGCTGAAATATAAAATCACTGTCAAAGCTAATGCTATTGTTCGTCCTGCTGGCGAACTGCGTCTTGTTCAAGCATTGACTGAAGGATACGTTAAAAATCTTGCCGTCGAGCCAAATCAGATAGTAAACCAAGGGGATGTAATTGCCTATCTTGATGATTCCCGTCTCCAAACTAAAAAGAGCCAAATACAAAGTAATATCCAACTTTACCAATTACAACTCAATCAAATTCATGCCCAGATTTTTGCTGTAGAGCGTCAAATCAAAGCGGAAACCAATCAACTCCAACGTATTTTAGCTGGTGCTACCGCCTCACTCAGTCTCAGCTTACGTAATTGGCAAGATCGGCAAATTACTACCGCAGCAGAAGTACGAGAAGCAGAAGCAGCAGTACAATTAGCTCAAGACGAACTGAAAAGATATCAACAACTCAGTCATACTGGTGCTGTCTCTCAATTGCAAGTAACAGAAAAAGAGACTGCGCTGCAAACAGTAACCGCTAGACTAGAGAAAGTAAAAGCCTATCTCAATCCCAGTGATGCAGAAGTCGCCATAGCCAAGGAGAAAATAGCCGAGGAAAAAGCTAGAGGAGAAGCAACCCTCGCCATGTTAAATAAAGAAAAAGAACAACTAATTCAAAAGCAAGTAGAAATCCACAATCAAATTGCCAGAGACGATCGAGAACTTACACAACTTGAAGCAGAAATTACAGCTACAGTAATTCGCGTGCCCGTTTCAGGAATTATCCAAGAATTAAATTTACGCAATGTTTCCCAAGTTGTCAGTCCAGGAGAAATAATTGCTCGTATTGCTCCTAGTAACACTCCTGTAAAAATAAAAGCTTTAGTAGCATCGAAAAATATTAACCAAGTAGCCATCGGTCAACAGGTGCAAATGCGAGTATCTGCCTGTCCCTATACAGATTACGGTACTCTCGAAGGCTTGGTAACTACTATCTCTCCCGATGCGAGCGCACCTCAAGATAATCCTACCTCTACTTCTTTATTATTCAGAAGTCAAATTGCCCCAAGAGATAGTCTTGCCTATGAAGTAACGATATCACCAAAAAAACTAACTTTAGGTCAAGAAAACCGAGTCTGCACTATTCAAGCAGGTATGGAAGGACAAGCAGAGATTATTTCTCGTAAAGAAACAGTTCTCGCTTTTATTCTCAGAAAAACCAGATTAATTGCCAATTTTTAAAAAAAACCTCGATCGATGGATTTCTAAAAAGTAGGCTATAATAGCCTACTTTTTTATTTATTTTTATTGAAAAACTGCTCTCAAGTAAAAACTTTGAGCTTTCTTTTTTTGGCAGTGGTTACCTTAAAACTAGCCTTTTTCAGTTTTGACGATAGTTAAGTTTTCTGGTAAGACGAATCAAAGATGGAAATAAAATATTTAAGATTTTTCTTGATTTCACTTTCGGAGTATCCCAATTTCTTTTACTGGAAAGTATCTGGATAATTGCCGTAAAAAATTCCCTCAAAGTTGCTAAAAAATTCTCTTCTGGAAAACTAATGTCTGTACAGAAGTTACTACCAAGTCTGTAGAACGGTTGCCATGCAGCAGAAACATCAAATCGCGTCCTAACATTTTGCTCATGAGCCGTCATTAACCACATTGGGATTGTAATTATCTGACGAGTTTTATCTTTTGGAATTTGAGCGTGAGAATATTTTAGGACAGTCTCAAAGTTTTCATACTTTTCTATTAAACTATAAAATGGTGAAGTAAGCCATTCTCTTAGAAAAAGCTTTTGTTCATTTAATAGATATAGATAGCCAAAGGGAAAATTGATAAATTCAAAATATTGACCTCTAAATTGATGTTGTGTAATAGAAATAAAGTCTTTAGATATAACGTCATCACTATCAAGATTAGTAGTTATTATATGAGTAGTATTTTCTAAAATATTTTCGACAATTTTTTCTTTTAGTATATTCAAGAATGATTCTTTGCTACTAATATAAACAGGTAAAATTTTGACTTCAAAATGGTAGTTTGCTATCTTCTCTCTAAATTCATTTGGTAAATTAGAGTCACAAAGTATTAACCAAATAAAGTTCTTGTTGATTTGTGCATTAACAGATGGATAACAGGTTTTTTCAAAAATATTGAATCTATAATTAAGAAAATCTATACTATTTCTTTCTTCCTTTGAGCGAGATTTTGATATATTCCAGTCTATATTTATACGTGTAAGCAGAAAGTGTTGAAAATTGTTCATTATCCAAAATCCATCAGGAAAAAAGCTGTTGATCTGAAATATCAACGGGAGGCTACAAGCTGACTGCCTGACACAAGTACCTCTAAGTATTGCCCTGTATAGGTTCTGTAATTCCTTACTAAAAGTTCATTTGGGGATAACATGATCGGTTAAAACGATTGAGCTACCGTACTAGAGAAATCCAATTTCCACGAAAAATCAAGGGGTTGACATAGATGTGTTAGGCAGTCAGATACGGAAAGTTTCTGTTTTTTATACTATACAGGATAAAGTTTCTGTCTAATAAATAGTTAGACAAATTAAGGAGAATACCTAAAATCGCTCATGAAACAGATTCTAAAAACACTATTCCCACAGCAAGCTTTGCATTACAAAGCTTATAAATCGCTGATCGAGAATAAAAGATCTTATCTATATTTAACAGGATGGATGCAAAGTCTACAAGAAGCAAAACCGATTGACAAAAACGGAATCCCAATCCCATGGATGAATTTTCCCGTCATTAAGCTTCTAAAGAAAAGGCTAAAAGATGACTTTATTCTTTTCGAATTTGGTAGTGGCTACTCTACATATTTCTATGCCAATAAAGTAAGATCTGTTACCTCTGTAGAATACGACGAAAAGTGGTTTAAACTCGTCAAAGCGAATATGCCAGCAAACGTAGAACTAATTTTCAAAGAAAAAGATATCAATGGTAATTACTGTCGCGTTGTCGGCTCTACGGGCAAACAATTTGACGTAGTTGTAGTTGACGGTTGGGATAGAGTAAATTGCGTAAAGCAGGCTATACCTGCATTATCATCAAGGGGAGTCATTTTACTTGATGACTCCTTGAGAAATAGATATCAAGAAGGTATTGAGTGTGCCCAAGAAAAAGGATTTCGCAGACTAGATTTGGAGGGACTGAAGCCTCCTGATAACGGGATATATAGCACTGCAATTCTGTATCGTGACGGAAATTGCCTTGGGATTTAAGCAGTAGGTGGCTAAGGTTATTTTGGGCAAAGAAATTACCAGTAAAGTTATGGGATTATTTCCCGAAAAGAAACGGTTCTTGCTTTTATTCTCAGAAAAACTAGATTGATTGCCAATTTTAAAAAAAAACCTCGGTTTTAGCCGAGGCAATTCAGGAGAAATCAATGTTGACCGAGAGGGGTGAAAGACTTTTTTCCACTGACCCAATCGAAATTTTTAGGAGTACTCTGTGACGCGAAATACCAAAGTTATTAGGAGCTTAACTAAAAACTAAGGCGGTTAACACAAGTTGAATAATTTAGTGT
>JAAUYH010238166.1_pt1 | contig 19392 bp, 12 predicted proteins | sample 7278061 | NCBI WGS metagenome assembly JAAUYH01 (sample SAMN14350203, study PRJNA611818) | marine sediment metagenome | isolation source: surface marine sediment (0.6m) | place: French Polynesia: Moorea | collected 2018-08 | reverse complement strand
GTGCCGCCAAGAAGATGGTGCGTCGGGCCCTCGGCGACGAAAGATACGCCGACTGCGCTGACGCGATTATCAATCAGGCCGATGGCAATCCCTTTTTCCTCGAAGAGCTCATTCGCAGCGTTGATACCGGCGGTGAGGAGTTGCCCAACTCCATCGTGGCGATGGTGCAGACCCGATTGTCGGCGCTGGAACCCGATGCCCGGCGAATCTTGCGCGCCGCGAGCATCTACGGCGCCAGGTTTTGGCGCGGTGGCGTCATGTCGCTCGTCGGCCAGGAGGTGGTCGTAGACGATTGTCTGATGGATCTCGTCGAGCGCGAAATGTTGATTGCGCACCCACTCTCGCGCCTCGCCGGGGAAACCGAATACGAGTTCCGCAACGAGCTCTTGCGCCGATGCGCGTACGACATGCTCACCGAGCAAGACCGGCGTTTAGGTCATCGTCTCGCCGGCAGTTGGCTCGAGAGCGCAGGCGAAAGTGATGCCCGGTTTCTGGCCCATCACTTCGAGCGCGGTGGCGCCGCCAGCGAAGCGCTCATGCGCTACATCGAAGCTGCCGACAATGCCCTGCATCGGGGCGATTTAGACGTGGCCATCGACATGGCCGGACGCGGCATTAAGTGTGGCGCACAGGGCGAGGAGTTGGGCAAGTTGCGCCGGATTCAGATGGAAAACCAGGTGTGGCGGGGTCATACGAGCGCGGCGGCCAAGTTGGGGATTGAGGCGCTGCAGCTGGTGCCGTCGCTCAGCCGCATCTGGTACGACATTGCCGGTGAGGTGGCCATTGCCTGGGGCAAGATGGCCAAGTTGGACATGGTCCAAGGCCTCACTGACAAATTGCTCACGGCAGATGAACCCACAGATAACGCAGTGGGTCGTCTGGGGGCGATGGTCAAAGTAGCGCAGACGCTGTTTGCCCACGGCCGCAATGTATCTGGGGAACGCTTGCTGGCCGTTGTCGAACGCGAGGTCAAACTGCTGCGCGAACACGACCTGGTACTGCGGGCCAATATTCACTTTTGTCGTGCCCTGCGCGCTGACGCCGCTGGCGATCGAGTCACGGTGCTTACCGAAGTTGACGCCTGCAGTGCGTGTTTTGAACAGATTGGCGATATGCGTCAAGCGTGTCTGCACCGGGCCAACGCCGGATATGCGCGCATGGAGCTGGGCCTATTTGCCGAGGCGGAAACGATCTTGCGCTCGGCGGTGGCCATGGCTGCACCCTTGGCCCTCGATATGCCGGCCCATCTGGCGCGGCAAAACTTGGCCTTGGTCCTGGCCCATCTCGGCGCCATAGATGAAGCACTCGATGTCCAGCAGGTGGCAGGTGCCTTTTTCGCCGAACAGGGAGATCGGCGTATGGCGGCGCTGTCCTGCCTGTATCGGGCCAAGATTTTGCTCATCGCCCGCGACTATCGGGCGACCGTAGATGAGGCCCGCACTGTCGTCGATCGGGAACCTGAAGACTCACCTCTACGTGCATTTGGACTAGCACTGATTTGCCAGGCAGAGCTTCAGCAGGACCAGGTGACGGGCGCGCTCATCCATGGACGCGAGGCCATGCAGCTGCTTGACAAGCTCGGCCACATTGTCAACGGCGAGATGTTGGTTCGACTGTCGTATGCTGAGTCATTGGCCGCCAACGACGAGATGAGTACGGCTACTGCCGCCATTCTCACGGCCCGCGAGCAGTTGCTCATGCGGGCTGCAGGAATTCAGCGCGCCGCGTGGCGAACGCGCTTTCTCGAGTCGGTGCCCGAGCATGGGCGGATAATGCGACTCGCAAAACAATGGTTGAATTCCTGATTCCGGTAATGCATCATCCGTTGATAGGGCAACGGATGCATGATAACTCTGCTATCTATTCTAGGCCGGAGACACTGACATTGATATAGCACTTTCGGTTCTGCCCTCCCTGATGAGGGGTCTGAACCCTACATTGTGAGGTGGAAAACCCCAGTCATATGGGGTGTTTGGAACCCACGAGCCGCGTGCGCGGATTCGGCTGATGGCGTTTGATGTCAGTCGCGAGTCCGCGATCGGCGTACATCTATGATGCGTATAGAAGAATTTTGGTATGTGAGAATATAATTCTATATCGGATAACTGTTTTGATATAGGCGCATTTTTAGAAGAGTCTTTAACTTGTGTTCTAGGTGTGTGGTTTTGGTATTCGAGCTAGCGCATAGCTCGTCTCCAATACTGGTTTGCAAAAAATTGAGGAGATTCGATCATGGGTAATCGCCGCTTCAGTGGTTCCTTGGCTACGTCGCAGCTAGTTGCGGTGTTGCTGGGCACATCTTGCCAGATGAGCGATGTGCAAAGCGATCTCGCGCTTACACGAACATCGCAGTATTTGATCGGCGATAATGGCGTGAGGTTCAATGGACTGGTGTTCAATGGCCTGGGATTAAATGGCCTGGGTCTCAATGGTCTTGGCCTCAACGGTTTGGGCCTCAACGGTTTGGGCCTCAACGGCGTGGGCAGCGATATCGGCGTCGCCTTTGGCGGAGGACTGTATCTGACGGGCTTGAACGGAATATATCTCAACCGTATCAATGCAAGCGGCGTCGACCATCACGGCCTCGGCGTAAATGACATCGCTCACGCGGGGGGGCGCAACGGCCTGATCGCCGACGGCATTGGTTTGGCAAATGCGGACGCGATTGGTAGCGATGGTAATGGCAACCACGAGCATTTATTTGCTGGATTGTCGGTCAATGGCTTCTATCTGCGCGGTCTGCGTTCGGGGGCTTTGGTATGGCAGGGCGCCGAACTGCGCGAAGTGCCGCTGTCCGGGCTGCGAATTGGCGGCACCGACGGCTTGCAAATCATCAGTACCGGCGGCGTTGGTGCGGTGGACGTGAGCCCGGCACGCGAGGCGTCGCTCGAAGTGGTGTTCCAGCATCTAGTTGGCTGTGCATTGCCCGATGGCGCATCGGTGACCATTACCTCATCAGACGGCGTCGACAACGTGTATCACGGCTTGCGTGGATTTGCCCCCGAGTGGGCCGATGGTGCGCTCAGCGAGCAAGGGGAAGCCAATGTGCGCACGTGCGTCGCATCGTCGCCGGTCGCCGTCGAAGGCGTGGCCCTCAATCTCGACCAGGAGGTCACTGCGCTCGATGTCTTGTGGTACATGACCTCGTGTGCTCTTACCCCCGATCAGGAGGCCATCATCTACGATGGTCTCGGCGAGCCCCATCACTATCGGGGCATATTTGGTTTAGCACCAGAGTGGCATGATTCGGCACTTAGCGAGGGGGGCAAGCGACGGGTGTCAGCCTGTATCGCCGCCCGCGTCAACGGCAATGACCAGACTGTAGCCGTATCGCTGCGCAGCGATACGGTTGCATCGACGGCGGTGGAGATCGATCTATTTTCCACCCACGAAGGCGCGTTTTGGGGTCAGCTGTTTGGCGACGAGGTGCTGCTGTTCGCGTGTACGGTGGATGGCGGGGGCATGTCGGGCCGCATTTGCACCGAGAGCGATATCTGTTCGTTCACGACGCGGGGCGCATGCGCCGATGTATGTACCAGCTACGATCCCATCACCGGCTTTAGCGATTGCGACGGCACGAGCGACGTGGTCAACGTCTTTTTGAAGCTCGGGCGCGAACAGGAATTCGGCAATGGCACGGGCTGTCGCATTCGCGCGCAAGATGGCCAACTCTTTTGTTGGGGCAGCAACCATCGTGGTCAAGCCTGCCAGGGTCATAGCGAAGATGTTGTCGAAGACCCCGCGCCCGTGGTCGATGTGGAAGGCCGGGTGGTAGAGGCTCACGTGGAGGGCCATGGCTGCGCTCGTACCCGCGCTGGTCGCTTGTATTGCTGGGGCAGAAATGATTTTGGTCAGGTTGGTGATGGCGGCACCGAGGATCGCTTGCACGCCTACGAAGTGCCCGAGGTCAGCGGCGACGTGATTCAGCTCGGCCGCGGTCGTTCCCATACCTGCGTGGTGACCAGCGATGGTGCGGCCTGGTGTTGGGGATGGCGGCTGGACGAGAGTGGCAATGACATTGCGGTGACGCGTCCAGCCCAGGTCCCGGTCTTGCACAACCACGTAGCACGGCTGTCGTCGTCTACCTTGGCCGATCATCAATGCGCGGTGACCGACGACGGTCGCCTGTATTGCTGGGGCCACAACCTGCAGGGACAATTGGGCGATGGCACCACCGATCCGCGCCATGAGCCCGTGGCCGTGATCGCGGGACCTCATGGGCCCACGTCCGACGTGCCGGCGGCGATCCCGGCGCCCGACAACGCGCTGGCGGAAGTGACCGACGTATGCACGATGCGGGCGCAAACATGTGCACGGACGAGTGATGGCCGCATGTGGTGCTGGGGCGATGGCGTGAGCGAGCCCCAGGAAGTGCCCTCGTCGGCTCCGGTGGCGGTGCGCGGCCTGGCTTGCGGTTCCGCCCATGTCTGCGCCCTCCTAGAGGATGGCACGGTCTGGTGCAAGGGCGACAACCGCCGCGGTCAATTGGGCACGGGCGCCAGCGGTCGCGCATCCAGCGTACTGGTGCAGGCGGTCGGCGTAAGCGATATCCGCGTGATCAGCGGTGAGGCCACCCATACCTGCGCCGAGCGCGCAGACGATGCGTTACTGTGTTGGGGCGACAACAGCACCATGACGCTCACGGCCACGCCCACGCCGGTCTCGCTGGGCCTTCCTGCACTGCCCTAGTCCGCGTCACGTTGACGACCGCGTCACGTTGACGACCGCGTCGCGTTGACGGCCTCGTCACGCTGTAGTCCGCGTGACGCGCAGCATCAGCGACTGAGCCCCCGAGGTCTGAGCCCGACGCAGGGCGCGCTGGAAGCAATACTCGGCCCGCTTGCGGTGCCCCTGCCGCTGCCAAAATACGCCCTCGACGCGGTGCACCTCGGCGGCGTAAAAGCCGACCAGCCGATCGGACACCATGGCCTTGGCCTGGCTGAGCAACGATCGCGCCCCATCAAAGTCGTCGAGTTGGGTCAGGGCCATGGCAGTATCGCAGAGCGTGCAGATCAAAAAGAATCGTGAATTCTGCTCGCCCATGCGGGTGATGCTCCGGCGCAATTGCCCAAGGGCGACGGTGACCTGGCCCCGCTGCAAGGCAACCCAGGCCAGAGTCGATTCCGCGAGGATTTGCCAGTAAGGGAATTCGTATTCGGTGGCGATGTCACAGGCCTCTTGCGCCAGGGCTTCGGTCTCGTCAACGGCGCCGCGAAAGCGGGTGATCTGCGCCGCGAACCCCAGGGCTTCGGTCAGCATCAAGGGATGGTCGAGCTCGCGGGCCATGGCCACCATGGTCTTGGTCGAGGCGTCAGCGCGCTCGGTGTGACCGAGGGCCCATTGGCCCCACGCGCAGTATCCATGGGTCATGACCACGGGATCGCGGGTCTTGGAAAATGCGTCGGGAACGATGGGGGCGCCCTGTGCCATATCGAGGGCGGTGAGGGAGTGCATGAGCCCGCGCTGATAGTCGCCGTCGCTGATGCAGGTTGCGCCGCTGGCATGATGGGCCATGAACGAAAGGCCCGGCTCGTCGGCCGCGGCGGCGAGATCCATAAGGGCGCCGGCCAGCTGACGCGCAGGGGCACGGTTCGATTGAATATAGTGAAAATACCACTTGCCAAACGTGATTTCGAACAGACGGGGTAGGTCGTTTAACCTACTGCACAGGGCATGGGCTTGATCGAATTGGCGTAGAACGTCGTCATGCGTGGGACCGCGGCTGGCCACGAGCGCGGCGCCCATGATTGTGCGCAATTGTAGCTCGGTGCGATCACGTTGGCTCGACGGTGGCAATTGCCCCACAAGGGCCAGGCCGTGATCCATGAGCGCCATGGCCTCTGGCGTGGCCCCGCGATCCAAGGCATGGCGGCCGGCGTGAACGTGGGCCGCGATCGCTCGATACAGTTGGCCCGTGTCGGGGGCGGGAGCGCCGTCGAGCGCGCACCAGCGGTGATGGGCCAATGCAGCGTAATGGGGCGCCAGATCATCGCGATACCTGGCCTCGTACCAGTCTGCGGCAGCTTGATGCAGGCTGCGGCGCTGCTCAAAGAGCATAACCCCGTAGGCCACATCGCGCGTGATCATGTGGCGGAACATGTAGCCGGGTTCCAGGTCGGCGGCGTTCTGCGATAGGAGGCGCCACCTGACTAAATCGGCGAATTCATGCTCGACGAGGGCCTTTTCATCCAGTTGCATGCACAGGTCGCGCACACTGACGACGGAAAAGGTGCGTCCGAGAACACTGGCAACCTTGATGATGAGCTGTTGCGTCGGCGTGAGGCGATCGATGCGGCTGTGGACCACTCCCTCGATGGTGTCTGGGATGTCGAATTGCGCCACCGGGCGCTGCAGCTCACAGGCGTCGTCCACCGTGCGGATAAAGTCGGCGTCGCGCAGGGCAAAGGCGAGCTCTTCGGTATAAAACGGATTGCCCTCGGCCTTGCCCCAGATGAAGTCGGCGACCGCTGCCGGGACCTGGGCAATGCCGAGGCAGCGACTGGCCAGGGCCGAGGCCTCGGCTTTTTCCATTGACTCCATGCGCACATGCTGGGTGGTGATGCGGCGGCGAATGGACCGGTACGGCTCTGGTGGGCCGGGATGATGGCTATCAAAAGGACGCGTGGTGACAAATATCATGAGATCGCGCAGATCGCGACTCAAGTACTCGAGCAACTGCCACGACGACGAGTCCCACCAATGGGCGTCCTCCAATATCAATAAAGTGGGTCGGCGGCTAACAAAGAAGCGGAATACACTCGCGAGATAGCGTACGATCCCGGCTGGGGGCATGACGACCGGCGGTGCCGCATGGGCTGGAAGTTGCTTCAGACGCGCGCCATCGTCAAGGGGAGCGCCGTCGTTACTGCTGTCGCCCAAGAGGCCAGACACTACATCGCCTTCAAGCACCACTTCGAGGAGGTGGGCATGACTGGCCAAGTCCGCGGGCAAGCGCTGGCGAATGCGCTGGGCTAGTGGCACTAGATCACCCCAGTCTGTCTGCTGTCGGCCTTGCTGCTGGTTTTCTTGGTCGGCGGCAAAGAGCTGCTGAAATACCCGACGAAACGGGTAGTAGGCAGACTTGTCTTCGAGCGCATCACCGCTGCCCGTGAGGCAGCGCACCTCGGCCTGATGGTGGCGCGCGCGATCTTGCGCCTGGAAAAGGGCATCACTGCCGAGCCGTGATTTGCCAATACCGGCCTCGCCCTCAACCAATACCAGGGTGCCCTGACCGGTGTTGAACAGCTGGGCCAAGGCTTGGCCCACGTAGCGTCGCTCCATGCTGCGACCGAGCATGGGGGCAGATGAGCGGCCATGGGCATCGGCCGTGTCCCCGTCGGCATCGCTTGGACCCATCAGACGATAGACCGCGGTCGGCAGAGTTTTTCCCTTGAGGGCGATGTCGCCCAGCGGCTGAAATCGGTAGCGCTGCTGGGCGAGGTCGGCGAGGTGTCCACTCACCAGAATGTGTCCGGGCTCAGCCCGGCTCATTAGCCGTGCGGCCAAATTGGCATCATCGCCCAGCGCGCCGTAAGTTCGCCGCACCGGGCTGCCGTAACCGCCGGCACGCAGGCGACCGCGACTGATGCCGATCTGTACCGTGCGGATATCGGGCACATGTGCCGGCGGCGTCGCGAGCACCATGGCCGCCGATAGCGCTCGATCGATGTCGCCCTCATTGCCGACCGGGGCTCCGAAGAGGGCGTAGAGATAGCTGCCCTTATCTCCGGTGGTCACTTGAATGAGCCAACCTTGGTAGCGACTGAGGACGTGTTGAACCCAGCGGATGTAGGCGTCTAATTTGTCCGCCACATCGGGGTCTGTTTCAAAGTCGAGACCGCCAAAGCGGACAAATAGCGGAACCGCCGGCCGCAGCTGGGCGAGAAAATCATCTTGGCCCAGGACCAATTGTCGATACACCGGGGGCAGAATCCACGGACGCAGGGCTTCGGGATCCAGCCGATCGACATCGTTGTGGTCGTCGTTCTTGGGGGGCCACCGGTCGAGGGTTGCGCCATGATCCCAGGCGTCGATGACGGCGAATCGCCCGGCGCATTGCTGGGTTGCAGCCAGATCGGGTTCACCGGTAGCGTTGCGCCATTGGGATATGGTGGACCATGGCGTGACCGCGGCGGCCACATCGCCGTCGACAATCAGCTCGCCCGGCCGGGCCAGGCTTTCGCCTTGGGCCATACGGTCGAGCACCCGGCCGGCGACGACGTCGATGGTCTGGATCGTCGGGTCGCCGACCAGCATCCGCCGCACTTGGCCCTGGGCCACGGCAACTTTGAGGGACAGACCGGCCGCGGGCTGCTCCATCAGCAACGGGATCTCGGCAAATTCACCCATGACGGCGTGCAGGCCCATGGCGCAGGACACGGCGCGGACGCCATCATCGCCGTGGAACCAGCAGGTGATGGCATCGCCGCTAAAGCCGATGACGACCCCGCAGAAGCGGTACACTTGGTCGATGAGGGCCCCGTATACCCGGTTGAGGATGCCGGTGAGCTCCTCGTTGCCGCGACCTGGGCCCATGGTGGCCTCAATGGCTTCGGTGAGCGGAGTGAAGCCGGAGATGTCGGCCATTAACACCGTACCGTGGGCCCGATCGGGCACGGGGGCACCGCCGGCCAATGCGCGGCAACGATCCAGGGGCAGATACGCGCTCATGAGCCGGGCCGCCCCCCGGACATGATGTGATGGCTGGTTCATAGCAAGAGACCGCACAGAGATATATGGGTTTGAGCATAATGAAGTGAGGCCCATTGTCACGGTGCGGAAGTTGTGCGCATACGGCGGTGGCGGTGGGGCGCAGCTTGGGTTCCCCTGCTCAGATGGGTCGGTCTAGTGACCGGGAGTCACTTAGTCTGCCAATCTAGCATCATCTAGAGGCTCCTTGAGCGCCGAGCTTGACTGCGCGGCTATCGAAAACCGACATTATCGAGAATGCGCCATCGACGGGACGCGATATGCGTATGTGCCTGTGACTTGACGGTGATTTGATGGTGAAATATGTACCGGTATAAATTGCTGCGCAAATGGAGGCATGGATCACGATTGTATTCCCGCGGCAGTGAGGCCATGATGGTGGCATGCCTTCCAATATTGAGATCAAGGCTCGCCTACGTGACCGCGACACATTGCGGGCGCGGGCGCGGCATTTGTCGGATCGACCGATGGAAATCTTATTGCAAGAGGATGTGTTTTTCCGGGTGCCGCACGGACGTCTCAAATTGCGCATATTTGCGCCCGACCACGGCGAACTGATCCAGTATCAGCGCGCCGACAGCGCCGGCCCGAAACAGTCTACCTATACCATTTCGCCCACCAGCGACGTCGCCGGGCTGCGGGCGGCCCTCACCGAGGCCCTGGGCGTGCTCGCGGTGGTACGCAAGCGGCGCGAGCTATACCAAATTGGACAGACGCGCCTCCACCTGGACCAAGTGGAGGGATTGGGTGACTTTGTCGAACTCGAAGTGGTGCTGTCGGCCGAAAAAAGCGCGGCCCAGGGCCATGAGGTGGCGCGGCAATGGATGCGTGAATTGGCCATCGCCGAGACCGACTTGGTCGCGGGCGCCTACGTCGACCTCATCATGGCCTGACACCTGCCTTACTTCTTACTCCCGTCCAGCGCTCGCTGGATGATGGTGATCGCGCGGCTGAATGCCGGCATACCGCCCGTGATGGCGGCAGTTTCTGCGACACCAAATAATTCCTCCACCGTGGCGCCGGCCTTGATGGCGCCCTGCGCGTGAATCCGCGCCGGCTGATCGTGGCCAGCGCCGATGAGCAGGGCAAAGTGCACCAGCTGTTGGGTCTTGCGGTCGAGGGGGTTGCGCAGGATGAGCTCTTCGCGCCAAGCCTCGATGGCCTCGATGGCGGCGCCGCGCTTTGCCGCCTCGGCCAATGTGAGGCGGATTTCGATATTGGCGGGGACATGGCCCAGGAGCTCGCGATAATTGGCGCGGATAGCATCGGGCGTCATCCGATCACGGCCTCTCTTTCGGGCCATTCCATATATTCCGGTGGCTGAATATTTTGTTGGCGCATGAGTAAATCGATTTGTCCGAGATGGAAGCTGTGATGACTGAGAATGGTCCAGAGCATGCCCATGACGGTGTAATTGCGACCGGCGAAACGGATGCGTTTGTTGAGGTCATCGCCGCCGATGCTGGCGAGATCTTGTTTTGCACGCAAGTAAATCGTGCGGTAGGCGTGTAGTAAGGGCTCGCCGTCCTCAATGCCCTCGAGGATGGCGGCATTGTCCGGGAAGGGGATGATGGCGCCGTCTTCGGCACGCGCCAACTGAGCGAACCAGTGGGCCTCAGCGACAACATAATGCCGCAGCAAGCTGCCGATATGGATTCGGTTGACCCGAGTGCCGAGGAAGTTGACGTCGCTATCGATGGGGACGGTGGCGTAGCTGGCGAGATCGTCGATGCGGGCCAGATAGCTAAACGTATGCTCGACGAGCTGATCGAAGAGCGAGGTAAATCGTCTGAGTTCGTCCATGGTGTCTCCTGCTGTTTGCAATGGCGTTACAAGTACTGTGCAGCGTTGCGCAGGAATGAAGAAGAGCGATTACAATCAACATAGCGTTCTGCAAAGGAGAACACCGGGCGCTCCGCTCTCTTTAGCCATGGATCCGATCCATTTAAGGGCTTCGGCGTTAGCCGAATGTAGGTCCGCGGGAATCCAGGCTAGTCAACTGTCCTGGCCATTTGTCCTGGTCATTTGCTGCAGTCATTTGCTTTAATCATCTATGGGAATCAGGCCCTCACCACTTACTTGAAAGCGCAAGACTTCGTGATGGGTTGGATCACTCAAGAGTGATAGGCGAGTCGCGCACCCAATGGAAGGTCGCTTTGACATCATTGTCCCATATGGCGCTAAAGGTGTCCCAAGTTTGATGGTGGAGCGGGCGCATGAGGGGCGATGCGCCCGCGCATAAGACCAGAACCCGCGGCTGATGCTCTTGCAGGATATGCCCGGCAGCGACCGGATCGGCGACATCGGCCGATATACCGATGACCTCGCCAGAGGCGTTTCCAGAGACCTCGCCGGCCGACTTCTGCGCCGCCCATCCTTGTTCCATGGCGCGCAGACGCTCGCGATTTCGCGCAACTGCCACCACTCGCATACCGGCACTGGCCAGTGCTTCGACGATTCCGCGGCCATGACCGCGGCTGCCGCCGGTTACGACGGCGGTGTGTCCAGAAAGGATACTGCTCTGGTTTTCTTGTTTGCTCATACTCATGAGACGAATGGGGGCATAAAATCCGCCAACTCGTTGAAAACAAATGACTTGAAGGAATGAGCGGCCCGCGGCATGGTAAGGTGCGCGAGCAAACCGAATCAAGGAATGCAATGATCAAATGAGCAGCGGCCGACCAATCGATCATCTCGTATTAGCGGTGCCCAACCTGGACGAAGCCGTGGACCATTACACGCGGCTCGGCTTCACGCCTACCCCGCGCGCGCGCCACGACGACCATATGGGGACCTCCAATCATCTGCTCCAGTTCCATCACCGGAATTTCATCGAGCTGCTGCAAGTAGACCGGCCGGAGACTCTCGATGAGCACGCACTGGACGCCGAGCCACCGCGCTTCAGTTTCGGCGCGCACAATCGCGCGTATGTGAAGAAGCGGCGGAGCGGGGTGTCGATGATTGTGTTCGCCACCGACGATGCCCGTGCCGATATCGAGGCGTTTCGCGATCGCGGCTTGCAGACCTATGCCCCGTTCGATTTCGAGCGGCAGGCGAAAAAGCCGGACGGCACCGAGGTGACGGTCGCGTTCAGCCTCGGATTCGTGACTGACGCCGCCATGGGCGATACGGCTTTTTTTGTCTGTCAGCAACGGGCCCCACAGCACTTCTGGAAGCCGGCATACCAAGAGCACGCAAACGGCGCTCTAGGGATCGCGACGGTGTACATGGCGGCGGACGATCCAGGCGCACACGGCGCGTTCTTGGGAAACCTGTTTGACGGCGAGGTGACGTCGGTGGAGGCGGGGATTTCCATCGCCTGCGGACCGCATCAGAAGATCGTCGTCCTCACGCCGGCCGGCATCCGGGACATTGCTCCGGCAACCCCGACGCCGACTAGCGGTCCCATGGTCGTGGGAATCGCATTGGCCTCTCAACACCCGGCGGCCGAAGTGGTGTCGAGTGATGACGGCTGCGGTATGTTTATCCAATGGGTGTCCGCTTGACGGGTGTTTGCAAAGGAGAACACCGAACCATGGGGCGACTGGAAGATATGGAGACGTTTCTGCTCTTGGCCGATGCCGCCAGCATCAGCAAGGCGGCTGAGCGTCTCGGCATTGCCAAATCGGCCGTGAGCCGGCGCCTGCGCGAGCTCGAAGAGCGCTTGGGCGTGGGCCTTGTGCGGCGATCGACGCGTGGCCTCACCTTGACCGAGACGGGCCGAGGCTTCTACGACCGCTGCCGCGCCATTCTCGAAGACGTGCGCGAGGCCGAGCAGGCGGTCTCTGCCGCGCATACCGCCCTGCGCGGGACCATCAAATTGACGGCCCCGCTGTCGTTCGGATTGCGCCACTTGGCGCCGCTCTTGAACGACTTCATGACCCAGCATCCGCAAGTCAACATCGATATCGATCTCGGCGATCGGACCGTCGATTTGATCGAAGAGCGCATCGATCTCGCGGTTCGGGTGGGCGAGCTCTCGGATTCGCGCCTGATCGCACGGCGTCTGGCGCCGACGCGGCGCATGGCGTGTGCATCTCCGGAATATCTACGCGCGCACGGAACCCCGCAACACCCGAGCGAGCTGCGGGGCCATCACGGTTTGCTGTCGACCAATTTGCCCGAAAGCGTGTATTGGCAATTTACCGACGGGGACGGCAAAAAACTGCTCGGGCGACCCACGACCCGTATGCGGGCCAATAACGGCGATATCTTGGTGACCGCCGCCGTCGCCGGCCACGGCATTTGCGCGGTGCCGCTATTTATTTCGCACCAAGCGATCCAGGCCGGCGAGCTGGTGCCGCTCTTGTGTGATTATCAGCTGCGGCAGGCGGCCATCTATGCCGTCTATCCCCCCGGCCGCTATCTATCGCGGCGCGTGCGGGTCCTCATCGACTTTCTCGTCGCGAGCCTCGGGGATGCGCCATCTTGGGAGTCGGCGCTGTAAACCTCGCCATATTCGCTTGCCGCTCCACCGTTGCTCAATCTTGGTTGCCTAGGCTGTTGTCATTGGCTTTCAACGGCCATGACAAGGGCCCCGTCGCGCTTGGGCCCAACACGCAACGTCTCTCAACCTCACCGCGACCAAGGAGCACCCATGAGCAATCTACCAACGTCTACCTATTTCCGCACCACGATCGCCTGTACTGCATTGGCTTTGGCCCTCGTCACCCTCATCGGTACCAGTGCGTGTGATACAGATACAGATACCGATACCGATAGCGACACCGATGAACCGACGTCCATCGAGCCGCTGTCCATTAAGTGCGGCACATCGGCCCTCGACTTGGCGGAGAAAGGAGAGCTTTTCTATGAAATCTTCGATCTGGAGAACGACATGGTCTGGGGCACCTGGGACTTTACCCCGGACGAGTTCGCCGCATTACAACTCCCCGCCAGCTTTAGCAAAAATCAAATTCGCGAGTCGAGCACCGACAGTGGGCGGTTTCTGCGTTCGCCCGGTTGCGCAAACCGAGGCGAATACACTGAGGAAGAGCTGTTTGGCAAAGATTTTCAACACATTGTCGATTTCGTCGCCACCGGCATTATCTTTGACGAGGTGGGATTGCTGCGCGGCGCCCACGTGTTGAAATACCACGAAATCGAATACACAGCCGGACGAACCGTGGCCATTCTGACCAGCCCCTCCGGCGACCGCTATATCCGTGTGTCTCGTGACGCCGAGCGCATCACCGATGTCCCCACCATCCCCGATGGCTGGATGATCGGCGAATATACGCTTCAGCAACCCCTGATGGTGGAGCTATTCAACATGGTCGAGAACATTCGCGCCGATAACCAGGACTCCTTTCAGGGCCCCATTCCCGACGACGTAGACCTCGACGCCATTGCTGTCAGACTGGAGTAATGGTGAAAAACTTCGCTTCGTCCTCTCACTCAAGCCCGGTTGCTCCACCTCTGCTCAATCCAATTGCGCCACAATATGTCTATGGGCACGCCACACCGTCTATTGGTTGTCGAAGACGATCCGGGCATCGCGGGAACCCTGATATCGGGTTTGCGTCGCGCCGGCTTCCTTGCCGATTTATGTGCCGATGGGGAAACCGCCGCCGGGCAGCTGTTGCGAGAAGACTACGATTTCGTGATTCTCGACCTGATGTTGCCCGAACGCGACGGCTTTGAACTGCTGCAGGCTTGGCGCGATCGTTCGAGCGTGCCGGTCTTGGTCCTGACCGCACGGGTGGATCTCGATGCGCGATTGCGTAGTTTTGACCTGGGCGCCGTCGATTGGATGAGCAAACCTTTTTATATGCAAGAGCTGTTGGCGCGGATCCAAACCCGGCTGGGACATGAGACCGCAGAGCCGAGCCATACCGTCGGTTGGGCCGACGTCGAGCTCAATCTAGACCGGCGCAGTGTACGCGTTGCCGACCGCGACGTGGCCCTGACCGGCCATGAATTCAATCTACTGGCGTGTCTGGTGCAGCGACCGGGTCGGGTGATGTCGCGGCGGCAGCTCGGCGATGCGGCCCTGCCACTCGACGGCGACCGGGACGATAAAACCATCAATAGCCACATCGCGCGGATTCGCAAAAAGCTCGGGCCTGCCGGTCGGGCGCTCAAGACCGTGCGCGGCGCTGGGTATTGCTTTGAGCCGCCGAGCGAGGTCGCTTGAGTATGCTGCGCGGACTCACCGGACGCGTGCTCGCTGTGGCCATGGTGAGTGCGCTCGTGACCATGCCGATGGTGCTGGTACCCATCGCCCAATGGGTATCACAGAGCGCTATCCGCAACACCTTTCACCTGGCCAGCGGTGTGCCCGAAACCCTGGCGGGACAGTGCCGCCGCGACCCTGCGCGGTGGTCGGTCGAGCGGCCGGAATCGTCGATATATGCCTACGATGGGCAACGCCGGGTCTCGGCCAATCCAGCGGCGCCGCTGCTGGATGCGGACCTTATGCAAGAGCTCGATCGCGGAGTCAAGATCCCGTCGCGCCTGCGCTGGACGCTACCGTTTGGCGGTATGCTACTGGTGCCCACCGGTTCGCCGGGGCCCTGTTCGCTGCTTTCCGTCCATTGGCGTCCGCCGGTCTCTACCCACGATCTGCATCGCAAATTGTTTATTGCCATCACGGTGGGGAGCATTTTTGTCGCCGGGGTCGGTTCGATCTTATTTGCCATTGTCCCGCTGCTTCGCCGGATTGCGGCCCTCGATCGAGCAGCCGAAAATATTGGCGATGCGGACCGTTTTGAGGCGGTCGAGGATCCCACCGACGATGCCCTCGGCCGATTGGCCACCCGCATCAGCGACAGCCATGGCCGCATTGTGGCCGCGAATCGGGCACTTGAGCAGCGGGCACAAGCACTGCAAAACCATCTTGCCGACGTGGCCCACTATGTGCGTACACCGCTGGCGGCGCTGCAACTGCGTCTGGAGCAGCTCGCCAATATCGGGTCCGACAAGGACACGGCGGGCCAAGGGGCTCAGACCGCCGAGAATCGCCAGCAGCTCATCGCCTCGTTGGAAGATGTTTTATACTTGACCAGCCTGACGGAAAACCTCCGCCTCGCCAGTCGCCTCAAAGAGGCCGCGATAGCGGACGATCATGCGATGCAGATCGATTTGCGCGCAATCGTGCGACGGGTGGTCAATCGATTCTCGGTCTTGGGCGCCATGCGTGGGATCCGGGTGCGAGAGAGCTGGCCCGAGGAGGCTGTGACGGTGCGCTGTGACCCGTCGGCGGCCGAGCAGGCTGTGACCAACTTGGTGCAGAATGCTGTGGTATACGGCCGGAATGGCGGCTCTGTGACCGTGGTGCTCGACCGCGTGGACGCCGGCTTTGAGATGGCCGTCATCGACGATGGGCCGGGGGTATCGCCAGACATGCTGCCCCGCTTGGTCGAGCGCCGCTTCCGCAGCGATGAGGCGCGCTCGCGGGGACCGAGCGGCAGCGGACTGGGATTGGCCATCGTGGCTGAAGTATGCGCGCGCTGGGATTGGACCTTAGAATTTATGCCGCAAGAGCCGCACGGCCTACAAGTCGTGATTCGAGGGCGACGAGTGCCGGCGTAGCCCTCGTCCCGCTGCCGCGAGGCGGCTGCAGCTGGGATTTCCGCACTGTGCGAGGCTCGGAGCCGCAGCAGCTGGGGGCCCCGGTCCCCGGGGGGGGCCGGGACTCAGGCAGTCCTCGCCGGTCGCTGTTGGATCGAGCTTCGCAAGGTGCCTTGCCATCGCGAATGCTGGCGGCCGGCGGCCGCCTGCCGGCGGCTGTGGAACTCGCTCGGAACCCCACCTGCGGCAGCGTCTCCTTGGATGATGTGCTGTGTTCGACAATAAAATTGGGGGGCGGGGCGCTTGCTGCTAGCTCGATCAACGTAAAGGTAGCATATGCGCCGGCAGCTGCGGTAGTAGTGGGTCAATACGCGATATAGACCGCGTGTTCCGCAGCCGTAGCACGGGTTTATGCGTTGTTATTGAGATGACACAGGCTATGTCTCGTGACTAAGGTTTGGGGGGTGGCAGAAGAATGCGTTTTTTTGCCAATTGCCGAATCCGAAATGGGACGGCCGACACTGCCAAAGAGGAGCCATCATGATGCGACTCGCCGTCGAGAGATACACGCCGACTCAAGATGAGAAATCATCCGTGCGCTACCCCACGCGTAACCCTGCGGGCAACGACGAAGTGGAAACCGCCAGCCCTACGGTTAAATCCATGATCGGAAAGGGAATCTGTCGATATAGACGGCGCCTTTATCGCAGTTGCCGATACCGCTCTTCCTCTCGCGAAGAGATTTTGTACAATCTAACACTTGCGCAAACCAATAAGGCAGAATAGGATTCCTTTGTTACTGTAAAAAGAACTACTCCAGTAATCATTCGTATCCCTATCATTGCTGCCCGGCTTATTCCTTTTACGGGGAAAAGCTAACTCACCTGAACGTCGACCGGCCGTCGGCCGACTGAAATCGCTGTAAGGGCGACATGCGCCCGAATTGCGCGCTGCTTTTAATAGCGCCCTGCCATACGTACGCCTTTCATCGGCGCGGAAGCATCTAAAAGCAACTTATCAGCACCCTTGTTAGTCTCATCAACGAGGCCCATAGAAAATACCTATCACTGAAGGCAAAGATTCATGTCAGACCAACGACATAGCGAATCCCCATCGCCCGACATCGCCGCGCCGCTCACGGAGTCTGAACCGATTCCGCAGCCGCGCGCTGATGAGGTCCAGTCGCTTCGGTCCGCTGAAACCCTGCCTCCTCCTGTGGCCTGCAAGACTTCATCGCCGCCGTCCATCGACGCCCAATCATTACTATCGGCGAAGACCATCCTGCCCGCCACTGGCCTTGAGCATGACGCGGCGGTGATCACCGAGCCGCCGGCATCCAACCTGGCGCCGGCCGCCGCCTCATCGGCTGCGGGCACGCCGGCACCGCCGTTGGCCGAAGACCGACGCAACCGGCGCAATCGAGGTAACCGGGGTAGCCGGGGCAACAGAGATAACGGTCTGAACAGCGGTAACGCCCAGCCTTTGCCGAACGCGTGTACCCAGCCTCCCGCAAGCGCCGACGCCGTGCCCCAGCCGGGCGATACCGTCGGCCACTATGAACTCATCCGCGAGCTCGGCCGCGGCGGCATGGGCGTGGTCTACCTGGCCCGCGACCTCAAACTCGCGCGCCGGGTGGCCATCAAGTTCATTGTCACCAGCGCGCGTGGCCTCACCGAGCTTTTTATTGACGAAGCCCGCATTACCGCGCGCTGCCATCACGAGCACATCGTCGTCATCCACGACATAGGCGATCACGCCGGCCATCCCTACATGGTCCTCGAATATCTCGAAGGCCGGAATTTGCGCCAAGCCATCACTCAGCCCATGGCGCCCGAGCGCGCCATCGAAGTCATGCTACCAGTGGCCCGGGCCCTGGAGCGCGCCCACCGCCACGGCATCATCCACCGCGATCTCAAGCCAGAGAACATTTTCGTCACCGACAGCGGCTCGGTCAAAGTCCTCGACTTTGGCATCGCCAAGGCGTTGACTCTGCACGAGAGCCTGACGCCTTTGACCAACGCATCTAGTGTGGACGCATTGGGCGCGGGGAACTCCGCGTCCGAGTCTCCTCGGCAGTTTGCAACCCAGGCCAACGCGCTGGTGGGAACTCTGCCGTATATGGCGCCCGAACAGCTTATGGGCAAGCCCGACATCGATCCGCGCAGCGACCTATGGGCGGCCGGCATCATCCTCTTTGAATTGCTTCTCGGCCGCCATCCCTTGGCCCCGCTGAATCCGATGGTGCTCAACCGAGTCACCTACCTCGACGAGCCCATGCCGGCGGTGGCCGAACTGGCCCCCCACGCCGGCAAACTCGGCGCCCTCATCGATCGCTGCTTGATCAAACATCGAGACCATCGCCTGGCCACCGCGGCCGAGTTGGTTGCCGATCTCGAAGCCCTGGCCCCGCGGCGGAGCGTGGCCGTGCTCTCAGCTGGAGAGAGCCCCTTCCACGGCCTGGCGGCGTTCCAAGCCCGCGACGCCGACCGATTCTTCGGCCGCAACCGCGACATTCACAACGTCGTGACCCAGCTGCAGAGCCAACCCCTGGTCACCATCGCCGGCCCGTCCGGCACCGGCAAATCATCCCTGGTCCGTGCCGGCGTCATCCCCGCGCTTGAGCGCTCGGGCGAAGGCTGGTGCGGGCTGGTGATCCGCCCAGGCCGCGATCCGCTGACCGCACTCACCAGCGCGCTCGAAGAACTGCGCATTCATCAAACAGCCGGCAACAGCGCCCGCACCGCGACAACCGCCGGCATAGGCAACGACGGTGACCCCCGCGCCGACGCCGCCCAGCTAGCCGCACGTCTGCGCGAAGAACCGGGCCTTTTCGGCCGTGATTTGCGCACCTGGGCCCGGAACAGGCGACGCCGCCTCATCCTCTTTGTCGATCAATTCGAAGAACTCTACACCCTGGCCGCCGACGACGAGGCCCGGGAGGTTTTCGCCCGATGCTTGCAGGGCGTTGCCGACGACGCCTCCTCGCCGCTACGGGTCATCATCTCGGTGCGCTCCGACTTTCTCGATCGCCTGGTCGAAGGCGAGCGTTTCTCCGGCCAACTGGCCCGCGGCCTGGTGCTCTTGCCGCCCATGGGGCGAGACGGTCTGTGCGCCGCCCTTACCCAGCCGGTCGCCGCCGCCGGCTACCACTTTGAAGACCAGGCCCTTATC
>JAAUYH010184659.1_pt1 | contig 19399 bp, 9 predicted proteins | sample 7278061 | NCBI WGS metagenome assembly JAAUYH01 (sample SAMN14350203, study PRJNA611818) | marine sediment metagenome | isolation source: surface marine sediment (0.6m) | place: French Polynesia: Moorea | collected 2018-08 | reverse complement strand
CCTCTTTGTTCGCACTCTCGAACAAATCCAGGTACTCTCCAAAGGAATACTCAAACTGCGCGATGAACGACCCTGCCTGAACAAGTGCAAGTGGTAGACCTCCAAGTCCCTGCCCACTATCATCACCACACAGCTTCTTCAGCGCATGATACTCGGCTTCATCGACGCCCTCCAGTTCCTTGATCTTTCTCATTACTTTGTCGTCGTCCGCATCAGCTGTCTCCATCTTCCGGATTTGTCGCCATAACGCGACCATCGCATCCTCTGCACACAGTGGTTTGAGAGTCAATTTCTGTTCACTCTTCATTCGGTCCCATACGTGCGGCTGGCCTTGTCGCGAAGTTACAACAACCCAACCGTTTCTCCCCGATGGACCCCCTAGCCCACACACTTCATTCAATATACCTCTCACTTTGCTATCGTCTGCATTATCCAAACATAATAGCCACCGTCCTTGCCTCTTCCCCAGTCCTTGTTCCAACGACGCGATTACCAGGGTCCCATTTCTACGTTCGTCCTCGCTCATTTTCTTGCGATTGAGTTTTTCCGCCAGTCTTGCAAGCGAGCCAATCACGTCCTTCTCACCACCGTCTACCGTCACCCAGAATACTCCTCCTGTGACCTGTTCGTCACGCTCCAATTGATCTGCAAACGCAGTCATCAATTCTGTTTTCCCTGCGCCTCCATACTGTGTGACCACCGCACTACCCCACTTCTTTAGTATATCTCCAAGAGTTTTCAGCTCCTTCTTTCGTCCCGAGAAGAACGCCGAAACTGATGGCCGTATATGATGTAGACCATCACTCCCAATTTCCTGCTCCTTTAACTGCGCCATCGCACATATCCTCGACGTGTTACTTGCTGTCACCACAAGCTGCTCCAGATGTTCCATTTTTCGCTCCACCTCCTTCACATCTTCCGCATTCATGATTTGGCTTCCCCGTCCTCGAAGTAGCTGCGTCTCCGCCATGGCCATCGTACACACCGTTTGTTTTAAGACATTTAGCACAAAATCCTTGTCCAACTCATTCGCGTTGCCCGACGGCTTCAATACTTCAGCCAGACTTTCCAAAACATAACGCAGTAGAATCACGACACGACCAAGTGCGAATAGGAGCACCCTGCGCCCCCGATTCGCTTCTGCACACATCGAAACCACTTGCGCGCTAAGCACAACCAGATGGAACACTGTACTCACGCCAGCTACACACTTCGATACATCAGCCATAAACTCAGCGGTTTCCGCCACACGCTCCACATTGGCCACCAACTTGGTAAATGCAGCACCCGTTTTTACTGCGGCTGTGCCATGCGAAGTCAGGTCGTCCACGAGGCTTAGTTTTTGCATTTGTTCGGGGAGGTGCACAAGATTGTCGCCCCATTTGTTCTCCGTCGGCGTCGATGACGGGTTGCTAGCAACCGTGCTAGGAGTCAATGCACCAAAAGCAATTTCAAGTTCTTCCACTCCCGCTGATGGTCCGCGACTAGCTGCATCCCTCACCTGTTTTTGCAAAAGGTTCCACGGGGCGACGAGAGCTCGCACTCGCTTCACCCAAACCTCTTGTTGCTGGCGTGTATTGGGCATGATCTCAATCCGTACATTCCGAGCGAGAAAAAGAGTTTTCCGCCGTGTCCGTCCATGCAGATGCCCTCGTACGGTGATGCGCGCTCTCCCCTCGTGGCTGTCCACCATGACTATTTCATCAACTTCTTTCCAATTGTCATCGCCCCCCAGTCGTACTAATTCCAGCGAATTGGCACCTCGGAAATCAACAATAGACTTGGGCTGGTTGTTGCCATCTTTCTCCGCCTTCTTCCAGTAGATGCGGCTGGAAAATAGAACGTGCACCGACTTGTATTTCGACCACGGGCGTCCCCGGTGATATAAAACGCGTACTTCGGCGGTTGGAGCGAACGCCGAGGCCGAGCCTGCAGCAGTTGTTGGAGACGACATAACTGTGGATGTGCAAGGTGTGCTACGGGTGGAGGGTAAACAAACAGGATTTAACCCCACAGATTCACTGTTAGCAACACTCTGTATTTTAGCGAGTTGGCGAATCCGGCAGGGTTTTCGTATCGCATAGTGAATTCAACGAGGTGCGCATCTTGTTTTTTCGTTCTGAACGGGTTCCATATGCAGCTGAACATGAAACGGTGATCGGACGTACTGAGATGCGTAGGACACGTGGATTTGAAGAAGCAGCTGTACTCGTTGTCCACTCAGCAATAACAACGTGTCGATGAGACTTCCGTTGTGTGAGCACAATAACGTTTGGGATTGCCCCTTTCGCTCACAACACAAGTGCAGCAACACAGCGATGGCAATCGTAAAGAGGTGGTCGTAGTGATGCTGCCGATCGATGGTCTTGTTGACGGTATAGAATCAAGAGAATACTATAGTGTACGGTACCCTGTACTATACCCAACCTCGCCGAAGGCTCTGGTCATGCTCGTAAGTCGACCGCCTGCGCCCTGCACCACTAAACATCGTCCCTCGTATAAACTCGCTTTATCAGTCGGAACAGTGTCTGGTTCGAATCGATAAACACCGGCTCGCAACCGTCCACACCGCATTGTTGTGCAATCGCTTTCAGACGACATCAAGCCACCACTTTACCACCTGCCATGCATAGAGAGAAACTATGTGGCCGGGTGCGCCCATTACAACACCACTGAAAGAATACCCCAGGCTGCAACTTCCCACGCCGCCACGACGCTCATCACACAGCATGAACGTTTCTTTCCACATAGAAAGAGAAGGCTGCATTGGCACTGGCCGGATTTGCTTCCGAATAATCGCTGAAACTAAATTTAAAGCTCGCGAACTCCTCTTTTTCGAAGATGCCCACGCTTCCGTCTGCTCAACCATCAAGGACTGTATCGCTGCGTTCAACATATTGTTTTCTTCTCGGCCTTCTGCATTGGTTTCCGTACAGGCAGGGGTGATACACTGGTGGAAACTGGTGGAGGTCTCGATACAGCTCGATACAGCCACATTCGGCGCAACAGGCGCTACAGTTCTAGTTGGAAACGGTGGTGGGACATATTGCGCCGGACTATGAACGAGTGTATTGTCATGGCAATGATCCTACGGGCAGCATCTGTACCGGTAGTACATTACTGTACAGTATAGGAATAGACTCTCTGTTGCACAAATTAACGTGGCATACAATCAGATACAGTGTATCGATGTTTATTTTTGCAATTTACAGAATGCAAATTAAATGAGTGCTGATTCCGTTCAACACCTGTACACTTCGTTGAGATCTCGCTGCTGAAAATCTCGCCTGCTTCGAATCACACCGAATCAGTTGCATTGCGGAACGAACCAACCGAACGAGTAGGAAAATCGTGAGATGATTGCCTTCGCATCGCCTGCCGGGTCGCTCAATGTGTCGCGCACCAGCTTTCTGGGGAGCTCCTCGTCGGTGAGGGTGTGCACGAAGGCGAAGGGTGCGGTGCCGAAAACCAGCATGGTGGCGAGCCAGGTTTTCACGACGCAGAAGTCCGACGAGCTGCTGAAGGAAGCACGCGATATCATGCCAGGTGGCGTTTCCAGCCCGGTGCGTGCGTTCAACAGTGTGGGCGGTGGCGCAGTGGTGTTCGATCGCGTGAAAGGGTCCAAGGCGTGGGACGTGGACGGAAACGAGTACATCGACTACATCGGGTCGTGGGGCCCCGCCATTGCCGGCGCGTCGAACGATGAGGTCAACAGTGCCATTGCCGAAGCCCTGCAAAAGGGCACCAGTTTCGGCGCGCCCAGCGCACTCGAGAACGAATTGGCGAAACTCGTCATCGAAGCGGTGCCGTCCGTGGAGATGGTGCGGTTCGTCAACTCGGGCACCGAGGCGTGTATGTCGGTTGTGCGCCTCATGCGTGCGTATACCAAGCGTGACAGGATCATCAAGTTCTCCGGGTGCTACCATGGACACGCCGACATGTACCTTGTCCAGGCTGGTAGCGGCGTCCTGACTCTTGGCCTACCCGATTCACCCGGCGTTCCTGCCAACACCACAGCAATGACACTGAACGCTCAATACAACAACTTGGACAGCCTTCGTGCGCTCTTCAAGGAATACCCCGACAGCATTGCGGGCGTCATCCTTGAACCGGTTGTGGGAAATTCCGGATTCATCCCGCCGACGAAGGAGTTCCTCACCGGGCTTCGTGAGTTGACCCGTGAGCATGGCGCATTACTGTGCTTCGATGAGGTGATGACCGGGTTCCGTGTGGCGTATGGCGGCGCCCAAAGTTACTTTGGCATCGATCCGGATGTGTCGACATTCGGGAAGGTCATCGGTGGTGGGTTGCCTGTGGGTGCATACGGCGGCAAGAAAGAAATCATGAGCATGGTAGCGCCCGCGGGCCCCGTGTACCAAGCGGGCACGCTCAGCGGTAACCCACTCGCAATGACGGCCGGTATCAAAACGCTGGAGATACTGAAACGCCCGGGTTCGTACGAGTACTTGGAGAGCATGTCGAAAAAACTGGTTGATGGATTGCTCGCCATCGCCAAGGAGACCGGCCACGCCGCGTGCGGTGGCTATATCGGCGGGATGTGGGGATTCTTCTTTGGCGAGGGCCCCATCACCTGCTTCGAGGACGTGAAAGAGAAGTGCGACTTTGACAAGTTCGCTCGCTACCACCGAGCCATGCTCGAACGAGGCGTTTACTTGGCACCGTCGCAGTACGAGGCCGGCTTCGTCAGCCTGCAACACACAGCGGAGGACATCGACCGAACGCTCGCGGCCGCGAAGGAAGCGATGCAGAAGATTTGAAGCTGTAGCTGGGATTGAGTAGTGATGAGGAGCGAATGCCGCTTTACTTGCTATTTCTTCCTCGTTAGGTTACAGAAACAGATTAAACTCACTTGCCGACTTGTTTCAGATTTGGTCTGTGTATCGAACAGTTAGCGCGGCGTCGTTGAGGTCGAGCACCGTCCGTAACACCGACTTCGTGTCGTATCGATCGAGAATCGACTCTGGCGGTGCGTATTCGGTTCGTTTCAGCGATACTGTGGCGCCCATCCCGCCTTCGACGTTCTCAAAGTTCGCGTGAAACACGCCCACGTGCCATCCCGAAGCCCAGCCCGCGCTACTGAGCACGCAATCTTGCCATACCCCCGGGCGGCCTTGTTGAAACAAGCCCAAGTCGAACCCACCGACTCTTGACAATGCCGCGGACCTTATCAGGAGAGGCCCGATCCAGGCACACTCGACGTACATGAACGGTTTCAGCGTACGCTTACTCAAAAACGGGATACGTCTCATATGACTTCCAGTCGTTCCAGTACGTGAGGTGTTACGCTCGCCGAAGACAAAACCCCGCCCATTTTCCCACATTTGGCCGACAAATCCGGAGAGGAACCCGAGCTTGGGATCAGCGTCAAACAGTTCGAGTGCTTCTGACACCCAGTTCACGTCCGTCTCGAGGTCCTCCAGCAGAGTAGGTAAGTAGTCGTCCTGCATGAGCACGAAGAAATCGGCGGAACTCATACGCAGGGCACGGTTGTAACAACGGGTGTCATGCAGGCCATTCGACCGAATGACGAAGTGCCGCGTGTGGTTGAGCGCGGCCGCCCACTCGACGAGGCGCTGGTCACTGGCGCTATCCTCGCAAACGATGACTTCCTGAATGGATCCGGAGTAGGAGCGCAGCATACGCGCTACATGCGGGATACTGACGGTGCGCGACGACGCGTGTATCACGGCGCACACGTTGGGCGTCTCGCTCGACTCGTACACAGCGGGCAAGCGGCAGCCGCACGTGAATTCCGCGGTCACGCGTCGTATCATGGCATCGCTTTTGTCCACGCCCTCGCGCAGGCCCTTCGATATGCAACGGCTCATCTCGACGCCCGAGACGCGGCTGTTCGCATTGCTCACGAACTGGCGCGTGATGAGGTGCTTCGCGTTGCGCGATCCCACGCCCGGCGCGAAGATGTTGATCATCGCGCACGTGAGGATGAGCACGCAGTAGGATACGAACGCACTGTGCACGAGCTGCTCGAGCGGGCCGAAGCGTGAAAGGAAGCGGCGGTAATGCCGCACGCTGATGTTGACGAAGACGCTGGTCTTCATCGCGGCGTTGCAGCGTGGCTCTGCGGTGGGAGCGCCGGGTGTGGCAAGCAGAAAAACTACACCGGGTTATACGATCGGAAAATAACGAAAATTCAGCATTCCCGATTGATGCTCAACGCTGAAGAACCACATCGGCGTGCAGTTCCACGAGCGGATGCCCCCTATGGGCTGCGAACATGTGAAGCAGCTGTTGACCAGCCGAGCGCTCGCCGATGTGGCGCACGCGGCGGAGACCGTGTTCTCCTCGACCACCCATCGCCCCATAACTTCCCGCCACGGGCGCGTGGTGTGCCGCTGCATGGTTCCGTCATGCCCGAGACCGACGCACTCGGTTTTTGTGTGTGTACAATGCGTGTACTTCGGGTGCATGGCGATACCCGAACACTTGGACGCGCACATGAAGGAGAAGAAGCACCCCATCTACATCTCCGTCGAGCACGGCCGCCTCTATTGCCTCCTATGCAAGGATTACGTGTTCCATCCGGTCGTTGACGCGGTGCTCGAAGTGCAAAAGCGCATTGCCCTCAGCGCGAGGAGAAATTTCTACTCCACTTATTCGCACCTGGATGAGCCTCCGATTACTCCACCCGTGCCGGATGCTGCCCTGCGTCGCAATCGAAGCAAGCGCCGCCGACTGTTAGCGCCCGTGCATTGGGTCCCCACGAAGCAGGAGTTGGAATTGTTGGGTGCGAATTCGTATCGCCTCCCTAGTCGTGCGGTGAGTGATGCGTCTGCCCCCGTTGGCTTGTACAATCTTGGCAACTCCTGCTACATGAATTCGATTCTCCATGCCCTGATTCACGCGCCACCGCTGCGCAGTTACTTCTTGGCCGACCTTCATCGCCCCAACTGCAAATTCACGCCCGCCTCCGAATGCTTTGTGTGTGCGCTTGAAAGTCTTGTGCTAGCGTCGTATTCGAATCCGAGACGCTCGTTCTCGTCATCCGCGAGCAATTCTTCCAGTGGAAGCAAGAAAGACTCCTCCGTGTCGCCTTTCATCGTACCGAAGAAAGTCTTCGACATTGTGTGGAAGTATGGGCGCCACCTCGGCACGTACTCGCAGCATGACGCGCACGAGTTTTACATTGCCGCGCTCGATATCCTGAGCAAGCACGGCACCTACAAAGGCTCGTCGGATAAGTCTCGACTGGGAATAACGGAGAATGCGGCGAACAGCCCGGAAAGCCCGACGAGCCCCGTTTCCAATTTGCTACCGGGGAAAGATGGGGTGTTCAATGGCGACGCGCCGTCTTCTGCGCAGAAAACATTCAATGTCGTGAAGTCGTACATGAGTGGAATCCTCCAATCAGACGTGGTGTGCAGCGTGTGTGGGAATAGTTCCCCGACGCTGGAGAAGTTCTACGATGTGTCGCTCGACGTGGACAAGCTGCCGAAGTCGTCGCAGTCGCACTCGAACAGTGACGGGAAGAAGTTCAGCTCGAGTCAGGTCAACACATTGCTCGATTGCTTGTCGCGCTTCACAGAGCCTGAGTCACTCGGTGGGTGCAAGCTGACGTGCAACCCTTGTGGACGGAAGGAAGAGGCGACGAAGCAAATGAGCATACGCAGCCTGCCAGTCATACTGGCGTTTCACTTCAAGCGGTTCGAGCAGCACTTCGGGAAATTGAGGAAGGGCGAAACGGTGAAGGTCTCCACACCCGTGGAATTCCCCATCGACGGACTGGACCTGAGCTCGTTCCAGACTTCCACGGTGTTGCGGCGACGCGACCGAAACCGGAACAAGCGCAAGGGAAGTAAGAATGGCGAGAAGGCGGAGCAGAGCTCGGTACTGTGCCCGCCCAATGACGCGTTGTACGACCTGTTCGCGGTGGTGAACCACACGGGCACGATCGATAGCGGCCACTACACGACGTGGGTGCGACGCGAAGGCGAGTGGTTCAAGTGCGACGATGAGAAAGTGACCAAGCTGAAAATCAAGTCGCCCATCCAGAGCCCGGAAGCTTACCTTTTATTTTACGCGCAGCGCCACTCCAATCTGCAGCTCTAATCGGTGCGCATCGCTCATTTCGTTTCATTTTACTAGATCGCGACAACGCGACACGAAGACATACCTCGTGACACACGGCTGTGGCTGCGCCGCACTAACTCTAATCGTTCTTCCTTAGCTAGCATTCTCATGCAGTACAGTAGTGCCTTTTCGAACTCGTGGTCGATGACTTTCTTTTGTGTTTGCACTTGCTTCGCACAGGCATGTAGGATTAGGTTCAGGGGTGTAAAATCGAATCTGTCCTCGACCGCTGTATTTGGTTATGCTGTGTGCTGACGTAAGACACTTGGAAGGAATGAACCGCTCCTCTTCAGACGGCATTGATTCTACACAACTGGCTACATCATCGGAAAACATAAGTGGCGGAGGTAGTGGCCTTGTCGTACCCTAGGGTGCGGCATAGCAGACCCTATCAAATGAGAACAAATTTTGGGAGATGTGGCTTCATGGTAGGGTTTCAAGTAACAGAGTGATGTAGGATTGCGTTGGTGCGCTCATGAACTTGTTTATTCGAAGCTGATCTTTGCATATAACAGCCCACCGCGCAGTGGCAGCGGTATTTGACTTTTCGAAAACTTGCTGACCATGGGTTCGGTTCAGTTGACGGATAATCAGTCCTTTCTCACTGGGTTCGCGTGTGTGCGAAATTAGGTTTTGTGGTTCAGATGCGTGCTCTACTGAAAATCGGATTCATTTTTATCCAACCTGAACAACGGCTCTTGTTCCCAGTTCTCGCTAATCCACCTACACTTGTCAGTAGCCCGGTTGGACAACGATTGAGTTGTATCGACCTGTCTGGGCATCTCATAAGCCAAGAACCTTCCTCATTACGATGTGAATTGTGAATTGTTTTTAATAACGCACATCCCTGTACTAATTCAGGGCTGCCTCCAGTTTCTGAGTCACGAGTTTGCCTGACCACAGAACGAATGCTGGTGGTGTTTGTGTACATCATGGGAAAACGTAGATATCTTGCAGTACCGTGAAGGTTTGTCTGGTGATGTTATCCGCGTTTTGGAGAACTGAAAAAAAATTAGTCGCAAATCACTTCAGCTCAAACCTGCATGATACATCGTATATGTGTCTTTTTGAACTATATCTGTATTAGGTTCAATCTCATGAAATAGCGTTCATAACGCTACTTCAACAAAACATGAACCTATTTTTCGAAACCGAATAGAATGTCATCCACATACTTTCATAACGTGTGTTTTAATAGAAGGTGCTCTATTGGTATATCATCGAAAACTATTTGCAATCTGTATAATTTAGGGACCAAAGTCAAGAATTGGAACTAAAATCGAATAAAAAATGACAACTGATAAAATTCAGAGTACAGCAAACACTTGAATATAGTCACCGAACTCTTATGATGCCCCAATATTTTCAATACAAGAGAAACTTCTTGATGTGGACGTTAACCCTCGAGGAATGAATGTGAGAACAGTTGAAGCGCCAATCGATGGTAAATAATTGAAGCGTTTTTAAAATATATTATAAAGTGCTGCAGTTTATGCTCAATGCACACTAACAGTAAGTAGTTTCTTTGTGGACAAATTTTGGAGTATTAATCAAAAAAAAAATAGATCATAAAAGAAAGCAGCTAGCGTTGATGCTCACAATCATGTTGCACTACGCGATCGAAGGGTAACCTAATTGGTACAAAATGCTAAACTTTTGAAATATAAAGTTATTCAGAACATCAACAATTATTTGCAACCTACGATTTATTACAGTTTTGGGTTGTAGTCATAATTTAAAATTGTTTAAAATGTACTACAGTTTTCCTTGTCGTTTTCAGTGTTCCTTGTTGGCACATGTGCTTTTTATCGAACGACTGTTGTGTTTACACGTGCCGTAGTATTTACATAACGGTTGGTTGAAACTACTACATGCGTTTGCTCCTAGATAGCCGTCTATATGACTGACTTTGTGAACCGAAGTAGATTCAACGAATATACTGCTAATGATTTATACATGTCACTAGATTTTTCGAACTAAATAGGTATTGTAGAAAAGCTTAAGCCTAAAAATATCGTGAATTGGTATGAATTTTCAACCCACTTCACAGTAGGCGTACTACAATACGGTATCAAAGTGCGTCAAAACTTCTCTGCAATTATAAATGGCTAGATGTCGACGATATCCAACTGGCAGATAACTTCCTCTTAGTAACTGATCCAACCGCATCTTCCGACTATGCACGGCTGTGAGCTCGAACCAACGCTGCTAGAAGGGAAATAATGTTGCAGTATTTCGCTTCCTATGCAACGCTGCTGTTCTATTTGGGCTACAATCATTTTGTTTGGATCTCTAGTGTAGATCTCTTTCCAGGTTTGCAATGAGATTGAATTTCTCGTTGCCGGCATCCAGCTCAACCGTCTCCCTGCGAGAGAGAAGATAATTAATATCTCAAGCAGATGCCTCATGCCCCCTAATTCGAGCTCCATGTTCTCGAAAGCCTGCAGTCTTTACGACGCGTTGATCGCTAACGCGCGCTCTGCGCCATGTCTCTGCAATGCATCCACATTATTGTGCCACAGCACAGCAGTCATCACCACCCATAAATACCACAATCCTTAAAACAGTGTGTGCCGCATGCACAGGGTTTCGCCATGATACTAATGCTATATCGCGATGATCTAAGCCAACTTCTCGAAAGTCACATCGCCTACACGAACAAGCCTTTGTAATGGGTTAGGAATCTTGTGTGGATACTTACGCTCTAAGTCATGCATTTACACGGTGTGCGCTATCTCGTGAGCTCAAACGGTTGCGAAGAGCAAAGAAGAAAATTTCGCTTATGTGTTGATGAACGAAGATTTGTCAATAAACTCCGAATTCGGAAAGGTCATGGTTACTATAACCGTTTTATAACTGTCAATAAACATTCATAACTTTTTAAAAACCGAACAGTCTTTTAGTTTTTCCGAAAAACGGAAACTTCATTGACGGTAGCACAATTTGGGCTAATGAAAAAAAATTTCTAATTTCAGACAATCTAATAATTTTATTGGCCGTAACATAGTACTATGAGGAATAAAGTGTGTCATTGGTTTATTAATGATTCGTGGAATCGATACAGCAATGCTTCAATCTTTAAGATCAACATTCAAGTCTATGCATTCACTAAGAAAAAGCATAACTCGAGTTCTACGCGACTGTGCGCTACATTCTATACATTTTTGGTTTCCTCATGTTCAAATCTACAATTCGCGCGGTCTCTCTATACAAATGTATATACATATATTAAATTTGAAAAATTTTTTGTAGCAAAAAGCGAACTTAGAAAATTTTTTATTCACGTCCAGCATTTCTAGCTCAACTTCAACAGCAAAGCACAGTTTAACAATTTCAAGAAATTACTGTAACATCTGTTTCATTTTCATCTCAATCTCTGTTTTCAACATCAAAATGAACGGCGAAACTCTACAAAACACAGATTCAACGAATCCTGTCCCTGCTCCCGCGCTACTATCATCTCCATAATCCTGACTAAATAGGTCTTCGGTTTTGTTGAACCGAGTATTTATAAGTGGTGCTAGTTTATCTTCATGACCAGTTGCTGTTGGGTCCAGCTCTTCTCTGAAAACAGCTTCGAGGTCTATTGAATGGGAGTTTTTTATCGACCAATGGCCATACATAGAAAAAAACGGTAAAAACAAATTAGCGTATTGCTTAATGTCGTTCTTGTTGTACTACTGTTCGTTCGAAACGTCAGAGCATGATGAATCACATCAAATCTCGTCATTTTAACCCTAAGCTTTCAAAAAAATGCTGAATCTACTCGCAACGCAAGCTGTTCGATTTGGACTTAGCTCAAGTATTTCTTTCAGAGCCTCGGAAGATCCTGAACTCAAAAATTTGATTGAGTAATGTAACGCATCAGCGAAGTTGACTACTCGAAACACGCTTTCTGAGCCTGTTTTAGATTCCCTGTCAGTTGAGGACAGGAAAAATGTGGAATCCTTTTACAAGAATAGTTGTTTCATTTCAATGAGTGTCGATGGTTGTTTGACGCCAACAAGCGAGCAATGTATCGGATTTTGCAGATTACTACGTTCTATTAATTTTGATGATATCATTATGGATGTGTGAAGATTCGCAGTTGCAACATTTGTCGGTGAAACTGAAAACGTTTTATTTTCTCAAATCAGTACCGAAATTGGATCGATAATAAAGAATATCGATGGCACATCCAGCACACAATTAGTTGCTGTTGTCACTGGTTCTGAATTTCGTAATGCAGCAACCGAAAAAATGATGTCTGAAAATTATCGTTAATATTTGTTTCATGGCATGCTACTGCCATCAACTGGATTTGATGGCTGGAAATCGTCATACTCATGCCAGCACATAAGGAATGGCAATTAAAGCGAAATCCACATTTGCGTGCTACGGAAAAGTCGATAAGCTTGTCAAAGGAGGCAACAATCGATGGTATTCACACTATGGTATGGTGACTAGCTTGTTTCGATCCAAATCTGCTTTGGAGCACTACAAAACTCCTGTCTCCCAAGATTCTTCAGCTTTGTCGAATTCTGGAGCAGTTTCTGTTCTAGATATAGTAGATAGTTCTACCTTTTGGATGAAGCTGACTCTAATCTGTGAGATATTAAGGCGCTTGACAATCGAAATTGGGATGTTGGAGTGTAGAAGCTCAAATATTTCGGAAGTAAGCTAGCCATTCGGTCGTGTGTATGGATTAATAGAGTGGAAGTGCCAGCAAGAATCTTCAAAGTTTTCTATGTTACTTAATTTTCTAACGGATATGAGAGAAAAGTGGGAATAGCGATTTGATTTGTACTACAATGTTGACGAGTTAATGCTCGACAGGAAAGACGATATCAGCAATTTCTGCTGGAGCTGCAAATTTAGAGCGGGTGTGGAGCTCAACGCCATTAGTATTGTCTTCAAAGAGGACTAAAATTGACAGAGAAAAGTTCTAATGAGTATCCAAGTCAAAACGCAATCTCGCGAAGACGATAACGAATCGAAAAGATTAAGCTAGAAAAGAAGAATCATGATGCGAACAAAGCGCAGATTAATAAGAAACCGTTCGGGACAACTTTCTGGTGGCAACTGTGGTGCAATCCTCCTAGGAGAGAACAGAACAGCACCACCAAACCCAGAAAGTAGACGGCCACCCTATGGGGAGTGTAGCGAACACCCTGAAGGGGAAGAGGCGGCTGTAGAACCTCGACCACAATGATAGCACCGCCCTAGAGAGGGATGCTTGCCCCAAGGAGGATATAGAGAGGAGAAGAGGGTTAGTTTGAATAACCAACAACGCAACAGGACCACCCCGGCGGGGATCAGGCACCTCAGTAACCTTCCTGAGGGCGGATCTGACAAGGGGACGTGCACGGGGGCCTCCTGAACCCGTTGCAAGGAGTAGCAAACAGAACACCACTAGTGGTAGACTAGACTGAACACCGTAGGCAGGTAGGTTTGGGGCTAAACACTTCTTACTTTAATTATAGGAGTCCCCGGACTACTTATAGTGGTCCGACTAGAGATAGTACACTACTCAAAAAAGGACACTAATAACAAATGTACTAACCTAAAATTAAAAAATAGTTACCTGGGGTGCTACACCATCTTTCCCCCAGTGGGGTGGCAATGTACCCGGTGTAAGGATGAGGTGCCACCCCGCAGCTCCTGTCTTCTGACAATTCTTACCCGTGGGCTCCTAATGTTTGTTGCACCACAGCAACCCTGATATATTATCATTTATTCTGAATCATGGAGATGAAATTTGGGGAAAGGCATCACAGTCATGCGCTCAAGCGAGCGAAGGTTGCATGCAGCAAGTTCTTGTGCAGCGAACAGCAGTGGTGGTCCGCGCCCTCTTCCATTCGCGATGGCGCGGACAACCACTTCTGTTCGCTGCTTCCCAGCGCTGGCTCACGTAAATGCTGAGATGCAACTTCGGCTACACGATTCTTATTCGCCCGAGATGATCACGGAAAGAGGCTTTCAAGTTGCGCTCACGTATAAGGGTGGCGCCATCCCTTCCGGACTCTTCCAGTTGGATCTTTTGTACTTCGTCAACTCCGAACACACCCATATATGTTTATAGGTTGCGTGCACTGTTTTCGCTCACTCGCAAAGCAACAGCAAGATACTCGCAAAACACAAATTTCCCGGTGTTACCTGCTCCTTTGTATACTCCCAAATGTTTCGATTGTCTTCTTCCGAACCACGCGCATGAGCGCTCGGCATGGTTTGCATTTGAGCGCGTAAGGGCGCACCAAGCGGCTTCAAGGTGGCAGGATTCACCTAATAATAAGAAGGTTTCTGTCCTTCTGAATACGCTTGTGCGCGACAGGAATCTGCAAATTTTTCAAGTTGTGAGAGTGTGATGCATTCGTAGAGTCAGTTCATAGGTTTTACCCCCATTATGATTTTTCCGGGCCCGCTCAACAGGAATCTCTAATTTCGTCTTATTCTCTTATTTCCGAATCGAACCGATCCCGCTCAAGCGAAGTTACCAATGCAAGCCACATCCAACAAGAACTAACTTGTCGGTTCACAAGATACTGTTGCTTTATCATGCATCATTTTTTGGTGTGGCGGATGTCGATATTTTATATGTTCTATTTATCTAGTATTTGGTATGGTTAATTAATAACTATCATTTCGATGTAGGATATTTAACCGTCGACTCTGAAATTGAGATCAAGAGTCGAATAATACACAAGCTCAAGAGCGCGTATATTCGCACAATGATCTTCTCTGCTGATAATTGCTTGCTCAAGCGAAGTGTCTATCAACGCTCAAGCGTTACCAACAAGTGATTTGAGGAACGTGGACGTCTGGAAAGAGTGTCGAACTCAAAAACTACAACAGAAGCATCTGGCATATGTTTATGAAATTAATAGTTATGCTCCCTTACAGGCCGATGGCTGAGCTGGAGGCCGACAACGAGAGATTGAAGCTCATTGCAGACCTGGAAAGGGATCTACAACAGAGATTATCCAATAGTCGTAGCGTAAATAGAAAAGCAGCGTTGTACATGAAGCGAAATATTGCAACATTACTTCCATCAAGCAGCGGTGATTTAAGCTCATAGCCGGTCATAGTTAGGATGTGCGGTTGGCTCAGTTACTAAGAGGGAGTCATGGGCTAGCTAGAGATAGTCGACATTTTGCTTTTTTTTAATTGCAGAGAAGTTCCGATGCACTTGGGCCCCGTACTGTAGTAGTAATACTGTTAAGTGGGTTGAAATTTCATACCAACTCCAAATATCTTCATACTATACCGCTTCTACTCTATCTATTTAGTTAAAAAAGGAGTAACATGCATAAATTTTTAGCACTATATTCATTGAATCTACTGTGGTTCGTAGAGTAAGACATAAAGGCTACTACACAGTCAGCTACGAACTTTTATAGCAGTAAAACACGTCAGCAAGTTTCTGTTCTAAATAAATGTTATGCTAGTACGTGTGATTGTTAAAGTTAACACATAACCATTAAAATTCATGCATCGCCTTTAAGAGTGAGATAAAACTGTTGGAGTTGGAGAAATACGGCAACGAACTTCTGTATGACGAAGGAATTGAGATACGGTTGTTGTAAAAGTTGAAATGATGATTGTCTAGAAGCAAAGACACTTAGTAGTTTCAGTCAACTGTCATATAAATAATGGGGCACGTGTCAACATTATAGCAGTTCGAAAAAACCATATGTGTGCGAATGAGACACTGCAACGAAAAAGAGAAACTAGCAGTACATTTCAAAAAATATTAAATTATGACTAAAAACCGAAGACGGAGAATAATCGTAGTTTATAAATAATTTGTGATTTTCCGAATAATTTTGTGTTTCAAAATTTCAAGTATTTGTACCAATTGGGTTTCCCCCCGATCGCTAAGTGGGAGATAATCGTGAGCATCAACGCGTACTGTAAGAAACGCGTACTACATTATTTCTTTGCCGGTCATTTTTCTCTAACATAAAGTTCTTCTGCACTGTATGTTCTAATTAATGCTGTTGTTTGCTGAAATTCACACAAAAATACAAATAATTGCCTATTATAGAAGTTGGGTATTTTGCCATCATTAATGTTACAAAACCTTGATTTCAATTGGCTGTAATTTATTTTAGGACTGTTAGAATAAGTGCATCATTTAGTTTAGTGAGCTGTACTGCGCTGGTACTTTACAGTCTAATTAATATAAAATATAAAATCGAGTGGTGATTAAGTCGCATCCACCTTCGACTTGAGAATCAACTAGCTACATTCAAAATCAACCTCGACCGTTTCACTTACTGCTATTGTTTATGATACAAGTTCTATCTTTTGTGAATCACAGTGCAATACTTATTCATAACGGTATGCACTTCTTGAAGAGACGTAGTGCGAATTGAACATGTACTACAGCGCTTCGTAGTGTGTTTTACAGAATATTTTAATATTCATGATTAATTTGCTCTTTAAATTTACAATTATTCATTTTTGCAAGGTAACCACCCTACATCGTGAAGTTTTTCTTAAATTGAAAACATTGTGGGCATCAGGAGAGTTCGGTAAATATATTCAAATAATTTTTATTATCTAAATTTCATCAATTGTCAATTTTCAAATCGACCCTAGTTTAAATACTTGTGATTGTACTCTGCATAATATAGACTGTAAGTAGATTCTGATATTACACCAATAGAGTACCTTCTATAAAACACACGTTATGAAAATGTGTGAATAAGGTTGATTCTTTTCGGTTTCGAAAAATGACTTCATGTTTTGTTGAAGCAGCTTTATGAACCTTATGTTGTGAGATTGAATCTATTAAACATGTAAATCGAAAAGACACAACTACAATGTATCGTGCCGGTTTGAACTGAAATTATTTGCGACTAATTTTTTCAGTTACCCAAAACGCCGATAACATAGGCGGACGAACCTTCACAGCACTGCAAGGTATCTACATTTTTCCATGATGTACGCAAACAACACAAGCATATGTTCCATGTTCACGTGAGATTGTGACTCAGAAAGTGGACGCAGCCCTGAATTATTACTGGGATGTGATTCATTTAAAACAATTCATAATTCAAATTTTAAGAAGGCAAGTTCATGGCTCATGAAACATACAGACAAGTCGATTCCTCTCAATCTTTGTCCAGCAGAGCTCCAGACAAGTGTAGACGGATAAACAGAAACTAAGAACAACAGCCGCTGTTCAGATTGGACAGAAATGTGTCCGATTTAGCGCAGAGCACGCATCTGAACAAAAAGAAAAAAGGTTTGATTTATCGTCCTACAGTATTTACTCGTTACTGGCTCCTATTTACAGGTCGACAACTGAAATTTCGTAGTAAAATGCGGGTGAGAAACAAGTCATTTGCACCAAGTTATTTCCATCATTTTACTCAAATAAACATTCAGACGGTCTAGTGGATCAGAATAGCGTTGTAAAAATAGAGGCAAGAACGATACATCTGATCATCTGTCTGAAAGTCGTTCTAAAGACTTTCTGAATAAATCGTTTTTCTTACTATTGGGCATTACGTAAAACACCAGTTTTTTTACCAATAACATGGTTTAGGTCACTTAGAAAAACAATTGCCTTGAGCAATATGATGCGGAGAAAAGTTTTATTCAAAATTTAACGGTTCTATTTGGTAGGTTAAGGTTGGAAGGAAGCGATGCTGAAAATGTCAGTGATCATGACGTGGATGCATGATTGTAGTGGACTAAGTGATATCGTTGATTATGCGTAAAATATGTCTGATTTTTTTCTCGATACAAGTTTGCAGCCCTACACAGCAATTAGTGTTTCGGAGACAGAGTTCATGTTGGCATGATTTTTCGTATTTGCGACATGCCTCAGTGCACAGTGAACTACTGCTTGCATTACACGTAGGCATTTAAAAGTTGTGTATCATACGTCAAGTTCGGCTAAAAGCGGGGGATGCTGGAAGCGACTGCGTATACATATATATTAAACAAACGAGAGACTGGTGATTCTCCCTGTATTTACTATTTACAGAATGTATTGCTCATACAGAAATACGCAGATTCTAGTATGCTCTTCGCCTTCTCACCGTCGTGGTGGTACCATATCCACCGACGATGGCGAGAACACCCAAACCGCCGAGAAGCGAGCCGGGCCAAATTTTATTTTTGTGCGGACCTCAACGAAAGCTTTAAAGCGAAATGAAGAGAGTTATTTCTGTAAGAAAGATCAAACACAAGTCAGTACAACGGAAGCTATTGCGGTCACATTTGAAAGCAGGACAAAAGTTAAGGTTGCTCAATTTCATGAGTGATCTGTGAGAACGGTCCAAAAATCCAAATTGCTCATTTTTTGAGTAATTCGCTAAAACGGATGAGAAATCAAGGTTGCTCAATTTTTTGAGTGATCTGGTACGAGTTTCAGAACTGCACTAAGTGTGATACACTATTGCATAGAAACATTTCATTGCTTGAATTATGGACGCCAAATGTACTTAACGAAAACGCTAGCGGAGCAGCAAAGGAAAAGAAGCTGTAAGTAGTGTATCGGACTCTGCAAGCGAAGAAATTGATTCTATTGGTGCTGGTAAGAGTGTCAAGTCACTTTCAACCACTAAAAAAGGTGTCGATCCTTCAAACACTGAGAAGTCACCTTCTGTCACAAAGAGAAAGAAATCCAAGATTGATAAGGGAACTACTAAGAAAGCCTCACTTTCGAGTGAATCTGATGACAGTAACGATGAGTATAATGAGACCTATGATGATTCTAATGGCGAACATGACGATTCTGATGACAGTCAATCAGATTTAGATCCCAACTTAGTGAGAACAGGATCCAAAAAGTCAAAGACTAATTAAACTCATGAAGAGTCGAAAATTCAGCCGCAAGATCAACCTGGAAGCGCAGCTAATATGAGCACACTCAGAAGATTTAGAATGACCTCGTCTCTTAAAGACAGTTCCAACTACTTTTCAGCCCAATGCCGCGCCTCTCTAGATTTGAATAATTTCTTTCCTTCTCATCATGAGCTGATAAGGTTTGCTAACTCCGTAGCGCAGTCGAAAAATTTGTCGGATTTTGAATAGTACTTATGTCATCCAGATAAAGTAATTTTCGATAAGGTCGCAAAAATATCTTTAAAAAACTAAAATTTCCAGTCTAATTTTCTGTGCAGCTGAAATAAATTCTCCTCACTACAACTGCACATGCACAGCAACCATCAAAATCGAAGTACTAGCGGCGAACTTCTTTTGAGTACTAGTACGCAAGCTGTTTGCGATGCTGAGAATGCTGTTTGTGAGGGAAACACGGAGGTGTGGCTCAAGGTGGGATCACCGGTGGCCTTTG
>JAAUYH010099194.1_pt1 | contig 19402 bp, 19 predicted proteins | sample 7278061 | NCBI WGS metagenome assembly JAAUYH01 (sample SAMN14350203, study PRJNA611818) | marine sediment metagenome | isolation source: surface marine sediment (0.6m) | place: French Polynesia: Moorea | collected 2018-08 | reverse complement strand
GTGATGGCCTTCTCAACTTATTGTTATTGTGTTTTGATTTGTGGACACAAAAACAAGACAAGTTAACCTTGCACATTTGAAGGCCTAAAGTTAAGCAATGATGCAGTCAACAGGAATGATACGCGTTCGATGAATCTACATCTTGATCCCGCAAAGGTCGCTTCCGAAAAATTTTCTGATCCGGAATTTACAGCCAAAGGCGAAAAAAGGGCGAAAGTCCCGCTTAGCGGTCTGACAACACTTTGGTTCAATACAGGGACTTTGTGCAATCTCGCTTGCAAGAATTGTTACATCGAATCCACACCGAAGAACGACAGGCTGGTCTATATTTCGCATGTCGAGGCACTGGCATATCTGGATGAAATAAGGGATCAAAACCTGCCTACGACAGAGATTGGCATTACTGGCGGTGAACCGTTCATGAATCCGGATATCATTCCGATCATGGAAAGTTCTCTGGAGCGCGGGTTTGATCTTCTGGTTCTGACGAACGCAATGCGACCCATGATGAAATGTGCCGATGAGCTTCTTCGTCTCAACAAAAAATACGGGTCAAAAATGACGCTTCGGGTGTCTGTCGATCACTTCAGGCGAGAGTTGCACGAGGATGAGCGCGGGGAAAACAGCTGGAACCCGATGATGCTCGGTCTGAAGTGGCTTTCTGACAACAAATTCAACATTGATATTGCTGGCCGCACGCGGTGGGGAGAACGGGAAGCAGAGTTGCGACAGGGGTTTAGCGCCTTCTTCAAAGACAACGACATCAACATTGATGCTCATGACAAGAAGCAGTTGGTTCTGTTTCCTGAAATGGAGCCAACGGAAGAAGTGCCAGAAATTACAACGGCCTGTTGGGGTATTCTAAATGTTGATCCGAAAGACATGATGTGCTCGTCATCCCGGATGGTGGTCAAACACAAAGGTCACGAAAAACCTGCGGTACAGGCCTGCACACTGTTGGCTTATGATCACCAGTTCAATCTGGGTGAAACTCTGGCCGATGCAAGAAAGCCGGTTGCATTGAACCACGTCTTCTGCGCAAAATTTTGCGTATTGGGTGGTGGTGCCTGCAGCGTCAAAGACTAAGCATTTTCAGGGGTAGATATGTTAGCGATCATCGGGGGTACCGGCCTATATCAGCTTGACGGTCTTGAAGTTGTTTCTGAAGTGGAAGTGGACACGCCATTCGGCAAACCTTCCGCGCCGTTGAAAACATTGAGGTTGGGCGACCGGGAAGTTCTGTTCCTGCCACGTCACGGTGGTGGACATGCTTACCTGCCGCATGAAATCAATTATCGCGCGAACATCTATGCTTTAAAGCAGGTGGGTGCGCGCATGGTTGTTGGTTTTTCTGCTGTCGGCAGTTTGCGGCAGGAAATCGCACCGGGCGAATTCTCAATTCCATCGCAATATCTCGATCTTACCAAGGGCAAGCGTGATTACACTTTCTTTGGTAATGGTATTGCGGCGCATGTGTCTACAGCTGTTCCGACATGTCCTGATTTGTCCGGCTGGATCAAACAGGTCGCGCAGGAAAATGCAATTGTCCTGCATATGGACAAAACCTATGCCTGTGTTGAAGGCCCACGTCTTGGTACGAAGGCCGAGAGTTTCTTCATGCGGGGTGCCGGTTGTGACCTTGTTGGTATGACCAATGTGCCAGAAGTGTTTTTGGCTCGCGAGGCGCAATTGTCTTATGCAACAATTTGCATTGCCACTGATTATGATTGTTGGCTGGATGACCCGGACCAGCATGTGACGGTGCAGGCAGTCATCGAGCGGTTTGGCGCGAGTCTGGAAAAGGCAAAGGAGCTTTTGATGGCAATGCTGCAATCACCTTTGCCGGATGTTGATGAAGAGTATCGCAAGTCTCTTTCCATGGCGGTATTGACGCCAGACACTGCATTGAGTGACGAGCAGCTTACGATGCTGGAAGTTTTGCGGGCCTAGAGCCATGTCACCTGTTTCTGTGGTCATTCCGCTTGCACCCGGTGAACAGGCATGGGTCACTCTGATCGGAAAACTGATATTGCCGGAAGGCAGTGAGATCATTCTGGCAGCAGGGAATCAGCAGATTGATGTTGGATCAGTCATCACATCCTATTCGATGAAAGTAGTGAATGATGGCTTGGGGCGCGCAGGCCAGATGAATGCAGGCGCGGCTGCGGCACAGAATGATTGGCTTTGGTTTTTGCACGCGGACACCCTTCTTGATCAGGGGGCAGTTGACGCAATGAAACGATGCGTGGAACAAGGTTTAGACGCACTTTTTTTCTTTGATTTGAAGTTTTCCAATGATGGACCGAGCGCGATCCGTTGGAATGAATGGGCCGTGGAATGGCGTGCCGGTTCGTTGGGATTGCCTTTTGGTGATCAGGCTTTTCTGATGCGCCGCGACCTGTTTGAACGATTGGGAGGGTATCGTGAGGATGTGCCATCAGGAGAAGACCATTACCTTCTCTGGAAGGCACATCAAATGTTTGTGCCTGTCTTGTCGGTCGGAGCGCCCGTATTTACCTCAGCGCGTAAGTACCGGGAAAATGGGTGGCTTTCGACTACGCTGAAGTTCATATACCTGACGATCAAGCAAGCTGTTCCCCAGTGGTTTATCCTGCAAAAATGCAGGTTGCAAAGGCTGTTTAAATGAGATGCGCTGTCGCGATTTTTGCCAAGACAATTGGTTTATCGGATGTCAAAACCCGGCTTGCTGCAGATATTGGCAAGGACAAAGCTGAGGAGTTTTTCAAGCTTAGCGTGAATTGTGTGGAAGCCGTTGTTGCAGAGGCTGGCGAAGCCTTTCCGGAAGCAATTTATCCGGTTTGGGTCGTTGCTGAAGAAAATGGGCTTCCTCATTGGGCAGATCGTTCTTTCCCGGCTTTCTGGACAGGGGAGGGTGGTCTTGGTTCACGTCTTGCACATGTATCAGAGCAACTATTCGCAACCTATGATGCGGTCATGATGATTGGTACCGATAGCCCCCAACTTCCCCCTACTTGCGTCGTCGATGCTGTTTCGCGTCTTGCAGGAGGAGTTGCGGAGGTGGTGACAGGGCCAGCCGCAGATGGTGGATTTTATCTGTTCGCAAGCAAGGCTCATATTGGACGTGAAATTTGGGAACGTGTTACCTACAGTGCCAACTCAACACTGGAAGAGTTGAGTAGTTTACTTGTGGAGCAGGGAATGTCGCCTGATTTGCTGGATGAACAACAGGATGTCGATACACTTCAAGACCTGCGAAGTCTCTTTGACAATCTGGAAAAACGGGCCGAGCAGTTGAATTCTGCACAACTGAATTTGTTGGGCTGGTTGAGAGAAAATTCAAACCTATTTCGATGAAGCAACATAGACGCCATCCCAATCAGCGCCGGGCGGGTTGTGCTGAAATTCCACGATACGGGCTTCATAGATCAACAGGTATTCATCGATAGGAAGGCCAATCTCTTCTCCAAGCTCTTCAAGGGTTTCAAGGGCATCAAGCGCTTCGTCCCATTCCCTTCTGCGATAAGAAGCAAGCATGCCGGAATTAACGGCCCGGAATTCCAGAAATTTTTCTGTTTTTGCCAGCTCTTGCTTGCCGGAAAGTGCATAAATCTTGATTGGCTCGTTCTTGCCCTTCACCCTGATGGTGTCGATTTCGAATACTGCAAGGGTTTCGCGAACACGTTCAGCCGTTTCTGGGCCAATTACAATAGGAAGGCCATAGGGTTTGGATTGACCTTCAAGTCTTGAAGCAATGTTTACGGTGTCTCCAAGAGCCGTGTAGTCAAAACGGTTCTCACTGCCCATGTTGCCAACGACACATTGACCTGTATTAATGCCAATGCCGACATTGATTTCGTGATAGGTCTCTGTGGCATCGTTTGTTAGCGCAGATTTACGTTCGGTATTCAGGTTTTCAATGTTCTCCAGCATCTCCAATGCAGCAAGACAGGATTCCATCGCATGGTGTTCGAAGTCGAAGGGCGCGTTCCAGAAGGCCATGATGGCATCGCCCATGTATTTGTCGATCGTTCCTTGTCGTTCCAGAATAGGTCTGGATAGCTCTGTCAGGAAACGGTTCATGAGCTGGGTGAGCCCCTGCGGGTAATCCTTGTAGCTTTCTGATATCGTTGTGAAACCGCGAATGTCGGTGAACAATACGGTCAGTTCACGGGTCTCGCCACCCAAAACCAGTTCATCGGGGTTCTCCGTTAATCTGCCAACGAGAGCTGGGGAAAGATACTGACCGAATGCATCCCTGATCTGGCGCCGCCGTTCCTCTTCGCGCATGAAATTGCCAATAATGATGATCAGAAACAGTCCGATCGCGGTGAGTGCCGGCCAGGTGGGGTCCAACAATATTCTTTGCGTTGCAAAAGCGAACCAACTGATCGCACTGCTTGCCAAGAGCAATAGTGCAGAGAACACAAATCCCAGCCACGCGGACAATCGGGGTAGTACCATGATCATCACCAAAGATATGCTCAGGATTAATCCCAATTCGTAGAGAAGTGCGTAAAACGGACGAACCAAAGCGCTGTCGGTCAACAGATTTTCCATTACCTGAGCATGAATCTCGACGCCAGGAACCAGCGTGCCCAAAGGAATGGGTCTGATATCTTCAAGGCCGACTGCAGAAATTCCGACAAGGGCAATGTGTCCGTTGAGTGTTTCAGGGTCTGCGGTGCCTTCCAGAACCTTGTAGGCTGGCACATATCTTTCTGAGCGAAATTGGGTGAAATATGGCCAGATGTTACCACTACGATCTGTATCAATTTTTTGACCAGCGACAGAGATCCCTTCAAGGCCACTGACATTTGCCCGAATGGCGAAACTGTCGCCACCTGTCGCAACACGCAGGGTTTCAGCAGACAGTGCAAGGCGCACTTTTTCCCTGAGGAGCATGACCATAGGAACGCGGCGAATGATCCCGTCTGGATCATGATCAACCGAGAAAACGCCTCTGCCACTACCCACCTTGTTCAGGATTTCCAGATTCTCAACAATTTCGGGCCAGCTGACCATATGAGGTTTTGGGTCTTCACCAATTGTTGCATGTGGGGCATCGTAAATTTGTTTGGCTTCATCGCTCAAGTCCCGGCCACTCCGAGTGCTGGTTTCTCCTAAAACAACTGAGTGCCGTTTCATGGCGTCTCGCATTGCCTCTTCATTGTCTGGAAGTGCCTCTAGGCTGGAAATTACCTCGCTGGGCAGTAACGGATTGCCTGAGACAATATTATTGGGTGACAGGCGATCAGGTTCTGCAAAAACAATGTCGAACCCGGTTGTGACTACGCCATAGTCTGCCAAATTATTGATGAGTTGTGCGATGCGGGTTCGAGGCCAGGGCCATTGACCAACACGCCGAAGGCTTTCTTCATCAATATCAATGATCCGGATGGGTTGAGGCGAATAATCCCTCGGTTTCAGTTGCTGGTATCGGTCAAACGCAGTGTTTCTTATTTCCTTGACCAGTGAAAAGTCGCCAATGCGGATGATTAGCATGGCAAATAGAAACGCCAGAGATACCCAAAGCAAGTAACTGGATGGCAGTATCTTGTGCCAGAATTTGCGAGCGATCGCTTTACCGTTTGAAGTCTGCTCGCGACGCATGGAACCCCTGTTACGAATAAAATATTTACCCCTGCAACATCATCGCGTGTTTTGCAGAACTCTACAAGTGCCGTTCCTGGGAGTGCTTTGTAAACTTTTGGAGGTTATTAGTTCGAGGTTATTAGTTCTCTGTGTTCCAGGAGGGTGAAAAGAACTATGGCTAACTTCCCAAAGAAAATGTTGGATGGATATCACGAGTTTCGTTCGGGAAATTTCCTAATGGAAAAAGAACGTTACCACAGTTTGGCAGAGACTGGCCAAAAACCTGAAACCATGATCATAGCTTGTTGCGATAGTCGCTCGGCACCTGAAACCATTTTCAATGCTCATCCCGGCGAGCTGTTTGTCGTTCGCAATGTGGCCAATCTGGTTCCCCCTTATGGTCCGGATGATGGATTTCATTCTACTTCAGCGGCGTTGGAATTTGCCGTGCAAAGTCTTCGCGTGAAAAATATCATAGTAATGGGGCACGGGCGGTGCGGAGGAATTGGTGCAGCCCTTAATGCTGATATGGAGCCTTTGTCGCCAGGTGACTTTATTGGGAAGTGGATGGAGCTACTCAAACCAACTGCGGAATTGGTTATTCATGATGCAACACTAACAGCGGATGAAAAACAAACCGCATTGGAGCGTCTTTCAGTCCAGGGTTCCATTGAAAATCTAAGAACTTTTCCGTGTGTCTCGATTTTAGAAGGAAGAGACCAATTGTCCTTACACGGTGCTTGGTTTGATATCTCGCTTGGTGAACTTTGGACGATGCATCCCGAGAGTGGTGAATTTTCGAAAGCTTAAGTCTTTCCACGTCCTTTATCTGCCTTAACCGTCTTTCCATTCCGGTGGTCAATTCGTTTACAAATAGGTAGCAATTGCCGTTTCATTGTTTTAGAACATAGCCAATTCTGCCGACGGGTAATCGGGGAAGAACTGTAAACTAGTAAGAAAATTTCTCGGGAGGAAATTCATGAAGAAGCTAGTATTGGCACTTGCTGCCACAACCATGTTGTCAACTGCAGCGTTTGCTGACGGACACAGCGAAATCAAAATCGGTACAATCCTCGGATATACTGGTCCGATTGAATCGTTGACTGGTCCAATGGCTGAAAGTGCCGAACTTGCCATGAAAGAAGTTACTGATTCAGGCAAGCTACTTGGCGGTGCAAAAGTAACCTCAGTTCGCGGTGACTCGACCTGTGTTGACGCTGCTGCTGCAACAGCTGCTGCTGAACGTCTTGTGACTTCAGATAAAGTGAACGCAATCATGGGTGCCGATTGTTCAGGCGTCACAGGTGCGATCCTGCAAAACGTTGCTCGTGCAAACGGTGTTGTGATGATTTCACCATCAGCAACTTCTCCTGGTCTGTCGACTGCTGAAGACGATGGTTTGTTCTTCCGTACAGCTCCATCTGACGCGCGTCAGGGGGCCGTTATTTCGGACATTCTGAATGACAAAGGCATCAAGTCTGTTGCGATCACTTACACCAACAATGACTACGGCAAGGGTCTGGCTGAGTCCATCCAGTCAAATTACGAAGCTTCTGGTGGTAAAGTGACAATCTCTGCTGCACACGAAGACGGCAAAGGCGACTATTCTGCTGAAGTTGGTGCGCTTGCACAGGCTGGCGGTGAAGTACTGATCGTTGCCGGTTATCTTGACCAAGGTGGTAAAGGTGTTATCCAGGCATCCCTTGACACAGGTGCGTTTGACACGTTCGTCCTGCCTGACGGCATGATCGGTGACTCGCTTCCAAAAGCAATCGGTTCTGCACTTGACGGTTCATTTGGTACTGTTCCTGGTACAGACTCAAAAGGCGCCGAAATTTTTGATGCAAACGCAAAAGCTGCTGGCATCAAGCCGGATGCGTTCTCTGCGGAATCATATGATGCTGCTGCGTTGATCATGCTTGCAATGCAGGCCGCCGGTTCTTCAAAGTCTGAAGACTTCAAGGCAAAAGTGATGGAAGTTGCAAACGCTCCAGGCGAGAAAATTCTTCCTGGTGAGCTCGGCAAAGCGCTTGAGTTGATCGCTGCTGGCACAGACATTGACTATGTTGGCGCAACTGCAGTTGAGCTGATTGGCCCAGGCGAGAGCGCAGGTAACTACCGCGAAATTCTCGTCAAGGATGGTGAGAACACAACAGCGAAGTTCCGCTAAGAGCTTCGAATGACTAATCAGAACGGCCCGGCATACTACCGGGCCGTTTTGGTATTGGGGATTTATCAGAGATGATTGTCGTCGAAGACGTAAACAAACATTTTGGGGGCTTGCGTGCTGTTGATGGCGCGTCGCTTACTATCGAAACCGGTTCGATTACCGGTCTCATCGGGCCGAATGGCGCTGGCAAAACCACACTCTTCAACGTGATCGCCGGGCTGCACAAACCGACTTCCGGGAAAGTGTTGCTGGATGGTCAGGACATAACCGGCCTTACGCCGCATGAGCTGTTTGCCAAAGGATTGTTGCGCACATTCCAGATCGCGCATGAGTTTTCCACATTGACGGTTCGCGAAAACCTGATGATGGTTCCAGCCGGGCAGTCCGGAGAAAGCCTTGTTCAAACCTGGACCAACCGCAAAAAGGTCCGTGAAGAAGAAGAACGCATCCGCGAAAAGGCAAACGAAGTTATTGAATTTCTGGAAATTCCGCAAGTTGCTGACGAACTTGCCGGTAATCTTTCCGGGGGGCAAAAAAAGCTGCTTGAACTTGGTCGTACCATGATGGTGGACGCAAAAATCGTGTTTTTGGATGAAGTCGGCGCTGGTGTTAACCGAACGCTTTTGAACACGATCGGTGATGCCATTTTGCGCCTCAACAAAGAGCGCGGCTACACGTTTTGCATGATCGAGCATGACATGGAATTCATTTCTCGTCTTTGTGACCCTGTCATCTGTATGGCGGAGGGAAAGGTTCTGGCTCAAGGTACAGCTGAAGAAGTCAAGAACAATGAAGAGGTGATTGAAGCTTACCTGGGTACGGGTCTTAAAAACAAACCAGCCAAGGAGGATGCGTGATGCCAAGAGGCGAAAAGCGCATCTGCGCGACGGGGATGTAACATGGCGTTTCTCATTGGTGAAAATATGACCGGTGGCTACGGTGGTGCGGACATTCTGCACGATTGCACAATCGGTGTTGAAAAAGGTGAGATTGCCGTTGTCGTTGGCCCTAATGGTGCCGGTAAATCGACCGCCATGAAGGCAGTCTTTGGTATGTTGAACATCCATACAGGCCAAGTTCTGATGGATGGAGAAGATATTACAAAGCTTACGCCTCAGGCGCGCGTTCAAAAGGGTATGGGATTCGTTCCTCAAACAAGTAATGTCTTCACGACGATGACAGTTGAAGAAAATCTCGAGATGGGTGCTTTCATTCGTGAAGATGATATTTCCGGCACCATGGAGCAGGTGTTCGAATTGTTTCCGATACTCAAGGAAAAGCGCAGGCAACCTGCTGGAGAACTTTCCGGTGGTCAGCGTCAGCAGGTGGCAGTGGGGCGCGCCTTGATGACACAACCAAAAGTCCTGATGTTGGATGAGCCGACCGCCGGTGTTTCACCCATCGTGATGGACGAATTGTTCGACCGGATTATTGAAATCGCCAAAACCGGAATTGCCATTTTGATGGTGGAACAGAATGCCAAGCAGGCATTGAACATCGCAGACAAGGGATATGTTCTTGTTCAAGGGCGCAATCGTTATACGGATACGGGTGAAGCCTTGATGGCTGACCCGGAAGTCCGCAAAGCGTTTTTGGGAGGGTAGGGGCAACCAATGGATATTCTTAACGCATTCGTGCTTCTCGCTAACTTTGTTATTATTCCGGGTCTCACCTATGGCTGCCAATTGGCTCTTGGTGCGCTGGGTGTCACCCTGATTTATGGCATCTTGCGGTTTTCGAATTTTGCCCATGGTGAAACCATGGCATTTGGAACAATGGCGGTTATTCTTTTCACTTGGCTGCTTCAGGGTTGGGGTGTGTCGCTTGGGCCTGCTCCAACCGCATTATTGGCGCTTCCGATTGGTATATTGTTCGCGATCCTGCTGCTGCTAACTACAGACAGACTGGTCTACAAATTCTACCGGAAACAGAAGTCGACACCGGTGATTTATCTGATCGCATCGTTGGGTGTGATGTTTTTCTACAACGGTTTGATCCGCTTTGTGATCGGACCGGATGATCGCATCTTCACAGACGGTGAACGCTTTATTTTCACCGCTCGCCAATTCAAGGAATCAACGGGTCTAGAACAGGGCATGTCCTTCAAAATGACCCAGGGCATTACGGTTATTGTGACTGTCATGTGCGTTGCTGCACTGTTCTGGTTTCTTACTAAAACAAGAACCGGAAAATCAATGCGAGCATATTCAGACAATGAAGATTTGGCATTGCTCTCCGGTATCAACCCGGATCGCGTGGTCATGATTGCGTGGATTTTGACGGCTGCATTGGCAACGATTGCCGGAACACTTTACGGATTGGACAAGAGCTTCAAACCGTTCACCTATCTGCAAATCCTGTTGCCTATTTTTGCCGCAGCAATTGTGGGCGGATTGGGAAGTCCACTGGGTGCGATTGCTGGAGGTTTTGTAATCGCATTCTCTGAAGTGTTCGTAACCTTTGCGTACAAACGGGTACTTGGCTACCTGTTGCCGGAATCGCTGGAGCCGTCTGGTTTGGTTCAGTTACTCTCAACGGATTACAAGTTCGCGGTATCCTTCGCCATTCTGGTGATTGTGTTGCTAGTACGACCGACGGGTATATTCAGGGGGCAAACGATATGAGCATCAACATGCGTAATATATCCATGTTCGCTGTCATGGCGGTTTTATTTATTATCGTCGGACAAATCCAAAGCTGGTCGCTATCTCTTGCAATTCTGAACCTGTGTTTGATCTCTGCGATCATGTCATTGGGTGTAAACATCCAGTGGGGATATGCTGGCCTGCTCAATGTCGGGGTGATGGGTTTTGCTGCACTCGGCGGTGTAGCAGGTGTGTTGATATCCACACCACCTGTTCCTGGGGCATGGGAGGCTGGCGGTGGCCTCATGCTGATGGCTGGCCTCTGCATGCTGATCACCATCGCGGCAATCGTCTTCATTTATAACAAGCTACGGGGATCAGCACGGGTATGGTCAATTACGCTTGTGGGGATCGTCGGCTATTTTGTGGCGCGGTCATTCTTCGACCCGGCTGTTGATGCGATCGAGCGATATGATTCTGCGGCAACCGGTTTTCTGGGTGGTTTGGGCATGCCGATCATTTTCTCATGGTTTGTGGGCGGATTGTTGGCTGCAGGCGCTGCTTGGCTTGTCGGCAAGATTTCCCTTGGTTTGCGTTCTGACTATCTTGCAATCGCCACGTTGGGCATATCGGAAATCATCATTGCAATGATGAAGAACGAAGACTGGTTGACCAGAGGCGTGAAGAACGTCATTGGGTTGCCGCGTCCTGTTCCATATGAAGTCGATATTCAGCAGTCTGAGTATTTTCAGAAACTCGCCGCTGACTGGGGTATGTCGATCATTGATCTTTCTTCGATCATTGTGAAGCTTTGTTATGCTGGCCTTTTTGCGGCTGTTTTGCTTTTTGTTCTGTATTTGTCGGAAAAAGCGCTTAACTCCCCTTGGGGCAGGATGATGCGTGCCATTCGTGACAATGAAACTGCGGCTGAAGCCATGGGTAAAGACGTGAAGGGACGTCACCTGCAAGTCTTCATTCTTGGCTCTGCAGTTATTGGCATCGCTGGTGCGATGCTCACTACGCTTGATGGACAGTTTACACCGGCTTCATATCAACCCTTGCGATTTACCTTCCTCATTTGGGTAATGGTAATCGTAGGTGGCTCAGGTAATAACTGGGGCGCTGTCTTGGGTGGTTTCGTGATCTGGTTCTTCTGGATTGAAGCGGAACCTATGGGGCTTTGGTTGATGGATACGCTCACCTCAGGCCTTGCCGAAGATAGTCCGCTTCGAGAACACTTGTTGAAGTCTGCGGCGCATATGCGTTTGATGACCATGGGAATTATTCTTTTGCTGGTGTTGAGATTTACACCAAGAGGTTTGATCCCCGAGAAATAGAGTAGAGAAACGGGTCAATTCTGGCCCGTTTCCCTTTCTGAAACGCGACATTTTCATGCCGCAATTCAAGATGTGCAAATTCGAGTTTTCGGGCTAATTGGCGCACATTCAACTTGAGGTGCTGCCATGTTCTTTGTTTTCCCTAATGCACGTTTGATACCCTCACCTTTCTACAAATCTGTTGTTGCGGAAGGATTGACGACCGCATCCATTTACAATGGTATGATCTTGCCTGCTTCATTTGGGGATCCGGAAGCAGAATACTGGCGTATCATCGAAGGTGTGTCCCAGTGGGATGTCGGCGTTGAACGTCAGGTTCAGCTAAAAGGACCCGATGCCGGCAAACTGGCGCAAATCCTCAGCCCTCGTGATCTTTCAAAATGCAAAGAAGGCCAAGGCAAATATGTTCCTTTGTGCAACCACCAAGGCACACTGCTAAACGATCCAATTGTTCTCAAGCATGCAGATGATTTGTTTTGGCTTTCCATTGCGGATAGCGACATGTGGATTTGGGCCAGAGCAATTGCTGCGGAACGCGGATTGGATGTTGAAGTATCTGATCCAAAGGTAGCTCCCATGGCGCTTCAAGGGCCCAAAGCAGAAGACGTTGTAGCTTCGGTTATGGGCGATTGGGTTCGCGATCTAAAATACTTCTGGTTCAAGGATTCTGAAGTCGACGGTATTCCTGTCGCTGTCCAGCGCTCAGGCTGGTCCAAGCAAGGCGGGTTTGAAATATACCTCAAAGACCCAGCCAAAGGCACTCAACTCTGGAATATCTTCAAGGAAGCGGGAAAGCCTTACGGAATTGGCCCGGGTGGTCCAACTACTGCTGAACGCACGGAAAGTGGCCTAGTGTCCTTGGGTGGTGACACTGATAGCCGAACAAATCCATTTGAAGTGAGGCTCGGCTCTTATGTTAATCTTGATGTCGATGATGATGTAATTGGTATTCAAGCGCTCCGCAGAATTCATGAAGAAGGCCCGAAACGCCACCAGCTCGGCTTGAAGCTGGAAGGTAAAGAACCTGCGCCACTTGGATTTGAGTGGGAGAATATTGAGCAAAACGGCAAAAAAGTCGGCGATATGACCAATTGTGTGTGGTCGCCGCGTATGAAACAAAACATTGGCTACGCCTTGATTTCTGTTGAAGTCCAAGCCGGGCAGGAAGTTCAGGTTAAACGCGAAGGCGGCGTTGTAAACGCAGAATTGTGCGAGTTGCCCTTTCTGTAGGCCGGCCCAATTTTCGAATGACAATTAAAACGCTTGGCTGCTTGTCGGTGTAATGATACGCTTTTGTTAACTTAGAATATGAACAGGGTGGTTTTTTGCCCTGGAAAAAGGATATTCGGCGTGAGCGATCTTTCCAATGGTGCTGAAGCACCGGGAGGAGAGCAGGACCCGAACAGCAAGGGAAAACGGTCGAAAGGCCGGAGACGCAGGCGGCAAAATGCGCACCAAAACAGAAAAGGTGCAGCAACCGTAAAAGCTTCTCAACCTTCCCACGTTAGTGATGCTGGCCATGGAAACCATGGCGGCGGAAACCGGTCAGGCTCTCAAAATCCGTCCAACTACGGAAACCGTTCTGGTGTTCAGCCAAACGGCAAGCATGCGCATTATCCGCAGCGAAGAAACGATCGTTCACATCATCAACGACCTCTTTATGCCGCGCTTGATCTGGGAACCAACAATTGCCGATTGTTGATTGCGTGCCCTCAAAAGCCGGGACGTTTTCGGGTGGTGGATGGTTTCTCACGGATCGTGCGTTTGGGCGAGGGGCTTGCCGGTACAGGGCGATTGAGCGAACAGGCCATGGACCGTGCCGTAGAGGCACTGAAAATCTGCTCCGATAAATTGCGTAACCGCAAAATCAAGGCGCAGCGGCTGATTGCTACTGAAGCGTGTCGACGTGCCGATAATGGGGAAGAATTTCTGAGCCGTGTAAAGGAGGAAACCGGTCTCGATCTTGAAATCGTTACTCAGGAGATGGAGGCGCGTCTTGCTGCAGCCGGGTGTGGTGCGCTGATGGATCGGAAAAGCAATGGTGCGGTTTTGTTCGACATAGGTGGCGGATCATCTGAACTTGTGCTTGTGGATCGTTCCAATGGCAGACGGCGAAATATTGCGGAAAATATCGCTGGATGGACGTCATTGCCTTTGGGAGTTGTAACCTTGGCGGAGCAGTTTGGTGGGCAGGATGTAACCCGTGAATTGTTTGACGAGATGGTCGAAAGCGTCATGGAGAAACTTGAGAGTTTCAGCGAACGTCGTGCGATTGATCACCTGTTTGCCAGTGGTGATGCTCATCTTCTGGGGACTTCGGGAACGGTTACCACGCTTGCGGGAATTCATCTTGAACTACCAAAATATGACAGGCGTCAGGTCGATGGCATTTGGCTAACATCCAAACAAGTGGATACAATCATCGACCGGCTTCTCGGTATGACATATGAAGAAAGGGCCGCCAATCCGTGCGTCGGGACCGAGCGGGCTGATCTGGTGCTGGCGGGCTGCGCGATCTTGAACGCTATTCGCAATGTTTGGCCTGCTGAAATGTTGCGGGTCGCTGATCGCGGTTTGCGGGAAGGACTCCTGACTGACATGATGCATCGTGACCGCAGTTGGGTTCGTCCTCGAAAAGGCCGTTGGTCACGGAAACGGCGCAAGAAAAGAGATCAAGCGCATTCAGGCAGTGGTGAGACGTCATGACCAAAAAACCAGGCTCACAGAAAACGAATCTCAGGAATATGCGCACTCGGGTGAAAACAGCGCGGGGACGCAAGTTGTCTTCAACTCTTTGGCTCGAGCGGCAGCTGAATGATCCCTATGTGCAGCGCGCAAAGGCTGAGGGCTACGCGTCCCGCGCGGCATACAAGTTGTTGGAAATCAATGAAAAGCATCCGATTATTCATAAGGGTGATCGCGTCATTGACCTGGGTGCGGCTCCGGGTGGATGGTGCCAGGTAGCTTCAACGATAACGGGGTCTACGTCAGATAACCCGTTGGTGGTTGGAATTGACTATCTGGATATGGCACCGGTGGCGGGCGCAGTAATCTTGAAAAAGGATTTTCTTGATGATGATGCGCCAGATGCAATCATGACCTCTCTTGGCGGTGAAGCGCCCAATGTGGTTTTGTCGGATATGGCAGCGCCGACAACCGGGCACAGAAAAACAGATCACCTGCGAACCATGCATCTGGTTGAAGTAGCTCTTGATTTTGCTCTTGAGGTACTCAAACCCGGTGGGCATTTTCTGTCAAAAACCTTCCAGGGAGGCACAGAAGGTGATTTGCTGACCTTGTTGAAGCAAAATTTCAAATCGGTTCATCACATCAAACCGCCGGCATCCCGCGATAAATCCGTAGAACTGTACTTATTGGCGAAAGATCGAAAGTGACCATCATCACTTGGATTGGCAAATTGAGCTTTCTAAATATTTCGCCAGTTTGATTAGAAGTTTTTTACCATTTCTCTCTAATCTGTTCCTTTGATGGGGATTTTTGGGCGTCATTCTGCGTTGATTTAGGTCCTCAATTTGTCAAAGGACCAGGTTCATGTCGATACAAAAAGCTGCCCAGTGGTTATGTCTTCTCTTCTTGTCTGCTTGTTTTATGGCCTATTTTTCTCCCGCAGCGGAGGGGCCGGTTGAACGCATTGCCTTGGCAGTTGGGTACCTTGCTCTGGCCTTTGGTACGCTTGGTTCAATCTTCATCTATTTGCGAGCAAGAGAAGGCGACCAAGTCCAACAACTCGTGGGTGCAGAAGAGACAGATGTAGCGGCTCCCATAAAGCAGAACGGTGCAGACGTTTCTGGGGGGTCACGAGAAGAATTGGTCACGCTTGCCTATACAGATCAGCTTACTGGCCTGGGCAATCAACGCCGCATGATCGAGAAGTTCAACTCACTTCGCAATGACCGCCGAAATGGCATTAAGGGATTTCTTGTTGGCTTCGCTGATATGGATGGCATGAAGCCTATCAATGACTTGTACGGCTTTGAAGGTGGCGACGAGATTTTGAAGCAGTGCGCCCAACGACTTTCGGCCGCTGTTGAACAGGATGGGTTTGTCTTTCGCAGTAGGGGTGATGAATTCGGTTTTCTTTTTCCTGATATCAAAGATGAAGCTGGTGCTTATCAGATTGGTCGAATTCTTCAGGAAGTCCTGCTTGCACCGTTTGATCTGGACGGCAGAACGGTTCGCTTGAGCGGTTCGTTCGGTTTTGCCTTGTACCCGGATTCCGGCAACGACTTCGAAGACGTGCTTCGAAACATCGAGAGTGCGCTTTATCACTCAAAACGGGGCGGTCGTGGCCGTATTACGGTGTTCTCCGGTGAAATCGAAGAAATGATCCTTGAAAATGCTCGGATGGAGCAAGCTTTGCGAAGAGCGATCGCAAATAATGAGGTTCAGCCTCATTTCCAGCCAATCATCTCTCTTCAAACAGGCAAGCTTCTTGGTTTTGAAGCGCTTGCGCGCTGGATCGATCCGGAATTGGGGTTCGTTTCTCCCGGTAAATTTGTGCCGCTCGCAGAAGAACGTGGTATCATCGCCCAGCTGACGGACAAATTGCTATTGCATGCAGCGCGCGTTGCCTCGGGTTGGCCTGATGACATTTTTCTTTCATTCAACCTGTCGAGTGTCCAATTGGTGGATCCGACCACAGCTCAATCGATAATTCACACAATCAACAAGGCAGGCCTGCCGCCGCAACGCCTCGAGATCGAAGTGACTGAAACCGCGATGATGACTGATCCGGAAACAGCATCGATGATTATCGATGAACTCCATCAGGCTGGTATTCGTATTTCGATGGACGATTTTGGTACCGGACAATCCAGCTTGGGGCGTCTGCGCGAATTGAAGCTGGATAAGGTGAAGATTGACCGTGCTTTCATTATGGCGATTGGTGAAGACAAACCTGCTGAACACATTGTTCGCGCAATTCTGGAAATGTGTGCAGGTCTCGATCTCACTGTGGTTGCAGAGGGCATTGAAGAGATGAACCAAGCTGAAAGCTTAAAGCGTTATGGCTGTCATGCAGGACAGGGCTATCTGTTTGGAAAACCGCAAGATGAGCACAAAACGATGGGTTATATCCGTGAGTTTATGGGCTCAGAACCGCAAGAGCCTGTTGCAGAAAAGATTTCTGCCTAACCGAAGATTTGCAGGAGAATGGAGGCTGGCATGGATTTTGACCCTACACTCCGAGGAAATTGCATACTGTGCGCTGAAGACAATGAAGTGAACCAGATGGTTTTGCAGCACACACTCGATGAGCAATCTCTGCCACACGTCATTGTTGATGATGGCAAGAAAGCATATGAAGCATGGAAAGCGCTCGACCCGAAAGTGGTCTTGATGGATATTTCCATGCCGGTAATGAACGGCATAGAATCGATAGCCCTAATCCGCATGGATGAACAGGCAATGGGTAAGCGGGTTCCCATCATTGCCCTTACAGCTCATGCGCTGAAGGGAGATGAGGAACGCTTTATCGAGGCGGGAGCAGACTATTATATGTCAAAGCCTGTAAATCCCAATTCCCTACTGGATATGATCGATCAAATCCTCAACCCTCCGACAACATCTGTGCTCACTTCCTGATAAGATATTGTCTTCTTATTGATTTGACCCTTGACGATGGTGTGCCGATCCTGAAAACTTCCGATAGTATGTTTTTGGGTCATCAGCTGGCCATTCAGGAGGTTTAATGTCTCACGATCATGATCATGACCACAGCGAATGGTCAGACATGGAACTCAAAGTGAAAACGCTTGAATCGCTGCTGTTGGAAAAAGGCTATGTGGAGCAGTCTGCCCTTGATGTGATTGTAGAAACCTATGAGCACAAGGTTGGGCCTCGTAACGGTGCTCAGGTCGTAGCAAAAGCATGGACCGATCCAGAATATCTTCAAAGATTACGCGAAGACGCAAGTGCTGCAATTGCTGAGCTGGGTTTCACCGGTCGACAAGGTGAGCATATGCGAATTGTCGAAAACACTGCTGAAATGCACAATATGGTCGTTTGTACCTTATGCTCTTGCTATCCTTGGAGTGTACTTGGACTGCCGCCTGTATGGTATAAATCTGCGCCATACCGTTCGAGGGCGGTAAGTGAGCCTCGTAAAGTGCTTTCAGAGTTTGATGTTGATTTGCCGGATTCTACAAAGATACAGGTTTGGGATTCTACCGCAGAGATGCGTTATCTCGTCATTCCAATGCGTCCTGAGGGCACAGAGGGATTTAGTGAAGAACAATTGGCGGATTTGGTTACGCGTGATTCCATGATTGGAACCGGTCTGGCACTCTCGCCTGAAGAGGCTGCAGCATGAACGGCCCGCATGATATGGGGGGCATGCAATTTTATGGCCCAGTGAAACCAGAGGCAAATGAGCCGGTTTTTCATGCGGATTGGGAGAAAAGAGCGCTCGCGATGACCGTGGGTATGGGGTTCACTGGTCAATGGAATTTGGATGTTTCCCGGTTTGCGCGCGAGAGTTTGGCGCCGGATTTTTACCTCACCAAGAGTTATTATCAGATCTGGGTAAATGGTCTTCAAAACCTGATGCTGGAACGCGGGCTTGTAACTGAAAACGAGATTGCGACTGGCAAGATGGAAACACATCCTGTTGAGGTTAAGCGGGTTGTGAGTGGTGAGGAAATGCCTGCCGCACTTGCTGCTGGTGGACCAGTGGCGCGTGATCCTGAAGGACCTGCCGCATTTTCAGTCGGTGATCGGGTAACAACAACAAACATTCACCCGACTGGTCATACGCGGCTGCCGCGATATGCGAGGGGTAAAACCGGTGAGATTATCGCAATTCATGGGTGTCATGTGTTTCCGGACAGCAATGCACGTGGTGATGGAGAAAATCCGCAATGGCTTTACGCGGTCAAATTTGATGCGCAAGCCCTGTTTGGTTCAGACGCAGAAGCGGGAAACACTGTGGTAGTTGATTGCTGGGAGCCGTATCTTGAACGTTCCTGAAACTTTACCCGGCCTTGTCACTGAATGCGGAGAGCCTGTTTTTAATGAACCGTGGGAAGCAAGCGCCTTTGCACTCGTCGTGGGATTGCATCAAAAGGGTGCGTTTGAATGGACAGAGTGGGCGGATGTTTTGAGCGAAACCATCAAAAATGGCCCTGAAGAAACTCCGTATTACCAGTCATGGCTTTCAGCACTTGAGACAATCGTGTCACAAAAAGCGCTCATTGATGAAAAGGAAATATCCATGCGAAAATCCGAGTGGGAAGCAGCACTGGTTGCAACGCCGCATGGATCGCCAATTGAACTGGAAAACGGAAAGTAGCAAAGTTTTGGAAAACGTTTAGACCTATCCAACACTGTAACATCTTAAAAACATGACGCTAAGTAACTATATGAGTGAAAACGTTATTTGCCGGAGGGAATATTTTAAATGGCAACACTGAAGAATATTGATCAGGAAATTGAAAAAACCCGTCAGACGGTCGAGGATATGAAGACCAAACTCGACCAGAGCGGGAAGGTTCTGGAAGAGTTCGCCAAGACCGAGACCATTGGTCAGACCGATTTTGATATCGAAAATGCCCGAATTCAGGACATCCTGAAACAGCAGAACGTGATGGAAGGCAATATTGCTGACCTGATCATCGGACTTGAAGATGCGACAAATGTTTTTGGTGCCGAATTTGAAAGCATGAAGAGTTATACGGGCTGGGAAAAGTTTGTCGGCGTATTCTCTAAACAACGCATGC
>JAAUYH010254930.1_pt1 | contig 19404 bp, 15 predicted proteins | sample 7278061 | NCBI WGS metagenome assembly JAAUYH01 (sample SAMN14350203, study PRJNA611818) | marine sediment metagenome | isolation source: surface marine sediment (0.6m) | place: French Polynesia: Moorea | collected 2018-08 | reverse complement strand
AGCGATATGCCAAACAAAAACCTCGACAAAAGATCGACTCTAGTAAGCGAGCAAATGCTCTGATCGCGACATCTCTGGGTATGATGGAGGGCAGTGCCTGATTCCGTGAAGCCAGCCTCGAAGTTGTCGCCAAAGTCGAGGAAAAAGCCGCCAACTCCGCCGCGACCGCCTCTCTTTGGTCGCTACCGCTTGCTCAGTCGATTGGCCACCGGCGGCATGGGCGAGATCTTCCTGGCTCGGCTACATGGCGCTGCCGGTTTTGAAAAACTCGTGGTGCTCAAACGCATCCTGCCCCATCTGGCCCGCAGCGAGCGCGAGCGCTACCAGAGTATGCTCCTCGATGAGGCCCGCATTGCCGCCCGCCTCACCCATCCCAACGTCTGCCACGTATATGAGCTGGATCAGGTCGATGACGAGCTCTTTATCTGCATGGAATATCTCGAAGGTGTGACTGGATACGAGCTGCTCAAACGCCTGCGCCGGCAGGAAAGACTCCTCGATCCCCGCGTTGTCGTGTCCATCGCCCTGCAGGCGTGTGAAGGCCTACACGCGGCTCACGAACTCACAGACGCCAAGGGCTATCCCAGCAATCTGGTCCACCGCGATGTGTCCCTGTCCAACATCTTCCTCACCGCCGATGGCGTGATCAAAATCCTCGACTTTGGCATCGCCAAAGTACCCGGGCAGGAGAACAAGACCGATACCGGCATCGTGAAAGGCAAGTGGGCGTATATGTCGCCGGAGCAGATTCTCAGGCGTCCCCTCGATCGCCGCTCCGATCTCTTTTCCCTCGGGGTCGTGATCTTTGAGTTGATGGCCAACCGCCGACTCTATCACCGCCGATCCGAGTTCGAGACATGTCGCATGATCACCGAAGAGGATGCGCCGAGTCTTCGGCAATGGCGGCCCGAAGTGCCGCAATCGTTGGAGGAAGTCGTGGGCAAAACCCTGGCGCGCAATCGCGATGCGCGCTATCCGTCTGCGCGCGCGCTGGCCGAGGCTCTCACGGCGGCAGCCGCCGATATTGGTGGCAGCGCCTCGATGGGAGAGATCAGCGGCCTGATCTCGACAACGTTTGCCACGGAGTTGGCCCAGCGCCGTCGATTCGTCGAAGGTGTCTGTCGGAATAACTTGGGCGACAAACCAGGTTCCCGGGCAGCCACCAATGACGCGGCCCCCAAGACCGAGGTGTTGCCGCAGGCACCGACCATGCTGGGCAGCGCGCACGCTGTGGGGCCAGCGGCGCCAGATCCTAGCGGCCCTAACGACCCCAACGACCCCAACGCAGACCAGAGCGCGCGGGACAACGCCGACTGGCCCAGCGACAGTGATCCCGACATTCCGGCGACCAATCTCCACGTGCAGCGCAGTAAGCGAGCAGGGTCGCGCCCGGATAGTCAAGGCTCGAGACACGGGGAGCGACAGCAGGAGCCACAGTGGCGAGGGCAACCCCATGCGCGCGATACGCCTCGCGTCTACACCGAGACCGAAATCAGCCCACCCCGCAGTGCTTCGACCGGAGCCCGACTGCTGTTTATTGGCGGTTTGGCCGCGGGCCTGCTCCTGGCCGTCATCGCCGCCGCCGGGGTCCTCTTCTGGAAGCAAAACCGCGACACTCCCACGCATGTTGTGACCCTGGCCGGAGATGCGCTCACAGACGCACTTGGAGACGCACCCACAGACCGGCCGTCCACGGTCAGACTGGCATTGGAACGCGGCTCTCTAGCACCGGAGACGCAAGAGAATGCTGCCAGCGCCAGCAACGCCCCGCCATCGGCCGATGCTGCCCCGCCGGCTACCGCTTCGACGACGGGCTCCCGTGACAAGACCGTTCCGGCAAAACGAGCTCGCCGCCAGTCGGCAAACGACCCGAGTCGAGTGTTTCGCCGCGCGCTCGTGCGGCGCAATCGCCAGATGCGCGCCTGCTACGAACAGCATCTCGACCCGGTCCAGCAGGGCGAGCAGGGCGGCAAACTCCCCCGTCTTGAGGTGGTCATGATCATCAATACCAAGGGACGCGTCACCGAGGCTTCCCTACAACCGGCCCGCTATGGCGAATCGGCCCTGGGGGATTGCCTGCTCGCCATTGTGCGCGATCTTGACTTCGGCGCGCAAAAGGATGCCGTCCAGGTGACGATCCCGCTCGGGATTCGTCTCAGCAAGGGCTGATTTGACTCGTGTATGTGGGCAAAACATGCTCAAGTGGAAGTGAGGACACCCAACCATGAGCCTGATCGGCAACATCTTGTGGATCGTATTTGCCGGCGGTTTGATAACCTGCATCCAATACCTTATCGCCGGACTCATCCTGTGTATCACCATCATCTTTCTCCCCTTTGGCCTGCAGTGCTTTAAGCTGGCCGAGCTGGCCCTCTTTCCCTTTGGCCGCGATGTCGTGGAAACGCCCAATGCTGGCGGCATCCTGGCCCTGATTGCCGGTTTGATTTGGCTGCTATTGGCGGGGATCTGGATCGCGCTCACCCACATCATCTGCGCCATCGGCTGCGCCATCACCATCATCGGATTGCCGTTTGCCCTGCAGCATCTCAAGCTGGCCCGCCTGGGCCTATTTCCGTTTGGCAAAGGCATTCACTGACCGCGAACGTCACGTTGGGTCACCGCTATGAGGATGTCGTCTTCATCTCCCGTCGCCACTGACGAGCACGACCGCGCCGCCGTTGCCTCTGGGGTGGCAAACGCGGACGCCGAGCCCCTCATCGCCCCCGACGATGTCCATAACCGTGAGCTCTTGCACGCGGTGCATCCAAAGAACTGGATCAACCCCCAACCCGCGCCGTGTTACAATCTCGTCGTCGTCGGGGCGGGGACTGCCGGGCTTGTGTCCGCGGCCGGCGGTGCTGGATTGGGGGGACGCGTGGCCCTGGTCGAACGCGGCCTCATGGGGGGCGATTGCCTAAACGTCGGCTGCGTGCCATCCAAGGCCCTGATTCGCGCAGCCCGGGTGGCGGCCGAGGTGCGTCGTGCCGGCGACTTCGGCATCCATTGCGGCACGGTCGATGTTGACTTTGCGAAGATTATGCAGAGGATGCGCCGCCTGCGGGCGCAAATCGCCCCCGTGGACAGCGCCTCGCGGTTTCGCCAATTGGGCGTGGACGTATTTTTGGGCCACGGGCGTTTTGTGTCGCCGCGCGAGGTCGAAGTCGAGGGCGCGCGGCTGCGCTTTGCCCGCGCCGTGATTGCGACCGGCGCCCGCGCAGTGCTGCCCGACATTGAGGGGCTCGCCGAAGCCGGCTATTTGACCAACGAGACCATTTTTCAGCTGACCGAATTGCCGCGCCACTTGGTCATTATTGGCGGCGGTCCCATCGCGTGCGAGCTGGCGCAATGCTTTGCCTGCTTTGGCGGCAAAGTGACCATTGTCGAAGCCGCCACCACCATTTTGGGCAAAGAAGAACCCGACGTGGCCACCGTGATCGGAGCCCGCTTGGCCAAAGAGGGCGTCCGCGTCATCGTCGAGGCCCGCGTCGAGCGCGTGAGCGCTGGCAGTGGGGCGAACGGCCAGGGGGCCACGCGTCTCGATGCCAAGCCCAGTGTCAACACCGTGCACGTGCGCACGGCCGATGGCCCCATCACCTTGCAGGCAGACGCGATTTTGCTGGCCGCCGGACGTCGGCCCAATCTCGACGGCATCGGCTTGGACGCCGCCGGGGTCGAGCACAAAGGTGGCGGCTTGTTCGTAGACCCGTACATGCGCACCACGAATCGGCGGATCTATGCCGCCGGCGACGTGGCCTCCGACCAGCAATTTACCCACGCCGCCGATGCCATGGCCCGGCTGGTGTTGCGCAATGCGCTATTTTGGGGGCGCGCGCGCGCCGGTCACCTCATTATCCCCCGGGTGACCTTCACCGATCCCGAAGTCGCCAGCGTTGGACTGAGCCAAGCCAGCGCCGAGCGAGCCGGTATGGAACTCACCACCTTTGAAGTGCCACTTGAAGAGGTCGATCGGGCCATCGTCGACGGGGAGACCCAGGGCTTTGTGCGGATTCACGTCAAGCGTGGCCGAGACCGCATCGTCGGCGCCACCATCGTCGCCAGTCGAGCCGGTGATATGATCGCACCAGTGACCCTGGCCATGAACCGCGGCATGGGCCTCGGCGCCCTCGGCAGTGCCATTCAGCCCTATCCGACCCTGTCGCTCGCACTCAAACAAGTCGCCGACCGCTACGCGCGCACCCGGCTCACGCCATTTTTGGCCCGACTATTTGCCTGGATACTCGCCCGTCAACGGCGCTGACATAATATAATTATATTGAAAAGCTACATATAAAAATCCCCCGCCGGTGAAGCGGCATTCCCCGGAGGACAAGCCCACAACCGAACCGCAGCAGCGGCAACCGCGCACCGAGGGTCGGGACTGATGGGGTACCCAGCTGCAAGCCCCTTGCGTCCGAGGCCGCAGCAATGCGAAGTTGAAGCACCGCGATGCCGCACCGCCAATCACCCTCGACGCCGTCTCTCAGACGCACGAATCCCGGCACGTATGCCATATGGGCGACCGCCATGTGTCTCGGGGCCGCGTGCTCCAGCAGCGATCCATCTTCGCCCTTTGGGCCCGATGCCGGTTTGAGTGACGAGCTGTGTGTTCCCGGTTGCCAGGGCAATATCTTGCGCATCTGCGAACCCATGCGTGAAGAGGAGTTCTGTGCCCTCGGCTGCGACAGCAAGGCCAGCGCGTGCGAGGTTTTGCTGCCCAGTAACGGCGTCGAAGCGGCCTATCTCGACAATGTCACCGCGGATATGGCGCTGACCGTCGAAGAGTTTGGTGGACGCATTGTCCTTGACACAGACACCGGCGCCATCATCGCCGCGTCCGACGACGGCAGTGGTGGCGGCGAGCCCGTAGAGGTGCGACCATCGGGCGAAGGCGTGATGGACGGCGTTGGCTTTTTTCGCCAGGATAATGGCGTCAGCGTCTTTGCCGTCAATTCCCTCGAAATCGGCGCCGCGGTCACAGTCACGGCCACGGGCGCCCAGTCCCTGGCCATCTTGAGCCGCGAGGATGTGCGCATTGATGGCCTTCTTGAGCTATCGGCGCGGGCGTGTGAGGCCGGTGGCGACGCTCGCTGTAGCGGTCCCGGCGGGGGCGAAGGCGCGAGCAATGACATCTCGCTCGCCGCTGGCTGTTCCCCTGGAGAAAATGGGGCCAGGCTCATATTAGAAGAAATCATGTTTGCCGGTGGCACTGGCGGTGGCGGCGGCGGGCTCGGGGCCGATGGCGCACCGGGCGGCATCGGGGTCGGCGAAGATTTTCCCGGCGGTGCCGGCGGCGACGTCTCGCTCAGTCCATGCCCCGGAGCGCGCCTGGTCCCGCTCACTGGCGGCAGCGGCGGTGGCGCCGGCGGCTTGCTGTTTTCCGATCCCGACATGGGCTTCTTTGGCGGCGGCAGCGGCGGCGGCGGCGGCGGCGCGGTGCAGATTAGCTCATTTGCCGCCATTGTCATTAATGGCCCTTCCGGCGGTGATAATGGCGGCGCCGACGACGGCTTTGCCGGCATTGCCGCCAATGGTGGCGGTGGTGGTCCGGGCCAGCTCAACGGCGGCGGCGGCGGCGGCGGCTCTGGCGGAGCGATCTTGCTCGAGGCCGTCAGCGTGAGCGTACGTGGAGGCGTGCTGGTGGCCAACGGCGGCGGCGGCGGCGGCACCGGAGCCGTGTTCGACGATGCCACTGCGGGGCAGGATGGCCGTATGAGTGACGAGCGAGCTCCTGGAGGAACTGGCATTCGCGACGGCGGCCGCGGTGGCGCGCGCAGCGGCCCGGCCACCATCGGCGTGGGCGGTGATGTTTCAACAGGCGGTGGCGGTGGCTCGAGCGGCGTCATCCGCATCAATACCGCAGAGGAAGGCTGGGACGTGGATGCGGATTCGGTGGTGAGCCCCAACCCCTCGCTATCCAAGCCCGCCAGTATCGTTCCCTAATGTCGTTCCCTGGGTTCTTTGCCGACAGGGACCCTGCCTGTGCCTGGCCTATGAGGGGGGATGTGGGTAGAGACCATGGCGAGAAATGACGACTGGGCGTTGCGCCAACCGCCAGAGACCGCTACCGTGCGTGCGCTTGCTAAAGAGACGAACATATGACCGAGACTCCCGCTTTCGATCCGGTTCCCCTATTGGCCAATGAGCTCGGCTTGCCCGAGCCCCGGGTAGCCGCCGTAGTGAACTTGCTCGCCGACAGCAATACGGTGCCGTTTATTGCGCGCTACCGCAAAGAGCTCACTGGCGGCATGGATGAGGTGCAAATCCGCACCATCGAAGAGCGTCGCGCCTACCTGATGGAACTCGACGATCGACGACAGGCCATCCTCAAATCCATCGACGAGCAGGGCAAGCTCACCGACGAGCTGCGGGGCAAAATCGCCGCCTGCACCACCAAGGCGGCCTTGGAAGATCTCTATCTCCCGTACAAGCCCAAGCGCCGCACCCGGGCGACCGCAGCCCGAGAACGCGGCCTTTTGCCCCTTGCCGAGCGCATACTGGCCCAGCCTTTGGAGGGCGATCCCGACGCCGAAGCTGCGGCCTTTGTCACCGAAGAGGGCGTGGAAAAAGACAAGGCGGTGCCCACGGTGGCCGACGCGCTCAAAGGCGCGCGCGACATCGTCGCTGAGATCCTTGCCGAGAAGGCCGACGTCCGCGCCCGCATTCGCACCGCATTTGCCGAAAACGGGGAAGTGGTCTCCGAAGCCGTGGCGGAAAAGACCGCCGAGCCGACCAAGTTCGAGCAGTATTACGATTTCCGAGAAGCGGTGAAGACCATTCCGGCCCACCGCTTTTTGGCCATTCGCCGCGGCGAGGCCGAGGGCATTTTGCGCGCCCACTTGGAAGTGGACAGCGATGCCCTCATCGCCCAAGTCGAGGCCATGAGCCAGCGGAACGCCGATTCGCCCTTCGCCGACCAGCTATCGGAGGCCATAGCCGATAGTTATCGCCGGCTTCTCAGCCCCAGCGTGGAAAACGATGTCCGCGTCGATCTCAAGATGCGATCCGATCGAGCCGCCGTCGATGTATTTGCCGACAACGTGCGCAATCTCCTATTGGCGGCACCGCTGGGCACCCGCAGTGTGATCGGCATCGATCCGGGGTTGCGGACGGGGTGCAAATGCGCGGCCGTAGACCAGACCGGCAAGTTTCTCGGCCACACGACATTTTACCTGACCCGCGGGGATAAAGGCGTTGCCGAAGCCCGCAAGGCGCTGCTGGCCTTTATCGCCCAGTACCAGCCCATGTGCATTGCCGTGGGCAACGGCACGGGCGGGCGCGAGACCGAGAGTTTTGTGCGCGAGACCGTGCGCGAATTGGGCCAGAGCGAGCTCTTTTCCGTCTTGGTCAACGAATCTGGCGCCAGCGTGTATAGCGCGTCCGATGTTGCGCGCGAAGAATTCCCCGACCTCGATTTGACCATTCGCGGCGCCATTTCGATTGCGCGTAGGTTGCAAGACCCGCTGGCCGAATTGGTCAAAATCGAGCCCAAGGCCATCGGTGTCGGTCAATACCAGCACGACGTGCACCAGCCGATGCTGCATCGCAAACTGGACGAAGTGGTGGAGAGCTGCGTCAACCACGTCGGCGTCGAGCTCAATACCGCCAGTGCACCGCTGCTGTCGTATGTCGCCGGCATTGGCAAATCGGTGGCCAAAAAGATCGTCGCCCACCGGGAGAAAAGCGGCGCCTTTGCCAGCCGCCAACAATTGCTCGACGTCTCGGGCTTGGGACCCAAGGCGTTTGAGCAATCCGCGGGCTTTTTGCGCATTCGCGGCGGTGCCCAGGTGCTCGATAGCTCGGCGGTCCATCCCGAACGCTACGACTTGGTTCTGCGCATCGCCGCCGACCTGGGCGTCACCGTCAACGACCTCATCGGTGATACCAGCCTAATCGACGGCATCGATATCGCCGCCTACGTGAGCGGCGAAGTGGGCGAGCCGACCCTGCGCGACATTTTAGACGAGCTCAAAAAACCCGGCCGCGATCCCCGCGCCGAGTTCGAGCCGCCGCGCTTTCGCGCCGACGTCAACACCATCGACGACCTGCAGCAGGGCATGCAGCTCGAAGGGGTTGTGACGAACGTGACCGACTTCGGTGCCTTTATCGACGTGGGCGTGCACCAAGACGGTCTGGTCCACATCTCGCAACTATCCGACCGCTTCGTCAAAGACCCGCGCGAGATCGTCAAAGTCGGCGATCGCATCAAAGTGCGCGTACTCGACGTGGATACCGCACGGCGCCGCATTGCGCTATCGGCGCGCTCCGAGTCGAGCGGCGGCGGGCAGCGCGGTGGCGAGCGTCAGGCTCGAGGCCGCGATGAGCGCGGAGGCCGCGGCGGCAGGGGCGATCGGGATAGCGGAGGCGGTCGCGGCGGCCGGGAACGCGGTGGTAAAAAAGCCGGCCGCGGCGGCGGTGGTCGGGCAGAGGGCGGACGCCGAGATGCCCAGCAGGGCCGCAATCGCAACGACCGCGATAGCCGGGGGGGCAAGTCCGACTCCAAGAAATTCTCCAACAATCCCTTCGCCAAGCTGGCGGATCTGGGCAACGGCCGCGATCGTCGGCGTTAACGGGCATAGAGCGATGCGAAAGAGCGCACGAATCCAGCCGGCCGTGGCCCCCATGGCCGCCATGGCCCCCATGGCCGCCGTCGTTACCATGACGGCCATGGCCCGCATGGTCACGATCTTTGTGATAGTCGCCATCGCGTCTGCGGTGTGGACCGGCTGTGCCACCAGCTCTGGCCTTCGCCTCACCCCCATCGACGCCAGCGTGCAGAAGCCGGCCAACGTCGCCGTCTACTTCACCGTCGATACGGCCGACGGCGAACCAGTGTCCGGGCTAGAGGCCGACTCCTTCCGGATCTACGAAGACGAACGCCTGGTATCGGTCCACGAGAGCAAGCAGACCATCTTGAGCCCGGAGGTTGCCGCCGAGCACTACACCATGTTGCTCGTAGACATGAGCGGCAGCGTGGTTGAGTCGGGGGATGTTCCGACGATTACGGCCGCCGCCAGCGCCTTTGCCGACCGGGTGGGCAAGTACCAAAAAGTCGGCGTCTACGCCTTTGACGGCCGTCCTGACGTCATCCGGGTGGCCGGCTTTAGCGGCGGCGAATCCAGCCTGCGACGCGCGGTCCAAAGCCTGGAGCGCTTTCGCTCGCAAGACCCCTCGACCAACCTAAACGGCGCCGTCATCCAAGCCCTGCGCGAACTCGACAGCCAGTTGGCGCGCGCCAACGCCCCGTTGCGTTTTGGCACCTTGGTGGTATTTACCGACGGCACCGACCGGGCGTCGCGGGTCTCGGGCGAAGAACTGTACGAGGTCCTCGACCAGACCGAATACGATATTATCGTCATTGGCGTTGGCGCTGAGATCGACGAACAAGAACTGCGCGAAATCGGCCGCACCGACGCCATCACCAAGGCCGATAGGGCAGAAATTGCCGATGCCTTTGAAGAGGCCGCCATGCGCATCGAAGCGCAATCGCAGCGCTACTATCTGCTCGGCTACTGCAGCCCCGCGCGTGCGGGCGAGCATATGGTGCGCATCGAGGCCGAATACGAGGGATTGCGCGGCAGCTTGACCTACGATTTCAGCGCCGAGGGATTTCGCGGCAATTGTGATCCGACGAAAAAACCGGCCTTTGACGTCCGTCGTCCGCGTCCGGTAGACCCCGACGAAGACGACGACGACGACAATCGCTACCGCCGCAGTCGCTACTGAGTAGGGCCCCGACTTCGAGAACTGACAAACTTTGCTCCGTCCTCTGATTTTTTTGCCGGCCGTGTCAGAGCGCTGAGTTCGAGCGGCCCGCTCACTCGCACACGAGGAGGCTGCGCGCACCGCCTGTGTTCTCACACACGCCGCTGTACTCGGCGCATGGCTTGTCCCGCGCGATCACGTAGGGTGCATCGTCGCCGCACCGACACACGCACTCATTGTCGAGCACGTGCGACCCGAGAAACGTCTGGTCGTGCTCGCTATACGGGTCGCTCGAGTCTGAGCCGCATGGACACTCATTGCCGGCGGCGCACGAAGTGCCGAGCAAAGCGATCATGGCGACGACGACAACGAGCACTGGGCGCATACGCAGATCGTACCATCTTCGAGTCGCAGTACAATGCTTGTGACATGCTCAACAACTCGGGGTCGGGACCTGGCACCATACAGATCAGATCGCGCCACGACCCACGATACTCCCTGACATTCCACCAACAAGCCCAAGCTTTTTCCTATGCCTCCATCTGCAAGACAGCCCGTGACGGTCCTCTGTGGCTTTCTCGGCTCGGGGAAGACCACGCTGCTTCGGCGCTGGCGCTCCGACAAGGCCCTCCGTGACGCCGCCATCATCGTTCACGACCTGAGCGAGTTTGGTGTCGATGCCGAACTCCTCGTGGACGAAAATTCAAAGCCCGAACCGGGCCGTCTCGTCGATCGCGTCGCAGCGCTCCATGGCACGCATGCCGGCGAGCAGCTGCATGAGTCGGTGGGTCGGGCGCTGGGGGAGATCGCCACCCTCGATCCGGCTGCGCCTCACATCTTATGCGAGAGCACCGGCGCAGCCCGACCATGGCCGTTGATCGTGGCACTTACCCAGGATGATCGATTCTACCTGCGCCACTTTGCCGTCACCGTCGACTCCCTGAATCTCCACCGCGACTTTGCCGATGGTCGCGTATTCACCGGCGAAGCGTCAGCGTCCGGCGATGCTGCTCTTCTGTGTGCCGCCGAGATCCTCGCCGAGCAGCTTGTCTTCGCCAGCGTGATCATCCTGACGAAGACCGACGCCGTGCCCCGCTCCGTGGTCGATGCCCAGGTCCGCATCCTCAGGAAACTTCAGCCGCAGACCACGATCGCTCTTTCCGCACGAGCCGGGCTTCTTTTTCCCCAGCTCGACGCCATCCCGGCGCCGAAAATCTCGGACCTGAAGAGGCGCGCCGAGCAATTCGGCCTCACTCCAGACACGCCTACCGCTCGTCAGGTGGAGGCGATCGTCCTCCGCGACCCGCGTCCATTCCATCCGAAACGACTGTATGACGTTTGTCAGAGCCAACTAGGCACGGGCCTATATCGCACCAAAGGTTTTTTGTGGCTCGCTTCTCGCCCCGCCGACGTTCTCCTGTGGCAACAATCCGGCAGCCAGATTTCCCTCGAACTCACAGGTGTTTGGTTTGCCGAGGCCGTCCACAATCGCTACGGGAAACTACACTCGAGTGAGGTCGAGTTTCTCAGGAAGCAACTCGAAGCAGCCCACCCCATCTTCGGGGACCGCAACAACGAGCTCACGCTGGTTGGCCTGCCCGACGCATGCAACAGGTTCGCCGCGGCCTTGCGCAGCGCCCTCTGCACCAAAGGCGAAATCTCTGCCTGGCAACATGGAAGAGCATTCTCCGACCCCTGGCCCGAAGGTCTGCCCAAAGTCAGCTAAATCGGGTCTTCGTGCATAGGGTATACCGAGTACATAAAGACCTTTGCTGTCATGATCGTCGCCGGCACCACACGGCGATGATATCATATGGCCCGTTACTCGCCGCCCGGGTCGTACGAGCCAGTCGGGCCCTTATGGGCTGGACGTCGGGCTGGACCTCGGGCGATCCTTCACCGTGAGGAATCATGTATGGATCTACCAAGTTCCCCCACGCGCCAGTTCTCGCTCACCATCATTGTTCCGGTCCGGCAAGAGCGGCTTCACGTGCTCCGATCCGTACTTGAGGCAATCCGCCAGAACACCATCTCTCACATGGGTGGCACAGTGCCTCCAATCAAGGCGCATTACGATCCCGAGCGGCCGGACTTGAGCACGCCAGCGATGCCTTTCCACCAGATAAAGAGCCTGCACTACGCCCGCTGGGTCCTCGTGTATCAGAAACGCGACTTCATATCCGGTCCCGAGTTGGTCTTTTCGAGCAACTACGACGGCCCGGTGGGACAGAGCAATTGCGATGAAAAAGAGGCCCGCGAGGCTCACATCCGTGAACTCATCGAGCACGGCCGCGACGCATTGCACAAGGTCTACCGCTGTTGTGTAGGCTATGATGATCCAGAAGACCAGCCCGGCAGCCCCGAGCCAGAGGCCAGCGGTGACGCCAAAGAACGGGCCCTCGTCGCGTACCTGAGCAACCCTGCGCATCAGTTCCCGTCGGCGACGTTTTACGTCGGCACTTCGGGCAGAAGCCGCGACCAGATCCTCGGAGAGGCCGCTTTGCGGCGCAAGGTGGACGAGCTCCTCGATCAAAAGCAGCAGCAAAAGCAGCAGCAAAAGCAGCAGGACGGCGGCTGGGACGAGGTCGGCGACATTCGCCGGGATCTGCGCGCGGCCCTGGAAGAGGACGAGGAGGTGGGGGAAATCCCGCCATTTCCGCCTCAGCCCGACGTGGTCCAGGACTGGAAGTGGAACGTCTTACTGGGCCTTTTCCTTTTCGGGGCGCTGGCCGTGGCCGAGGTCTGGAGTGGGTGGGGCTGGTGGCTGGGATGGCTCACCATGGCGGCCGTCATCGCGCTCATGTACGGGACCGTCCGGGCCATGCAACTGGATCTATACTGGCAGGCGCTTGGCTGGGCACTCTTGACCCTGTTCGTCATCCCGGGAATTGGGGTCCCATTTCTGCTGTGGTGGGATTGGCTGAGAGACCTCGGTCCAAACTGGCACATCGTCATCGTCGGCGCCGTGGCTGCCGCCTGCATCGCCCTCATGGCGGTGGTCGCGGCGACCGTGGCCGCGTCCGGCGAAGAACCCGACGTCGACGTTCCCGGTAACAGGGTCAACAGAGCGTCCCTGGCGAAAGCGGCGACTCTGGTGATCGCGCTGATACTCTATCTGGCACTGATGGCGGTTTTGGTGGTCTCGCCAGGCGTTTTGCCCAGCGTTCCCGATAACTGGGCTAGTTGGCTGTACATTGCCACAGTGCTGGTACTGGCCGTTTTCGGGCCCCTCATGGCGGTTACCCTGGCAGCGGTGCTGGCGATTCGGCACCTCGACTACCTCGAGTCGACCGATCCGCAATTTCGGCCCGAATTCTGTACCGAAGAACTCGATCACATCTACTGGTCATCGCGTGATGAGAACCTGTTTTTCCAAAATCAGCTGTCCAATATTGCGGTTGTCAAACCCGGTGGATTTCGCTCCTTCCTGTTGCGAGGGGTGTTCTACGCCCTACAGATCCTGGCCACCACGGTCTACAACAAGGGCAAGCTGGGCAATATACCGACCATTCATTTCGCCCGCTGGGTGTTCATCGACCGCGGTCGCCGATTGCTGTTCCTCAGCAACTTCGACAGCTCGTGGCAGAGTTATCTCGGCGACTTCATCGATCAGGCCAGTGATGGCCTCACCGCGGTATGGAGCAACACCGTCGGATACCCGCGGACTCGCAACCTGGTCCAGGCCGGGTCGCGCAGTGCCGACCGATTCAAGGCCTGGGCCCGCCATCAGCAGGTACCCACCCAGGTATGGTATTCTGCCTATCCAGGACTATCGGTCCGCAACGTCAACGACAACACCGTCATGCGGCGGGGCCTGGCACGAGATTCATCACCAAGCTCATCGGGCGTGAGCGACGAGCAATGGCTCGACGCCCTGCACGGGAGGATTTCATGACCGACAAGATTCCACTCGACGATATTCAGGGAATCATCCTGGATGACTATTTCGACATGAGGCTAAATTATTATTTACTCTGTCGAATCGTCGCCCCTCAGCAAACCCGTACATGGCTGCGTACGAGTGTCGCCCCGGTAGAGAGCCCGGCCTTAACCAGCGCAAAGAAGGCCAGGGAGTACCACGCGGCAAAGCCAGAAGAGCGCGATCCTGAGCAGCAGTTCTGGAATATCGCCTTTACCGTTCATGGCCTCAAGGCCCTCGAGGTCGACCCCGCTCTTCTCGACTCCTTTCCCTTTGCGTTTGTCGAGGGCTCGGACACCCCGGCGCGAGCACGCATTCTGGGCGACGTGGGCGACAGCGCGCCCGAGAACTGGATTTGGGGCTCGCGCAAAAACCCCGTGCACGTGCTCCTGATGGTGTATCTGCCGGACCGCCCGGACCCCTCCGACAAGGAAAAATGGCAACAGCTGCGGCAGCGGGGCGAGGCGCTGCGTAAGCGGCTCAAAGACGACGCTGGCCTTGAAGTCTTGCACCGCGAATCCGGCGGCCCAGCCGGCGGATATGACGGCGGATACGGCGGCCGTGGCAAAGAGGACGACGAGGACGAGGAGATCGACCCCCTGATGAAACGGCTTCTAGCTGACAACAAAGAGCATTTCGGGTTTCGCGACTCGATTTCGCAGCCGATTCCGTACGGCATCAACCCGGAAGACGACGACCGAGAACTGGACAACTTCGACGACCCCCACCGCAAAGATCTGCTGCAACCGGGCGAGTTTCTGCTCGGCTACAAGAACCAATACAGCGATGATAAGGCCGGCACGGTCATCAAGTCCCACGTACCGATCGCGGCCGACGGCTCGGTCCTGGGCCAAAATTGTAGCTATCTGGTATTTCGCCAGCTCGAGCAAGACGGGCCAACAGGCGCAGGGACGCTGCAGACAACCGCAGTCGAGCCACAAAGGCGCAGGACCGATGCGCGTGGCCCCGACGAAGAAGAAACCGGTTGGGGACGGGCGGAACCAGGTAGGCCAAGAAGATCAGGCTGCCGACCCAGCGCGCGCCGCGGTAGCGAATCCGAGTGATGGCATAGGCGGCGCCGATCGACGCCATCAGCGACAGCAGAGTAGCCACCACCGATACCAACATGGTGTTCCACATCCACACCGGATAGTCGGTTTCCCATAGGACGTGGATGACGTGTGAGAGGGTCGGTTCCGCCACCCACAGCGGATTCTTGGTCTCCATGTCGAGCAGCTCGGCATTGGGTTTGAGCGTTGTGGTCGTCATCCAGTAGAAGGGGAACAGCAGGATGAAGACGATGATGGACAGGGGCAGCTAGATCGTCACCACCCGCGTGCGGCGAGTCATGAGATAGGCCATGCCGCCATCGTCCTTGGGCACCGATGGGCGTTTTCGTGCCGCTGCTTTCCGCCCTCCATCCTCTTCATTCCCCTATCGGTCATCGTCCACGCCTACGGACTCTTCGACTCACCCATGGCCTTGATCTTGGTCTACCCGACCATCCTCATTCCCTTCTCGACCTGGCTCCTCATGGGCTATTTCAAAACCATTCCCTACGAACTCGAAGAATGTGCTTTGATGGACGGCGCCACTCGCACCCAAATCTTCATCGCCACCACGTCCAAAAAGACGGTGCCGGTCGCCATGCTGTCGGAATTCGTCGACGGCGACATCTACCGCTGGGGCTCGCTCATGGCGGGCGCCTTGCTGGGCTCGTTGCCGGTCGCCATCTTGTATTCTTTTTTCGTCGAGCACTACGTGTCATCCATGACGGGAGCGGTCAAGGAGTGACGCCTTATCGCGGCTCGTTGTCATCAATGGGCGTGCGATAGCATGCATGACGCTGTCCTATCTCGTACCGGGCAAGGCGCGATAACGCAGCTTGCGCCGAACCAGGGCGCGAACCAGCCCGGGCGCGATGCGATGCCCCCAGTACGCCAGCCGGGCATCGGCGCCGATTTTGATCTCGCGACGGCCGCGCTCGACCTGGACCAAGAGCCGCCGAGCAAACTCATTGGCCTCCATCTTGGGAACATCCACGTGGGTGACCATGCCGGTATCGACTGCCGGCGTCATGACCTCGAAGACCACCACGTCGCGATCCGCGATCAAATGCCGCAACGATTGCGAAAAACTGTGCAGCGCCGCCTTGGTGGCCGCATACACGCACTGCGAGCCAATCTCGAGCCAGGCCGATAGCGAGCCGATGTTGAGAATGGCGCCCGATTGTGCGGCTGGCAATTGCGATAAAAAGCGCTGAGTCATTACCATAGGTGCGATCACATTGGTCTGTACTTCGCGCTCGATCAGCTCGGGCGTGAAGTCGCGGTCCATGTCGTGGATCGAGTTGAACATGGCCGCGTTGTTGACCAGGAAGGTGACCGGCCCGGCGTTCCCAGCGATTGCAAAGACCCGCTCCTGGTCCGCGCTATCGGTAATATCGGCCGCAACCGTCGTTATGGCTGGCGCCTCGGCCACGAGCGCATCGAGCAATGACTGCCGGCGCCCGCATACAGTCACGCGATTGCCGCGCCGCGCCAGCTCCAGGGCAATCGCCTTGCCAATTCCAGTCGCACCTCCGGTGACGAGCACCGAGTGTCCCGCGAGTTTCATGAGCTTCTCCTGATCGAGCCCTAAAAAGAGAGTGGATACTCTCCTTTTACGACGAGGCGCACCACTTGTCAAGGCAGCTTCGACCTACGGCAGCTGCGCGCGAAATTCTCGCGAATTTCGTCTGCTTCGCCCGAAGGCTAAAGGAGCGGCCCGAGCATAGCATCGAGCAGGCCGGCCAGACGGCGCTGCAAGTCGGCGCTCGAGCGCGGCCGCGAGTCGGGAAGGATCTCGCCGAACACCATGGCCTGATCGAGCACGGCGAATACGACGCGCACAGCAAAGCGAGTTTCATCAGCCAATTTCTTGCTACGCCGGCAACCAGCTGCGGCCACAAGCGAGGCGTAAAAGGCCTCGGACGCGCGGTTCATGAGCGCAACCCCACCACGGCGATACTCGGGCTCGCGGGTCGACTGCTGCAAAAACGCTCGCATGAGCCCACCGCGGCGCTCGTACAGCTCGACCAAGATGACGGCGAACCGGTCAAAGAGCGCAGCCGGCTTGCGATCGCGCCAGCGTGCGACATCGAGCTCCTCGGCAATGAGGGCCTGGCATTGAGCTGCAAAGCGAGCGTAGACCGCGCGCAAGAGCGCCTCCTTGTTGCGAAAGCGCTTGTAGAAGGCCCCATTCGAGCAGCCGGCTCGCTCGATGATCCTGGTCAAGGATAATTCGTTCAGGGGAATAGACGATAGAAGCTCGGAGGCTGCGTCGAGCACGGCGTCGCGGGTCTTTTGCGCCCGCCTCTGGCGGGCTGGCAATACCCCCCGAGCCGGGTCCTGATCGTTCTTGGTTGTCACTGTTGACGGCTTGTAGCGGCTTCTGACGGCTCTTGGCAAGTTCCCGGCAGCCAGGGGCGCCGAGATCACGGCACCCTTTCGAAAGACGGCCTCGGCTACGTTCCTGTACGAAGAAGTCTTGGACTCGTTGCCATAGAGTTCGAGATGCGCCGCCTGGAGGATGCGTACTTTCAGGATAAGAAGCATCCCGGACTTGTAATTTCTCAGCAGCTCCCAGCGGGTAGAGGTGATATCCCGTGGGGTGTCGTCCCGATGACTGGTACAAGGCCCAGGACCGAACGACCTACGCATATTTTACTCGACGAGAAGATTGGCAGTCTCGATCCGCCCTTGTGGATCCTTTGCGAGTATCCCATGACGGTGGACAGCGCCATGTTGTCGAAGGCGAGGCATCGGGGAACCCTGCCGAGGACGACGATGGCTCAGGTGAGGAACAAGCTGGCATGGTTGCTTCGAATTGGTCTATGAGTTATGTGCACGCGCCCCCAACAGCGGCAAGCTCAAGTCTCTGATCGACGACTGTAGCATCAGCCGCTGGAGCTGTATGCCTCCTCCGCGAAAAGCTGCCCCATCAGCCGCCGAGTGCGACGACGATGAGGCCGCGCAACCACGTGCCGCGTGGATCTCGGTGAAAACGCTGGTGCCAAAACAGCCGATAGCTGAGCGGCGGCACGTCGATGGGCAACGCCTCGTCCATTCAGGCGGCGTTCGAAGCCGTGGGCCGCTTCGACCACTTGGTCACCCCGGCTGCGAGCAACACGTTCTCAGGCATTCGCGACTTCGACTTCGAGGCCGGCCGCGAGCTTTTGGAGACCAAGCAGTGGGGCCAGCTCCTATGCGTGTACTACGGTGCCCAGTACATTCGCAAAAGCGGCTCGATCACCCTGTTTTCGGGCACGGTGACCCAAAAACCGCTGCCCGGCGCGACCATGTTCGCGGCCGTCGGCGGCGCCACCGAAGCCGCGGCCCGCATTTGGGCCTTCGAGCTGGCGCCCATTCGCGTCAACACCGTGGTCCCGGGCGTGATCGCCACTGATGTCCGGGATCAGCTCATGGGCGGCGAGGAGGCCGCCACACAGCAGCTCGCCGCCATTGCCGAGGCTCTGCCGACGCGCCGGGTGGGCCAGGCCATCGACGTGGCCAAAGCGGTCGCCTTCCTCATCGACAACGCCTTTGTCAACGGTCACGCGCTGGTCGTGGACGGCGGACACCGTCTGATCTGACGAGGGGACGGCGGCGCGCACAAATAATCAATCGCTGGATTGTCATCAGAAGCGGCCGGCGAGGCCCAAGGATATATTCTGGCCGTCGATGCCGACCTGCGGCACGATCTTGAGGGATTTGTCGTGAGCGGGCTGATCACCATCAAGGGATCCACGAGGCACGCGTGGTGAATGCGCGCCTGATGGCTTCGCGGGAAGGCGTGCGCAAGGGCGCTGCAGCGGCAGCCGTAGAAGTCCCCGCGACGGGCCGGACGGCCACGAATGGCCGCGTGGCCATATAGGCTTCGCCGTCAGGGCCGTCGATGAAGCGGACCTCCATCGGTCCCTCCGGACCAGTCATCACCCAGACCCTCGTGCTTCGTGCTCGCATTTCTGCGCCATATGGGATGCCGAGCGCATCGAGGCTCGGCACTTCGATATGAAGGGTATTGCCCTGCCGTGTCACGATTATTTCGCCAACTTCGGCCGGCTCGGCATAGGTGCCGGTAAGTGCGTCGAGTTCATCGGGGTTGAACGGAGGAGTAGGCGCAACCGAGGGCGCGGGGAGTTCGACCAAGGTCTCGATGGCGGTGGCGACACTCGCGGAAAAATCGTCTCCCAATCCGTTGCTGAGGATCGAGATGGCAAAGCGCTTTTCGGGCAATATGCGGAATGTCGAGGTATGCGTCGTGGTGTTGCCGCCGTGTTCCCAGACTTCGACTTCGTAGAAGTCGTCACCGATGGTGAGGAAGTTCTGGACCAACAGGCCGTAGCCGTAGTAGACGGGCAGGTCGGGATACAGCGCGGACTGGGGCTGATGTATGAGCTCACGGAGCTGATCGGACAAGAGGCTACGGGCTCCATCTACCAGGAACTTCGAAACCGGCGATTCCATTGCCGGCAGCGTGGTTGTCGTCCACGGAAGATTTGCGCGCAAACGAACGTGTCATCCCCAAAGGCTCGAATAGATTGTCCTCGACGAGATCCGCCCAGGGTTGTTGGTTTCTGCAGATTCGACATCTTTGTTGTCTTGCCGCAACTACCCGAGCGACACAATGATCTTCCCCGCGTGCTTCGCTTCGCCGAAGTAGCGAATCAGGCGTGGTACCTCGCTCAGGGCGTACGGTCCGTCGATGACACACTCGAGTCTACCGGCCTCGAAGAGCTCGTT
>JAAUYH010066059.1_pt1 | contig 19404 bp, 14 predicted proteins | sample 7278061 | NCBI WGS metagenome assembly JAAUYH01 (sample SAMN14350203, study PRJNA611818) | marine sediment metagenome | isolation source: surface marine sediment (0.6m) | place: French Polynesia: Moorea | collected 2018-08 | reverse complement strand
TTAGTTGTGCTGTAGAATCCGAATTTATTGCTTCACTAGCACAACTACTCTCTGGTAAAGAGACTGATCGCTGTCTCACAAGCTGATTATTCTCCAAAATGATCAATTCGGGTCGAATTTCATCAGGGTCAGTACAACTCTGATACCCAATCACGCTAATCCTGGAACCAACTTGAGGTGGCTCTGCCAATCCCCAACGCCGTAATCTAGAAATAGGCGCCATTTCCAGTTGCCAGATTTTTTCAGAATTACTAGGAACAATAACATTTCTCAATGTCTCACGATACCCCAATGATTCTAATTCTTGTGGTAGTGCTAAGTTGGCTAAATCATCGGGGATTTGTACTGATGAAGGAACGGCTAGCTGAATCTCAACATGAGGATTTACCCATTCGAGCTGCTCAATTGTTCCTGAAATGAACAAAGGTTGTGCTGTATCATAAGCAGGCCAACCATGATGGGCCGACACACGCCCCTTATTGAAAATAATTATTAGAGTAATTATTGCTAGCAGCCCTAAATAACGAAAGCGAAATAATTTTGGAATCATATACTTTTGTTCTTTTACGGTATGTTTGCAGTTCAGTTCATTAACCAGTTAAAACAAAACTAAAAGCAGTTTTCTTATTTATTAAATTTATTCAATTCAGTTTTCACTTATTGTTCATGAAAACTCAAATTACTATTTTGCAGCAGCTTGACGCGATTTTGATCTTTCTACTCAACTTATGAACAATGTTCCTAAGCTGCTATTCTTCCAGAAATAATACTACTTCTTGAATAAACTGAGAGCGACCTCTTTCAGGAAGATCTAGAAATAGGTAGTGTGTCCCGTTAGGAATTGTCTCTATTTCAACCCTTGGTGCATTGACTAAGTCAGCTTCTAATGCAGTTGTATCTGCTGGTCTTGACCAGAAATCCCGCTCGCCTCGAATAACCAGTGTGGGCACAGTGATATCTCTCCCATTCCAATATTTTTTTCCATTAGCAAGGTTGTAACTTTCCTCTCGATAAGCAGCGGGAATTCGTAGACTATGAGGTTGTCTAGTCTGGCTTGTGGGATCACTTGCCAAAGCACTTTGTTGGTACGCCCTTGCCACTGCTTCTTCACGCCATTGACTCTTATCTGTAGCTGGTATAGTTTCATCCCACTTTGCGATGAGTCCTTTAGCGTTGGCTAGTCTATATGCTCCCGAGCTGGCATCAAATTGACCTGGCTGGTTGGGATCTTCAAAAGCTTTATTCAATTCCCATGGTGCATCTACGCCATATAGAGAATTGAGCATTATTAAATGACTTACTTTGTCATTATTGCGACTAGTATACATCCCAGCCCAATGTCCTCCAGTTGCCCAGCCTAGCAAAGCCACTTTACTACTGTTTTGGTTTTGCTGGTTAATCCAATCTACTACGGCGCTGATGTCAAGCACCGCTTGTTCTGAAGTAACAGCTGGCGGATTTTCTTCTGGTGGTTCATCAAAAGACGCAGGACGAGTTGATTGCTCCCATCCTCGAACATTCATTAGATAAACTTGGTGTCCCTTAGCTGCTAAATCTGCCGCTACTGAATAACCAGGAACATCAATGTCGAAAGATGTTATGCTTCCAGGTCCACCGCCGTGAATAAGTAAAATAGGTACGCGAGAACTTTCTAAATTACTACTTGATTCAACTTTGCGAACAAAAATTTGCACCCCAGGTTCGCTGGTTACAAAAGTGTCTTCTCGAGTTAGATTAGAATTAGCTTTAGAATTTGTTGATGATGCATGTTTATGCATTTGGGTCTCCGAAATAATTGATTCTTGTGCTAAGGATTGATCACATAACATGACCATAGAAAAAAATAGACTGAAAAATATTATCTTGCTTAAGCGATATTTTTGTAGTTGTACTAAAAGCATTTTTATCTCTGTTAGTTAAGTTAATGTTAAAAAAATGTGGAAATAAATTTGTCTTAATTTGAGCTGAATATTTTCACTTTTCTGGGTTTTTTAGAGTAAAAGTATGATCAGTTATGGCTTATCTACTACGTAGGCATTAATTTTATTTACATAATTAGAATGATTCTTTCTCAGCTTAAAATCTTGTAGTAATCCCATCAAAGCAGGAATCACTGTAGGGGTTAAGAAAGTAGATAAAACCAAACCACCTGTTAAAGCAATACCCAATCCTTGATAGAGCTCTGCTCCCCTACCTGGGATAATAGCTAAAGGCAGCATTCCTAATACACTAGTTACCGCAGACATAAAAATGGGACGAAGGCGATCGCGGACTGCTTGATAAAGAGAGGCACTATATTCTATTCCTTCTTTTTGTAGCTGCAAAGCTCGGTCTACTAGCAAGATGGCATTATTAACGACAATTCCCGTGAGAATGACAAATCCTAAGCTAGTAATCATATCAAGGGGAACAACCAAGCCAGGTATCGAATTAGCAAAGACCAAACTCAGCAATGCTCCCGTTATACCCATCGGCACTGTGGCCATAATTAGAAATGGATAGACAAAGGAACGATATAAAGCCACCAATAGCAAGTACGTAATCAGTAACGATAACAGAAAAATTGTTCCCAACTGAGATAATGTTTCCGATAGAACATCGGCAGAACCGGCTAGTTCAACCCTAATGCCAGCAGGTAGAGATTGAGTTAGAGGAGCGAGGATTTCTGACTCGGTTTGCTCTATTAATCCTCCTAAAGAAGCATCTCTTGCTAAACTTACTGTCAGGGTAATTGATCGTTCTAAGTCCACATGATTGATCGCATCTGGACCTGTAGTTTCTATGACCTCGGCTATGTCAGATAGCTGCACTTGTCCTGACCCTGTATAGATTGCCAATTGCCTTAGCTGCTCTGGTGTCCTTACCAAGGTGTCTGATAACTCAACGGTAACGTCTAATTCACGCCTGCCATCGATAAATTCCGAAGCTGTTACACCACCTAATGCTGCTTCTACTAATGTCCCAATTTCTAACTCGGAAAGACCTACTTCGGCAAGACGTTCTCGGTTAGGAATTACCTGTAATTCTGGCGCACCAGTAACAAAATCCGCGCGAACATTTTGCACTCCTGGTAATTGTTCAAGCTTTTGCTTTAGTGGTTGCTGAAGTTCATTTAATTGCTCGAGGTCTTGTCCGATCAGTTGAATTTCAAACTCTTTACCAGGATTCTGGAAAATTGGTCTTTTACGAGCAACCAAGGTACGATAGCCAGGAAAATTACTACTTACTGCTTGTAGTCGATCAACCACCTCATCTAGATGTTTAGCAGTGGATTCCTCTTGCTTGAGATAAACCGCAATAACTCTTCTTCCTGGTCGTGTAATTAATAAATTTCTAGTAACTTCAGGCTGTTCTTTGAGAAAAGTTCTCAATCCTGAAGACATTTCGACAACTTCAGGAATACTAGTGCCAGGATAAGGTTCGGCGAACCAAAGAATTTGATTGCGGTTACCTTCTGGTAAATAATCGAAAGGAGGTAGCAGACTATAGCTGATCAATAATAGTCCTAGAGGTATCCCCAATACTACTAAGCGACGACCTACTTTGCTTCTACCCATAGACCAGCGTACTGTAGTCAGTAAAAACTGCTCTAACTTATTCTGACCAAGCAGAAAAACTGCCGAAACTTTAACTATAGATCGCTCCAACCAGTTACCATTTGATTCCTGCTGTAAGGTTTGTTGTGCCGAGGCACGACTTAAAAATAATCCTGACAACATAGGAACTAGAGTTAAGGCAGCAAATAAAGAAAATATTACCGATGCAGATAAAGCAAGGCCAATATCAAAAAATAGCTGCCCTGCTTCTCCCGTTACCAAAACAATCGGTGCAAAAACCGCTACAGTAGTCAGAGTAGAAGCTAACATTGCCCCTCCCACTTCAGTAGTACCGTCAATAGCAGCTTTACTGGGAGATTTTCCTTTTTGGATCTGAGCGAAAATATTTTCTAGTACTACAATAGCATTATCTACTACTATCCCTACGGCAAAAGCTAACCCTGCTAAACTAATGACATTTAGAGATCGCCCCAGCAGATAGAAAACAATAAATACTGTTATTAGAGTAACAGGGATACTAATTGCAATTACTGCTACCGTCCGTAATGAACCTAAAAACAGTAGCAAGACAGCCGCCGCTAAAATTGCTCCAATAATTAAGTTATTGCTAACAAAAGAAACAGACTGACCAATATATTCGTTTTCATCATAGACAATCTCAAAGCTAACTCCTATTCCTTCACTTTCAAAATCAGCTTCTAACTCCTTCAATGCAGCTCTGACTCGGTCAGAAATTTCAGGGACATTACCTCCAATTTGACGAACAATTCCAAAGGCTAATGCTGGTTCATCATTAAGTAGAAATGCAGTATCTTGAATCTGGCGACCCATTCTAGCCTGTGCTACATCTCCTAAATAAACCGTTCCTGAATCGTCGCGACGCAGTACAAATCCTTCTAGTTTTTTGACATCTTCAATCCGACTAACGGTGCGTACCCGATATTCTCTTCTGCCTAAAACCAAGGGACCACCACGAATATCGCGGTTATTATTCCGCAGAGTTTCAATGACATCGGCTAAAGTAAGATTGCGATCTGCTAGGGCTTTAGGATTGACAATTACCTCTACTTCTCGTTCTCTACCCCCTTGTACGTCAAACGCACCTACTCCTTCTACTTGGCGAAGCCGCGGAATAATCACATCTTCTACTAAATCTCGTAGACGGTTAGGATTCGTTGTATAATTTTCATTAGGGCTAACAATTGCCCACAACATGGGACTACTACTGCCGCTAACAATCTCCACACTAGACTCGTCTGCTTCAACTGGTAGCGCTTCTACCTGCTGCAATTGATTGAGAATGTCAATTAAACTGAGGTCTAGATCCCTGCCCCAATTGAACTCCAAACTAATTTCACTATTGCCAAAACGGCTAATACTGGTAATTTCTTGTACTCCATCAACTTCTTCTAGAACTTCCTCAATCGGGCGGGTAATCAAATCCTCAACTTCAGCGGGACTAGCTCCTACATAAGGGGTGGTAATCATAATTTCTGGGCGATCGCCACCAGGTTGTAGTTCTAGAGGCAACTGAAATAAAGACAAAATCCCGAATAAAGCGATGATACAAAATAGAACAAATGTCCCATGTCGCCAACGGACGGCGGTTCTTACAAGATTCATAATTAATAAATTTAGCGTTTTAACTTAACACATTGATGGGCATATTGTCTTGTAGTCCATCGCCACCCCGCAGCACAATTTCTTGTTCAGGTTGCAAATCTGGACTAGTGATGGCTACTTCTGTACCCATGTCTGCTATTATCTCTACGGAAATTTGTTTAGCTTTCCCGTCATCTACAGTAAAAACCAGCCATTCATCTCTTCGCCGTGTAAGAGCATCGCGAGACACAATAAAAGTATCTGCGTTGGCTACTGGCATAGATAAGTCGGCAGTTACTGCCATTCCTGGTAATAATTTTGCAGGTGGATTGTTGAGGCTAACTCTTACCAACTGTCGGCGTGAAGCAGCATCTGCTGTCGGTATTACTGCAGTAATTTCTGTTGACTGTTGCCAGTTAGGTAATGCTCTGGCAGCTAAGTTAACTTTCATTCCTGAAGCCACCTGTCCGCTTAAGCTTTCGGGAATTTCTAAGAAAATATCTAGTTTGCGATCGCTTACTAAAGCTAATACAGGATCGTTAACTTCTAAATAATCGCCAGGATCGACATTTCGCGATTGAACTATTCCTGAAAAAGGAGCCTTAATTTCTGTACGCTGCACACCTAGTTGCCCTTGTCGAACTGCTGCCATAGCAGCATCGACTAAACCTTGTTGTGCATCGATTTCTTCTTGAGTAGCTCCTGCTTGAGCTTCAGCTAACAGAGCTCCGACGCGATATTTTTCACTGGTTGCAGCATCGGCTTCGGCTTTTGCTTCAATTAAAGCTCTTTGCGATAGTGCACCTTCTTCGGTCAAAGTAGAGACCCGTTCCAAATTGTCTCTTGCTTCAATTTCCCTGGCGTTGACTGCATCTAGTTGTGCCTGTCTCTGGGCGATTATTTCAGGACGAGTTCCTACTTGTAACCGAGCCAAATTACTTCTTTCTTGAGCTAATCTTGCTTCTGCTTCTGCTAAAGCCAATCTCGAATCAGCATCATCAAGAACTGCTACTGTTGTTCCCTCTGTAACACGATCGCCTTCTTTAACTAAAACCCTTTCTACTGTACCATCTATTTGAGAACTAATAGACGCTCTTTCTCCTGCCTCTACCTGACCGAGTAACTTAACCTGCCTTTGAGCTTCTCCTCTAGTTAAAGTTATGGTTTCTACAGCTCTAGGGCTTGGTTCTTCTATGCTGTTTGAAATTGGCGCTGTTGAAGGAATAAGTGCTCGCCATAAAGCAGTACCTCCAACTAAAAGTAAAATCATCAGCAACCATGCTGGTAAATTATTTCGCTTTCTGCTGGTTCGCTGTAAATCTGTTGTCTCTGATTCTTCGGATTTTGGTTTTAATTTTAATAATTGCTGAGTTGGGTTTTCAGATAGTTTCATGATAATAAATTGAGTTTTAAATTGTTTGACACCTTCATAGCGATCCTAGCGATTTTTTAAATTACTTTTGTAGACAGACATATCATTTTGTAGTAAATTCCTTATTTTTACTCTAAAAACCTCTTTTTTCAGGTTTAAATTTTAGGTACTCAAATTTTTCAGTCTTAACTGTTTTGATCTTTTTTATAGGATCTTTTCTTTTTAGTGCCGATAGTCCCACTCCTAATAGAATTATCAACATAGATAGTATTTGACCACTGTTGAACTCTTCTCCAGCAAAACTTACTCCTAATAAAACCGCTATTATTGGATTCACATAAGTGAAGCTAGTTGCAAGAGCTGGTTGAACCTTTTTCAATAGATAAGTATAGGTACTAAAAGCTACTAAAGAGCCAAAAATTACTAAATACATTAATGCCAGTGAAGCTTTTACTGTAGGAAAAGCTGATATTTGCTCATGAGAAATTAAGCTCAATAATAAAAGTAATCCACCTCCTGTTAACATCTGCATCGCACTGGTCATAAGTCCAGAAGAAATAGGCAGGTGTTTGCTCCAAACTGAACCAAAAGCGAATCCAGTCGAAGCTAAAAATAATGAAAGGGCTCCAATTGGATTTGCCCACAAATTACTTTCTAAGCTGAGCATCCCAACTCCTGTAAAGCCTAGTCCTAAACCCACCCACTCCAGTTTAACAGGCCATTTTCCCCAAAATCCTGTAAATAAAGTAGCCCAAAGAGGTACAGTAGCCATTCCTAATGCAGCTAAACTAGAGTCCACCCATTGCTGGGCATAAGCAACCCCTCCATTACCACATACGAGTAAGAGACTTCCCACTATGGTTGCTGTGCCCCACTGAAATCTACTAGGAGTTTTAACTCCATTAACTCGTAGAAAGAGGTAAAGTATGCTTCCCGATATTAGAAAGCGTATACCCAGCATAAAAAAGGGAGGAAAGCTTTCCAAACCTATTCTGATCGCTAAAAAGATTGACCCCCAAATTAGATAGACAGTAAGTAAGGCTATACTTACTCGGTAACGATTATGGATAATAAACTTCATCAACGCCTGATTTTATTTTTGAGTATTCTTACTAATCTTATATGTGCAAACAATAAGTAATTAGTTCTCATTGCTCAACCAATAACTAGCAGCTGTTTCTATAAGTTCTGCTGCTTGTCGTACATCTTCTGCTAACGGCAAGTCAGTTTCAAGAGGCTGAAACTTAGTTTGTAATTCTTGCCACACAGTCCCTGGAGTACTACCTGCTTGCTCAAGGTGAGTCCATTGGTTTAATGCTAATCCTAGAGAACCAATAACCAGCCATGCCAGTTGAATTGTTTCAGATAATACGTTAGCGCTATTTAGAGCCATAGGAACGTGGTCTTGATTACCCAAATTAGTTGGTAAAGGTGTCAATGTAGCAGGATAAGATAATTGTCGAATTTTTGACACGAATGAAGTAGCAGCAATTTGAACACCAGCTAGACCACTTTTTGGACCTGGATTATCCGTAAGCATTGGTGGTTTCCCTCCGTTATACTCAGGATTGAGCAGTTTTGCGAGCTGTCTTTCAGCAAGAAATGCTAATTGATGTAAGCATAAAGCTTGCTGATCAGAGCATAGCGCCACTTCTAAAGCGTGAAAATTTCCTCCATGAAGCAATTCTCCGTCTACAATCACAGGATTATCTGTGCAACCTTGAGCCTCATTCACTAAAATTGATTCTTGCAAACTTAAATGATCAATTACAGTACCAATTATCTGTGGAGTACAACGTAAGCTATATGGTTCTTGTAATGGTCGACTTTCCTTAACTTGCCTTTTTTTCATTAATTCTGCACGGATCCACTTAGCAGCTAAAATCTGACCTGGTTGTCCTCGAACCAAAGAAATTTTTTCAGTATATGGTTCATAATTAACACCTAAAAGATAAGCGATGCGACCAGATATAGCTGCAAGAGCACGAGCCATAGTATAAATAGATTGATAATTGCGGCAAGCAACGGCTAAGCTGACAGTTGTGCCATTGACAAATGCTAGAGCCTCACGTGCAGGTAAAATAACTGGTTCAACATTGAGATCAGAGAGAGCCTTCTTGGCCGGAATCCGTGTCCAACCTGAATTAGCTGAACCCGACCAAACCTCTCCAATTCCTGCAAATGCTAGAGCTGCGTGAGCAAGTGGCACAAGATCTCCGCTGGCACTAATGCTACCATCTTGTGGAACGACAGGTGTAAATCCTCGATTCCAAAGTTCAGCTAGTTTAATCCAGGAATCAGGAGAAACTGCAGAATGCCCATGAGTCATCCCTTGAAGACGCAGCCATAGCATTAATCTAGTTACATCTTGAGCAAGTGGCTTTCCCTGACCAGCAGCAAGGTGCGAAATCAATCCCATACCTTGATCGAATGATGACGAACTGGCATCAAATTGTACTAGTGGTCCAAATCCTTGTGTAATTCCATATACCTTCTGACCTGTTGCCAGCTTTTGTGAAAGCCCTTTCAATCCTTTCTCCATTTGCTGACGTTGTTGAAATGACAAGCTGAGTTTGGCATTCCAACCTGCATTATCTATCAGACATGCTACGCTAGATTTATTAGATACGCGATTGTTTATAGTGATATTCATCTGCTTAATTTGATTATAGATGTCTAAGCTAATGCTCAAAATACTTTTCCAAATTCTGCTGAAGCTAGGTAATTTTGATAATTGGCGTTGCACAGTTACAAGATAATACAATCTAAAATAGATGTTTTTTGCTCATTTTTCGCTCAATTCTCTACATCTTGAAATCAGGGATCATTCATCTGTTGTGCAACACCCCGAACGAAATTACCGCTCTTTTTATGCAGAAAGTTTATTTTGCCAGCTAAGCTTTCCAGTGGAAGTGCGTTTTAGTTTTGATGTCAGCACAACTCTGCGAGGTTGCTCTGCCTTTGACAGAATCTTTTTGCACATCGATCTTATATGTTCTGTGGTAGTTCTTTTTTGGGAGTCGCAAACAAAAAGTAAGTCAAATCTTTCGCTTCTAATATTGTCACGTACAGGTACACAAGCTAGATCTCTACAGGAAATAGCTTGCCGAATAGCTTTCTCTACACGATCTAAATTGATACGTTGTCCGTTAACCTTAAGAAGACGAGATTTGCGACCCTTGAAGATAAAGGTCTTGGGAGATAAAACTTCGACAAAATCGTTAAGCCGCCAAGATATCGGTCTCACATGCTTAGATTTTGAAGCAATGCGAGGACTGTAAATCTCTAATGAACTTTCTTTATGTGAATTTACATTGGCAAAAGTAACATCACTCACAAGTTCCCAAGGAGTTTCAACTCCTGATTTAGGTTTACGTACAGCAATTACGCCAGTTTCTGTAGAACCAAAAAGTTCCACAAAGTTTAGTTTTTTGTGTTTTAGTTTTTCCGATAATTGCAAAGCAGTAGCAGGCAGCAAAGCAGTACTATGGACAATTGTTACCGAATGATATTCATCAAAATCTTGAACTCTACGCTTCATATAATTTAGAGCAGAAGGAATAGTTACAAAAAGCGGATTTTTGAGTTTAGGGTAACTAAGTGACCCAGGGGAATTCATGGGACAAAACCAAACAGGTACTTTATTGATAGCTGGTAGAAGTAGAGAAAAAAGAAACCCATATAAATGATGAATAGGAGCAAAAGTTATGACTCCATCAATTTTGTTAGCTTGACAGACCTTACTTAAGATCTCTACTTCCTTTAGTAACTGTTTGATTTCACGTAACCACAAAGTAGGCTTTTTAGTATGACCAGAGGTATAAAAACCTATCCATTTAGGTAGCTGCGAAATAAATTTTTCTCGTGTCGATTCTGAATAAAGATGCCATTTTAAATTCCAACTTTTTTGATAGAGTCGGTCAACCTTATTTGGAGTTAAAATTGCACTCTGTTTATTTTCTGATTCTGAAACTTGTGACTGTAGTAAATGACGTTTAATTTCATCAAGCATCAGAGTTTCTCGATCTTGATACTTCATTTCTCTTACTCTGATTACAATTTTTTTTAATAGAAAAGATTAGTTTAAAGCATAATTGTCTGCCACTTTTCTCTGCACTAGAACATTAATGTTTTCTATTGACTGAAAATTATACATAACATCATCTTCAATCATGTCAATTGTGATCCCAAATTCTTCCTCAATTGCACCGACACATTCTAAAGCTGTTAAGCTATCGTAATCAATGTTAGGAATTTCTTGTAGTGCAGTTTGATCGTACTGTTTGTCAATAGGCTGGTTAAAGACTTCGGAGAGAGTTTTACGTATGCGATCGTAAAACATAGTTTTTTCGATGGTGTTCTGATTAATCATTATTACAAAACCTCTGCTTTAGTTAGTTTGATTGTGTTGCCATTGAAATATTTAGCTGGGTCAACTGGTTTGAAGTTAACAAAAATATATTCAGGCGAAACTTCGGGTTGCATTGCCTTTACGATTACTGCCATTACTTCTTTATAGAAATCAGCAGGTCTTTCCTGAGAAATGTAGCAAGTGACAAAAGCGAAGTTTAATTCGGCACCTGCACGGCAAGGAAACTTATCAAAGGAGTAGTGACCGCTAAATACTTGAGAAGATTTTAGGTAATGATATTTAGTTATCACGTGATTGATAGTCGTTCCCTGCTTATGCAGCCATAATGAAATGTTTTTCGCAAATCGCCTTTGAAACAACTGGGTATCAACATTTGTTTCCACTGCAAAAGTTGGCATAATTTTCTTCCTCAAATTATAGATTTAGTTTTGGTAGGGTAAAAGCTGTACCAGTTTGTTGAGCTTCAACAGTCTGTTGTAGAAGTTCACCCAAACACGTTGCTAGAGGCCCTGCTTGACTTCGACTGAGGGGAGACCAAGCATAACCCCCAGAAGACTGTCGGATTTTGTTGAGAAATCTACTCAAAGCATTTGTATCCCAATCTAACTCTAGGACTTGTAATGTAAGTACAGCTTGGTATGTAGAAAGTAAATCTGGCAAAGCTCCACTAGGCTCTACAGCATACCCTCCCAGCCTACTAGCACACTTAGGAATTAAAGCTGCTAAATCTCGTGCTTTTTCTTCTAATCCCACAGCCAGTAAACCGCGAATTCCTTGACATGTGGTACCTAATGTAACGTCTCCGTTTGGCGCAAACTTTATTCCTGCTGAGTCTTCGCACTGCAGTAAAAACTGACCCGCTTTTGGAAGATCTACCGAATGTTCGCCTTTCAGACCTAAATATTGAAGACTCTCAAGGGCAGAAACAGTTGCCACAAGGTCTGAACCACGACCATGCCAGTAGCCAAAACCACCATCAGGATTTTGTAATTCAGCGTACCATTGATAGAGACGAGTTTTATCTAGAAGCCTCTCTTCAGAAAAGTCCAAGGCTGCTATCGACCAAAGTGTACACCGTACCTCTGCACCACGTCCAGGCATATACATCACGCCACCTTCATAAGGCATATGCGCCCGACGCAACCATGTATACCGAGCAAGTTGCTTTTTGTTATCTACATTGATTTCTTTATTGCCTTCAATTTTTTTCAGAATACAAATTGCAGAAGTGGCTAAACTGTCTCCAGCATTTTCTGGTTCTCGATATGTAAAACCAGCGGCCGGTAATTGACAAGATTGCGTAAATTTTACTACTTCAGCCCTAGATTGGCCTTTAAGTGTTGTATTTAAAACGTTAAGGGCATCAAGAGAGCCAACAGCACAGAAACAAGCCCAGACATCAGCTACCAAGTAAGAATTCCAGCGACTAAACCCTGAACCAGGAAGCTTTCGACTTAAAATCCATTCGATACATTTCTCTTTATCTTTAGGTTCACTTCCCAAAGCTGCTAAAGCTTTTGTCGCCCTAAATGTTGCCCACAAACACGGCTGTTCTTGCGTGTCATCAAAGACAAACCCGCCTTCCCTAGTTTGACAATCTTGTAGCCACGCTACCAAAGATTCGTGATTCCATTGAATACCTTCTAACCCATCGTGAACAAGACATTCCCATGAAATAGCTCCATAGTAACATGCACGAGCATCAGGCATACTTTTTGTAGCGGCATTCCAGCTCAGCCCACCTTCAGGCTGCTGTGTTTTTGCTAACCACTGCATAATACGACTCGCATTTGGTGGCATTAGTTGCAGAACTTCGTGGAAAGTGCGTACGGTATAGTAAGTAGCCCAGATATCAGCTGGTTGTCCAGGGGTCATGGAGAAACCTCCTTCAGGAGTTGATAACTTCGGAAGCCACTGCGCAAGTTCTAACTGATTTGGGATAGGATACTCTAGATCCATTAACGCCTGTGTGCAGTAGTAAGTAGCCCAGATATCAGAGCGTAAACCTTTTTGCCAAGCAAACCCACCATCGTCGTTTTGACACTGCAACATATATTCAGCGCAACTATGTTTATCAGATGGTGAATCATTAAGCCAGGTTAAGGTGCGAGTTGCGGCATAAGTACACCACAAGTCCGACGTTTTTTGGGAAGCACCACCATCATTAGTCTGATACTGGTCTATTAGTGAAAAAGTTGGTTTTTGAATATTTATAACTGAAGACATAATCTATGCAACTATCTTTAAATTTGTTTTTTTCCAATTTTTTTGTCCCCCACCACTTTTAGTGATTGTCGGTAGCTGATTGAGTAAATGAGTAGCATCCCAGTAAACTCCTTGCTCACTAAAGGCTTTTGTTAGGATTTCAGTAGTTTGCTGTTCACGTTCTGAAGGAAAGTCAATATCTTTTTCCAGTAGTAGCTTTGCATGCTGACCACTTTTATCCATTTCAATCATGTATCCTGTGATTCCTGGAACTCTGTAAATCTGGCTTTCCAGTATCTCGATATCGAGAGCAACATCCTTGATACGTATTCTTTCATCCTTACGACCTAATACTTTCAGTACAGGTAGGTGTAAGCCTTGTGTCTGTAGAGAGCCAGATGTTATTTCTACCAAATCGCCTGTTGCATAACGAAGTAGGGGTCTTGCATAGTTGTTTAAAGTAGTAACAACTAGTTCACCTTTAAGACCAGGCTTTAAAGGTAAGATTTGGAAACCATCATCAATTTCCAAGATAAAACTATGATCTAATACGTGCAGCTGCTGATCCTCACAGGATGCTGCAATTGTTCCAGTTTCCGTACTACCATAGCTTACATCGTATACTGTGGCATCCCAGTTTTTAGCTAACATTTGCTTGAGACCAGAAGTGCTAACTTCACCAAGTAGCATGATTTTAGAGATGCTTTCTTTTATGGCAGTAAAAGATTTACGCTGTTTTAGAATCCGCATGAACTGCAATAGAACTCCTGGAGCAACGAATAAGCAGGTGGGCTTATACCGTCGAAATAGTTGCTCAACACGATTCCAATCTGAGATCCCAAGTGCAAAAGGATAACAACGAACCATGCATATCCCCAGATACTCGCAAACATTCGAGACTAGATCTCCTACTGGAGAAATATCAGAAGGGACAAGAGTAGCTACTTGATCATCCTGTTGAAGAATTCTTTTCCAGCAACTGACGACTGATAATGTGTTCCAAACGATATCTTCAGCCAAGCGAGGTGTGGCAGTAGGAATGCCACTTGTTCCTGAAGATTCGTAATACTTAAACTGTTGTCCTTTCGCCAAGAATAATTCAGGCTGCTTTTTAACAATAGATTTAGGGGTAACTGGTAGCTCACTAAACTGCTCTGGTTCGATACTGGCTAAATGCTCATAGTAAGGGGCAGTTATAGCACGTTCCCATAAACGGCTTAATTTTTCAGATTTCTTACTTTCTATTTTCTCAAGAGCAAAGTGGCTCTGCTCTAATTGTTCTAACTCATGCTGTGAGGCTTTCAAAGCCTGTAAAGCTTGAGGATGACTTAGTAACATAATAGGTGCTCCTACAAACTGATGTATTTATTAAAAAGATGAATTCCGAAACTAATATTCCTAGACAAAATATTAGTTTTTTATATTAAGCAAAAAATCACTTTCATTTGATTTCTATGAAAATAACCAATCAAAGACCTCTTAAAACGACGTTTTCACAGATTTGACTTAAAAAAGAATTGTGTTTTTATCATCTATCGGTTAAATACCTCTGGCAACAGCTAGTAACATTTCTCCTCCAGATTCATCTCCTAAGATATCTTCCCATTCATGATCTAAATTGATTTCTTCCAAGACTTGATTACTTTTTAAATCTTGTCTTACTTCATATTGTGTTGTTGCAGTAGAAATTTCATTCCTTAACAAGGATTTGAAACTAAATGACGTTACATATGTAAAGATTGCTAGAGATGTCGTACATAAGCCTAGTAAAGTAAAGAAGGTAAAAAACTTTTGTTCTTGATTGCTGTAGAATTTCATAACTTGCTCCAATTTTGGTTGTACTAGGTATGGTTTTGCTCACCAATAAAATTTTTATGATCTGTGCAATGTCTCGATTAGCTTAAAAGAAACGAAAAATTTGACTAGAGCAAAATACTAATCTCTAAAAGACTGCAATTTTTGCTGTAGTTCTGTCGTTGAAGGGAAATCATTATAGTGGGAGCTGAAGTATAGTTTTGCTGTCTCATAACAAGTGAGCGCAATTTGGTTACGTTCATCTTGAGTTAGCTTCGCAACTGTTTCCAGCGTTTCTTCTACGTGTTCTACATCACTACCAAGAGAACTATGAATCCGCAAGCAGCGAGTGGCGTCAACACCAGATGGTAGTGTGGCTTTTATCGCCTGAATATGCTTTTCCCCAACCGCAAGAGCAATACGCTCAAGAGTATAGCTGTAGCCTACTACTCCAATAGGATCTGAAGCTTGAGCACAATTAACAAAATAATCTACAAGAAGTTTAGCTGAAGGCGGCATAAAAGCATCTACCACTGCCTCTGCCCTATATCCTAATGACTGAATGTCTTGTAGAGCAAGCCTGTCATGTCCTGTTTCTTCAAAAGCTTTTTGCTCTGCCCATTCTGCTAGAAATTCCTGACCTTTGTAATCAAAGCGTTTGGCTGCTTCTCTCATTAGCTTAGGAGTTGGATGAGTCAGATGATATTGACTAATAAGACTCCAAATCCAAATAGGCAGATTTATAGCGGGTGGTTTTTGCTCTAGATTAGCGACTCGCTTGCCCAGTAATATAGCTGTATCAAGTAGCTTTTGAAGTATCCTGATATCTTTTACTGTCTTGGCGTTAGACAGTTGAATAGAAGACTGTTGATCGTAGAGCAAATCTTGGCTGTAAACCCATACTTGGTTCCCCGTTGCCATAATCATTTTGTTATGGCTTAGTCTTACATACTCTAACTCAGAAGAGCTGCCGCATACATTTTCCTCTAATACCTGATTCAAGCATGGTGGGGTTTTCGCCGTCGCAGTAAGAAAGCAACTATCCCGAGCAATAACAGTTTCATTAGGTAATGTAGAACTACTCAATGAAGTCGGTCTTGTTTGTTTTAGGTTATTTAGGACTTTCATCTTACTAAGAGTAATTTTCGTTTCTCGTGATTTCAGTCTGCCATTTTTCAAATGACTTAGCTATGCAAGATGAGAAAGATAAGAAATTTTTTTCTAATTGTTTATCGAAGAAGATTGGTAAGCCAAATTTTTAAAATATCACCATAGCAATCTCTGTAATTTTTATTTATCACCAGAATTTCATTATTTTTAGCAACTGAATTAATTCATCCCAATGATAGTTGACAATCGCTGTAAATTAGATGGTCACTTATTTTTACATTCTTATAGATCTAGTTGTTTCATTTTTTAATTTAATTAAACTTGCCTTAAAAGTACTTTAGTACTGATTAGTTATATGTCGTTAAACTAAGTTTTTCTTAACTTGCTTATTCTTACTTGAATTACAACAGAGAAGCATTGCAAAATAAAAGTACTCAATAGTTATTTGTTTCAAAAATAGCATTAATAACTATTATTTATATATCTAAGGATAGATGACAAACATTGATTCCCTAAAAATCTTCATTGTCCATAACATATGTAGATAGTAAAAACATCTATCCACTTAAGATTCGGAGATATTGCCATGAAAATTATTCAGAACTGTCGCGTCAACAAATTATCACCGCTAACTGCTCCACAGACTATTAAAAAAGAGCTTCCTATAGACGAAAAGTCCATCCAGACAGTATTAAAGGGACGCAAATCAATTCAAAATATTCTTGAAAAAAAAGACTCTCGTTTGATGATGATAGTTGGTCCTTGTTCAATTCATAATCCTGAAGAAGTGTTGGAGTATGCTCAAAGATTAAATCAGCTACGTCAAGAATTAGAGGATCGGATTTTCGTTGTAATGCGAGTCTATTTTGAAAAGCCTCGTACTAGTATTGGCTGGAAGGGATTGATTAATGATCCTTTCATGGATGGCTCCCACGATATTGAAACGGGCTTGCGTACCGCTCGTAGTCTTCTTTTAAAGCTGACTGATATGGGTATGCCCACTGCCACAGAATTTCTCGATCCCATAGTTCCACAATACCTTGATGATTTGATAGTTTGGGCAGCGATTGGTGCTCGTACTACAGAATCTCAAACCCACCGAGAAATGGCTAGTGGTCTTTCTATGCCTGTAGGGTTTAAAAATGGTACTGATGGAGACTTGAACATAGCTATCAACGCTATAAAATCAGCAAAGCATTCTCATCATTTTTTAGGTATCGATCAAGACGGACAGACATGTAAGGTTTTTAGCTCCGGTAATTCTTGGGGACATATTGTGCTTCGAGGCGGTCGTAACTATACTAACTACGATGATGAAAGCGTTCAAGATGCTATTAATCAGCTAGCTCTAAATCAACTAACAACATCAGTCATAGTTGATTGTAGTCATGGCAATTCCGCCAAAAATCATAAGAGACAGGAAATTGTTTGGCGTAGTGTAATTGAACAAAGATTAGCCGCAAATAATTCTTTAGTAGGTATGATGTTAGAAAGTTATATTCGAGAAGGAAAACAGTCAGTTTCCAAAAATACAAAAGATTTACAATATGGCCTGTCAGTCACTGATGCTTGTATTGGTTGGCAGCAAACCGCGAAAATTCTCCGTCAAACATATGTTGCTTTAAATCAGAATCAACCTATGTTGGTCGCAGCATAAACAGCAAAGGTTAGAGGGCTATCTTGCACTATTTTACACATATCTCGGCGCGCGCCCTTAATGGGGGAAAAACTGGCGAGAGTGTCATGAGGGGCAATCTAGAAAATTTTGCAGCTTTTGATGTTTGAGACAGTTAAAACTGCTTTTTTAGCATAATCGCTATAATTCTTGCTGTATATGTGATTCAGCGACTTAGCAACTCTGATAAAAAGTGCTAATTTTGCAGGAAGTAGCCAAAGGCTGCAAAAATTCTGACTTGGTGGCGAGCGCTAAATTGTCAAAATCCTGATTTTGAAACCTATACCCTGTAAAGGTTTCGAGCTAGATTGCCCCGTATAACAGCTTCGCTAGATCTAGCCCTAATGGTCAATCTTGAAGCAACTGATGCTTTTGAAACGGAAATATAGAGTATTGCTCCTAAATTTGACCATTATATCTCGACCAAAAACCTACTTAACGTTACAAAATGCAATCTACTATTCAAGTCAATTTGACAGGAAAATCCTACCCAATCGCTATTTCCTCTGGTATATTCAATAGCTTAGGGGAAAAAATACAAACCATCTCAGGAGCAAGCTCTGCCTTCGGCGATCAAGTTCTCTTAGTAACTAATATCAACGTCTACAGACTTTATGGTCAAAAAGCGATCAAATCATTAAAAAAAGCAGGATATAAAGTAACTGCTTGTATTTTATCAGATGGAGAACAGTACAAAAATTTTGAATCAGCTAACAAAATTTATCAGACTGCCTTAGAAAATCGCTTAGAACGTTCTTGTACTCTAGTTGCTTTAGGTGGCGGTGTTATTGGTGATATTACTGGCTTTGTTGCAGCCACATGGTTGCGAGGAGTAAACTTTATTCAAATTCCTACCACTCTTTTAGCAATGGTAGATGCAGCTATTGGTGGTAAGACAGGAATAAATTTTGGACAGGGCAAAAATTTAATTGGAGCTTTTTATCAACCTCGTTTAGTAATCGTCGATCCTATTTTTCTAAGAACTTTACCTTTACGTGAGTTTCGTTCAGCATTTGCTGAAATCATTAAGTATGGCGTAATTTGGGATGCTGAACTATTCGACCGTCTTGAAGCAACTTCTAATCTAAAAGAGCCACATAATATTTCACCAAGCACATTACTTTTCTTTCTCAAGCGCTCATGCCAAGCCAAAGCAGATATTGTAGCTCAAGACGAAAGGGAAACTGGTTTACGTATTTTGCTGAATTATGGACACACTATTGGTCATGCCCTCGAAAGTGTAACAGAATATCGTAAGTTTAGACATGGTGAAGCAGTTGCTATAGGAATGATATTAGCTGGTGACATAGCAGTATTCTTAAACTTATGGTCTCGCCAAGAGGCTCAACGACAACTAGCTTTGATTGAAAAAGCAGGATTATCTAGCTCCATTCCATCTGACTTAAAAGCTGAAACGATTATGGATGTATTGAAACTAGATAAAAAGGTACAGAATGGAAAAGTTAGATTCGTATTGCCGACCAAAATTGGCTCTGCATGTGTTAGCCAGCAAGTATCTCCTAATTTAGTCAATCAGATCTTGTCGAAGTCACTTTCCAATCACAGATCTAGACACCAGCTTAGGATTGCTTAGTTGAGAGATTAGGTGAACTACATCGCGCACAAGGCGACGACGCTTCCTCTTTCATCTAGGTTGGTTGCTTTTACCTTCGACTGGATGCCTATTCTCACAACTCTTACGTCCTATCCGCAGGTT